>Ga0209541_10001381_pt1 | contig 48470 bp, 50 predicted proteins | sample RifCSPlowO2_01_FD_184027 | JGI IMG/M metagenome (GOLD analysis project Ga0209541, IMG submission 184027) | Groundwater microbial communities from Rifle, Colorado - Rifle CSP2_plank lowO2_0.1 (SPAdes) (version 2) | ecosystem: Environmental > Aquatic > Deep subsurface > Groundwater | place...
CTAAATCTTCTCATGACCTTGGCAACACTTCGTAGGGAGTCTTGAATCCAATTCCCATGTGCAAGCGTTCCTGATTGTAATATCGCAAGTATTTCATAATTTCTCCGTTTAAGCGAGGGATGTTTGTCTTGTACTTAATAATTTCTGTCCGCATCTCCTCTTGAATCGTCCTGTTGAACCGTTCCACATGCGCATTGTCATTGGGCTTCCGCACTCTGCTGTGCCGATGTCTCGTTCCTTTTGCCTGCATGAAGATCGTGAAGTGGGCAGAGAACTCAGGTCCATGATCAGATTGTACGCAGGTGAATCGGAAGGGAGCTTTCTGCTGTGCTTCTTGCACAAAGCGGAGCGCCGATCCCGCACTCAATTTCTTGCTCGCCTTGGCATAGGCCCAGCGTGAGTTGCAGTCGATCAAGGTGTAGATATACATGCGCTTCTTCTCTCGTACCTGGATATGTATCGTATCGGTTTGTACCAGTATTCCTGGACTTTCCGGTATCGGGCGCTCTCCGGAGATATGGAGCTTTTTCCATATGCTTCGCTTCTTGAGCAATCCCTTTCGATCAAGGGTACGCTTGACCGTATTCAGATGGACCCTGATGCCTTCTCGCGCAAGCTGAGCATGGATGACTTCCGCGCAACGTCCATGCTCTTTTCTAATGGCTACGATGCGATCCACAATCATCTGACTGATGGCATTCGGACTGTGATGCGGTCTGCTGCTCAGCGTTGGGATGTCTCTTCGCTCTTCCCATCGGGGAGTCTTCTGCACCCACTTCCATACGGTGGACGGCTGTACGCCGATATACCGGGCTACCTTTCTGATACTCCATCGACCTTGGCGCACCAGTCGGACAGCGTGGGCTCGTAGCTTGGGAAGGTAGGGATTCTTTGAATATGGCATGCCTCCCATGATACGCGGTTTGAAGTGGGGGTGTTTCCAAGGTGTTGAGCCATTACGTGGGACTTGCCTATTTTCATATTTCGTGCTATTTCATTAGCACGTCTCTAACGGTTGGAGATGAGGGAGGATCGCGATGAAGGAGAAGAACCACACCTTGAACTTTCTCAAGAATGCGCTGATCATCAGCATCGGACTCGGGCTTCTCGGCTGGTGGGCAATGGAGCACCTCAACAGGATGCATCAGGATGGGACAATGGGTTGCACTGCAGTCGCCGCCGATCTCCCGACCCCGGTGCCTGCTCCGGTGCCGTCGCCGACGCCAGACAAGAGCATCTTGAATGTTCCAACCCTGAACGCTGGCGAGATCGTCAGCGGGCCGATCAACTTCGAAGACCCACCGTCGTATACGCTCGCTCAGGTGCGGGCGTTCGCCACAAAACCATAACCTCGACGGGCGGGAGTGACTCCTCTCACTTCCGGCCGGCCGAGCAGCACCGCGACGTCACGGATTGTTGTCCGCCAGATGTAACGCGGTAGCGTCCCAATAGGATAGCGGCCTAAGACCGTACCAAGTTCTTGCCTGACCCCTTCCCGAACTCCTCGCAGCCGTCGCGAGGAGTTTTTTTAGATTCAGCCGACTTTTGATTTCTATGCTTTTTCGCGACTTTGTTCGAGCAGTAACAAATCCAGCGAGACGGCGATAATTCCCGTGGCAAAAAATTGGTAGGGAACCCCGCCTATGCGGCGGGGTCAGCCGGGTACCGGTTTTTTGTCTAGGGATATTGAGATGGAGAGCGTCGGATTTGCCTGCGAGAACACCGGAGACGGAAAAGCATAAAAATCAATTCATCACTTTTCTAAGCGAGCACCACTCGCAATCCTTCTTTCCGCATCCCCCATCCCAAAATTTCAATGCCAAGATCTCCGAAGTTTTTTCTTTGATAAGCCCTTCCAATTCCTTGACTTCGCGCGGATCAATGATATATTTTTCTTTTTTGTAGCGTCCCTTCTCGTCAGGCTCCACAAAGTCAATCTCGCCCGACGTCATCTTATATTTCCCATTTGCAAAACGATTTAAGAGCAAGTTGTAGAACACAAGCTGGCGCTTGTAGTCGCCGTTGGAGTCCTTCGTCGTCCCTTCGATGAATCCGCGCGTCTTCGGTTTGCCGGTTTTATAGTCGGTAACTGTCGCGTGATTGTCCGCATCAAGTATCTCAATCTTATCGATTGTTCCGGTCAAGCGAACATCGGGTGTGAGATCAATGCCAGTAATCGCGAATTCGGACAAAACATTCTTATGCCACAATCTGTGATAGGTGTCATAGTAACCCCCAAGCGAGATGCGCCCTTTTGCCAACGATTCGGCCTCTTCCGACTTCGATAATGGCAATCGCTCAAGATGCCATGCAAAACGATCAAGCAAATATTTCTTCGAGACGGTCTTGCCGGCGGCATAAGCGGTGAAATAGTCCTTGAGCGTGCCATGCACAGCCGTGCCGTACATCTGCGACTTCTCCGGCGCCTTGGGAACACGGAGCAAATTGACATAAAAATACTTCCACGGACATGCGAGATAATTATTAAGATGCGTCACCGCAAACCCACGGCTTGCAAACAGCTCACGCAAAAACTTTTTATCACGGATATTCGCGCCATGCGGTATCGCGGGCGCAAAAAGGATGTCGCGATGCTTGGCAAAGTCGACTTCGAATTGTGATACCGCACCGCGTTCAATCAGTTCCGGCTTGATCTCACTGACAAATTGCGATTGCAATTGCTCTCGCCCATTAACGCCTTGTTTTGCGTGTGACAAAAAAATTTCTTTTCTGGCTCGAGTCAGTGCGACATAAAAAAGATTTCGATCGTCGTCGTTGGCAGTATGCAATTCGTCCGGTAGGCGGATGAGTTCGCGCATTCTCCGATTTCCCCAATGTCCGTCAGAGAGTCCGGCAACAAACACATATTCAAATTCGAGCCCCTTGGCGCGATGCACCGTCATAAGACGCACATGTCCGGGCGTGGCAATGCGGGATGGATTCCTGATCAATATGCCGTGCTCTGACAGCAAAGCAAGATGAGCCAAAAAATCCGATAGCGTCGTATCGTGGCGCCGCTCAATCAGTTCCTGCAATTGATCGAAAAGCGTGTTGATCTTCTGCATCACATCATAGTAATCAGCTTGTCCCAGCACATGCGCAAGCAGTCCGGACTCGCGCACCACGGCCTCAAACAACGCCGCGGGCCCCTGGTTCTTCGAAAGTGTTTTCCAAGAAGCAATCTTGCCGTACAGATTCCGCGAGCGCTTCCGCAAAAGATCATAGAGCGGAATACGCTGGCGCGAAGCGTCACCGATCAACTTATATATTTCCAGTGGTTCGAGACCGAGAAAATCAATATGCAGCATATGCGCCAACTTCTCGTCATCACCAAAATCATCAACCGCTTCGAGAATCAGCAAAAGCTTTTTGATCGCGGGATCGTCGAGAATATTTTGATCGGATTCAATACTGTGCGGAATGCCTAGTTTCTCCAACATATGCGCAATGGGAAATGCGTCCTTGTTGTCGCGGTAGAGGATTGCGATTTCTTCGGGTTTCGTTTTTTGTTTTAGAAGTGTCTCGATTTGCCTAGCAATGCCATACTGCTCCGCATCAGATGTTGAGAAATCCAGGAGCTGAATCGGTTTTTTCTGATATCCCGCTCGCGCGGTTAGCTCTGCCCCCGCCGCATCCAAGATAGACTGCGTGGAGCGGTAGTTGTCCTTCAGATTGATCAGCCTCGCCTTGGGATACAGTCGTTGAAAATACAGGAAGTTCTCAAGCGACGCACCTTGGAATCTAAAGATGGCTTGTTTCTGGTCGCCGACGATAAAAACATTGGGGTTCTCATGAAAACTCGCCAGTAATTCGAGAATTTTGTTTTGCGCGTTATTGGTATCTTGATGCTCATCCACGAGGAAATACTGATACCGTTCTTGCAAGGTCAAGCGAAGCTCTTCGCTCTCGCGCAATGCTTCGAGCAACTCGACTATCATATCGTCATAGTCATACAGTTTTTGCTTCCGCAGTGCCGCTTGATAGTCACGGTAAATCACTAATAGCTCTTTGAGTTTTAGAATCTGTCGTTCCCGTTGGAGCCGTTGTGCCTTTGTCAGTTTCTCCTCATCAGAAAGCGCTTGTTCCTCTTGATCAATGATCAATGAAAAATGACCATGATTCACCCCTTCCCGTTTCAAATTCTTGATTGCACCCAGTGCCGCACGAAGATAATAGAATCGATCGCCGAACGGCCGGAGTTCTTTGATACCGGCTTTATCGATGACCGATTCCATGATCTTAATCTGGTCTATATCGGTAATATTAGTCGCACCGATGATGCGCGGGAAATGCTCCGGATACTGCTGGATGATCGAGTTGGCAAATCCATGAAACGTCGTGATCGTGACGCGGTACGCGGGACTGCCAATGATTTCCGCAAGGCGCTTCCGCATGGATGCGACGCCCGATTCGGTGAATGTGAGCGCTAAGATCGCCTCCGGCTCCATATCCGTCTTTGCTAATATATTGGCAATTCGGAGCGTCAAAATCTGCGTTTTCCCCGTCCCGGGCCCTGCAATCACCATCACCGGCCCTTCGATGGTATCAACGGCCGATCTCTGCTCCTTATTGAGCGCTTTGTAGTATTGTTGAAATTGATCGGGTTGCATCTTGCATCAAGCCTACCATTGTGATATTTCTGAAGCAACGACCACAGACGGTTGGTCGGGGGAAGGAGTCAGTGATGCAACTCGGAACTCGAATCTCCGCGGCTGTATTCTGCGTCCTCGTCGGGATCGCCGTGGCCGCGACTCTACAGGACATGCGATACCAGAAAATCAAGGCAGGATGGGCGGAAAGGGATCAGGTTCGCAACGATCGCGCCAAAGCCGAACAGCAAGCCTGGGACCAACACCAGGACGAGGTGCGCGCGTACCTGACCGAGTGGACCAACACTCGGTGGTGCGCAAACGAAGAACGGCCGTGTACCCCGGCGCAAGCCATCACCCTGGCCAAGGCGGTGATGAACGACGAACCCCGAGCAATGACGCTCGGGGAGTTCCGCGCCAAGACCCAGAAACCCACGTCAACCACGCCACCTGCCGATGCGCGGTTGAAGGAGGGCAGAGAGGGACCTGGCTAGTCCTCGAGAGTCGGACGGGATGCTTCACTGCGCCCCGTCCGACTCCACCAAAAAAACAAACCCAAGGAGGGTTTTTATTTTTTCAAAAAAGCTCTTCGGCGACCACGCGGTGTGGCACATGACCGAAGAGCGATTGGCGATCCGACTCCCGACCCGAAGGAGTAGGAACTAAAATTCGTGATAGAGCCACCGACTACTCTGTCGGAGGCTCCGTCACGATGATGACTGGCTTCATCCTAGTACGGGATCTCCGGCATCTGGATGACGCCGACATCCGGCAGGCTCATTACTCCCGGAGTCTCGCCCGTCGGGTGGACCCAATCCGGCCCAACGGTGCAGAACTTTGTTCTCATCCCTATCCCCCCTTTCTCGGGTCAAAGTTTTGGTACTACGAGGCCTTCTAGTGGGCCCCTTCTGCGAGGCACACCTCGCTCCTCTGCAATTTCAATACTATGCCATATTTCAGATATAAAAACAATCCTGAACATTCGATCGACGATCAAAAATTCAGGACTGTGCCGGGGACGACTCACGCGTAGCGCAAGACTGCTCGCCCCCGGCGATGACTTACGGAACTGGTACTGCGACCGAAGTCGCGGGCGAACCTCCCTTCGTATTTTCCTCTTTCGGCCACTGGAAGCCGGCTGCCCAAAACAGAAATGCGAGTTTGTCGGCGTCCTCCTCGAGGCGCACCCTTACGTTGCTTGCCCCGAAGTGACCGGCACCGGGCTCCATCCGGAGGTAGGCCATGGCATTCAACTCCTGTAACCTTGCCACAAATCGTCGAGAGTTCGACGGATCTACCCTATCGTCTATGTCCCCCGCGGTCACGAGCCATTTGAGACGAGCGGATGCTCTGGTAAGCCGCTGGATCGGACTTACCCGGAGCATGTATGTGAGATCTACGGGATCATCAGGAGCCCCGTAGTCGAGCTTCCACTCGAACCCTCCCTTCGTGTCCATGAGGCGCGGCAAGTCGTCTAACCCTGCGTGAGTCACCACGGCTCCAAACGAGTGAGGGAAGAGTGCGCCGGCCGAGGCGGTTGTGAGACCGCCCGATGATTCACCCATGACCCCGATCTTTTCGTGCTGCGTGTACCCTTGAGCGACTAGCCAGCTGGCCGCGTAGGCCAGGTCGAGGGGCGAGTTGATCTTGTTGCGTCCCCGACCTGCCTTATACCACTCTTCGCCCTTCTCGCCCCCGCCCCGAACGTGCACAATGGCGACGATGCCGCCATTGTCGAAGAACGGGAAAAGTCGATCCCGAAATGTCGGCGGCATACTGACTCCATGTCCGCCGTAGACCCACACCAAAGTTGGCGTGTTGCCGTTTTTCACGAGGTCCTTGCGGTAGACGAGCGAGATGGGAACCATCACCCCGCCCTCACTCGGATACTCAGTCTGCTCGATCTTGAATTCGTCGGGATTTGTCCCCGGTGGGACGATCTCACTCACCGTCTTCAGGGAGAAGTCCGTAAGCGAGACCTCGACGATGCGACTCTTCACGGCGAAACTCCTCGCCTCCATGACGAGGACGTTGCGAACCTCGTCTACCGCCGCCGAATCGATGATACCGAGCAGGTGGTCCTTGGTGTCGTAGATGAAAACCTTCTGACCAGTTGCCCGGTCGAAGACTTCCACCACGCCACGAACAGGCCGTGTCCCTCGGATGACGAGGTACTTGTCGGAGAGCACGATTTTCTCGATCGCTCTTCCTTCCTCCTCTGGGACCGCAACCTTCCAATCCGTTTTCCCCTCCGCGAGGTCGTTGATTGAAGCAACCATCACCTTGCCCCAAGGAGCTTGGTGCTTGGTCAGGACGTAGACTTGATCGCCCGAGACCTGCATGTCCCAGACGGTTTTGACCTTAGCGTCTCCTCCCCATACGGTGCGTGGTTTGGCGCTCGGCTTCTGCCACTCGTAGAGTTGCAGGAGATTGGCGTGCTCTCCGTTTGGGTAGTAATCGAGGCCTACGACGAACCAGTTGTTTCCTCCAGAGAAGGACAACAGATCGTGGCTCGACTCGGGACTTCCTGCGGCAAGGAAGAGGGTGTCGTCTTGCCACTGCGTCCCAAGATTGTGGCGCATGACATCCATGTTGAGACTGTAGTTCTCGCTATGGGTGACATGCCCTATGTAGACGAATCCTATGCCGTCTGGTAGCCACGTGAGTTGCCCCTCGTATGCTTGCCGTTCGACAGGGATCAGATCGGTCTCTTTGGCCGTGGCCGTTTCGACCACGACGAGCTCGTACTGGTCAAACTTCTTCCCCTCCGGGTTAATCGAGTAGGCCAAGAGGCTTCCGTCACTGTTCGGGTAGAACTTGACCAAGCGCCCCGCTCGTCCGTTCTTCGACGGATCGACGAGAACACGCTTGACCCCATTCTCCTCCACGGTGATGATCGCGTACGGATCGTCCGCTCCGCGTTCGAGGCGAAACCGATAAGGACCTGCGGGCGTTGGCGCGCTGGTCGAGCCCAGCTGACGGATGCCCTCGAGTCGCGCTCGGATCTGCGGGCGCGCTGCAAGTGTAGCGAGGGTGGTCTGGGTGAGCTTGGTTTGGGCCGCGTCCCATGCCGTGATCGCCGGAGTGTTCTCCCCGAGGAGTCCCGGGTAGGAATCCTGGATCTGCTGGCCATTCGACATGATGCGCGGGGCGGCCAACGCCGGCCCGGGAGGGGTCGGGTATTTCTCGCTTGCGACGCCGTTGAGCGACGCAAGAAGCGCGAATACGAAACCGAGAAGAGCGATTCTCTTCATGGTCCTCTCTCTTTCTTCTCCAACCGTCTGTCTGTCATGCGTTAAGCGTGCCGGGCTATTTCCCATGCACACCGCTCGCGTTTTTAAGAAACGACCTGTTCGGTTGCCCGAAAAGGTCCATAATTACTACAACATTTTTACCCTAATGTCCAGCTTTTCATATATCACCTGGGGTGTTTTCAAGCTATTGAACCATTACGATGAACTTGACATAGTATCTATATTGTAATATAATAAATTAAAGTCGGATCGGAAACGTCGAAGGGAGGTCGCAATGCCAGTTGACTGGATCGCTTACATCGCGTTGGCTTTGGGGATTCTCAACTTATTGCTGGGGAGGAGGCCCCAACAACAGCAGCAGATCGCCACCGCAGTCGTGGTGCCGCTCCCGCCCGGAGTGAGCGCCAAGAACATCAACGTCAACAAGGAAAAGCCCGGCAACCCCTTCGGGTGCCGGATGATCGCAGTAGTCGTACACGGGCCGGGCGAGGCCACGTATGTGTACGATTACAAGGATGATTTTTAGCACCCCACGAGTAAAATTGGATAGCTCTCCCGGATGACAGTCCAATATGATATTCTGTTGTCCGTAACCAAAAAAACTTCGATAGTGCGGAGTTTTTTTGTGCTTCAAAATCTTATAAACTCATTCCAATATCGATATAGTTCCCTCGTGGCCTTGAGATCACCGACGTTGTATTGGGCGATTTTGAGGAATTCTTTGTTGCGAAAGAGCTCGCCGACATCATCGCCGCTCACCCCGTCGGCCTTGGGGCTCTTGATGCCGAATGCACGGCACCACATATGGAGGTTCCCCTTGCGGCGAACGGCTCCATAAAACGACAACTGCTCGAGAAGGTCGACGTGATTGGAACTGCTGGAAAACCGCGGTGGCATGAGATTGATCGGCACACGGATCTTGTGGATTGCGGAGCGGATCATGAGGAACGGCACATCGAACGCGCGACCGTTGAAACTGATGAACTCATGATATTGCTTCCCGCCTTCCCAGAACTTCTCTAGCATTTCTTTCTCGGTGGTAACTTTCAGTTTTACACCATCGACTTCTTCTTCCCTTTGGGGTGTGTCGGGAGATTGATAATAGACGACACCGCGATCCTTCTCGACATCGAGAACGCCGATCGCGACAACTTCGCCGGTCAGCGGTGAGAATCCAAGACCTTCCTTGAGTTCTTCAAGCGCGATGCGATAGTCGTCTTCGTTGGATGATTCCTTCTTGATCCACCGTGTCAAAATTTCCTGGGTCTTCTCATCCAGTTCATCGTAGTTCTCCCCGATTGTTTCGATATCGAAAACAAGCTTGTTCATATAAGTAAGCAATAAGCTATCGGCCTCAAGCCGAAAGCTTTTTTAAGGCGTTTTGAATGATTATGTCCAGCAGTTGTGGAAAGCTGATTCCGGCAGCCTTGGATTCTTTCGGAAAAAGACTTGCTTCGGTGAGACCGGGAAGCGTATTGGTTTCAAGCACGAAAATCTCGCCGTCGGATTCACGGATCATCATATCGGTACGTGAGTAACCCGAACAGCCTAGGATGTCGTGCGCCTTCAGCGCGATCTGCTCGAGTTCAGCGATGACTTCCGGTTCAAAATCTGATGGGACAATCTCATCCGAACCTCCGGGCATATACTTGGCTTCATAGCTGAAAAAATTCATCGATGATGAAATAATGGCCGTCTCTTGTGAGAGGGGAACAATATGAACTGGCGGCAAAGCTTGTGGACCAACTGAAGTTCCTGCCTGCGCAGGCAGGTCAAGCACTCCGCACGTCGCTTCCTCGCCTCTGATAAATTGCTGAATAACCACAGTTTCACCAAACTCAAATGCAGTGGCCAGCGCTACCGGCAAGTCTTTCATCTCTTGCACTATTGAGACACCAACGCTCGATCCCCCGTCGCTGGGCTTCACGACGCACGGAAGGCCAAGTGACTGTTCGATAGCTCGCGTAATGTCAGATAGCTTATCCTTAAACTCGTGCTCGGTAAACGAAATATACTCCGGCACTGAAAAACCATGAAATTGAAAGAGATCCATCGAGCGGATTTTGTCCATCGCAAGGGCACTGGCAAGCACGCCCGATCCTGTGTACGGAATGCCGGCAAGCTCAAGCAAGCCTTGAATGGTTCCATCTTCGCCCCATTTACCATGAAGCGCGATGAACACAAGATCCGGTGACGGTGTTTTTATTTTTTCCCAGATAAGTTCTTCGTCTTTGTCCAACACGATTGGTATTCCGTTGTATTTCCCCTTGTCGAGATGTTTCAAAATCTCCCCGCCCGTCTTCAGCGAGACTTCATGTTCTGACGATCTGCCACCCATGAGAACTGCAACGGTGAGTTTTTTAGCCATAATAAAGAGATATATCCAATACCTTCTTATAGTATATCATTGAAATTGCCATTGGCGATGGCAGTACGGATACTCTCCATAAGACGCAAATAAAAGCGCACGTTATGCAAAGATAGGAGCCGAAGACCGAGCATCTCACTGTTTCTGAAAAGATGATGAATATATGCTCGCGTGTGGTGCGTGCACGTGTAGCAATCGCAAGACGCATCAAGCGGGCTGAAATCCTCTTTATAAATCGTTTTTGCAATATCTATAGTTTGATAATTGAAGTTTGAAAATTGATTGGAAATTGGTAATTGTGAATTGGAAATTTGAATATAGGCCCTCCCATGCCTCGCCTCCCGCGTCGGAATCACACAATCAAACGTATCAATGCCACGCGCAACTGCGGCGATAATCTGCTCGGGCGTGCCGACACCAAGCAGATGCCTCGGCTTGTCATCAGGCAAGTACGGTACAGACATATCAACAGCACGGTACTGCTCTTCGGAAGTCTCTCCACCGACCGCAACCCCGCCAATGCAGTATCCTTCAAAATCTAAGGAGCACAGACTAAGCGCTGACTCTTTGCGCAGATCCTCAAACATCCCACCCTGGACCACGGCATATTGCAATTGAGCGGTTTCACCGCTCAAAAAAGCCTCCCGCGCGCGCTTCCCCCATCTCGTCGTCCGTTCGACGGTACTTTTTACTTTTTCGTAGTTGTTGATATCTCCAGTAAATTCATCGAGTACGACAGTAATATCGCTTCCGAGGTTGCGCTGGATCGCAACGGATTTCTCCGGAGTCAATACATGCGAAGAACCATCAACGGAGGATTGAAATTTCACACCGTCCTCATTGATCTTCACATTGAAAAGTCCGCGTTCGTCAGCGTTGAGTCTGCGTTGAGTCTGCGCCTTTTCGCCGAGCGAAAATAATTGAAATCCTCCCGAATCGGTCATGATAGGACGATCCCAATTCATGAACTTGTGCAGTCCCCCAGCCTTAGCGATCAGTTCATCGCCGGGAGAGAGCCAGAGGTGGTAGGTATTGGCGAGAATAACTTCGGCATTCACCATTATTAATTCATCATTGGAAAGCGTCTTGACCGTCGCTTTGGTTCCGATCGGCATAAACGCCGGCGTATGAATATCACCATGCGGTGTTGTCAAAAGCCCGAGACGGGCTTTTGATTTCATGTTCTTTTTTAAAATCTCGAAACTCATGCCTAATATATTGGAATAGGTACGGGCTTCTGGTAAAGCGAGGAGTCAACAGTTCTTGAGAAGCAATTCCTTCCAATATTATGATTCCACGTCCCCTCTTTCGAGGGAGTGGAACGTGGACCAAAGCGATCAGTATAGATATCTCTTTCCATTTTAGTACTGAACATCGCGCAAAGCTCAAACTGTTGCGGCGAAGCAGTCTGGTGCGAAAGAATCCGATATTCATAGGGTTCCTGGGTTTTAGGATCTCGAGGAAGGACAAAGCCCGTCATTGAGTTGGAGAGCTCATTGAGACTGGTCGGGAGCGCGTGTTCTGTCTGCCAATAACTCATAATCTGCCACTCAATATTTTGTAAATCGCCAATGCGTTGCTGATCAAATCTTTGCGCCCGAGCGGTCGCAGGTGACCCAACAATGACAAACGCAAAAACAATACTCACAACCACCACAGCCAGGGAAGACCATAGTATCATTCGCCGCGAAGCTCTTGTTTGTGAAACATTTGATCGCAAATGCCAAAGATAATAACCGAAGATCCCTAGCGAGACAATCAAAACCACAAAAACCTTGAGACCAAAACGCGTGGTGAGTTCGCCACCCAAAAAATTGTACAAAAGAGAAATCAAATCAACGATAACCGTAACGGCGGTGGCAAACAGCGTCAGATAGACCAGCCAGCGATAGATGCGAAGGTCTTTTTTGTTAGGATCGGCAATGATCGCTTGCGTCGTCATACGCGCTAACACAACGTAGATGGGAAAAACAACAATCAAAATAGAGATCGGCCAACGAAGCTGGTCAAAGCCAATCGAATAATACACAAGCAGATCAGGAAACTTGATATTGATAATTTGCCACCACAGCCCGATGAAACTCACGGCAAATACGTACAACAATCCAAACGTCAAAAGATGCAAGAAAAATTCTTTCGGCCCGGTTTTGATTTGTGATTCCATGATCTGATTATAGCACTATTAGACCGGCCCGACGACGCGCATGCAAGCAACGCCGTCGGGCACTAAGAACCGTTCAATCCCAGCCACTACGGCTGGCGGCATATTCCTCTCGTCCGATCCAGTTCACCCGACCGGTAAAAGGTGCCTTGACCGCGACGCGGAGCTGGAAGGCAACCTTGCCAAACCAGCACCACGGAGTCGGTTGCGCCCGATCGAGTTCGAACTTGAGCCGTGGCTTTGCCAGCAGCTCCTCCGCGAACTTCTCGTACTCCCATGAGAAATTCGTCTTCGGGTTGATGTTGTACACGTAGCCCGACGAGCTAAGCGCGAACTCCTCGTTCGGTCCAGGCTGTGTCGCTGCTGCCGCGCGCGCCGGCCCAAGGAAGCCGGCGACGATCGCAATCAATACCGCGAGAAATGTCAGAATAGTGGGAAGGTTGAAGGCCTCCCGCACCCGCGCTTTTGTTTCGTTATCCATCTTTCATCTCCCGGCAGCTAGGCCGCCTTTCCTCGAACGTCCGTTGTGGTGTACTCGGAAATGAATTCTTCCGTCGGTTCATCGTCCGGATCTTCCTGGTCTATTGTAGATCGCTTCGCCTTTATCATCATGACAAATGCGTATACAAGAAACCGAGACAAGATCAGAAGCGAAAAAACGCAGAGGAAAACCTTAAGAAACTCCTGTAGGCTCAACATGTCGCTCCCCCTCAAATTACCCCTGTTATACAACGAAACAACAAACCCCGCAATATGCGGGGCTTGGTCTGACGTTACACGCTACACGTTGCGCGATGTGCGACTTAGTAGTCCATCCCTCCCATACCACCCATTCCGCCGCCCATACCTCCTCCGGCCGGTGCGGGTTCCTTGGGTTCAGGAATATCGGTGACAATGGCTTCTGTAGTGAGAATGAGCGAAGCGACTGATGCCGCGTTCATGAGAGCGAAGCGGACGACTTTGACTGGATCAATGATGCCGGCTTTGATCATGTCGACATATTCGCCGGAATTGGCGTCAAAGCCCATACCGGATGCAAGCTGACTGACCTTCTGGACGACTTCGTTGGAGTCTTTCCCAGCATTTTCCGCAATTGCGCGAAGGGGCTTCTCAAGCACTGCGCGGATGATAGATACACCACGGGCCTCATCGCCGAATTCGGCAACGCCGACCGACTTGGCCGTGAGCTGGCGAGCGGCTTCAAACAGCATTGTACCTCCGCCGGCAAGAATTCCCTCTTCGAGCGCTGCGCGCGTTGCCGCGACAGCATCGTCGATGCGGAACTTCTTTTCTTTCATTTCAGTTTCGGTTGCGGCACCAACCTTGATGACTGCTACACCGCCTGAGAGCTTGGCGACGCGTTCTTGGAGTTTTTCTTTGTCAAAATCAGATGTCGTATTGGCAAGCTGTGCCTTGATCTGCGCGACACGCTTGTCGATGTCGGCTTTCTTGCCCTTTCCACCGATGATCACGGTCTTATCCTTGTCGGCAACCACACGATGGGCACGGCCAAGCATCATGAGCTCGACGGCATCAAGCTTCCCGCCGGTTTCTTCGGAGATAAGCGTTCCGCCTGTTATGACAGCAAGGTCTTCAAGCATTTCTTTCTTGCGATCGCCGAATCCCGGCGCCTTGATTGCCAGTGCATTGAAGTTCCCGCGCAGCTTGTTGACGACCAGTGTTGCGAGTGCATCACCATCGACATCATCAGCGATAATGACGAGATCGCGCTTGCCGGACTTTGAGATCTTTTCAAGAATGCCGAGAATATCATGGATCGAGGAGATTTTCTTGTCGGTGATCAAGATAGCCGGATCCTGATACGCGGATTCCATGCGCTCCGGATTGGTGATCATGTATGCGCTCACGTATCCGCGATCAAACTGCATACCTTCGACGACTTCCTTGGTCATACCGGTCGTCTGCGATTCTTCCACAGTAACGACACCGTCCTTGCCGACTTCTTCGAAGACATCAGCGATCAGCTTGCCGATCTCCTTGTCATTTGCAGAGATGGATGCGACTTCTTTGATTTTGTCGAATCCTGCAACGGTCTTCTTATTCTTGTTGAGAAATTCACCAACCCATTCAACTGCCTTGTCGATACCGCGCTTGAGAGCGATCGGATTGCCGCCGGCATTCACCGCACTGAATCCTTCCGCCACGATCGCCTGTGCGAGTACGGTTGCAGTCGTCGTGCCATCTCCGGCGATATCGCCAGTCTTGGATGCGACTTCCTTGATGAGTTCCGCGCCGATGTTTTCAAACTTGTCTTTAAGCTCTATGTCCTTAGCCACCGTGACACCATCCTTGGTAATGATCGGCGCACCATAGCCCCTGTCCAAGATGACATTGCGTCCCTTCGGTCCCAGCGTTACTTTGACCGCATTTGCGATCTTGTCCACACCGCGCTTGAGCGCCTCTCTCGCTTGCTCATTATACTGAATCTGCTTTGCCATGTTTTATAAATTCGAAATCCTAAACTCTAAATTCTAAACAAATAGTAATTTCCAAATTACAAACCGTTTGGGATTTATAACTTGTGATTTTTTTATTTGTTTAGGGTTTAGGATTTCGTGCTTAGAGTTTATTCAACTATCCCCATAATGTCATCCTCACGGACGACCAAATATTCTTTGCCGTCGACCTTGATTTCGTTTGGCGCGTACTTGGTAAACAGCACCTTATCGCCCTTCTTCACCGTCATTGGGATCCGATTACCGTCCTCATCAAATTTGCCCGGACCAACAGCGATCACGATACCTTCTTGCGGCTTCTCCTTCTCAAGGGTTTCGGGAAGTATAATCCCACCCTTTTTCCGTTCTTCTTTGACCGGCTCAACCAACACCCGATCATTGAGGGGTTTGATCTTCATAGATCGCGTAGCATGAATCATGAATCATGAATCATGGGACTCAAATTTCCCATCATACATGCTCCATGTTACATGATATATGTTACATAACTGGCACACTGACCTCGAGAGTGCTAATTGGTATACTAGCGAAAATAAAAACCGGGGTCAACCCCCACACCAAATGACCACTTAAAAACCTCGGTAACCAGTCACTTGCGCTCATTCTGGTGTGGGGGTCAAGCCCGGTAGTAGGACGAGGGGATGGGCGGCGACAGTCGTCGCATGTACGCACCCATCCCCCGACCATCACTTCGGCGCATGAACGCCGGAAAGAACATTTTGAACACTGGTGACCAACGCGGCGTGGAAACTCCGTGCTTCCGTGACGACTTGTGTCTTGATCTTATCGAAGATTGCATCGGCAAGCATAAGAATCAAGGTCGCCGTTTCCGCGTCCAAATACTCCCACTCCTTCCAGCAAAGATCATTCGCGTTATTGCCACGCATGTGGCCGCGCAAGAGACATTGATGACCACGCTTACCGCGCATAAGCTGGGGATGCATAAACACAAAGATCATCGCCGCGATGTATTCTTCGTTTATTTTTTCTCCCGTCCCTGGCTTGGGCGCCTTCCGCTGTGGTGTAAGTCCTTCGAACGGATCTGCTTTTTTTGCCTGCTTCATTGCTCCTCCCCTTCCCTGTTCCCGAAAACAAATCACCTTCCCGTTTTTGAGAAGGTGATTACATGTCGGGATATAGTATCGTGTCTACCTGCCGCCGCGACAAAGAACCGCCTTCTTGATGGAAAGTTTCTTCGCCTTATTCTTATATGCAACAGCTAAAACAATCATCAAGAAAATATATCACACAAGAAGGACATTTGCAACAAAGTAAAACGAGAGTCAACTCCTACCACTACTAGATTATTCTGAGAACTTCTTTGAGCTCTTTGATGACAAATATGGGCTTCTCAACCTTCTCAGTTGGCATCTCATCCGCGAATCTCCCGGCGCAGAGCCAGATTGTTTGCATACCAAGTTTATTCCCAAGAGTTATCTCATCAACAACTCTATCCCCTACGACGAAGCTTTTTCGAAAATCAATATCTTTTTCTAAGGCGATCGACTCAAAACCGTCTCGCTTACTATCGGTGATTATGACTTTGGCAAAATCATCATGGAGGCCAAGCTCGTGGACAAGTTCTTTTCGCGATGGCATGGCACTACTCACGAGATACAGATCATATCCGCGCGACTTTGCGATTTTTAAAACTTCAGGAACATCAGAAAAAAGCTTCCTGTGATCAGGATCATAGAGCGTTCGATTAAAGTCAAAGATAATAATACGTCGAAGTGCCATAGATAGTAACAATACTTGTGATGAGACCATCGTGTCAACAAAAAAGCTAGCCCCGACGGATCTCTCCGCCGGGGCACTAAGAACTATGTCGTCTGCTGATCGAGGCTATTCTCGCACTGGAACGGTCATGATGGACTGGACCCCTCCGTGCACAATCGCCTGCTTGGAACCTGTCACGTCCGCATCGACGATCTCGCCCGCTGGAGTGACGAAAAGCGACAACCGGACGAAGAAGTCGTCATTCTTCAACCCTTGTTCCGTGAAGAACTTGATTGGCCGCGCAGCGATCGGGAGAGTCTCCTGCCAAACCGCTTGTGCTCGCTTGTTCTGTGCGAATTGATGGAATCTCCCTCTGTCATTGCTGAACGTCCCGTGTGCTCCACCGCTCTGCACGAGCTTCAGAAAGAAGTCGCACGTCGGCATCGAAGCTCCACGATGTATCAGGCGTGTCGGTGGCAGGAATTCCGTCACGGGATGATTCCGGAACTGCTCCACTTCCCATGGCAGAGAGAGCGTCGCCTTGTTTGAGAGGTGATGCTTGGGCGGTATCGCTACGGGAACTTGCTCCGCGAGTGCGACCAACCGTCCGTGAATATCGGCGCTTCTATTCAGAACAGGAAGGTCGAGGAGCTTCACCGATGAAACATCACAACCGTCGAGCCAGCTCCGAAGGCTATGCTCCTCGCTGACAAAAACCCCGCTGATCCGATTGAGGAACCACCGGAAATACGGCTCGTAGAAGCGATGATGCGAGGCCATGATCTGCGTGGTCCCGTACCATCCACCGGTCCTATACAATTCAGTGATTCCCTGCCAAATACAAGGAAGGTTGTAGAGGGCGCGGAGAAGAGGCGGATAACCCATGGCGTTGCGATTCGTTGCGTCGATCTCTACGATCTTCCACCCGTCTCGGGTATAGACCGTGTCGATCATCATCGTCACTGGCAATTGTTCCCCGAGAGAGAGCGGTATATAGTCTCGAGGAATACCGGACTGAAGAAGCGAAATCCACCAGGAACCGCCCTTCTGTGGAACTTGTCGTCGGTACCACTCATCCGCTCGTGCGATGAAGTCGACCGCGGCCTTTGCAAGATGCCCGAGCTGATCGAGCTCCGTCGCAGCGAGAGGAAAACCGAGCGACCCGAAGATGAAACGATACTTCGGATCCTTCCCTAGTCCGAGAGCTTGAAACCTCTGTTCGAGCGCCCCTGACCACGGTTCCCCGCACCTCCTCATCATGTATTCGGCATGTTCTCTCTCTCTTTTGGACTGCGCATCCAACTCGCGCATGCGATCTTCATGTTCGTGGCTGGGCCATGGTTCCATTCTGTGTGACATGACTTTCTCCTAACTTGGTTGAAGCGTGTTCTCGGAAGGAACTGGTACTGGCCCCGGGATTCGAACCCAGTCCCCGATTCACAAGTCGGGTGCTCTGCCATTGAGCAAGGCCAGCACGGATGCGATCGGTCCAAATTCTATATCCACACCCGCTTCAGCTTCGTACCTCTTTCGAGTTTTTTGAGCGGCTTGAATTCATCTGCTCTGAAAATCAAGCCTGGCACCTCCTCAAAACTCAACCAAAGATATGGGAAGTGACGATCTTCCCACCAGTCGTCAACGGTCAGGTAACCATTCTGCTCAAACGCATTAAGCGCACGAGCGTCTGCCTTGTTCCGATTCCACCGATACTTGGCGATGAATCTGATCAGTAACATATCTTTTGGAACCGCACGCATAGCATCTTTCATTTGACCTCCTATTTCAAAGAACTGATGTAAGCTTTCCAAACGGAAAACCCCCTCCCGGTGGGGAGGGGGTTGGTTTGATTTATTTACAAGAAAAAATCAAGACAATCCTTTCCCAGCCGGGGAAGAATTGTGATGATGATTTGCGACGCGATTCAGCATAAGCTTATATCCGTCCATCCCGCGATTCAGCCAGCGGGAAACCCGGGCGATGGTGGCCGAACTCAAGCGGGTTGCATCTTCGATTTTGGTATACGAAACCCCTCTGGCAAGCAAACGAGCAGCCTTCCAACGATTGCCGAACTCCATAAGTTCTTCTTCGGTCAAAAGATCGCGGAAAAACCGCTTGGCTTCATCGGCCGTTTTCAGTTTGATGATCGTTTTCATCAAATCCCGTGTATTGTTATTATCCCACTTTTTCATATCATTTTTTGCCCCTCTTATTAAGTCATACACACCACTAACCCATATACCACCAAACACATAAGGTATTCGGAGTGCTTTCGCGCTACTTTAGTATGCTAAAGTAGCGTATGAGGAGAGATTAGCAGAAAGGGATACCGGTGTCAATACTGTCCGATTTTTTGTGGTTTTGTCGCAGAAACTATTTCTCCACAGGATGATTTGACAAAAGATGACAGTTTGATAGTATTGCAACTGTTATGAAATCACTTAAGGCAATTAGTTTTTACTTTATTAAGCAAACGCCCAAGACGCGGTGATTTCTAGTTATCCATAGATATCCAACCCGCCGCGTCAACGGTGGGTTTTTTGTTGGTGGTGGTCCCGGTATGATCGGTTTCGTACCGGAACGGATCTTCAACAAGAGGAGGTTGAAAGTGACTACGACAAGTGAGAAGCGGGTGCCGAAATGCCATGCGTGCACGCAAGATTCCTCGACGACCTTCTTCTGCTCGAAGTGTCGCCAGGAAGTACCGATTTGCCTTTATTGCATTCGTCGACCTCTCAGGTTCGAGTTCCTAGCCTGCACTCTTGTCACGACTACACCGCCGGGAACAGAGAAGGTTCAGCTCGCGCCCGGCTCGTAGCTCGTCCCGTGGTGTTCTTTCTAATTCAGCGTGGTGAGTTGGACGACACTCCGTGTCGTCCAACTCCACTACTCACCTGCAAGATCATGATAATAATGATGGATCAAAACTTTTACTTCTATTTTACCTCCCCAACGCTGAAGACGCGGTGATTTCTTGATGTAATCAAATCTCTAACCGCCCTTCAGCAGGGGCGGTTTTTTGTTGGCGAATGATGGCGGTGTGAAATATCTTCGTACCGCCCCAGTCGTCACCGAAGGAGGTCGCATGGAGCAGGATGAGAAAACACAGCCCGGAGTTCCTCCGGAAAATGAGTTCTTTGGCTACACCGTCCGTCCACCCGCTTTGCCGGAGCCTCCAGTAACGGCAAAAGACGGGGAGAAGGGGGAGTAGCTTGGGTTTGCCGGTTGTCCCCAACAACCGGCCCACTATGCACATAGGCATCTCAAAAAATCTAAATTCCTACTACTGCTCTCATGGCGGGATGGGTTTGTATTGAGGCGACGGAGATACATACAGTGTCACCCACACACCGCCCACCACCACACTCATAGGCCGGGCAGTTTTTTTACCTGTATCGTGATGAACTAATCAATAAGTAATTCCTAAAACACTAATTCATACGCTACTTCACTATACTAAAGTAGTGTGTCAAAAAATAAAACAATGAAAATCCAAAAGAAAAAAATCGTAAAGAACGTGGTGAGAAATTCGGAGCATGATATCACAGTCCTGAAGCTTGATCATCCCGGGGCGACGGATAAGATATATCGCGCACGAAGGGATTTTATCGCAGAACATGCGGGATCGATCAACTACTTGCCAGAAGAGAACAAGACGTGGCAGATCGCCACGCGCAATCTGGCGGAGCTGCATCGTAAGCTTGCCAGCACCAAATACTTGATGGGCAAAAACCTGATCGAGCTTCCCACGGATCATATTCCCCAGCTTGAGGCATTAAGTCGTCGCCTTCATACGATAGGCGGATTTCGCGTAGTGCCGGTGGAAGGATTGATTGACGCGAAGACCTTTCTGTCGCGTCTTGGGAGGGGTGTCATGTCGTCTACGCAGTACATCCGTCACGCTTCGCATCCGGAATACACGCCGGAACCGGACATCATCCATGAGGTAGTTGGCCATATTCCAATGTTCGCAGATGCTGATTTTGTCGCGTTTTCACGTTTATTGGGACAGGCGGCCGGACACGCAACTCCGGAGCAGATGCCCGCACTGGAACGGCTCTACTGGTTCACGATTGAGTTCGGCTTGATTGAAGAACAGGGGCAAACCAAGATCTACGGCGCCGGCCTCTTGTCTTCCTTCGGCGAAATGCCGCACGCCCTCTCATCCCACGTCGACCGCCTCCCCTTCTCGATCGAAAAAGTGATCGCCAGCGACTACACCTTCTCCGAAATGCAAAACAAACTCTTCGTCATCAAGTTGTTCGCCGCTCTGAAGAAGGAAGTGGAACTTTGGTTGGCAAAATTACAGAAGAGAGAAGAGGTTAAACTGAAGGTCGGTAGCAAATCCGTGCAGGTATAAATTCCTATGTGTGTTCTCAAGTTCATTGACGGTGAAGTGTTGCTTTGGTTTGCCTTTGTTTTTAATATATATCTCACAAACGCGCATGAAAAAATCGTGAGAAATACATAAACTCGATATCGATTCTATTTTTTTCAAAAATGCATGGATCCTCTTGTAGCTCCTCTCTGCCGATTCGATATTTTTGTTTTTATCCGCAATCGCTTTCAAAACAGCTCTATTGATATCCTGGAGGTCTAATCGCGTTTTGTCATCTTGCTGATACAAGTTCCGTAAATCAAACTTAATCTCTCGCAACAACGGTTCAGTTTTGACTCGAATCGCTCTTCCGTATTTCTTTTTGACAAACTCTCTCACGAAACGAGCTGTTTCCTGGCACCGTCTTGCAGGACTTGCGTAAATATATTGAATAGCATCTAGAGGAATGGTGTCACTCAAGCGCTTTATCGCTTTTATGATATAATCGCGATCAATTGAGGGGCTCATCTTGGAGTTTGCCAAATCTGCAATCACTGAAAATGGCATTTTGCTATGATCTTTATACGGAAGCCGCAATTTCCCGTGGCGAATAAAGAATAGTTGTTGTTTCTTCTGTATGATATTCATGATATCAAAGATTTTACATAAAAAATGTTGCGGGGCCGTCTTTCCTTAAGACGGCCCCGCACATGTACGATTAACTCACTCATCAAGGATTTCAACCTTGTTCTCTTTTCCACTGACGCGAATGCGCATACCCGTCTTTATCCGAGCAGTGATACCCGGAACATTGAGCACTGCGGCCATGCCGATCTCGCGAGCATAGATCGCGCCATGTGCAAGCAGTCCTCCAACTTCTGTGACGAGTCCGCCGGTTTTTCCCACCACGGACAACATCGGACTCCATGCAGGATCCGTAGTGGTTGTAACAAGAATCGAACCTGACTTCAGAACAGCAAGCGCATCGTGATCGTCCGGTGAATGCACCACGACCGCTGTCCCCTCCACGACCTTAGCCGTGACGCCGATGCCGTGGAGGGTCTTGCTGTCCGCTGTTTGGACAACTTTACCTATTTCCTCCAGACGGTCCGAGAAGATAACTGGCGGAACCGCTACTCCTCGATCCTCATCTGAGCGTTGCCTACGCTCTGACGCAAGCCTTACGTATCCAACGTGTTCTTGGGGCAACTTCAATATCTCTCGCGGTTCAAGCTGGAAGATGAGTCCGTCTTCCCACTTGAGCGTCTGCTCTATTCGAAGGGAAATCCTCCTCAAGAGATCATACCCGCGCAAATATTCAAACTTGATTACCTCCCTTAATGGCAGATAGGTCCTTGCCATTGAGATCGCTCTTTCAAGCTCTGCTCGCCGTGCGCCTGATTGCGCCACAAGCTTCTCTCTTAATCGAAGGCTCTTTACTACGCTCTCCTCCAGCGACTGCCTTGGGTTCCCCACAATGCTCTGCGCAAGAGCTCGGACCATAGCGGGAAGCTCTCGATACCGTGGAACCGATATCTCGAGCTCGTGCATAGCGAGATGACCAAATTGTCTCAGTACCTCCTCTTCTGATCGCTGACCGTTCTTCATGGCAAAGAGCGCTATGCTGAGCTGAAGGTTGGGGTTGTCCTTCGCCGGAATTCCACTCGTCAGGATATCGACGTACTCCTGCCCTCTGTCCCCATAGAGCTCAATGAGGAGGTTGCGCAGTCGAGCATACGCGAAAAAGCCAACGCGAGCGGCCTTCACGAATGTGACACAAGCCTGGGTACGCAAGAGGTCCGCGACTTTCTTGTATCTTTGGCAAAGTGCGTTCAGGTCAAGCGATTCTACGTTCTCGTGTCGCTTAATCGCACGCCTCCACCGGGGTAGGAAGCCACGCCTGCACGAAGCATTCAGCGAATCTTCCAACGTCCTGAATGCATCGAAGAATTGCTCATAGGCGCGACGATACCTTTTTCCCTTGGTTTTTCCGAAGACTGAGCAAAGATGCTCGACGCTGGGGTACTGATCGTAGAGTACGAGTTCCGGATAATTCGCCAAACCTGGATTCTCACTGATTCGACCAAGGTATAAATCGACCAGCCTTGCATAATCCGAGGCCGGGATACCTGCGACCCGATAGGTCAGCGCATCATGGACGATGCTGCACCGGGGTTGGCCTTTCACAAGATGGAAGAATCCTTCCTCCAGTTCTGGTCCGATGTCGTACCCTATCTCATTGCGTCCGGTCCGAATTGCTCCACTGCCGTGCGCGAAGATATAGGTAAAGAGTCCGAACGCCATACGACATGGGTGCAAAGTCAGAAGCTCTGCGACGTTCTGATCGCTCAGTACATCACCCTCAATGTCGAAACCAAGGCACTTAATCCTGGCGGCTTCTTCAGTAAGTACGCATTCCAGCGAGTCTTTTACCTCTTCAAGCGCTGTAATGTCCCTGCTCTGAAGAAGGAAGATATTGCCTGATTCATCAGCCGCCCACTCGATATCCTGATCAGCTCGGAAAAGGCGCTTAACAGTCCTTCCGAAACTGACCAGTGCGTGAATCTGGGCTGGCGTAAGTTCAGGCTTGGAAGCGCCTTCGGTCTTGATGACAAGCTCGGTGCGTGGATCAATGTAGAACCGTCTCGGTTCGCACTGGCCCGAAACGAGCGCCTCGCCATATCCTTCAACTGCTTCGATGACGTAGATCCGTCGACCATTGATCGGATGTCTGGTGAAAAGCACCCCCGACACTGAAGAGTGGACCATCTCCTGGATGATGAGGGCGAGCCGAGGAACGGGAATCCCGTGCAAGTCAGCATAGGACCTGACCGAGGTGCTCCTAACAGCCTCAGCGCACTCAAGAATAGCCGAGTTGACGCCCGGGCTCGCTACTTGGAGCTTTGTTTTGAACTGTCCGGCCCAGGTTAGCTTTCCGTCTTCGCCGATTCCTGAGCTACGAACCGCCACCGGGAAAATCAAACTTGAGGCAAGACTCCCCTGAATGTGGGTCGGAACTGCCCCGTCGGACAAGATCGTCGCCACTTCTGAAGTGGTGACAACTACTCCATTCTTGACTGGGAGTCCGGCTCGAATCATTCTCGCCAAACGCCGTGCTTTGCCACCGATCAGATTTTTCGTTCCTGTGATGTCGGCAAGACTTTCCACGATTCTCCTCCGTTTCCAACTTTCAAAGAACTGGTGACGCTTTGCGGAAATGCAAAAACGCCCGCTGTGAGAAGCGGGCGTTGATTTCTTAATATATTTTTGCGTTACACGCTATACGATTCGCGCTACACGAAAAAATCAAAGCTCGCTTCTCGAATTGAGAGCGGGCTCCACCAGCCAATCGTATGCAAATTTTTACCATGAATGTATTTCATCTTTTCTTCATATGCGCATATTCGTGCGAATTAGCCAATCGAATTATTAGGGGTTCGGGAGCGGCGACGTTGCGCAGCACTCCCGAACCGCTATTCTGCATCGGCGACCGGGCGGTCGCGAGCATGGAACAAACGACGAGCCTCATCTGTCGAGCGAGGATCACACGGCTCAATGTGGCCATCGTCGAGATGGCAGTGCTTGGGTCCTTCGATGGGAAACCAGCATGCCACTCTTACTGCATAGGTCTCGGTCTTGCCGTCCTCCACGACGGCCAACGGTCCAGGCCAAGCCATAACAAACCTCCCTGTTGTATGCTCTCGGTGCTGTGCGGAACCACTCTGCACAACATGAAAAGCGCATTATTTTTTCTTCAATAGCTTCCGGAATCCCCCCTTCGGATTATTCCACTCACGAGAACCTCGCGTAACGGTCGAGATTCCGATATGCAACTCCTTCGCAATCTCCCGCTGTGTCATGCCTTTTGCCAAGCGTTTGATGATCTGCCATCGCAATACGAGCGCGTCGTACTCTCCGGGAGTGAGGAGATCTTTGAGAAACTCATCAAGGAACATAACATCCTTCGCAGAATCCTGCAGGATTGAAAGTAGATCATTAATGTACGCTCTCGACACGCCTCGTTGTTGCATTTCACTATCCTATCACGTACGTTGTACTAGTGCAAGAGTACACTAGCGGGTGACTGTGGATATCCCTAAGTTATCAATACCCCCGCCCTAAACGGCGGGGGTATCCAGACCATATAATCCATCTCATCCGAGTTACGCGTTGAACCGCTTGGTGGCCGCATCCATGTCAGCGACACGCTTCTCAAGCTTCTCGAGACGCTGGAGCGCATCGATCTGGTGGCCGATTTTATGCAGTTCGTCGGTGAGCGTCTCAAATAACTCATCCATCTCGTCATCAAGATGCTGGTGCACTTCATTGATCTTGTCCTCAAGCACGTGTTCAAGGTGCGTCCGCAATTCTTTGAAATGCTGTTCAAAATTCTTCTCTTCGACTGCCTTTTGTTCTTTTTTTGTTGATTTGACCATGGCGACAGTATACCAAAGCTTTGAGAAAAAAACACTACCGTGTGGATATGTATGCTTTCAGCCGCAAGCTATAAGCGTTAAGCTGTAAGTATGCCGCATCATCCACAGAAGAAGAAGACACTTGAATGGTTCGTGATCATTGTCATCATTCTGACGGCGTTTGTGTTTCGTTTCAAAGACATCGTGAGCATCCCGCCGGGACTCTATCCTGACGAGGCGATGAACGGCAACAATGCGCTTCACGCGATACAAACCGGAGACTACCGCGTATTCTACCCCGACAATAACGGACGTGAAGGTCTGTTCATGAATATCCAAGCTCAATCAATCAGAATTTTCGGGAATACTCCGTGGGCATTGCGTGTTGTGTCGGCTTTCTTCGGACTCGGCACCGTCATCGGACTCTACTTCCTGACGCGACGGCTATTCAATTGGGAGATTGCGGCGCTTGCGAGCTTCATGATGGCGATTTCATTCTGGCACGTACTCTTCTCGCGGATTGGATTTCGTGCGATCATGGCGCCTTTTTTTCTGGTCTGGGCGTTGTTTTTTTTCTGGCGAGGCAAGATGCACGGGCATATCTGGGATTTTGTTTGGAGCGGTGCACTGTGGGGTCTGGGACTCTATAGTTACATCGCATTCCGGGTTATGCCGTTAGCCCTGATTCTGACGCTCATTGCATATTGGTTCGCGGTCAAGAAAGATTTTGGCCACGAGAAATATCGCCATGTGCGGATGATGCTTGAGCGTGGATTCGCCGCACTTTTGGTTGCAGCTATTCTTGTTGCTTTGCCGCTGGGATATTATTTCTGGACACATCCAGCTGATTTTTTGGGTCGCACGTCGCAATTGTCGGTATTTGCCAGCGCTCATCCGATCCAAGATCTTGCCACCAACACCATGAGAACGCTCGGCATGTTCAATTTCACCGGGGACTGGAACTGGCGGCATAACTTGGCTGGTGAAGCGCAGCTATTCTGGCCGATAGGACTTTTCTTTTTGATTGGATTCATACGAAGCTGGTATAAGCTTTTCAAGACGCGGCGAACACACGGCCACTTCCCCACCGTGCAGATATCACTTCTTTCATGGTTCTTCTTGGCGCTTGTGCCGGTTATTATTTCGAATGAAGGCCTCCCGCACGCTTTGCGCGCTCTTCTCGTAATCCCTGTGGTATTTATTTTTGCCGGCGAGGGACTGTGGTGGATCTATGATTTTTGCAAAAAATGGTACGGGGTGCGGGATATGCACGAAGTCGAAGTGCATGGCTGGCATGCGCCCGAGGGAAAAATCGTGGCAACCTGCGCGATTGCAATTCTTTTGTTTGCGCTTACGATAAGCGAATATAACAAGTATTTTGTTCGGTGGGCGAACAATCCCAATACGGCAGCCGCATACGCGCAACAGTATGCCGATATTGCCGGCTACATCAATACGCTTCCGATATCTGTCAAAAAATATGTCTACGTCAATGCGGACGGCGTGCCTGTTGTCCCGCCCGGCGGACAGCCCGGTGCTCCCGACGGTATTTCCATGCCCGCACAGACCGTGATGTATCTCACTGACACATGGACATATGACAAACAGCAGGCAAAAAATATTTATTATGTGACAAGGGGAGAATACTCGAGGAATCCGACAAAATATAACCGCGAGAAATACTTTATCCCGCTTGAACCGATAAGCAACTAATGAAGATTAAGGCTTTAGCGTTTGCAATCATAGCCGTTGCTACCGTACTCGCCTATTCGAGTACTTGGAACGACTCGCTGATTGTCGACGAAGATCCGCATATCGGCGCGGGATATTCATACCTGGTCAAGCAGGACATGCGGCTTAATCCGGAACATCCGCCGCTCGTCAAGGATCTTGCCGCCATTCCCCTGCTTTTTCTGCATCTCAATCAAGACGCGTTTCAAACGAAGGCGTGGACGACGGATGTCAATGGCCAGTGGGATTTTGGACGTTCGTTGATATTTCAGACGGGTAATGATGCCGATCGCATTGCCCATTGGGCAAAGGTTCCAATGTTGTTGTTCTTTATCCTCTCGGCGTGGATTGTATTTCGATGGACACACAAGCGTTATGGCGATCATGCCGCAATTATTGCGCTATTGCTGTTTTCCTTCTCGCCGACAATCATAGCACATGCGCGATTTGTCACTACGGATGTACCTGCACTGTTCGGAATACTATTGGCAACATATTTCTTTGTACAGTATCTCAAGGAATGTACGCGGCGCAACTTTTGGTTCTCGGCACTCGCGCTTGGCGTGGCGCTGCTCACCAAATTTTCCACCTTCTTGCTCATCCCGTTCTTTCTGATCTTAGCGCTTGTCTGGGGCTGGACGGAAGCCGGAGTCCGCACACGATGGTACTCTGCGCTCCACTACTGCTGGCGTTCAATACTGGTTTGTATTGTCGGATTTGTTGTTATTGTCTGGCCCATTTATTACTTCCATACATATCACTATCCGCCCGAACGCCAGCACAATGATACGGTGCATATCCTTGCCTCCAATGGCGCGAAGCTTCCCGTTGCAGTTATCGAATGGATGTCGGATAAACCTATTCTGCGAGCTGTTGGACAATACGGACTCGGCCTTCTCATGGTCAATCAACGTGCGGTGGGTGGCAATACGACATACTTCATGGGAGAAGTGAGCGCAAAAGGCTGGAAGTCATATTTTCCAATCGTATATTTTATCAAAGAGCCGCTTGCGTGGTGGGGGCTTGTCGCAATTGCACTAATCGCAATTGCGACGAAGCTTAAAGCTGGAAGCTTACGGCTGAAAGCTACGCACCTCATACGCTCTCACTTTGATGAATTCGCAATGCTTCTCTGGCTTTTGATTTATTGGGGTGTGACTCTACGCGGCAATCTCAATATCGGGATTCGGCACCTTCTGCCAATATATGGATTTTCGATCATCCTCATCAGCGGACAATTGATGAGAGGAATACAAGCCATACCAGCAGTAAAGCTCTATAGCTTGTATCGCTCTATGGCTGTAGGGCTTGTTTGCGCCCTTCTCGGCTGGTACATCTTCGCCAATCTCCGCGTCTATCCCCACTACTTAGCCTACTTCAACGAGTCTGTCGGCGGACCGGCAGGCGGATATCGCTACGTTGTTGATTCGAATCTCGACTGGGGACAAGACCTGAAGCGCTTGTCTGATTTTGTAAAGCAATACGAGATTGGGCGTATCGAGCTGGATTACTTCGGCTGGTCCGACCCCTATTTCTATTTGAAAGATCGTTTCCAGTGGCTTACTTCGAGCAGGTATGCCAATGCAGATGATTTCAAAAAGCACAACACAAGCAACGGCTGGATCGCAGTATCGGCAACGTTTCTCCAGAACTCAACCGGAAAGAACTCCGACCCTCACAACAACGGCACCGGCCGTTACAACTGGCTCCTCGACTACCAACCCATCACCGTCATCGGCCATTCGATCTTCGTGTATCAAATCAAGTAGTACTGGCTTTGTGCGGCCGTGCGGAGTAGCTTTGCGAGAAAGACGAATGGCTGCAAGATTTGCGCCAGAGTGCGTTGCACCGGACGTTTACGGAGCTCGATGACCAAACGCGAGTGAGGAAATACCAGAGGCCAGTAGGACGTGCGTACGCAGCGAGTAACAGGCGCGTTGCCAGCAGGCAACGACGGCGTGTCCGGAAAACGCACTCTGGCGCAAATCTTATTTGTAGTAGATCCTGTCCGGGATCGTGAGATCTACGTACTGCAATGCCGCCCGTTCCTCGGGCTTTATTTTTTCTTTTAAAAATTGCAGAAGATTCCGCATTTGTTGAGTAATATCCGTCTGAAGACTGAACTTGATAGTCCATCCATCCTTGGTCATCGCATTAAACTCATCAAACGATCCTTTCGGAATTGAAAATGAACCGATCGGCAGTGAACCGAATTGGGACAAATGCTTGACGTTCAAAATTTCGCCACGCCACGACTCGGGAGCAACCTCTTCCCCCAGTTCAACCGTTCGATCCCGCGCATCATTAACGGCGGTAAATAAGAATCCTTCACTGGGCACGAGTTGGGCGAAGGCTTTGCCGGTTTCATCAAAGTAAAAGCAAGCAGACTGAATACTGACGCACCAGATGCCGGTCGCCTTGCGGTCGATAATCACGATACTGATCTCGTGAACCGATTTTCGGCTCACGTGAACGGTATCAATGCGCGGAAATGCTTGCGCAAGGGATGATTTTAAACCCTCGAAGGAAAATAAAACCGAATTGCGCCGATGGCGGATCCCCAATGTCGTCTGATTGAGCCAATGGTCAATAGCATCGTGTATCTCCGTTATGGGGATGGTTGGCGGCGTATTGATAGTAACCGTACGAACATCGAACCAGCGTGCAAAAAACAGGATATATATGATGCCACCAAAAACAAAAACGCCTCCTCCAATAAGTCCGGCGAGTTTCAGTATTTTCAGTCGGCGCTTTTTGGCAAAAAATTCTTGCTGATAATTACGATTTATTTTCATTGTTGCTGTCGATCGATGTCATTGCGAGTTTAATACTATCACCAAACCATTCGCGCGCAAGTTTTTCAAAGTGTGGCGTACTGTCGGTAACGAGAAATGTGCGTTCCGATTTCTTTGAAAGAATCGATTCGATTTCCGGATGGCGAACGAGATAACTAGCCAATCGATTAGGCACAACATCATCTTGTGAAAGTACGCGAATGTTCGGACCAACGAGCCGTGCAATTATTTCTTTTAGGATGGCATAATGCGTACAACCCAGTACGATCGTATCAACGCCGGCATCGACCAGCGGTTTGAGGTACGACCACAAGATCGGCTCCATCCATTGCATCCCTCCAAACTCAACAAGCGGCACGAGTAGTGGTGCGGCTTGCTCCACGATACGAGCGGAAGGTATAAGTTTCTTGAGTTCTTGATCATATACGTGCGAGTCTATTGTGCTTTGCGTCGCAAGAACCCCAATGCGTTCCGCTTTCTCTTGCGACGTGAGCGCCTCGAGAGCCGGGACGATGACGCCGAGAATGCGCCTGTCAGAATAGTGTTTCGGCAGCCATTCCTGTTGAAGCTTTCGCAGCGCTTCGGCTGAAGCCGTGTTGCAGGCAAGAATCACGAGTTGGCAATCATTCTTGAACAAAAAATCAACACACTCGCGCGTGAACTCGTAGACCGTCTCCTGCGACCGATTACCATATGGCAAGCGCTTGGTGTCGCCTAGGTAGAGATAGTCATACTTCGGCAACCGCTTAATAATGGCTTTTGCCAGAAAAAGCCCGCCCAAGCCTGAATCAAAGATTCCAATTCTCATAATCTTACTGTACCACAATTCGGGGCAGTAGTGGATTGATTCGCGTCACGATTTCATGACTGATCGTTCCGGCGAATTCGGCAAGCTCTTCCGCGCCAATGAAAGATTCACCTTGGCGGCCGATTAATACCGCTTCGTCACCGGCATGGACTACCCCGGCGTCCGTTGCATCCACGACTGTCATATTCATTGATATGCGGCCAAGCACGCGACAGCGCTTGCCACCGACAAGAACAACGCCACGCGATGAAAGACTCCGAGGATACCCATCCCAATAGCCAATTGGCACCACCGCGATGATCGTATCATGCTTCATTCGTTCGGTAATACCGTAGCCGACATATGCACCTTTCGGGATTTTTTTGACTTGTGCAATACGAGTTTTCCATGATAGCGCCGGTTGAAGCTGGATAGATTTAAATTGTTTCTGAAACGAATCCGAAGGCCACAAGCCGTAAAGAAACAATCCAACCCGAACCATATCAAACTCTCCCTGGGGGAATGACAAAAGACCATCAGATGCAACGAGATGCTTGATGAGTTTGCCATAGCCAAAGTTGCGGGCGATCTCGATCGCCGTCTCGAAATTCTTTGATTGAAATCGCGAAAACGCTTGTTTTTCAAAATCTTCCGGATCGGCAAGATGGCTGTAGATTCCCTCAATAGTCAGTCCGCGCGGAATGGCACCGAAGAACTCCTGCACCCGTTCCATCGGCACTCCCTGCCTCGACAGTCCCGTATCAATCTTTATATGGATGGGTAACTTCGCAGAAATCTTTATTGCAGTGTTTTGCAAAACACTACGATCATAAATGGTGACGCGAAGCTTATATCGCAGTGCTGTTTTGAAATTGCCTATGTCGGTCGGCCCCATAACCAAGATTGGAGCCCTAACGCCTTTCTTTCGGAGTTCGATGGCCTCATCGATCGAGAACACCCCAAGCCAATCTGCACCCGCTTTTGTAAATATCTTCGCCGTCGCAACAAGCCCATGTCCATATGCGTTCGACTTCACAACCGCCATGAGCTTTGTTTCCGGCCGTGTCAAAGCCCGTACTGTCCGCACATTATGCTCAAACGCTGATTTTGAAACCTCAATCCAGATTGTCGGTTTTAAACTCATGCGGTCAGTATATACCGCCGGGAGTGTAATTGACAAATAGTATATTTCGGTGTATCCTACTGAAATGCTCGATCAAGCACTTCTCCTCGAAAAAACCAGTCGCGTACTCACCGGTACCTATGACTTCCAAAAACTCGCCCAACAGGCGTGCGATTTGATTTATAAGGAACTCAAGCACGATGGTTTTGTCGGGTCAGGGTTGTTTCGTGTTCGTCCCGAAACGAACGAACTCTATGCATATGCGTATACCGCGCCAAGCCGAAGACTGATTGATGCCCTGCTTCCTATTCAGTTCTCCAAACTACACCTCTCAATGAACGCGGATGATAATCTCACGATTCGCACCGCACGAACTGGTCAATCATATGAAAGTGCCCGCTTCGCCGATTTTAGTAGACATGCGCTTCCCGACATTGTTGTAGATAAGATTCAAAAAATACTGAAGCTGAAAAAATGCGTTTCATTCCCAATCTTTGCGAAATCCGGCAAAGTTGCGGGTGTGTTGCTGTGCGATTTTTCGGATGAATCTGCAGTCGCTCGCCACGTGCCCTTGATCCAAACATTTGCAAAACAACTTGGCCTTTCATTCTCAAATATTTTTGCCTTTGAGCGGCTGATGAATTCATACCGCAAAGAAAAGGGCGCCAACGAAGCGACCAAAGACGAAGCAAATATCCCCTCGGTTAAGTTCACGTTGCGTCTCACACCCAATCAAATCAAAAAACTCGAATCGCTTTCTCGAGATCGACATAAAACTAAAGCGGAAGTCATTCGCGACGTGATCGACAAAACGGCTTGACAGCCGTTTTTGTTTACTGTACTCTCGTGCCGGCCAAGGCACCTCGCAACAACGCGGTGGCTCTCGCGCCACCGCACCTTAACAACGGAGGATTAAGATGAAGTTCTTACCCGTAGATGATCGAGAGAGGGCAAAAGCTGTTCTCCGCTGCGTTTACGCCCTGACCGCAGGAACAATCTTGGTATTCATCATCTCTGTGGCATCAGATTCCACGGATGGCTTCACGCACTTACAGCTCAACATACCAAGTTGCGCTGTACCCGGTAAGGCGACCATCCATCATACGGAGTACTCCCAGCTCGTCGGTAGGGAGAGCGGCGAGATCGAGCTTGGATGCTTAGTGCCACCTGAACTGACCACAGAAATCGCTGACGAGCTCTTCTTCGCTCTTCAGGAGAAGTTGCCCAAGGCGGAGATCAGTGTCGGGTGCGCGGGAATGATCGAGCACGAATGGGATACCACACATTCGAACAGTGATCCCTTTTCGGATTCAAAACCTACCATCGAACACCACGTGATCCGCTACTTTGCCATGCGGTTCACCGTTAACTATTACCCAAAGCTCAAAAAGAGCTAGAAAGGAAATCTCCATGAACGGCCTTCTCCAGTGGAGCATACCGACGCTCATGGCCATCCTTTTCCTCCTCCTTTGGTTGCGAGGGACCAAAAAGGACCGCGCATTCGCTCGCATGCTCGCCTCAAAAACATGGATCCTTGAAAAAGCGAGTCTCTACGAGTTCAGCAGGCTCGTCATCTGTCTTCAACTGAAGTCCGAGACTGGCGAATCCTTTCAACTCATGGTCACGGATCTTCATCCGCAACTGGAGGACTTCGTGCATCTCGCCGCGGACCATCTGGGAACTAACCACCGCTGTGATCACGGCCTGGATGGACCTATCCACTTCCGTTTCTTGAGCAAGCCTCGAGAGGGGTGGAGTGCGATGATCGTTTCCAGTGTCACAACCTACCTTGAGCTCGTGAAGAAAAAAGAAGGAGAATCGACATGACACGTGACAAAGCCAGAGAACATCTCGTTCAACTCAGCGATCACGCCACAGAACACAATCTCACAGAGGAACAACAGCACGCTGTTTACTTGGGTATCCGAGCTCTGGTGTATGATCTTGGCCCCGACGGCGACGACCCGCCCTTAACTCGCAAGGAGGGTGAGTCAACGCTTCGGTTCAGATGGCGACAGTTCTGCCACTTCATGAACTCGCCTCCGCATTAAGCCGAAGGGGGTCGATCAGTTCTCAGCCGTGAGCCCCGGCATAATAAATAATAGGGCTCTTTTGTTTTGTATTTATTGAACTATATCTTCTTTCGTTTTATATCAATATAATCCAGGAGAAAGTGTAGCATGATACCGATACCGAGAAACATCACTGGTCGCACGAATAGCATGAGTATTGAAAGAAAAAGTACGGCTTTCCAATTCCTATGCAGGAAATGTGTTTTGAAACCGTTTCTATACGGGTCATATATCGGTCGGGCAGACAAATGATCCAAATCAATCAGATTTGAACCGATGAGCAGTACCAAATCCGTGTAATTTGGATCCAACGCTCGCACTTGCATCAATACTAACAACACTCCCAAGTTAACAGCAATATGTGTCGGCGTGGTCATAGAAAATTATGTTACAAACTTTCTACGAGGAGCGCTTGATTTCCGTGATTCCCATCATCCATGGTTCGAGAGCTTTGGGAATGTTGATCGTTCCCTCTTTCGTTTGGTAGTTCTCTAAGATAGCGGCAATCGTGCGGCCGATGGCGATGGCTGTGGCGTCGCTCATGTGGACAAAGGCGGTGTCGCCGTCAGTTTTGCGATATTTGGTGTTCAAACGTCGTGCTTGATAGTCGGCCATGTAGTCGGCCGTATGCGTCTCACAAAACCTGTCTTGTCCCGGCATCCAGGTGTTGATATCCACGCCGCGGGCATTGGGATCGCCGATGTCGGCAGTGCATTTAAGAATCACTTGATAAGGTAGTCCGAGGCCCTGTAAGAGTTCCTTTTGGATTGCAATTAAATTCATATGCTCATCAATCGCCTGCTCCGGGGTGCTAAAAACTTCCATCTCAACTTTGTGAAATTCGTGAAGGCGGATGATCCCGCGCGTGTCTTTGCCGGCCGCGCCAGCCTCGCGACGAAGTGCAGGAGAAAACGCAACGTAGCGCAATGGCAAGCTTTTCTCCGGAATAATCTCGTCCATATGCATCGGCCCCATCGTATGTTCGGCACTGCCGATCAGATAGAGATCGTCTGATGGGATATGGTATCGTTCTTCTTTGGGTTCCAGGCGGGCCATTTTTTGAAAGACGTCGGGTTTGATGAAAATCGGCGGGACGACTGGAACGAAGCCCTTTTTGATGATCACCGACATCGCAAACTGCACCAGTGCGTACTCCATCAGCGCCGCTTCCCGCTTGAGATACGTAAACCGTGCGCCGGAGACATTCCCCGCACGTTCGTTGTCGATGATATCCAGCGTCTCGCCAAGTTCCCAGTGCGGTTTCGGTGTAAAATCAAAAACCGGCTTCTCTCCCCAGGTTTTAATAATCTGATTCCCTGCTTCGCTCGTTCCAATCGGCGTATCATCCGTAGGAATATTAGGCACTTTGTAGAGTAGATTCTGAAGCTCAGAACTTAAAGCTTGAAGCTCTTTCTCAAGCTCGGCGGCTTGCTCTTTGTATTTCTTGCCCTCAGCAATCTGATCTGGGCTTGGCTTGCCACTCTCCGACGCGCGCGCAAGCGCATTCCTGAAAGAATTGACCTGATCAAGCTCTCCTTGCAAATGCCTACGCCGCTCATCGAGCGCAAGAAGCTTATCAACATCCACCGCTACGTTTTTGTTCTTTGCGGCTAATTTGACGATGTCGGGATTGTTTCGAATAAACTTGATGTCGAGCATTGACTAAGCATATCAGAAAACAAAAATAAAATCAGCTGTCACAATGAATAGCGCGATACGTTATATCCTTCGGGTCAAGTCTGACTTGGGCAATTTTTTAGGAACTCACCCGTCCAGCGAGGAAAAAAGATGGCTCCCAGACAACAATGCCCGATAGCAGCGTTGGATGATGCAGTACGGCGTCTCCAGGAGGTTCGTGAACGAATCCAGGGCGTCATCCCACCAGGCGATGGCCAGATCGAAGTTTACTTTGATCTCGCCATGAGCCGGCACGAGTTCGGACAACTCGCACGTGTCCGAGTGCTTGACAAGCTTCGCGAGCTGAAACCACACATTGCCGAGAAACTCGCAAAGAAGTACGACATCCGACTGACGCCTCGGATGCGAAACTAGCTCCCATCGCGGCTCGATCATATTTGGTCTTAAGTCGCAACGCCCGTCGTACTGCACCTACTTGGTGCGCCGACGGGTTTGTTCATTTTTATACACGCTACGATATTCTCAAATTCTTAAGAATACCAGAATATCATTGTCTACTTCCTTTTCTGAGCTTTAATTTCGATCGTTGATTCTTGTTTAAGTATCCTTTTGGTTTCTTCCATTATTGCGAGTAGGAGTTTTTCTTCTTTCTTATTGTCCCCAGCACATGCCTTTTTTATTTTCGCTTCAATGAGACCTTTTTTCACAAGAATATTAAAATTACTCCTATTCCACGTTGCTTCATCAAATCCTATTGTGGGATCTCCAAAAACCCATTTTTTCTCAACTCTTTCTTCTATCACCCGTTCTATCGGACTCAAGCCATCAACAAATTCTCGTGCTAATTTCTTCGCTAGCACACCCAAAGGCTCAACCTTAGGGAGGACTTCGGGTTCAAAAATCTTTTTTGCCCCCACGAGTGATTCAGATCTATTGACCATATTAATCTTTGTTTGGTTTCATCAACGGGAACAAGATCACTTCGCGGATGGAGTGGGAGTCGGTGAGGAGGGCGATGAGGCGGTCAAGACCGATGCCGACACCGCTGTTGGGCGGCATACCATATTCCATGGCCTCAATGTAGTCATCATCCATGCGCTGGGCTTCTTCATCGCCCTTGGCGCGCATATTTTCTTGTGAGGCGAGGCGCTCGCGTTGATCGCCCGGGTCATTGAGTTCCGTGAATGCCTTCACCAGCTCGAGCCCGCCGGTATAAAACTGAAATACCTCGACGGTATCATCACTGCCGTCCTTGAGCTTGGCAAGCGGGAACATACTCTTGGGAAATTCATATACGAATGTCGGGTCGATTAGTGAACCGCGGATTTTTTCTTTGAAAACTTCGTCGAGCTTTGCCGGATCAACATCGTGCACATCAACCCCCGCTCGGTCTTGCATAAGCTCGGCATACGTCAGCCGTTTGAAGGGCTTCTTGAAGCGAACAGGGTCAAGCGTGACCATCAGATCTTCGATCAACTCCATTGACCAGTTGTAGTCTTTGTATGCGGCATACCACTCAACAGCGGAGAACTCGGGGTTATGCTCGCGATCCATGCCTTCATTGCGGAAGTTGGTCGTGAATTCAAATACGCGCTCGAAGCCACCTACGAGCAGTCTTTTTAAATAGAGTTCGGGGGCGATTCGCAAAAACAAGTCCATATCCAGCGCATACATATGCGTTTTGAACGGTCGCGCTGAAGCACCGCCATAGAGCGGTTGGAGCGTGGGCGTCTGCACTTCCAGAAACTGGTGCTCGATAAGGAAGTCCCGGAGCGTCTGAATGATCTGCGCGCGCTTGATAAATTTCTCCCGTACCTCCGGATTCATGATCATATCAAGATAGCGCTTGCGATAGCGTTCCTCGACATCTTGGAGACCGTGCCACTTCTCGGGAAGGGGCAGGAGCGATTTTGACAGCAAGCGATACTTCTCCGCTTCGAGTGTCCGCTCGCCACGTTGGGTTTTGAAGAGCAATCCGAATACTTCTACGAAGTCGCCAATGTCCACGGTCTCACCAAGTACCTGATATTCACGTTCGCCGACAATATCCTTCTTGAATAAAACCTGGATGCGACCGCTTCCATCTTCAATATCAAAAAAAGTTGATCCACCATGCTCTCGCTTGGCCATAACCCTACCAACCAGCACAAGCCGATCTTTGTTCGCGACAAAATCATCAAAACCCTCAAGGGCTTGCTTAATCGCATGCGTACGCCACGACTTGGCCGGATAGGGATCAGTACCCGCTTGGCGCAATTTTTTTAATTTTTCGAGACGGGAAGCCTTGATGTCATCGAGGGGCATAGTAGTCGTGTAACGCAAAACGTGTAACGCATAACGCTATTCTATCAGAAACTTGCGCTACACGCTACACGTTACACGGTTTACTTGATTTTCAGAATCTTATACTTCATCTTCCCGTTAGGAATCTGGACATCGATCTCTTCACCCTTCTTCCTGCCAATGAGAGCGGCGCCAAGCGGTGTTTCGTTTGAGATAAATCCCTTGATCGGATCAGCTTCGGAGGCGCCGACGATAGTATACTCACGTTCAGCCGAGCCAGCCTTCAGCATGACTGTCGCTCCGACGGCAATGATTTCATTTTTTTGATTCGTACTGATGAGAACTGCGGTCCGTAGGATTTCTTTGAGTTCTTCGATACGGCCTTCGTTGATGCCTTGTTCTTCCCGCGCCTCGGCATATTCGGCATTCTCCGAAAGGTCTCCCATTTCCTTGGCAGCCAGGATTCGTTTCGCAATAAGACCGCGGAGTTCGCCCTCTCTGTCGGCAAGCTCTTTCTTGAGTTTCTCAAGTCCCTCTTGGCTGAAATATTGTGTCATATTCCTTTATGTGCGCTACCTGACATTAAGCATAAGGGGTTACTATACCATATATGCTAAGCCTGTCAGTATGCCCTGTTGATAATTCCCCTTATTGCGCTTGGGGTTTGGTAAAGTACCACGCCAGAAAAGAATTTGCAACATGCATGGCGATGGACTGGCTTTGTGGAATTTGTTCGACAAGCACGGTCATTGCAATATCAGGATTTTCATAGGGGCCATAGACAACGAAGAGTGAGTTGAGCGACTTGCCTGCCACTTGCGCAGTGCCTGTTTTGGCGGCCACCTGAACCGGAAGGTCTTGGAGAATCTGGGCCGTACCATCGGTGATAGTCTGCCGCATACCTTCACGAACCACCTGTAGCACCTGCGGGTCGAGAGGCAACTTTGCTACGGTCGTCGGCTTGAATGTTTCTTTGATCGTGCCGTCGGGATTCTGGATTTCCTTCACCAAGAATGGCTTCATGATTGATCCGCCATTTGCAATCGCGCTGACATATGCAGTAAGCCATATCGGTGTGACCTGCAAATCGCCTTGTCCGATCGAAACATTGTACGTATCGCCGACAAACCATGACTCTCCCTTGGTGTCCTTCTTCCATTGCTTGGTCGGGATAAATCCCTGTGCTTCGCCGGGAAGATCGATGCCCGTTTTTTTGTCTGCGCGGAACATTCCGAAGTACTGCGCGATACGATCGATCCCCAATCCACGAATATCTTGATACCCTCCGCCAAGCGCATAAAAATATACATCAACAGACCAGGCAATTGCTTTGCGAATATCGGTCAAACCATGGACTTTCCAGTCGCGAAACGTGTAAACCACCGAGGGATTAGCCTCGCTGTAAACCTGGATTGATCCATTTGCAAGAATTGTCGTGGATGGCGTGACAATCTTCTCTTGGAGTCCCGCGAGCGCCAGGAGCGGCTTGATCGTTGAGCCCGGACTGTAGAGGCCGCCGATGACTCGGTTGAACAGCGGCCGGAGCGCATTGGTCAATAGTGCGTTAATTTGCCGGCTCGATGATTCATCGCCGGAATTTTCAAATATATTCGGATCGAAAGCGGGAAGACTTACCATACCAAGCACTTCGCCGGTACGGACATTCTCGACTATGGCGGCTCCGCGAGTCACACCGGACGACCGGAATGTCTCGACCATAGCGTCATAGAGATGCTGTTGAATATCACGATCGAGTGAAGTGACAATATTGTCCGCAGTTGAGCTGGTCTGATCCGATTGGTTGGCGCCATCATGCAATTCGAATGCGCGATGAGTCCCTCGCAAGACTTCTTCATACTGTGCTTCAAGCCCAATCCGCCCAACACGGTCGGATAATCGGTAAAATTCGTTATTTTTGAGCTCGTCGGGAGATATCTTTGCGGTATAGCCGACAACATGTGCAGCCGCCACCCCAAGCGGATATCGCCGCTGGGCATACGACACGGCATAAACGCCCGGAATCGCCGCGGTTTGGAGCGCAAGCGCCTGCTCCTTCGAAATATCCGGCGCCAATACGAAAACACCGTTTGAAGCATTGCGATCTATGACCGAACGTATATCGATATCCGTCTTGCCCAAAATCCCAACCATTGTTTCGATCTGGCTCGACGATGCGGTACGGTCACGAAAGAATTCCGCACGCACGATGACAAGATCAAAAGTCGGTACATTCTCGACAAGCGGCTTGCCCTGTGTATCAAATATCGCCCCGCGGGTAGACGGCACCGAGTAACGTGATGATGTACTTTGGAGAACAATGTCAGCATAGTGCTGTCCGCGAGCATACTGCAAAGAGAAGGCGCGTGCCAAAAAAAGCGCGAACACAAGTCCGATTCCGATAAACACGACGGTAAAAACGATACCACTGATGGGCATCTCGACAGTCGCGTGAGCGCTCATGGCATCTGCCAAGGTCTCTTCGGGTGTGAGATCACCGTCGTCCGAACGTTTTATTTTATATTTATCAGGAAGCATCGCGGTATGGGAGCATCTGCGTTAAGAAGAGATGAATACATGATATTAAGAAGAGTACTGTTCCCGCTTCAAGAAGGATATACCAAAGGCGGTCAGTCCAAAATTGAAATACAAAAAATGGGTTTACAATAAACAAAAACTCCAAAATGCAGAATAACCCTGCGAAAATAATAACAAAGAACGACCCTCTTCCTATGGAAATGCGGCGGCGAAGAAGAATAGCCGTGACAATAACCGCCGCAATAGCAAGAGTACCCCTGCCCGTTTCTAGTCCTGAAGAAATATCAAAAATCATTGCCGCAGCCATCATGAGAGCAAGCTGACGTCCTTGCAAGGAAGAAGTGAGCCCCCAGTACACAATAAGTATGGGAACGATAAAGGTTGCCACTGGCATAACAACTGCAAGGAAACGCTCAAGAATCAATCCAACCACAAGCAAAACCGCCCAGTGCCATGTTTTCATTGCTGCACTATCACGAACACCGAAGATCCCAATCCGGGATCAAACATGGTTCGCGCACTAACTTCCTTGAATAGTCCGGTGCCGGAATCACTGACATGATCAACCGTGCCGACAATTAATCCTTCGGGAAGCCGGTCAATTCCGCTCGTAACCAGTGTATCGTTTTCTTTGACGGCCTCTTCTTTTGAGACGAGGTTGATACGGGCGCGGTTGTCCAATATGCCATGCGACTGGGCAATGAGCGATGAGTCCAGCACTCGCACGCTCACGACCGCGCGTGGATCATCAATAAGCACGACGCGGGACGTATGATCGAATACTTCGCTGACCGTACCAATCAAGATATTGCCCGCATCAATAACCGCAAACGCTCTCTGTACGCCGTCGAGGCGGCCTTTATTGATCATAATGGTCGAGACAATCGCTGAACGCTCAACATCGAAGAAATGCGCCTTGAGTAGTTGCTTGGCATGCGACTGATCAACGCCAAGCTGACGGCTCAAGCCCTCATTGTCGCGTTTGAGCTGGTCAATATCGGCGATTTGCGAACGCAGTGTTCTGTTTTCCAATGCAAGCGCATCACGATCCGCTATGATCTGAGAGCGATTGAACAGCGCATACAGATATTTCTTGCTGCGCATGAGCGCATCTTGGAACATTGAGCTTGGCTTTTCAGCTAATCGGTAAAGGGAATCCTGTATAACGCCATGCGTAAGCGTGTTAACCAATACAATGGCTCCCACAATCACAAAAACAGTAACAAGGGTTGTAAGCAGTTTATTTCGCATACTATCTTTGTATTGATTTGGTTTCTATTTTATCGCAGTTCGCGAAGGAGCCGAGCATCAGCCGTGAGACATCTAAGCTTGCGCGATGTCGGAACGGTGGGCGGAGGCGACGACAAAGAAATGCGGCAAAAGAGGAAGCAAGTACTTAGATGTAGGCTTCTTTGGCACTCCACAATAGTAAGGGCCGCAACGTTTCCAAATGCTCCAGCACAATACCGCATCCGCGCACAACCGAAGTCAATGGATCTTCAACAATCTTGACCGGCAGTTTCGTTTCCTGCGCGATAAGCTCGTCCATTCCTTTCAAAAGAGCACCTCCGCCGGTCAGGATAATACTGCGATTCAAAAGGTCGGAAATCAATTCCGGCGGCGTCTCCTCGATTGTGGATTTGACAGCCGAGATGATTGATCGGATCGAATGATTCATGGCGGATCGAATATCTTCCGATGTCACACTGATCTCCTTCGGCAGTCCCGAGAGCATATCTCGACCGCGAATTCGCAGACTGGTCTCCTCCGCAAGCGGATAGGCGGAACCGATCGTAACCTTGAGATTTTCGCCTGTCGCTTCTCCGATCAGCATGTTATGTTCTTCGCGAATATATCCGATGATATCATTAGTCAACCGATCGCCTGCAATCTTGAGCGACCGCGATGCAACAACGCCCCCCATCGAGATCATGGCAACATCCGTCGTGCCACCACCAATATCGATCACAAAGTTCGCCGCCGCTTCCTGCACGGGCAAGCGTGCACCGATCGCTGCGGCCATAGGCTCTTCAATGAGATATACTTCTCGCGCGCCGGCATTGTACGCCGCGTCTTCGACCGCCTTTTTTTCGACTTCCGTGATGCCCGCGGGAATCCCGATAACAACACGCGGGCGGGGAATCAACGTGAATGATTTTTGATGCGCCCGGTCTATGAAGTATTTGAGCATTTGTTCCGTCACTTCAAAATCAGATACGACGCCCGCAATGAGCGGTTTGGTAACGGTGATAAAGCCCGGCGTCCGACCAACCATCTTGCGCGCCTCCTGCCCGATAGCGAGAATTTGTCCGGTTTTCTGATTAACCGCAACGATGGACGGCTCATTTATGATAATGCCCTCATTGCGCACATAGACCAGCGTATTGGCAGTGCCAAGATCAATACCAATATCTTTTGAGAAAATACCAAAAAAGCGATTAAGCATCGTGGTTCTACCTTAGCAGAAGACTTGGAAATAAAAAAGGGCTCATCAAAATGAGACCCACCGTCCCAGAAAGAAAGGCCTACGCAGAAGAGGTTCTCTATCAGGAGCCCACAGAACAGTCGTGAATGGCGAGTAACATTGAAAGAACAGGCACGTTTGCCAATCACGACTATTCCCTAGGCTCGGCTTTCATTATATCATATCCGATATTGATGTCAAATCTACCAGTTGCGCCTCTTTTTCTCCTCTTTTCTTAACCTCAACACTCCCCTTTTCAAGGGTTTTTTTACTGACCACCAGACGCAGCGAAATACCGATCAGATCCGCATCGGCGAACTTCTCTCCGGCGCTCTTGTCTTTCCTGTCGTCGTAGAGCACGTCGTGTAACGCGAAACGTGTACCGTGTAACGTTTCATATAATTTTTCTGCTTCTGCTTCGCCGCCCGGAAGCGCAATCAGATGTGCCTTAAATGGCGCGACTGATTCCGGCCATGTGATCCCACTGGCATCATGAAATATCTCAACGATCGTTCCCATGACGCGGCCAAGACCGATGCCATAGCATCCCATAATGATAAATTTTTTCTCGCCATTCTCATCCGTAAAATGCAAATTGAGCGCTTCGCTGTACTTGGTGCCGAGAGGAAATATATTGCCAACTTCGATTGATTTCTCCTCGACGATTTCATCTCCGCATTTCGGACACGGGTCGCCCATCTTCACGTCGGCAATCTCTTTATTCACCGCATACGAGCACTTGGGACACAAAAAGATCGTATCTTCCCCGACTGGAGTCAGAACTTGGAACTCATGCGTATTGCTCGCTGTAAAGTCTCCGCCTGCCGCGAGCGTATAATATGCCTTTAGTCCGCATCGCTCGAAGATACGCTGGTACGCATGCCGCACTTTTTCGTAGTAATCGAGCATATCGCTTTCATTGGTGTGAAAGCTGTACATATCCTTCATGAGGAATTCTCGCCCGCGCAAAAGTCCCGACTTCGCCCGCGCTTCGTTGCGGAATTTCGTCTGGAATTGATAGACGGAAAAAGGCAAATCCTGGTACGAACTGACATATCGGCCGGCCATCGCAGTAATAATCTCTTCATGCGACCAGCCGAGAATGAAGTTATCATCGCCCGTCTTGAACCCCACCTTGATATCGGCACGTCCCGCCGCTTCATAGTATTTTTTGTCGATCAGTGCGGGCATGGACATTTCTTGTCCACCCACGCTATTCATTTCTTCGCGTATAATCCCCCGAATTTTTTCGAGCACGCGGAATCCGAGCGGCATATACGTATAGATGCCGGCTGAATTCTTGTACACAAATCCCCCGCGCTCCAGCAATTGCGCATTGATACTGACTTCATCAGCGGGATTCTCTTTAGTTGTTCGAGTAAATAACTTGGTAAATCTCATTTACAAAAACTTTATCACATCCTTTGTGGTTGCGTAAATCATCAGCGCAATCAGCAGGGCGAAACCAACCGTGTTGACTACGGCCTCAAGCCGTTTGGGGATCGGGCTGCCTTTCAGCTTTTCAATGATAATAAAGAGTAATCGTCCGCCATCAAGCGCCGGAAATGGGATAATATTGAGTACTGCGAGATTGAGTGAGATGAATGCGACAAATTGAAGCAGGTAGTTAAACCCAAGTCGCGCCGCTTGTCCTGTAGCGACTGCGATGCCGACCGGACCGGAGAGTTCTGCGCCGGTCTTGCCCGTGGTCAAGAGATTCTTGAGTATCATCCAGAATCCTCCGAAGATGGCAGTCAGTCCATACCAGGCATCCTGAAATCCTCGCCAGATCGCTTCGTACCATGGATACCGCACAAGACCCGTCTTCGCGAGGATGACACCAAGTGCGCCTTGCCCCGGGGGCGGATTGGCACGCGGAGTTAGAAAAATGAAATCGGGAACGCCCGTATCTCCTGCGTGGTACATATACATATGAATCTCCTCGCCTTTATGAGCCAAGATAAAACTCTGGACTTCCTCAACGCTATTAGGAGTAATTTCCGGGGCGACATCGGCCGTTGCCGGATCATCAAAACCGATAATCTGGTCCATCGGCTTGAGTCCCGCCTTTGCCGCGGGACCGTCAGGCGCAACATCCACAATATTAATCTGCACATCGGTGGCGCGTGCCGCAACGACGGGATCATCAACCGATAACCGCGCCCCGCGAACATTAATGACCATAAACAAGAGCGCTGCAAGCAAGAAGTTCATGACAACGCCGGCAACAATGACGCTCACCTTCGCCCAAAATTTTCCATTTGAAAAACTTCTTGGATCAGCTTGGTCTTCCCCGTTTTCTCCTTGAATCTTCACAAACCCGCCAAACGGAATCCAATTGATCGAATAGGTTGTCTCGCTGTTCTTTGGCCGATACCCCCACGCGCGGGGCGGAAATCCGAACCCAAACTCCTCAACCTTCATCCCCGCCCGCTTCGCCATAATAAAATGCCCGAGTTCATGGACGAACACGAGAACCGAGAGAACAATAATGAAGATGATGAGGGTAAGCATAGGGGGAAGCCGTAGAGCGATACGAGCTATAGAGCTGTAAAGCTAGAAGTATTATAGCAGAAGATGGGGAAAAAAGGATAAATAAAAAGAGCTTACGAGCGTCTAGCTCATCAGCTCCCCTTCTTTTTTCTTTTCGAGTTCTTCCGCTTTTTTATTGTATTCGTCGACGATTTTTTGGAGATCTTCTTTGCCCTTAAACTTATCATCCTCGCGGAGCTCGCCTTCTTTCTCGAGATTTTGGATCTTTTCCCAGATTTCTTCGCGAACTTTGCGAATTTTGATGCGAGCGTCCTCTGTTTTTTGTTTGAGCAGTTTGACGAATTCTTTGCGACGGTCTTCCGTCAGCGACGGAATCATAAGCCGGATCACATTGCCATCAACGACCGGATTGAGCCCCAGATCGCTTGATCGGATCGCGTTGCTGATCGGCTCCACCGCGCCCTTGTCCCATGGCTGAATCGCCACAACACGCGGTTCCGGCGCCGTGATCGAGGCAAGTTCCTTGATATGCATCCGCTGGCCGTAATACTCGACGAGTATGTCATCCACTAATGACGGAGTCGCCCTGCCTGTTCGAATTGAAGAAATATCTGCTTTATAGAATTCAATGACCTGTTCGAATTCCGCTTTATGCTTCTGAATTATGTCTTTTGATGTCATTTGCTTTATAGCTATACGGCTGCAGAGCTTTACAGCTTTAAGAAAAACTCCTCCAGCGCCATCTGCGTATTATATTGCGGTTGGGACAGGACAGTGTGTAACGTAAGCAATCCACGCAACACTCGCGAGTTCTTCTGATCGCGCGGTCGTGTTCCCATATACAACATCCAATACAACACCTTAGTATTCAGTATAGCATGATCTTTCTCTCCCGACGACCCCGTGTCGGGACCCCGACCGGAGTGTCGGGGCTCCGCTAACTCACGTGCCATAACGAACCGATCGTTAAGATCCGCTGCAACCAGATTCGAGAATTCCTCGGCTGATTTCTTGATATCTCCGATACTATTGTTTTTCAAAATATCAATAACCAACCCAAGCCGGCCATGTGAAAACGCGAACAGAAAATCTTTTTGCGCATCCGAGAGTTTCGCATCGCCCCAGATTTTTTCAAATGACGCTCGCGGATGATCCGGAAAAGCTACTTCTTGGCATCGCGAAAGCACGGTCGGCAGGAGTTGATCGCGATAGGCCGTTACAAAAATAAACACCGTCGTCGGACTCGGTTCTTCCAGCATCTTGAGTAGGCCGTTCTGCGCCTCATCCGTCATCGTGTGAGCATCGTTGATGATGACGACCTTGCGCAAGCCTTGCGCGTGAAGCGTGAGGAAATTCTTGATCTTACGGATTTCGGTTATTGAAATGGAATGCCCGCTCTCCGAATCGGCAGGATCAACGATGAGTACATCGGGAGAAGCTATAGAGCTATAAAGCCGTAGAGCTGTAGAGCCCGTCAGTTCCTCAGCCAATTCCAATGCGAACAACCTCTTGCCGATCTGCTCCTGTCCCGTAAATAGATATGCGTGTAACAAACCGCCGTGTTCCAACGTTTTACTGTAGAATGCTTTGATCTTTGAAAACCCGACTACGCGAGAAACCATGCCGTAATCCTAACAAAAGCGGCGTTTTTGCGTAGTTGACAGTGGATATCCACTGTGGTATTATTCTAAGGATTTTCAGTAGCGTGGGCAATCGGCCCATAAAAGTCAACACGTCCGGTTCTCCCCCAACGAAAGGGAGAGAGGAGAAGAAGATGCACGCGGTACCCAATAAGCAAATCGGCATACTCTCGATCGACGAAGCACAGGCTCAGGTCGAGAAAGCAACGAGGAAGCTCGAGGGAATCAAATCGGCTCTGCGGAAGCAAGGTACGATCGCCACCAACCGCAGGATAAGGGCTGAGCTCGCACTCGCCAAGGCCCAGATCGCGCTCAACGCCCTTCAGCCGACAGTCGCCACCGATTCCGAACTTACCGCCGCCAACAGCGATCTCGAAGCCACTAACGAGGATCTGCAACGGCAGCTGGGAGTCGCATGTACAGCCCTCGGATCTGAGACTAAAACGAAGGTTGCTCTCGAGAAGGAGCTCGACTTCGCTCGGACTCGCATCGTCGAGATGCAGGCTGATCTCGCCACCGCCAACACCCGTGTCGCCGACCTCGAGATCGAGGTGAGTCAGATCACCAAGGCGAATCAGGAGCAAGCGGTGAATCTCAAGAATCGCATCGACCTCAACGCTCTGCTTGTCGAGCAGCACGACTTGGACGTCGGCAATCTTGAAGTCGCCACCGCCAAGATCGCGGCACTGACTGTCGAGATCGCCGGTATCCGTGAGGCCCATGCGAACGTAAGTGCAGTGGCGGGAAATCTGATCGACGAGAAAATGGCCCTCGAAGCTCAGCTCGCTGGAACGAAGACTACTGCACTCGAACACGACGAGTTCATGAGGTCAGAACTCGCCAGCGCTGAAGCTGCCAAGCAGGTGGCCGAAGAAACGATGGCACGTCAGGCCGCCAAGCTCGCCACGGCCGAGGCCAATCTCGAAGCCGCACGCAACGAAGCCGCGGCCGAAAGGGAGCTCAAAGAAGGAATCAAAGGGAGGATGGAACTCCTTCGCGATGAACTTCACGAGGCTCATGAGCGCATCGCCAAACTGGAGCCCAAAGAACCTGCAAGCCCCAACGACAGCCTGAAAATAACTGATAAGGCTGCACAAGCCGCCCTTCTCGCCGTCGCAACGAGGGCGGCCACCGAGACCCCCACTTCCGGGGACGGGTCGGGCAGGTTCGTGGCCAACGTCCGCGATATCGGCAAGGATTTCCGGGAAGGCGCAACGCCGCTTACCTAACACCTTCTCACGCCACAGTTCCTCATGACCCATTGTTCCAACGCAAAAGACACATGCGCAGCAATCCCACTAATCTGGGGGCGACGAGTGTCTTTTTTGCTTTTTATAGGAGGAGTCCGGCAATCGTATTCGCCGCATCAGGACGAGCGAACTGCGAGATTTTTGAAGCGATTTCGTCTCGGTGTGCATAGACCTGTCCGATTTCATACAAGAGCAAGTGCGGCTTGAGGTTGTCTTCGGTGATAACGGTCGCACCAAACTTGGCAAATTCCTGCGCATTGATAAGTTGATGATTATTGGCCGCTGACGCAAGTGGAATGACAATTGCCGGCTTGCCGGATGCTGCAATTTCGAATATCCCCGACCCGCTTCGCGCTACCAC
>Ga0209541_10001384_pt1 | contig 48396 bp, 49 predicted proteins | sample RifCSPlowO2_01_FD_184027 | JGI IMG/M metagenome (GOLD analysis project Ga0209541, IMG submission 184027) | Groundwater microbial communities from Rifle, Colorado - Rifle CSP2_plank lowO2_0.1 (SPAdes) (version 2) | ecosystem: Environmental > Aquatic > Deep subsurface > Groundwater | place...
TTCCAGCAAAAAAGCGGGTGAACATTCCCGCCGCAAACCACCCCTGGAGAGGAAAGTTTATTCTTAACGTGTGACATTTCTAAATCCGCGCCGGTGTGACATTTCTATTTCCCGTTGACATTTTGGAACTGACTATTGACAAAGCCTTTTGATTTGCTACAATGGAAATGTATCAGACGGCGTCACATTCTGTGATCAGAACCAGAAACAACATCTTCTTAACGGGAGGTGTTGTTTTTTGTTCCAAGTGATATAATCATAATTGCGGAGGCATCGGAGGTTGACGCCGGATGGATCCGGCCGTCGTCTGATACACGAACGGTTCCGCATTACGGAATGTGGTTCGATCCCACCTACCTCCGCACCAAAAAATCTGCTTAAAGCAGATTTTTTGGTTATTTTGCAAAAACAAAAAAGGCTCTCCTTAACTTTTTTTCAAAGTTTCAGAGAGCCATAGTTTCAAAGTGCCAAAGTGTCCAACGCGGACAAAGGCACAAAGTTTCAACAATCGCTGGAGAGGACCTGGTCGCCAGCGCGCCACCCGCGCGGATGACCAACCGAGCGGGCATAGACACTCCAGTAGCGGTAGTAGGAGTGCCAGAGGGCGCCGACGGCCCAGAAGTTGCCATTCTTGTCTTTAATGTACGCGATGTTCGCGTAACCGTTAACAAGCAGGTGGCCTTCTTGGCCCTTTGACTGCTTTTTGAGCAAGTCAAAGAAATGAGCCAGCGCGATTTCTTCACGCTCCTGGCCAAGCTCCTTGCGGATCGGGGCGTCCACTGACCGCTTTTCCAAGCGATGGATGGCAATGATGCCATCTTGGACATTTTCCTCAACCTTGCCGAGGAAAAACTGATTGAAGTTTTCGCCCGTCCAGCCGACGTTGGCTTCCTTGAGGGAATCCTTGTCAGCGACAAAGCGCTTGGCACCAGCAACTTTGATGCCGCTGGTTACCAATTTCAGGACAGGCGGCACTTCGTGCCGGTGCTGGGCGATGTGATTGGCGATGAGTTCGCTCAACCCTCCTGCCTCATTTACGCGTTGGGCCTCTTCTTTGGTAAGAAGGGCTTTGTCGTAGGCAGCGCCTGCAACTTCCAGGAACTTGCGTCCCTTGGAGTCGCGAACGGTCACGAACGTGGCAGACGGGGTCAATGTCTTAGACATCGGCGTCATCCTTTAAAATAGTGTGCTTGACATACCGAAGTTGGCAGTCATAGCCATAAAATATCAATTTCTTAATAGCTTATGGCTATGACTGGTTTGCAAGTAAATTTAGCTGTAAATGTGCTATTTTTGAGGCAGAACCCGTTGTTTTACCCTCATACCTTTATTATAGCATAATCAGGAATCCTTGTCAATAGGTCAACTAAAAGAGGGGAAATCCCCTCTTTTTAGCTTCATTTTATGAATTTTGGCAAGCAACCATTATTGTACTACTCCTCCGCCAGAGTTGCTTGGATCATCAGGCAAGCTAGTGGTTACAGCTTTGGCGCTGCTCTGCGTAGAGCCGCCGGTAAATTGGTCTTCGCCCGAAACGGTTGCCTGGCCGATTAAGGGAGCAGTACCTCCTTTCTGAGACGCTATAGGCGTTAAGGAAATTTGAAAGTACAAAGCTGGCGGAGAATTGTTAGTTCCCGGTTCGGCTAAAAGGTCTCCCACCAGCCAAACAATCTCCCGGCTACTGCTATCAAAAGAAAAATGAGCTGCTTGGTCTTCAGGAGCTATATTATCAGATATAGAAACATTCTGCGGTAATACTGCTTTTACTTTTAAATTTTTAACATCATTTAAATAATTTTTAACCTGCCACACCACTGTATAGGTTGTCTCCTTGCCAACTTCGGGTGGAATAGGCCCCGTATTCTCAATTCCTTCTTTTGTGGCACGATATGTCTTTTGGGATAATTCCAATTTTGAATTGATTTTTGTAGTAAATTCTTGGCTGATATTAAAAACGCTTACCTTATTTTTTATCACCGGCCCCGAATCTGAATTTTTTTCTGTATCATCAAAAAATAAATTATCTTTCAATTTTACCGTAAATTGCACCTCAATTTCTTCCTGCGGGCCCAGGCGCTGTAACGCCGGAATCTGTTTTGAGTCCCAGATAATAATATTATCATCTTGCCGTACCTGCCCCCCGTCTTGAGCCTGCAAGGTAGATACATTAAACGCTGACCCGTCAATGTTAGATACGATAAATAAGTTATTAAATGGCGTAGAACCAATATTCCTAAGGAATATTTCGTAGTGGAGAGTATCTCCTGAAGACGCAATATAATTAGAGGATCCGTTAATTTCTTGTGATATGAAAAGCAGGGGTTTAATAACTTCCACGTTTTGGTTTGTTTCCTTTATCACAATAAAAATGCCGTCTTGCCACATGCCAAGCTTGGCAGAAAAGTTTACTTGGCTTGCCGTATCAGCTTTTATGACGCCTTTTATGGTTATCCTGCCCCCCTCCCCCTTATGCAAGGTTTTTAGCTTCCATTCAGAATTATCCAATGAAGGAGGATTAGACGAGGTAAGTTCAAACCCATCTAAAGGATCTATCTTGATGCTAAGGTTCTCCAATGGATAATCTACATTTGAAAAATAGTTCATAGAGTAGTTAATTTCTTTTCCCTTTTCTGATTTTGACTGCAGATCAAATTCCAAGGTTACCGGCACTACTCCTATCTGCGTGGTAAACGTAGTTTCAGATTCATAACGGGCCGATAATTTTTTTGGGGTATACGAAAGCCATGCATGGGCTACTTTTAAGTCGCCTTCCTTGCCTAAAAGCCGCAGCTTGAACTGGACAAAGTCCTCCACGCCCGGATAAATATCTTTAAGATTTTTAGTGATCCTATTTTTCCCGTCTTCCGTTAAAGAGTTTTCGGGAAGCTCAAAAATAAGTTTTGGTTCTTCTAATACAAAGTTTCCGTTATTTTTGTATCTGACGGTATATTCAATTTCATCCCCCACTTTTGCGGTATCTGGCCCTAAAATTTCCAACTTTAAAATCTCTTTTGAAAAGATGGTATCTCGATAGTAGAGAAAAATAAGAAATCCGACAATGACCAGTATGGCCCAGAAAATAAAAGTATTTTTTTTGTTCATGTTTTATAGTATTATGGGCTGTATTGGTAATTAGAATTGCTGGCTAGTAAATAATTACAATAATTGTCTGAAACTTCTTTCAATAACCTGCTTGAATCTATTCCTACCTTCAACTTAGATAAAATATCCCAGTCTTTTTCCAAAATTAATCGTAATACCTTTACAACATCCGGTGTTATTTTTACCCCATCTTTCTTGGTTGCAGCACAATCCTTACAAATAACACCCCCTTCTTTATTGGAGAAATAGAGGCTATGGGGATTTAATTTTTGGCGGCAAACAGCACAGTTTGAAATTTCAGGACCGTACCCTAAAACAAACATAAAATTCCAGAGGAAGTAATAGTATAATAACTCCTTATTATGTACTATGTGTATATTATTAAGCTTGCGCGATATGTCAACTATCAAACCCCAAATTCTTTCGTCTTTTTCCTGCCCCCTTATAAAACAATCTATAATATTTGAAATATTGTAAGCAATTTCTAACTTTTCTACTAAGTGAACCTTGCCATCAAGTTTTTCTATGGAAACGGCGTCTGTTAAGGTTTTCCGGTTTTTTCCCTGTATAAATTCAATTTCCGAAAAAGAAAAAAAATCTATATTGCTCTTTAGCTTTGACGTAATTTTACGTATGGCTTTGCCAAAAACTTCCACCCTCCCAAAGTCTTTGGTAAAAGCAGAAAAGACCCGGTCTGCATCCAATCTGTCTTCTTTCTTAAAAACAACTGCTTGCGTCCTATAGTGTACTGCCATTGGTTAAATTCCAAATTTCTTTTTTAAAAATTCTGCTTCCTCTTTCCTTCTAGCTACTTCCTTGCTTTCTTGGACGGTAATCCCTTCTTTCATTTTTTCATTAATATCATGTTTTGCATTCCAATATTCTTCAACTATGGCTTTCTTTAATTCATTTTTATCAAGAAAACCGCCAAATCTTTCCGGTATTCTTTCTTGCATTTTTTTTATTTCAGCATCCATTTCAGGAGACCAAGGACTCAATTGCAATTTTTTTGCCAGGTCATTGCGAATGGTTGTATCTTTTTCTAATAATCTTTTGATTTCATATCGGGATATCTCTGACCTGCCTTTAAAGATAGATTTGTCCTGCGGATTGCCCGGCTTTTTTAGCGAATCTGATTTCTTGAGAAGATCTGGCTTCCTCAAGAAATCTGGCTTATTTTGGATAGATGATTTGTTGTTATTAAATGACTGCATATTTAACTAACTTTTTGAATTTTAATGGCATACGCTTCATTTTCAATTTGTATTTCTTTTGCTAGGCCGATACTTTCCGGCGCTTGGCCTATGGTTATGTCAACCGCCCTTATTTCTTTGGCCAAAAGCTCTTTGTTTTTTTCTACGATGCGGTTTAATGCATCAGTGCCAAAAAACCACGCTGAAATTTTATCTTCTGGCTTTAAGCCTTGCTCTTTTCTTAAATCTTGCACCCATCTTATTAAATCCCTGATGATACCCTCCTCCTTTAACTCTTCGGTAATATTAAGATCCAGCTCTACTTCTTTTGTAATCGTATCATCAAAAATAACTTCCTTCAAATTAACTTCGTCTTTTATCAATTCCAAAAGTTCTCCGTTATTTTTGATTTTTGATTTTTTATTTTTTATTTTTAAAGCTAATAACGGCTGCCTTACTTTTATGGTATGTTCATTCCTTTGGGCAAGGGCCAATGTAACAATACTTCTTACTTCGTCCATTTTTTGGTGCAAGTCTGTATTAATTTTTCCTTTTTGGCTTGGCCAATCGCACAAATGCACTGATTCTGGCATGCCCTTTGCCCTTAAAGCGTGGTACATTGCTTCAGCAAAAAAAGGCATGACAGGAGCGATCAGTTTTGCGGTTTGCAAGAGAACATAATACAGTGTTTCTATGGCTTCTTTTCTGCCAAGACTATTTTCATGAAACCTTTTTCTTGACCTTCTAAGATACCACAACGATACGTCATTAATAAAGAAATCTTCTATGGCCAAAGTTGCCTTGGCAATATCATATTTTTCCAAGTTAGATTCTGCGACAACAGCTACATGGCCAATTCTTGAAATAATCCATTTGTCTAAAATATTTTTAGATTTCGGAATTGCATGCTCAGCAAGTACTGGAAATTCTTCTTTTTTTACATAGGTAGTAAAAAAGGTGTACACATTGTAAAGCGTTAATAATTTTCTCTTTATTTCATCAGCAGTCTTATAGCCAAACAGCATGTTTTCTGCCGGATTCTGCCTGGCGTACATCCAGCGCATAGGGTCAGCCCCTATTTTCTCTACCGCTTCATCAAACCAAATGGCATTTCCTTTTGACTTGTGCATTTCTTCTCCTTTCTCATCTTTTACGGATGCGTAGCCAAAAATAGTCTTGGCGGGCTCTGTATTTTCCAGCACCGTCGACATAACCAACAAAGAGTAAAACCAGTTTTTGAATTGTCCGGGGAAAGATTCAGCTACCACTTGGGCCGGAAACCACTTTTTCCAGTATGACATATCAGAAAAGTATTTCATGGTAGAATATGGCACAATGCCCGCATCCAGCCATGGGTTTCCCACATCTTTAATCCGACCCGCCAATGTTTTACATTTCTTGCATTGGATTTTTACAGCATCAATCCAGGGGCGATGCGGAGAGTTTCCTTCAAATGCTTCCCATCCCTCAATGGCTCGCTTCTTTAATTCCTCTTTTGATCCAATAACTTCAAAATTACCGCATTCTTGGCACTCAAAAATAGGCAAAGCCAAGCCCCAATACCTTTTTTTGGAAATGAGCCAATCATGCATGTTTTTTAGCCAATCCAGCTCCCGTTCTTTTCCAAACGAAGGAATCCAATTAATTTTTTTGACAATTTTTTCCAGGGGTTTTCGCAATTTTTCCATTGAAATATACCATTCATCAACTACTCTCCACACTAATTCTGTTTTGCACCGCCAACAGGTGGGGTATTTGTGCTTATAGGGTAAAATTTCAAAAACATAATTTTTTTGCGCCGATAAATAGTCTAAAATTATGTTTGGATTTTTTTTGGCATTCTGACCGGAAAATTCACCTAATCCATCCAAATAGCTGGCATCTTCGCCAATGACTTCTATTAATGGCAGGCCTAATTTTTTGCCCAATTGAAAGTCTTCTTGGCCGGCTGAAACTGCCGTATGGACCAAACCCGTTCCGTCTTCCGTCGTAATTGGCATAATTCTATTATCGGTTGCGACAACCGTGTGAAAATTTTCTGGGTTTTTTTGAGCCACTTCTTTTACCTTCGGCAAGTCGTCAAACGCAAATAAATATCTCAATCCAACTAATTTTTTCCCCTTTACTGTTTGCAAAATTTTATGCTCTCCCTTGAATACTTTCTGAACCAAATCTTTAGCCAACCAGAAATTACCGCGGTCATTTTTAACTAAGGCGTAGTCAATTTTTTCATCTACCGCTATAGCAATATTGGCCGGCAGGGTCCATGGAGTGGTTGTCCATACCAAAAGATACTCATTTTTTCTTGTTATAATGGGCAGTTGAAAATACACTGAATCGTGCACAATTTCTTTATATTCCTCGGTTAGAATTTCGTGCTGTGAAATAGCCGTCCCGCATCTAGGGCACCAGGGCACGCTGTCTCTTCCTTTATATAGGTATTCTTTTTCGTGGCATTTCTTTAAAAAGTGCCAAATGGCATAATTATTTTCATCAGACATCGTAAAATAAGAATGTTCCCAGTCCATCCACTGCCCCAAACGCACTGACTGCTGGGTTTGGATGGCTGAATATTTCTTCACCCTTTCTTTGCACTTTTCAACAAACTTATCAATCCCATAGGCTTCAATGTCTTTTTTAGTTTTAAAGCCTAATTCCTTTTCAACTTCCACCTCAACCCAAAGCCCTTGGCAGTCAAAGCCATTTTGATAGCGCTCATCATGCCCCTGCATTGCGTGGTATCTTTGCAATAAATCTTTATACGTTCTGCCCCAGGCGTGATGCACCGCCATCGGGTTATTAGCGGTAATCGGCCCATCTAAAAACGACCAGCGGAATTTCCCCTTGTTTTTTTCTTGCAGTTTTTTAAAAATGCTGTTGTCCTGCCAGAATTTTAGTATTTTTTGCTCTTGTTCTGGAAAATTATACGCCATATAAATGAATTTTAAATTTCTATGTAATTTCCCTTAATTCGGCCTTGCTGATTCTTTGCTCGGTATGCGCCTGTTCCATAGCCTTTTTAAAAGAAATTCCCTTTATTTTATTTTCTAATAGCCACAGGGGACATTGATGGCTTACAATTAAAATATGCTTTCCTTTATATCTTCCGTTAACCTCTTTAAAAAATGTGAATGCCCTCTTTAAAATGCTTTGGTAGCTTTCCCTATCTTTTTTCTTTGTTAGATCTGAATAAAAAAAGTTGCTTTGGGAAGTATTATTAAGATCTTTAAAATCAACTTCTCTTAACCTTTTATCAAATTTTACCTTTACGTTCAATGCGCGAGCAACAATTTCGGCTGTTTGGGTAGTCCTTAGCAAATCAGAGGCGAAAATCAAATCAATGCCTTTACTGTGTTTAGCATGGTTTTCTTTCAATGTTTTTGCCGTTTTTGCCACCATTGCCTTACCGTTTTTAGTCAAAGGATTTTTAAATTTTTCAGGCCAGGAAGAATATACCTTTCTTGCATTAGAAAGCGCTTCCCCGTGGCGCAATAAAAAATAGGTATTATTGAGTTTCATTTACATTTTTTCTGGCGCAGGTATCCCTAATAACCAAAGCCCATTTTTCATAATAATTGAAAAAGCTTTTGTAATAGCTATTTTGTATGGAGAAAATTCATCATTTTTCTCTACAATTTTATTGTTTGCATAATAGTTGTTAAATTCTCTTGCCAATTCGGTCAGGTACGTTGTTATAAGATGGGGCTCATATTCTTGTCCGGCCTTCGCTGCTATTTCAGGAAACCTGCATAACATTTTTTCTAAATCGGTTATCTTGTCGGGCAAATCCTTAAATAATGGTTTAATTTTTTCCACTTTTGCTTTTTCTAAAACTGACAACGCCCGCACTAATGAGTATTGTAAATACGGCCCCGAATCTCCCTCAAAAGAGATAGATTTTTCAATATTGTAAATTATATCACTCCCAATCGACTGCTTAAGAATGGAATATTTTATAGCTCCAATAGCCACTTTCTCTGCAATTTCATTTTTTTCCCTTTCAGTAAATTTTCTTGCTTCAATTTTTCCTGAAACTATTTTTTTAACTTCCTCAAATAAAAATTCAAATGTTACCACATTTCCAGTTCTTGAAGACATCTTACCTTCCGGCAAACGTAACATACCATGCCAAATATGCTTTGTTTTCTTTGCTAGTTCGGGAAACATTTCAGTCATTGCTCCTAATACAACTTTGAAATATTCGATTATTTCATTCCCAGTTACAATAATCGATACATCATATTTAAACTTATCGTATTTAATCTTTGCTAGGCCTAATTCTTTTGCTTCATAAGTTGCGAGCCCTTCTGAATTAATAAAAACCCTTGTGTGCAAACCTAATTTCTCACCCTTAAAAATGGTGGCGCCTCTCTCACCCTTTTCAAAAATGCCCTTTTTTAATCCATCCTCAACTACTCTTTTCCCAAAAGTAGCAATTTTACTTTCAAAAAAGTAGTAATCGAATTTTGTGCCAAGCTTCTTATAAATTTTTTCGAATTCTTTTAAACTTACTTTTCTTCCCTCTTCGTATAATTTATTAATTCCCTTATCACTTTTATCATATATTTTTCTGTTAATCTCTATAATTTCTTTCTTAATATCTCCGTCGCTTTCGTACGCTTGAGAACCATATGCATAACCTGCTGAAAAATCCTTTAAACTATCGAAATCAAATGAAGAATTTCTATGCTTTCTTATATCCATTACACCCCAAATTGCTTTTGCTACATGCAATCCTACATCCCCTTGATAATTAGCTCTTTTAACGTTACCCCCCTGAAATTCAATAATTCTTGATATTGATTCCCCAGTAGAGTTATTACTCAAATGCCCAATGTGAAATACCTTAAATGGATTGGGATCAGTATACTCCACAATAACTTTTTTATCTTTTAAAATATTATTTCTACCAAAAATTTTAGGATGTTTTAAAACTTCTTTTACAGTATCCTTAAAAAAATCCCGTGAAAGGTAAAAATTAATGAAACCGGGGGAAGCTGCTTCAATTTTTTCAAAAAGACTGTGTTGGCCAATTCCACCAGCAACTTTTTTAGCTATTTCCAAGGGGTTTTTTTTCAATTCCTTGGCTATCTGCAAGGCAATATTCGTAGAATAATCCCCATAAGTTTTTTCTACCGGACGTTCAACAACAATTTCAGGGACGCCAAAATCGCCAAATTCTTTTTTAATGGCTGCCCTAACTAACTTTTCTATTTGTTGTTGTACCATTATTGGATAACCGTTCCCACAAACGGCTTATTATTTAAAAAGTCTTCAAGCCGCTCTAGTTTTTTACCGTTGATAATAGCCACTTTTATTTTTAAAATTTCTGCCATTTTTGATGCCCTGGGGTCAAATGGCGCTGATAAACCCGGCGTCCATTTATTGCCCACCATCTTCCTGAAATCCTTCCAACTAATTTCTTTTAACGGCCTTGCATCCTTATAACGGTTGGGATCTTTATCATGAATATGATTAATATTGGTCATATTGATAATAGTTTTAATACCCATATTTTTGGCAAGCATTACCGAGCAATAGTCTGTTGACCAACCTGGCTTCCAACCGGCAAATATTATCACATCCCGCCTTGAATTCACCTTTTTTGTAGGATCAATAAGCACATGGTCAAAGGAAAGCTTATCAAATGATTGTTTTACCACTTCTGCGTTCAGCCTTGAAATATTAATTCCTATCTGATCCCGTTCTTTATTGTCAGCGCCAAAATCTAACAAGGCTTTCTGGTAGCTTCTGCATATTTTCCCCCCACCGACAAAAATAAAAAACCTCTTTTTTTGAAGATGTTTTGTAATTGTTTTTTTAAAAACCTTCAAAAAAGCGGTATCAATATCGCTAGGGGCCACCAGCGACCCGCCTAAAGAAACGATAACAGCTTCTTTTATCATTTAAAAATTTTATCATAAAAAAGCGTAAAAACAAAGTGGGATTGATACATCACAAGATACTTGCTACTATGGATTAACCTCGGCACCTTAACATTATGGAGACCAATTATGTCCAAATACAAGGAACGAGCCGGACGCGCATGGCACATGATATCTATGATCATATTGTACATTGCCTACACCTGGCCAATTAGTGCTAAAAATTCTGAAGAAACGAATGCGGCATTCTGGAAATTAATATCCTGTTTAGGCATTGTAACGCTGTGCCTGTTAATTGTTGCAATCACCAGTTGGTATCGCATTGATATACTCAAATTTTTGGACAGGTTTAAAAATCTCACCATCAAAATCCGCAAACGGAAAAAAGACCTTGAATTTGATAAGCTCTAACGCAAACAAAAAGCCCCGCCAAAAGCCGGGGCTCTTTTTTACCTTTTATATACTAGACCTACTATATTTTCTCCGCTCGCCACTGTTCATTAACCCATAAAAGAATAATTTCTCCCCCAAATCCAAACGATTCAACGGTTTTTTTAGCTTTTTGCAAGTGCAAAAGCTGGATATCTTTTTCAACTGGATTCCCCGCGCACCCATGGTGCCCCACAATAGCCAGCACCGTGGCCCTATGATGGTGGAAAGAAATTCCCACTCTTGTTTTTATGTTCTCAATAATAGAGGAGTTAATATTTTCTGCCAAAATTTTATTGGGACCGGGTTCTGTCACCATATCCACAAAATCCACCTTGTAGGCATCTTTCATATAATTTTTAACCGCGTCTTGGACCCTGCCGTCCATGCAGTTAATAGCGCACGCAAATGTTTGTTTTGTTTCCATAATATTTTTATGTTAATTGCAGTATTAAGGGGTGTGGGACTCGAACAGAACCACTTGAGCTCTCGTATATTGCTTGTATTCAAGGATTGAGGAATGAAACGATGCCTTGCGCATCGTTTCATTCTGAATACGAAGAAGACAAGCAAGTGACAGAGCCCGAAGGGAAGCGAAAACAGAGATGATGTCTGCGTTGCGACTTCGGAAACATAGCGCAAGGCTATGTTTCCTCGTCGCGCCTTGACCTCATCTCTGTTTTCGCTTCTCAAGCTGGTTCTGTTCGAGTCCCACACCCCTAGGTTGCTTTATTTTTAGCCCTAAATGCTCATAGGCGCGAGAAGAGGCAATGCGCCCTTTTGGGGTACGCTCAATAAAGCCGCATTGCATTAAATAGGGTTCATACATATCTAAAATGGTGTCTTCTTCTTCTAGGGCTGCTGCCGCTAGTGATTGAAGCCCCACGGGTCCGCCGTTAAACTTTTCTATTAAGGCCAGTAAGATTTTAATATCTCCGGGTTCCAACCCCAATGGGTCAATTTCCAGAGAGCTTAGCGCGTGCTCGGTAATTTCTTTGGTGGCAATGCCGGTGCTTTTTACCTGGGCAAAATCACGAACCCTTTTTAAAAGCCGGTTAGCAACCCGCGGCGTAAAGCGCGACCGTTTGGCGATAATGGCAATGGCTTCCGGCTCAATATTAATGTTCAAGATTTTAGCAGACCGCTCAATAATTTTTTCAATATCTTCTGGATTGTAAAAATTAAGTTGGAAGGTAGCCCCGAACCGGTTTCTTAAGGGAGCTGACAACAGGCCCGGCCGCGTGGTAGCTCCGATAAGAGTAAAATGGGGAAGCTTTAATTCCATGGTTCTTGCCATGGGCCCCTTGCCTAAAATAAGGTTTAGCTTATAATCTTCCATGGCAGGATAAATATATTCTTCCACGGATTTATGGATTCTGTGTATTTCATCTAAAAACAGGACATCGCCCTCGGCTAAGTTGGTTAAAATTGCCGCCAAGTCTCCTGCCCGTTCAATGGCGGGACCCGAAGTCACCCTGATTTTCTTCCCCATTTCCAAGGCCACCAAGTGGGCAAGGGTGGTTTTTCCCAAACCCGAGTTGCCGTAAAACAGCAAGTGGTCTGGCGACTGGCTCCGTTGCTTTGCGGCGGCAACAATAATCTGGATATTCTCTTTTATTTTCTCTTGGCCGACGTAATCTGACCAATTTTTCGGCCGCAAGGCCGAATCTAGGATTTCGTCGTCAGGAGAAGGGTTTTTGGCCAAAAGGCTTGACATATAATCTTGATGGTGATATAATTAATTTATGGTCAATAAATGACCTTTTTACGATAAATTTACTAAAAACAGCTCTGGAGTTGGAGGCTAATATGGTTTTGTCTTAGTAATGGATGATCTTGCTCCGGCTCGATCATTCCTCAGACAAGATTTTACTTGTATCCCAGATACAATGCACCTCCAACTCCAGAGCTGTTTTTATTTACAAGAATTACTTAGAATAATTAGTATAATTAGGTTAATTAGAATAATTTGTCGTTATTCATCTGCTTCTACTACTTTGCGTACTTCTTCTAGGGTAGTTTCTCCCAATGCCACTTCTATCAGTCCCGATTGCCACATAGTAATCATCCCTTTCTTTACTAATAATGCCTTAATTTGTGAAACTGGCGGGTTGGTTAAAATAAACTTTTCCATTTGTTCATCAGCTACAAATAATTCATAGATACCCTTCCTGCCTCGGTAGCCGGTAAAATTGCAGGCAGCGCACCCTTTCTCGTGGCTCATGGGTATTTTTAGGGCAGTTAAGTTTTTAGGAAGCCCTATTTCTTTCGGCACTCCTTTTAGTCCTTTTTTAATTTCTGAAAGCTCTTGGGGGCTAGGCTTTGCCAAGCTGGAACATTGTTTGCAAACTTGTCTTACCAACCGCTGCCCAATAACCATATTAAGGCCAGGGGCTATGGAAGAAGGCTCCGCCCCTAGGTCAACTAGCCGCGGGATGGCGCCGGCCGCATCATTGGTGTGGAGGGTGGAAAGCACTAAGTGGCCGGTCAGCGCAGCCTGCAGGGCTATTTTAGCTGTTTCTAAGTCCCTGATTTCTCCCACCAAAATTACATCAGGATCCTGTCTTACAATAGACCGAAGGCCCCCGGGAAAGTCGTATCCTTTTTCTGGCGCTACCTGGGTTTGGGATACGCCTTTTAAGTGATACTCAATGGGATCCTCAATAGTAATAATTTTCATTTCAGAGTTTTGCATTTTCATCAAAAAAGCATACAGGGTAGTTGTTTTTCCCGAGCCGGTGGGCCCGGTTACCGCAATCATCCCATTGGGCCTGGTGATTTGTTTTTGGATAATTTCATACAGATCTTTTCTTAAGCCCAAAGCGGGAAGCTCCATAAAGTTCTGGGGGTTTAAAATTCGCATGACGATTGATTCCCCATATTCGGCGGGCAAAGTAGACGTCCTTATTTCAACGGGCAAGTCTCCTATGGCAATGGTGAATCTGCCGTCTTGGGGCTTATCAGTAATGTTAAGCTTGATTTTTGATAAGAGTTTGATGCGGCTAAGAAGGTTGTGGTAGATATTTTTCTGAAAGAAACAAATATCTTGCAATACCCCGTCAATTCTCATCCTTAGCCGTATTTCTTCTGTTTGAGGCTCAATATGGATGTCAGAGGCATTGAGAATAATAGCCCCGTATAAAATAACGTCTAAAAGATTCGTGGTGTTTTGGGCAGCGTATTCCTCAATTTTTTTCTTAAGTTCGGCAACATTGTCAACATTTTTTTTAATGTCTTCAATGGTTTGAGGGGATATGGTTACCGTTCCCAGTAATTTTTTTTCTGCTTGTTCTGCCATAAGTTTGATTTTTGATTTTTCTAAGAAAGCGAACGCATGATTTTTTCTTTTACCGCATGAACGTCTGACCCTGGAGCGGCTAGAAATACCCAATCATTTTTAACGGTGTAGCGGGCTGCCGGGCTCTGCCAATCTTCGCTTGATGATAGTTTTTTTATTGCCTCGGGTTTCTTTGAATATAAAAATCCTTTTACCATGGGGTCAGAAGCATGGCTTTGCCACAGCACGAGCAAGTCATTTTGAATGCCGATAGTTTTAATTTTTTCAGTGGCTATTTTGGCTTCATTTTCGCCGAAGTTTTGAAATTCATTTGAGTCTAGCAAGGCAATAGCCGGTCCGTCATTTTCAGAAGTTTTTAAATTTTGGAATATCGCATAAAAGAAGCTTACTTCTTTGTGGGTCGCTTTATATGCATTATCTATTACCTGCTGGTGCACGGCCCCTTTTTTTATCAATTCGGCGGTGAGCTGGAATATTTCAGGGCTGGTATTCGGGCTTTTAAAATTCTCATAGCAGACAACAAGCCCCGTAAGAATGCATTGGGCGATTTGCTTAGCAGTATTTGGCGAAACAGAAGGGTCAATAATCTTTTCATCAAGCGAGACAATAAGGTTAAGGGTGATTTCAGAAATGGATTTGTTTTCCAGGATATTCATGGCACCGAATTTTTTATTTTCCCGGCTGGCGCTGTCGGCAAAATTGGTATCAATATTAATAATAGGGACGTCTAGCAGAAAGCCGAAAGAGTCTAGCTGGTTAGTAAAGTAGCTCTGCATATCTTTTATTCCCAGGGTGATTACCAAATCCGGCTTGGCATTTTCAAAATAAAAAGAAATATCGTCTTTTTTAATGCGGCCATTGTCTACCGTTAAATGCACCTTTAAATTTTCTTCGGTTTTTTCATAATAAATCTGGGAAATGTCAGCCACTGACCGCGGGATGGAGATGACAAAGTTTTTTGGAGAGCCGATAAAGTCTAACGAAGGGACCAAGAAGTTAAATTTCTCCGGTAAATCCCCTATGATTAAGTTTACATTTTTATGCAATTCTTTTAAAGTATAAAAAAGAGCTAAAGCACTTGGCGTACTTTCGCTCTCGTTTGGTTCTGAAGGGATAATGCAGATATTCTTGGCTTCGCTGATAAGTTTTTTTGCTTCAAGTGACATTATTTTTTAGACTAGATCTAATAATTCAAACTAATTCATTTATATGCAAAAGTCAACTACTAAAAGTTTTATACAAACGCAAAAATTAGGGCAAGGGCTTGCAAAAGAAATTTTACAAAAAGAATCTGGCAAAAAGGCCTTGGTTTTAGGCTTGCAGGGGGATTTGGGAGCAGGGAAAACCACCTTCCTGCAGGGATTTGCGAAAGGATTAGGAGTTACCGAGAAAATAAATAGCCCGACGTTTGTAATTTTGAGAAGATTCAAAATTACTAAAATCAAAAATCAAAAATCAAAAATCAAAATTACAAATCAAAATTCAAAATTTATAAATTTTTACCATCTGGATTGTTATAGGTTGAACAAGGCCGAAGAAATTTTAGATTTGGGGTTTAAGGAAATTATTTCAAATCCGGAAAATATCGTAGCCATTGAGTGGCCGGAAAAAATTAGTAAGTTCCTGCCAAAAGACATGATAGAAATAATCTTTAACCATCTTGGGGGCAACAAAAGAGAGTTAATCATCACAACACAAAACATTTATGGGTATAAATGATATGATAGACTTATGGAAAATAAAAAATTAATTATTATTGACGGACACTCCCTATTATATCGGGCGTTTCATGCCCTGCCGCCATTGACCAATAAAAAGGGGCAGGCGACGGGGGCGGTATATGGATTTTTGCTGATTCTGTTTAAGGCTATTAAAGATTTAAGGGCGCAATATATTGTAGCCTGTTTTGATACGGCAAAACCGACCTTCCGCCACGAGCAATTTGAGGCATATAAATCCCACCGGCCCAAAACTCCCGACGGCATTATCTCCCAAACGCCCATTATAAAAGAGGTATTAAAAAGTTTTAATATTCCTATCTTTGAAAAAGAGGGTTTTGAAGCAGACGACTTAGTAGCTACCATTGCTACAAAAAGCGCAAAAGAAGAAGGGCTGGAATCTTATATTTTAAGCGGAGACCTGGATAATTTGCAGCTTGTGGATGAAAAAACAAAAGTGTATACTTTAGGTAAGGGGATAAAAGACAGTGTGGTGTACGATAGGCTAAAAGTCATTGAGCGGTTTTCGGTAGAGCCTGACCAAATGAACGACTTTAAAGCCTTAACCGGAGATGCTTCAGATAATATTCCCGGGGTTCCTGGCATCGGCAAAACTACGGCGGCTGACTTAATTAAAAAATTCGGCAGCATAAAAAACCTTTACGCAGAAATGGCAACAGATACGGCATTATTAAAGCCAAGGGTGAAAGAGGCGCTGAAACTAAATAAAGCAAACGCTTTTTTATCCCTGGAATTAGTAAAAACTAAAAAAGATGTTGAACTGGATTTTAATGTGGAAGATTGCAGGTTTAACACCTACGACCAGGAAAAAGTAAAAACTATTTTTAATGAACTGGGTTTCTATAGCCTTATTGATAGGCTTCCCACCATTACTTTTTAAAATTTTTTAGCACAGCAAAATATCATAGAACTATGTCAAGCATTTCTTCAAAAATAGCCTATCCTATTATCATTGCGGGCTTTTTTATTATCACTGCTTTTATAGGATTAAATTACCAAAGCCTTACCTTAAATTCTCTTACCACTATTGTGTTCCTCATTATCTATGTATTCTTTTTTGGTTTTGCGGCGGGCCAGAATCTTGCTTCGCCCATACGCAAACTCCTGCAACGAGCCGATAGCTTGAGCAAGGGTGACTTAAAAAGCCGCTTTTACTCAAAAGATAAAGATGAATTGGGAGAGTTAGCCAAAGCTTTTAACAAAATAGCCGAAGAATTTGAGCAAGCCAAGGTTGAATCAGAAATAACGGAAAATTCGGTTGACATTAAGGTAAAGGCAAGGACCCAGGGATTGGAAGAAACGATTTATGCGTTAGAGCAAAAGGTGAAAAATAGGACGGCTGAACTTCAAAAAGCACTAGGAGATTTAGAAAAATTGCAGCAGCAGATGAAATTAAAAGAGGCGGAGGTTCAGGATTCAGGGATTGAGGTAAAAACTCCTAAGGTTAAAGTCCCCAAAGAAAAAAAGAAACCAACATCTATCATATAGTATGCCAGAACTGCCAGAAGTAGAAACTACCGTCAAAGGGTTAATAAAATTAAAGGTCCTTAACCGGACCTTTATTAATGCATGGTCAGATTGGAAAAAGGTAGTCCGCCTTCGCTCCAATTTTATTGGAGCTACGGCGAGACAAGTTAAGACACCTAAAGATTTTGAGTTGTTTAAAAAAGAACTAAAAGGAAAGAAAATAAAAAAAATATGGCGCCGGGCGAAAAACATTATCTTTGAATTATCGGGCGGGTACTCGCTTTTAATTCATCAAAAAATGACCGGGCACCTACTGTATGGAACATGGAACATGAAACATGGAACATGGGAAAGTGTTAAAAAGGGGCCGTTAGAAGAGAAAATCAATCTATTTATCCATTTGCTGTTTACGTTAGACAATGGAAAAATGATTGCGCTGTCTGACTACCGGAAATTTGCAAAAGCCGAATTATGGAAAACTGAAGAATTATTAAACTCGCCAGAATTTAAAAATCTGGGGCCGGAACCCCTGGAAAAATCCTTTACCTTTGCAGTATTTAAAAAAGCTTTGCAAGGCAAAAGGGGCAAGGTAAAACAGGTTATTATGGTTCCGGAGGTTATCGCCGGCATCGGCAATATTTATTCTAGCGAGGCGTTATGGTGGGCAAAAATACATCCCCAAAAAGATGTTTCAAAGCTCAATGAAAAAGAATTAAAGCTGCTCTATGGCGCGATAAAAAAAGTATTATTGACGGGGGTAGTATTGGGAGGCGAGAGTTTTGCTGATTACCGGAATATTGAGGGAGAAAAAGGACATTTTGATGACGAACGGAAAGTCTATAAACGGGAGAAACAGCCGTGTTTCCGATGCGAAGAGTCTATTGTAAGATTAAAATTCGGCGGAAGGAGCGCCTTCTTCTGCCCTAAGTGCCAAAGGTTATAGCTTATTTACAAAACTTTTTTATACTATACAATTGAGGAACGGTTCTTTGAAATTACTATTACACAAGGGAGGGCAAGATGACCACTTCTGTTGCACCGGCTCCAGTTAGGGTAAATGCCGCCCATTTGGCTAAAATGGCATCCCTGCCAAATATTGACAGCGGCAAGGCTTACCAAGCGCTTGGCATGGCAAAAGAGTATAAAAAAGCAATATCTAAAATCAAGAAAGTTGAAGATCCCAACCTATGGACAATTATGATGCTTAAAGGCATTAGTCCCGATAGGATTGTCAAATGCTTGTTGGGTTTGGGTGTAAAGGTTCATAAGCACCCCATAGATAGCCTAGATAAGGAAGTGACTCATAATGACCGAGATCCTAACATTCAAGGCTCTTATCTAGTAAATTTTAAAAGAGCCTTGCAAACGCGCAACGGCCATGTGAATCCGTTTAAAAAATGGGCTCTGCAAGGCAGTACGCTGTGCGAGGGATTGTTGCTAGAATTATCTTGTTTTTTAAGCATCCACAAACACTTAGATACTGAAAAAATTAATCTGTGCAACGCGTCACGCTGTTCTAACGGCAACATCCCGAGCATTCACTATTACCTTGTTACTAATGAGGTTTGCATTTTCCGCCGTGCTGCCGGCGATTGCATTGGCAACATACGGTCAGTCACCTATAGTTATCTTACGCTAAGGTAAAATATATTCTCTTAGTCCCCATGCATTGGTGTGTGGGGCTTTTTTTTGTATAATAGCACTAACATGATTATTTTTCTCTACGGACAAGACTCCTACCGGTCAAAGCAGAAGCTTGATGAAATAGTAGGCCATTACAAAAAAGTCCACAAAAGCGGGCTTAATTTAATATACTTGGATGCCCAGCAGAAGGATTTTTCAGATTTCTATAGCCATTTTAAGGTTTCCTCAATGTTCACCGAGAAGAAACTGATTGTTTTAAAAAATGTATTTTTAAACAAAAAATTCCAGGAAGATTTTTTAAAAGAAATTAAACAGATAGAATCTTTTAAAGATATTGTGGTGGTTTACGAAGACCAAGAGCCAGACCAACGCTTGAAAATTTTTAAAGTGTTAACCAAAGAGTGCAAGTTGCAGGATTTTAAGCTGCTAGACGGTAAAAATTTAAAACTGTGGGCATTGAAAGAAATTGAAAACCGCGGGGCAAAAATTAATATGGATGCCACAGATTTACTGATAATCTATACAGGAAATAATTTATGGCAACTTTCCAATGAAATAAAAAAATTATCAGATTATAAAAAAGGCGCTGTTATTAAAAAAGAGGATGTAGCATTGCTGGTAAGGCCGAGGATTGAGGTGGATATTTTTAAAACCATAGATGCGTTAGCCCAAAAAAATAAACAGCAGGCTTTTCATTTTATCCATACCCACTTAGATAACGGGGAAAGCCCGTTGTATCTGCTTTCCATGGTTGCCTACCAGTGCAAGAATCTGCTCATTGTCAAAGAATTGGCGGAGCAGGGCTTAATGTACGCCTCTATTGTGAAACGAAGCGGACTTCACCCCTTTGTGGTAAAAAAAAATTATTTCCAGTGCAGCAAATTTTCTTTGCCAGAACTTAAGGCTATTTACCATAAAATTTTCCAAACAGATCTAGCCATTAAAACCGGTAAAGTGGAAGCCGAAACCGCCCTAGATTTACTCATTTCGCAAATCTAAAGCGACACTAATTTAGTTCCAGCAAAAAATCCGTCGTGGCGGATTTTTTGCTACGAGTACTATTGTATATAATTATTACTTAAAAGATTTATCTATTAGTTTAGCCAATCTAGACTTCTTCCTTGAGGCATTATTCTTTTTTATAATTCCCACCTTTGCGGCCTTATCTAGTATCTCATAGACCTTAGGCAAAAGCTCTTTGGCTTCTTTTGCCTTTTTTTGCGCAACAAAAGCGCGCGCCTCTTTGAGAAGGCTTTTCATTTTATTGATGTATATGAGGTTCCTGGCTCTTCGTGTCTTATTTTGCCGGATTGCCTTTTTCGCTGATTTTATGATTGCCATCTTAGTTCAAGAATTATTTAATAAGTCTTAATATATCAGATAATAATTAATTTTGCAATATTTACAATAAAAGAGGCACAAATTGGTTAGACCAATTTGTGCCTTTGTCTTCTCCTTATTCCTAAGGATTAAGTGCCTTCCTGATTTATCCGAGAAGATTTTCAAGTTCTTGGATTTTTTCTTTGAGAGCTTTATCGTGTCGGATATGTTCTTGGACAAATGCTTCATTTTCTATTTTGAGGGTATTTCGTTCTTGTCGAAGAGGTGCGATCTCCTGTTCAAGAGAGGCTTTCTCTTGTTTTAAGATAATAATTCTGGATTGTAACTCTTCTATGCTTCTCATCAACTTTTCAGGAACTTCCCTAAGGATATTTACTCTTTCATTCAACTCTTTAATATACTCTATGGCTGCCACAATACCTTGTTGCTCATCTAGCTTAAATCTTTTCTTAACAATCCTCAATAGGATATTAAGGATAAAATCAATGATTTTTTGCAGAAACCACATAAGAGCCGCCAGTTGATTTAAGGAGCAAATTTTGTAATTAATCTAACATGTATCTGAGTTATTTTCAACTAATATAAAAAATAAGCGCGAATGAGTATGAAATCTCATCGCGCCTTAGGCCCATAATTAGCTTTTCGTCGGAGAGAGTTTTTCTAGTAGATCTTTCATTCTTTTCTCTATTGCTCCAAGGGTTTGCATCATGTCGCCATGATGTCTTATGTGTTCTTTTATTCTCGCTTCTTTTTTTTCTTCCTGTGTTCTTATATCTTCTTCAAGTTTTTTTCTTGCTTCAAGCAAGTTATTTGTTTCCTTCTCAAGCTTATTAAGTAGTTTTGGGAGCTCCTCTTTAATAATTTTCTCCATCTGCTTATGTTCGGCAATATATGCCCCTGATACAATTTGGTTATCTTGTTGGGCCGATTCAATTGTTTCATTGCTTGATTCTGAAGCAGTAGCCATATTTGGAGCTGTTGTATTTTCCACAAAAATCTCCTTAAAAAGAACTGTTCGTTACCTTCTAGAGGATACTACACTATTACTTTATTGTCAACATTTTGATAAGTATTTTATAAATGTTATAATTTAGTATTAAATACTTTAATCCACATGAGTGAAATACCAAAACAAGACAATGAAGGCGATTTGGTTGATAGGCAAAATAAAACACAAGAGGCTCAAGCCAAAAATGTTTTAGATTTAGTTAATCAATCTGTCAGTCTAGCCCAAGAAAAATCCTTACCGCCCCTATCTGAAACTAAAGGTTTAAAAACAGAAAAAAAATTGACTATTTCTGAACTTAGAGCGGATTTGGGTTTGCCGGAAAATGCTTCTATAAATGATATAGCAAATGAATTATACGAAGCCATTAGTACTACTATTTCTCTGGATGATCCCGAAAAAGTTCAAAAAGATAAGCGACTCGATAAGATTGTAGAAATATGCGATGGTTTTGGCATAGATGTCGAAGAGTTAGATATAAGAGAAAAAACAGAAACATTATTTAGCTTAAAGAAAGCTCTATTAAAAAAAGATAAAGAAGGAAAAAAGGAAACAAAATTAGATATATCAGATATGGGAGATACGGTTGAAAGAATGCCTGTGCCAGAAAAAAAACCTAAACAAGAAACTCCTGATTATTATAAAATTTTAGATGTTGGCGCAGATACCACTATAGAACACATTAATAGAGCCTATGGGTTGCGTTCAGACGAGATCGAAAATGATTTCAAAGATAATATAATTGATCGAGCAAAATACTTAAAGAAAATGTCCCAATTAGTAGAAGCTCATGATGTTCTTGTAAATCCAAAAAAGCGCGCTGAATACGATGAGCAAACTGCTAAGAAGCCAGAAGCCGGAACACCTGTAGAGGCTGGGACTGAAGCTCCTCCAGAGCCAGTTGAACCCCCAGTTAAAAAAGCCAAAAAAACTCCTTTAGCTAAAAAATGGGACACGTTAAAAGAATTACGAGAGCGCTATAAAAATGAACCTGATGAAGCCACCAAGAAATCTCTTTCAGAGCAATGGAAAAGTTTATACAAAGAATTTACAGAATTTTATAAGGAGGAAACCGGAAGAGAATTAAGGGATGATATTAAGGAAAAAGCTACGTCAAAACCCGGAGTGCGTTTTATGAAAGTAGAGCAATATCGTGAGATGTTGGAGAAAAAGGCTGCCCAAGAATTAAAAAAAGAAGAGCCAGAAATTAGAAAAAAAGTTCAAGAAGACAGGCACAGCCGTTTTATAAAAGAAAGTTTTGATAAGATTCCTAATCCTAATAAAGAAAAGTATAAAAATGAAAAAGGAGAAATAGATATAAAAGAATATGAAAAAGAACTGGATGACCAAAGGGACAGAGCTAATAAAGAGCTAGAAAGACATGGCGTTGAGCTATCAAAAGATGTGTTTTATGAATTGATGCGCAGAGGATATCAAGCCAAGGACATTAAAGGCAAGTTGCTGGAAAAGGATGAAGGCAGAGCTGTGGTAATCGGATTAACTGGAGTTGTTGCCGTAGGGAGTGTAGTAACTATGGGTCTTTTTGGAGGTATCGTTGGCGGAGGAGCGGCAGCCCTTAGCACATTCGGCGAAAAATTTTTAAGCAAGAGGCTTTATGGGGGTGTTAAAATACCTTCTACTGAAAAACCAGGGGAAACATTATCTCAAGAAGAGCTTGAACTTTTAGTCCAAAAAATAGAAAGAGAAAGCCAAAAATCCCTAGAAGAAGAAGTTGAAAAAGCGATACACTTTAGAGATGAAGAAAAAAAGCAGGAAATTATTAAAAAAATTAAGAAAGGCAAAAAGAGATTTAATGGAATAAAGAATGAAGCTACGGATAATATAGTAAGTCAGGCAGTTGTGGATGGCAAGAAATCAAAAGAGACCTTGCCGAAGGTAGCTACCCTTGAGGAAGCTTATGAGTTGCTGACTGAGAATGAGAAAAAGACTATAGATGATAGTCGGGAAGCCGTGAAAAAATTCTTTGAGGATCACGATACCTCAAAAGAATCACTAAAGATATTAAAGGGTATCTTAGAAGATAAAAAAGAATCACCGTTATGGGAAATATCTAATGTAAAAAAGCGCCGGGAAAAAATAGTCACACTGCTTTCAAAGGAAGTAAACAACAAGGTTAAGCAATTGAGAAAAGAAGAAAGATTATCTTCTCAAAAAGATAAAAGGGAGCCAGTAGAAAAACTAAATCCAAGCGAAGGAGAAAATCGTAATATAGAGTTTACCTCAGAAGAACTGGAGGCTTTAAAAAATAGGGGAAATGCAGATAATCCATTGGAAGTTTCAAAACCAGTATCTGTACCAGAAAACAAAGAAGATATGGAAAAAGTAAAAAGTGAATTCGGTGTTGAATTCTCAAAAGATGCATATAATGAATTAGAAAAGTTTAAATATATTCCCCAAAAAGCGAAAAAAATAGACAATAAAATAGTAATTCCATATGTAGATCCAAGTCAAGACTGGTTAATAGATATAAGTGAATTTGAATCTAATATGCAACATATACTGAAAAACATAGATCAGAGTAAATAATAATAAAAAAGTAACCTAGCTAGGTTACTTTTTTATTAGGAGTTTTTATTCTCTAACTTTTGTATAAGATCTCGTAATTCGACAGCGCGTTCAAAATCAAGATTTTTTGCGGCTATTTTCATTTCTTTTTCCAGGAGTTTTTTGTCATGGACCAAAGCAAATTCTGATTCCACATCTTCCTTTTTTGAAAAGCCCCAGTCGCGAATGTCTTTGATAATTGCTTGCGGGGTTATGTTATGTTTTTTGTTGTAGGCTTGTTGGATTTTTCTTCTTCGGTTTATTTCATCTATGGCTGACTTCATAGACATGGTGGTCTTGTCGGCATACAAAATAATTCTGCCATTGGGATGCCGTGCCGCCCGGCCCATGGTTTGAATCAACGTAGTCTTATTCCTTAAAAAACCTTCTTTGTCGGCGTCCAAAATGGCTACTAATGAAACCTCTGGCAAATCCAGTCCTTCCCGCAACAGATTGATTCCTACCAACACATCATACTTACCTCTCCTAAAATCATTTAAAATTTCGGGGCGCTGCATCGTTTTTACTTCAGAATGCAGGTACTGCGTTTTTATTTTATGGTCAACTAAATAGTCTGAAATTTCTTCGGCTAGTCGTTTGGTTAACGTAATGACGAGCACCCTATGTTTTTTGGCAACCTCTTTTCCAATCTCGGCGATCAAATCTTTAATTTGGTTTTCAGTTTTTTTAATTTCTATGGAAGGTTCCAGCAATCCGGTTGGCCTTACTAATTGCTCTATAATATGTTTCCCAGACTTTTCCTTTTCGTAATCAGCGGGTGTTGCGGAAACATAAATAGTTTGCTCTTGGCGTTCCTGGAATTCTTTAAAGGTAAGCGGCCGGTTGTCTACCGCCGAAGGAAGCCTGAATCCGTAGTTAATCAACGTTTCTTTCCGTATTCTGTCTTGTACGGACATGGCCCGTATCTGCGAGGTAGAAATATGAGATTCATCAATGAACATTAAAAAACCGTTTTGATTGGCGTGCTTAAAATAATCAACCAAAGAAAATGGGGGCGACCCTGGTTTCCTAAACTCCAGCTGGCTTGAGTAATTTTCTATGCCATGGCACCAGCCGGTTTCTTTAAGCATTTCCAAATCATAATTTGTTTTTTGTTCCAGCCGCTGGGCTTCTACCAATTTTTTTTGTTTTTGCAAAACCTTTAATCTTTCTTGAAGCTCCAGTTTTATATTTTCAATAGCAATGTTTATTTTATTTTGAGGCGCAACCCAGAAGGTGGCGGGAAAGAGTGTGAATTTTGAATTATGAATTATGAATTTTGAATTTGGCCCAGAAGGCGATTCAAATATGTTATGTATTTTATCTCCGGAAAATTCTACCCTAACTATTTTTTCTCCCGTTACCAGGTAAATTTCAACCATTTCCCCCCGTACGCGGAAGGTCGCAGGCTTAAAATCAATGTCATTCCTTTTATACTGCATGGCAATAAGGTGTGAGATGAATTCCTTGCGGGTGATTTTCTGGTTTGCTTTAATTTCCAGGGAAACGCTTTGATAGTTTTCCGGCGAGCCGATGTTGTAAATGCAAGATACGGAAGCCACCACAATCGCATCTTTGCGCGAAAGCACATCTTGAGCGGCAGCGTGGCGAAGGCGGTCTATTTCCTCGTTTATCTTTGCATCTTTTTCTATGTAGGTGTCCGTTTGGGGAATATAGGCTTCTGGCTGGTAATAATCATAGTAAGAAACAAAATAGTGCACGCCGTTATTCGGGAAAAATTCCTTGAATTCCTGGTAAAGTTGGGCCGCGAGAGTTTTGTTACAAGCTACTATGAGCGTAGGTTTTTTCACTTCATTTATTACATTTGCCATAGTGAATGTATTATGCGCAAATAATCCTCCAAAACCAGCAAGAAAGGTTTCATTTCCCTTGACTGCAAAATCATAGACATAGGGACATTGTGAAGCTACTTCTTTAATTTCGGCAATTTTTAACCAGTGGCAGTTGAGAAGACTTTTTAGCTCATTAACCTCATTACTTTTTCCAGAAACTTTTACTAAACAGTTGATTATTTTTTCAAAAGTTTGTTTTCTAGGATTATTAATGCCAAGTTCAACGGAATTTAAAGTGCCCTGTACTACGCCCGCCATTTCTGAAAAAACTCTTTGAGAAATTTTTAAAGACGTCCTAAGTTTTTTTATTTGCGGACCAACATCGGGAATAATATCAACGTTACTTCCTTTGGTGGTGTTATATAATGTTATTAAATTTTTTTGTTTTCTTGGCAGTGAAAATCCAATACATTTTTTAAATTTTTCTAAATTTTCTTTTCCTGAAATGGTAATATAATAATAGTAACTTCCTTTATGGTAAAGAGAGTTAGTGGCATGGCTCCATCTTTTGTTAATTCGAGCCCATATGCCAAACCGCAAAAGAGCATAACTAATATCAGAAGCAAGTTGCTTGCTTGCAGTTGGAGCTACCACCTCTCCACTTTTGGGAAAGGCGCCCCCATCACCATTAAAATAAGTTTGAAGCAAAACTGCAAGTTGTTTTTGCGAAAGATCTGGCCAGAAAGAAGGCAGTTTTTTAGAGCGGGAATTACTTCCCAAAAGAGAAACTAAAAATTCAGTATGAATTTTAGATGTAATGTTAAAATCGCATTTTCTGTATTTTCCTCGATGGTAGTTTAGCGAAAGTTTTTTAAGGGTATTCCTTAAGTCTTTTTGGATGTATTTTTCTGCTGCACTGATAGTGAAAAACCTTGATTTCGGTTCACCGTGTCCTTCTGCAATATAGTAACCCATTAATTTTAGCCACTCCTCGGTTAGTGGGACTTTTCCCGGTAAACTGTAGTTATGGATTTGAGAGCCAACAACTATTTTATTAAAATCTTCTAAACAAGTATCAATTTTGAATTCTCGGCTTATTTGATCAATCGTTGAAATGGGCATTCCACAGTAAGCTCCATGCATAATCTGGTAAACCTTATGCCTGGGGAAAGCGTAATATTTACCCATAGCTTGAATTACTTCAGAAAGTTTTCTTTGCATTAATACCCTTGATACAAATAAATTTGCATTAGCAAATAGCATGTTTTTATTTAGAACTTCTAAGGTATCAATATGGGAAAGGTCTTTTTCAGACGTAGTTATATCGGTCGGCAAGGGGATAAAGTCAGTCTTTTCTACCTCTTTGGTTGGCATAAGCGTTAATTTGCCTTTTCTAAGTACCCAAAAATTATGGTCACCGGTAACTGTTATTTCCCGGCCACAGGTTGTTTTTACTTCGTAAAGATTCTTAGGAGAAGTATGACGGACTAATTGCGTAACAGCTTTCCACTCAGTCTGCTTATTTTTAGGATTAAGAGAAATTGTTTCTATATACTTTTCTTTTTTAATTGAGTCGGTAAAAATTATTTCACTATCTTCTATTACCCTAATTTTATCAGGGTATTTTTGGAATAATTCATCAACAAACCTACCAATGGGATTACATGTGGTTTTCCCATTTAATTTCACTACTACTGGTGTCTCTGGTGTTATGCTTTTACCACTTCCCGTAACACCTAAAAGAACCTGGTCCCTGATGCCAGATGTAAGGTTTTTTACGAGTTGCTTGATAGCGTGCGGTTGATCTCCGGTTGGCTTGAACTTGGTATTTAACTTAAATTCCATTATAATTGCTTAATGATAACATTTTTAGCTGGGAAAATCCTTCTAAAAAAGGACAAGTTCATTATTCTTGAAGTGGCCGGCATCGGCTACAAAGTTTTTTTGTCCCGCCAAACCTTATTAAAATTACCAGAAATTAGCAATGATATCAAATTATTTTGTTTTCAAAATGTGAAAGAAGACGCCTTGGATTTATATGGGTTTTTAACCTATGATGAACTGGATTTTTTTGAGGTATTAATGGATATCCGCGGCGTGGGGCCAAAGTCAGCTTTGGATATTGCTGCCCTGGGGTCTCTGGAAAAAATTAAAGACAGGATTTTAGCCCAAGATGAAAAAATATTTGAAGGCATTCCGGGCATTGGCGCAAAAAAGGCCATGACGATTATTTTAGAGCTTACGGGAAAGATTAAATTATTGAGTGGGGCAAAATCAAAGGGATCAACTGATTCAGCCGAGGACGCATTGGTCCAGCTTGGTTTTTCTAGGCAGCAGGCAAAAGAGGCATTGCGGCATGTTTCAGCTACGGTGAAAAGTCCAGAAGAAAGAGTGGAAATTGCTTTAAAGAGCTTAGGAAAAAATTAGCTGTTTTTTAAATTTCTGTGTTATATTGATCCAACCAGCACTTTTACAACGGAGGCTAGCATGAGAGCTAGAGAAATACCCAAGATATTATTTAGTAAAATCATAAGAAAGGCGAAATGCAATGTCTACAAATTTACCTATTCAGAAGATGAGGCATACTATGTGATTTTTTCTAAAAAAGCGCAAGCTGCAATCGGCTATACGGAAAATAAATCTAAAAAAGGGGTTTTTTCTTTCTTAAATGTATGGAGCCTTGAATTAGGAGATAATTTTCATGTAAATGATTTTTGGAATACTATTTTTAAACTACCCGATTTCCAAATTTTTGCAGGGCCAATTCCTACGGCACAGTGGCAATCTGGCCAAGGGAATAGCTTGGTGGAAAACATTGTGGCAAGCTATCCTGATTATACCAATGGATTTTTGATTGACAATCCATTTTTTTCTCTGATTACTTCCATTGCTAAATCTGCTTACCAGTTGGTCCATTTAAAACGGCCTAAAAAATTAAGCTACTGGGAAGCATTCCTAGACCCTACGGCTGACTACTCAAAACCGCCCTAAAAAGCGGTTCTTTTTTTTATGAAGACTTTATGCTAGATTAAAAAGCAATGGGAATCAAAAAAATAATTAAAAATTTACTACCCGGGTTTTTATTGGGTTTTTATTACTATACCATAGCGCTTCTTGGCGCAGTCATTTTTTTGTTTCCTTCGCGTAAATTAATCGTCATTGGAGTTACTGGCACCAGCGGAAAATCTACCACCGTGGATTTTACGGCTAGAATCTTAGAAGAGGCAGGCCGAAAAACTGCTTCAATGTCTTCGGTAAGGTTTAAAATTGCAGAGAAAGAATGGAAAAATGAATTAAAAATGACGATGCCCGGCCGTTTTACCATTCAGAAATTTTTACGGCAGGCGGCAAATCAAGGCTGCAAATACGCAGTTTTAGAAGTTACATCAGAAGGCATAAAACAATTCCGCCACAAGTTCATCAATTTTGATGTCGCAGTTTTTACTAATTTAAGCCCCGAACATATTGAATCGCATGGAGGTTTCGAAAATTACCGGAGTGAAAAATTAAAATTATTTCAGGCAGCAAAAAATATCCATGTTATAAATATTGACGATGAAAACGCGAGATACTTTTTAGATATTCCCGCAAAAAAAGTAATTACATTTGGGATAGAAAAAGGAGATTTTAATTTGAAGAATACAAATTTTCATTTGAATTTATTGGGAGATTTTAATAATTATAATGCGTTGGCGGCGATTGCCGTGGCAGATGCTTATGGTATTTCTCTGGATACATGCAAAAAAGCTTTAGAAAAAGTGGAAGGAATCCCCGGTAGAATGGAAATTGTTGCAAAAAATCCCTTGGTGGTGGTTGACTACGCACATACACCCGTCCAGCTTGAAGGCGTTTATAAAACGCTTTCAAGCTGGACGGGAAATTCGAAATCCAAAGCACGAAATCCGAAATTAATTTGTGTATTGGGCTCTTGCGGAGGGGGGAGAGACAAGTGGAAACGGCCGGTATTGGGAAAAATTGCCGAACAATATTGCAACCAAATAATTATTACCAATGAAGACCCGTATGACGAAGACCCTCTGGAAATTATGGAGCAAGTGGCAAGCGGCGTTACAAATCATGAGCATCATATTGTTATAGATAGAAAAGAAGCCATAAAAAAAGCCTTAGAGCTTGCAAAACCCGAGGATACCGTGATTATTACCGGCAAGGGATCTGAACCTTTAATGTGCCTTGAAAATGGCAAAAAGATTCCCTGGAGTGATAAAAAGACAGTAGGAGAATTAATAGGATCTCAAAAAGTTGATTTTTAAGAGGTTTTAGGTTAAAGTGTAAGAAGCATAGAAATGCCTGCCCGGTTAAATAGCGCCTCTGGCGCTAATTTTGCTGGGCAAAATTATTTAACTGGGTGAACTTTTTGTGTTGAAGAAATGTCTAAAAACAATCAAATAAGAAAATCTGATAAGAAGTTTATAAGACTTGAAAAAGCCCGCATCCGCAGGCAGATTTTAGATAGTAAAAAACAGCAAGAATTAATCACGAATCTTTATAAAAGATTTTTAGTTCAACCAGAAATAGCCGCCATTGAAACGGCGGTACAAAAAATTTCAGAGCCAAAGGTTTTATCTGCAAAAGTAAAAACCACAAAATCAAAAGTAAAAAAATCTGCAGTAAAAGTAAAATAATATGAAACGCAATAGCACAAGGCATAACGCCAGGATAAATAAACGCTGGAGGAAAAGCAGGAGTAAAAAATACAACACTATCAAAGCATGAGGGTAATAGATATCCAAAATTTATCCATTAAAATGGGGATGGAATCGGATTTCCGCGGAAGAGAAGGAGTCCAAAAGCTTTTAGATAGTAAAAAATCAAAATTCCAAAAACTTTCATTAAAAGAACAAGAGGAATTTGATAAAGAGGCCTTAGAAAACCCCTATTTAGATTCGGGAGTGTATAATGTTTCTGACGACAAAGAAATAAAAAAAGTGTTAGTGGGAATTGATATCGGCCCGGAGGAAATTTTATTGGCTAAGCAATTAGGCAATATAGATTTAGTTATTGGCCACCATCCGATAGGTAAAGGGTTGGCGCAATTGGCCGATGTCATGGACTTGCAGTGCGATGTGTTGCACCAATATGGCGTGCCCATTAATATTGCAGAAGGGTTAATGCGAATACGCATTTCTGAAGTTGCCAGGGGTGTAAATGCCATTAATCATCAGCGTACCGTAGATACGGCGCGGATTCTCGGAGTCAACCTAATGAATTCGCATACGCCGACTGACAATCTAGCTGCCAGATTTTTAAAAAACCATATTGAGCAAAAAAAGCCCGAAAGAGTGGGAGAAATTATAGACGCCTTAAAAGAGCTTCCGGAATATAAAGAAGCGATGAAAATAGGAGTCGGCCCTAAAATTTTTGTTGGTTCACCAGAAAATAGAACCGGCAAGATTGCCGTTTCTGAAATTACCGGCGGTACGGAAGGCTCTCCAAAACTGTATGAAAAAATGGCGCAAGCGGGCATTGGAACCGTTATCGCCATGCACACGTCAGAAGAGCACCGGAAAGAAGCCGAAGCGGCCCACATTAATATTGTAATTGCGGGACACATGTCTTCTGATTCTTTGGGGGTTAATTTGTTTATTGATGAACTTCAAAAGCAGGGAATTGAAATTATGCCTTGCTCGGGATTTACCAGGGTTTCAAGGGCATAGCAAATAAGGCGGCGAAAGCCGCTTTTTGGTTGCGCAACAGCAGGATTTGTGGTAATTTAAGGCAGGAAAAGAACCTTAACAAAAGGAGTATTGCGATGATTCTCCGTGGAATTGATTTTGGAGATGTCTGGGGCGCTTCCGGTGTCCAGGGTTTCTTTGGGGAGGGGTATTGGTTCCACAAACTGCCATTTTTATGGCCGGATTTTACTGGCATGACTTTTGTTTCAAAAACAGCGACTCTTTTCCCCAGGAAAGGCAATATGTCGCTGAATAAGTATTATAGGCCTAAGAAATTTTTCCCCTCTTGCGTGAAAGTAAAGTTTTTCAAGGGCTTGATGCTTAATTCGGTTGGCTTGAGCAATCCGGGCATTGATGCGTTGCTTGAAGAAGGAATATGGCAAAAACGCAAAGAGCCTTTTATTATTTCCGTTGCTTCGGTGGAAGATAGCCAGGAAAAACGCTTGGAAGAGCTGCGGGCAATAGTACGGGCTATCAAAATTTATAAAAAGCAATTCTTAGCGCCATTTGGCTTGCAGATTAATCTTTCCTGCCCTAATACTGGGCACGCTCCCCAAGAGCTTATCGGCGAATCTGAAAAGGTACTGGATATTGCTAAGGCATTGGATGTTCCCCTTATTCCAAAATACAGCATTGCATCAGCTCCGATTAGGGCGATCATGGAACTCAACGACAATGTATTTTGCGACGCGATCTGCGTATCAAATACCCTGCCATTTGGTTGGCGGGGGCTTGATTGGAAAAAAGTGTGGGGATCAGATATTTCAAGCCTTGCAGACCTTGGCGGAGGGGGATTATCAGGGAAAGAGCTGTGTCCTTTGGTGTGCCAATGGATTCGCGATCTTAAAAGAATCGGATTCAGAAAGCCCATCAATGGGGGCGGAGGGATTTTTTCCTCTGATGACGTGGTACGATACCTTGATGCGGGAGCCGCATCAATCTTTCTGGGATCAGTTGCAACATTGCGTCCATGGAAAGTGAAAGGAATCATCAAATACGCAAACAACTTGCAATGGAATTAACTAGTCATGTCGTCACTCTGTGGCGACTTTTTTATGAACCACGAATATTTATAAGATGAATAACCTGTGAATTAAGAGTTGATTTTGATGTTGATAAAAATAACAAGAATTATGATTGACATTTGTTCTTGAGAGATTACAATGTAAAATGAGAGGCAAGGACAAAATAATTTTTAACGAAAAGGGTTTTGGCGTACGCCTAGTTTCAATTGTCCGAAATTAGTTTCAATAAGAATCACGTTCGTTGAGAATTATAATCCCTCTCATAAAAAGCCATCGGAATACATTTTCTGATGGTTTTTTAGTTAATTTTTGGTATAATAGATGCAATTAATATTAAACCCATCTTTATGGCAAAAGAAAAAAAAGAACCCTCCGTTGCTAAAGCTACGAAGGGCGAAGGAAAAATAATTGGTAAAGTTACCCATTATTTTTCAGATATTAACGTGGCCGTGGTTAAGCTTTCAGCTCCCTTGAACCAGGGCGACGAAATTAGGATTATGGGAGGCGAAAACACGGATTTTAACCAAAAAGTAGATTCAATGCAGGTTAACCACAAAGCAGTGAAAAAGGCAAAAAAGGGAAATTCCATAGGTCTGAAAGTGAGTGAAAAAGTGAGGGAGGGATACGGGGTTTACAAAGTGTAATATGCCAATTGACATTGGAGGCAAAAGGCCATAGTATAGAAGAATAATTCACCAATCATTATGGAAGGAAAAGTTTTTCATATCACAAAGGAAAAAATGAAAGAGCTGAAGAAAGAGTACGAAGAGCTGGTTGTTTCAGAGCGCGATAAGGTGGTTGGAGTGGAAGCTCCTAAAATTTTAGAGTCGGAAGATGTCAACCCAGAATTTATAAGTTTTCAAGAAGATATGGAAAAACTAAGATCCAGAATTGACGAATTAAAGGATATTCTAGAGAACCATCAGTTAATTAAAAAACCTCCCAAAGAAAAACAGGTTTTTGTGGATTTGGGGGCCAAGGTTAAAATAGATGTTGCTGGAAAAAAAGATGAATTTACCATTATGGGAACGTTAGAGGCTAACCCTAATTTGGGGAAAATTAGCAATGAATCTCCGGTGGGCAGGGCTTTACTGGGACATAAGATTGGAGATGAAGTAGTGGTATTTTCTCCCCATAAGAAAGTCTATAAAATAAGGGACATTAAGTATGAAGTTGGTTAAAATTATATGAATTAAAAAGAGGCTGTAAAAAGCCTCTTTTTTATGTATATGAATAGCCAAGGCTATTCATATAATTCTGCACTTGGTCGAAATAAAGAATAAGAGGCGGGAAAAATAATTGTGATTCTTTTCCTTTTCCTCCTATCATTTACTTTCTTCTCGTTTGAATTATATGAATAATTCATATAATTCTGCACTCGAAGAAAATAAATAATTTGCGAATCATTTACTTTCTTCTCGTTTGAATTATAATGAGCTAACGTAAAATTAATAACCAATAATAACTAAAAACATGTTTAAAGGCGTAAACAAGGTGATGCGGGCGTACATATATTGGGACTTTGTCATAAATTCTGGCTGGGGTTTGCTGGGCCCTGTATTTGCAATATTTCTTCTTGAGACCATTGCCATTGGAAATGTGGCCGAGGGCGCAAAAATAGCCGGCTTTTCCACGCTTTTCTATTGGACAACCAAGTCAATTTTGCAAATACCCATTGGGCATTATTTAGATAAAAACCATGGGGAAATTGATGATTTTTGGTTTTATGTTATAGGAACCGTTATTACCGGCTTGGTGCCTTTTGGATTTTTATTTTCATCTGTGCCATGGCATATCTATGCCTTGCAAATACTGCATGGCGTTGGAATGTCTATGATTATCCCTTCTTCGTATGCCATATTTATACGGCATACCGATAAAGGCCGGGAAGCATATGAAAGCGGCTTAGATAGCACCCTTTTGGGGGTAGGAGCGGGTTTTGCGGGAGCCCTTGGAGGGATTATGGCAGGATACATTGGCTTTAAATTGATTTTCGTTTTAACGGGAATATTCACCTTTATTTCAGTCTTTTTTATATTCGCTGTGCGCAAGGATATGCTGCCGAAAACACCTGATCATGTACATGAATTTCCTGCATCAAAGACTTTTTAAGTTTTTTAAAAAATGCGAAATCATAAAATAGCTAAAATTTTTAACGATATAGCCAGATTTTTAGAAATAGATGGAGTGGCTTTTAAGCCCTATGCCTACCAGCGGGCGGCCATGTCGTTGGAAGGATTAAAAGAGGATGTTGCTGATATATATCGGAAAGGGGGCAAAGCGGCATTGCAGGAAATTCCGGGAATCGGCAAGGGTATTGCGGGCCACATTGAAGAATATTTAAAAAAGGGCACCATAGCAGATTTAGAGAATTTTAAAAAAAGGCTGCCGGTTGATATGGAGGGGCTTTTAAGGGTAGAGGGCTTGGGTCCAAAAAAAGTAAAAGTGCTTTATGAAAAATTGGGAATTAAAAATATAAAGGATTTAGAGAAAGCGGTAAAAACCCATAAGATAGCCCCTCTTTTCGGCTTTGGAGAAAAAACTGAACAAAATATCGTGCAAGGATTGGAATTTTTAAAAAAGGGCAAAGGCAGGTCTTTTCTGGGTGAAATACTGCCTATTGCCAGGCAGGTACTTTGGCAGCTGGAAAAATTACCAGAGGTTCAAAAGGCAAGTTTGGCAGGGTCATTGCGGAGGAAAAGGGAAACCATTGGGGATGTCGATTTTTTGGTGGCTTCCAAAAGCCCCGGAAAGGTAATGGATTTTTTTGTGAACCTGCCGGGCGTAGAAAAGGTATGGGGAAAGGGCGGAACAAAGGCATCGGTACACATGGTTAACGGTTTTGATATGGATTTGCGGGTAGTGCCGGAAAAAAGCTACGGGTCTGCTTTGCAGTATTTTACCGGTTCCCAAGACCACAATATTGCCACCCGTAAAATTGCCATAGATAAGGGGTTAAAGTTAAGCGAATACGGCGTATTCAGAGGATCAAAGCAAATTGCGGGCAAAACAGAAGAGGATGTATATAAGGCAATAGGCCTGCGGTGGATGGATCCTGAAATAAGGGAAAATGCAGGAGAGATTGAAGCTTCTTTGCAAGGGAAGTTGCCAACCTTGGTTGATATAAAGGATATTAAGGGCGACTTGCATTGCCATTCTGACTGGAATGGAGGCAAAAATCCCATTGAAGTGATGGCACAGACTGCTATGGATATGGGGTATGAATATATCGGCATTTCAGACCATACCAAAACATTAAAAATTGAAAATGGGCTTAATGAAAAACAATTATTAGAACAGATAGAATATATTAAAAAAATAAACCGATCATTTCAAATTTCAAATTTCAAATTTCAAATTTTAGCGGGCTGCGAAGCAGATATTTTAAAAGATGGTTCAATTGATATTAAAGATGAAGTTTTGGCGCAATTAGATTATGTTATTGCATCGGTTCACTTAAATACGAAAATGGAAAAAAAAGAAATGATGGCGCGCATTGAAAAAGCGATGCGAAATCCAAATGTGGATATATTTGGGCATCCCACAGGACGCATTGTAAACCAGCGCGATGAGTACCAAATTGATTTTGATAAAATATTAAAGATAGCCAAAGAAACCGGCACCATTTTAGAAATAAACTCTTCACAAAGATTAGATTTGCGCGATTTTTACATAAGGCGCGCCAAAGCCGAGGGCGTAAAAATGATTATTAATACTGACTCGCATCATAAAGATCAAATGAACCTTATGGAATATGGAGTCAGCCAAGCGCGAAGAGGTTGGGCAGAGAAATCTGATATAGTAAATACGTTGTCAGTCGAAAAACTATTAGAGCATTTCAAAGTTTAAATAAGATGCCACGGGAAAATTCAGCGGGAGCCATAGTGTTTAGGATAAAGGATAATACGCCGTATTACCTGCTTTTGCATTATCATTCTGGCCATTGGGAATTTCCCCGGGGCCATGCCGAAAAAGAAGAAACCCAAGAGCAATCTGCCAGAAGAGAAGTAGAAGAGGAAACCGGTTTAAAAGATTTTAAAATACTCCCAGGGTTTAAGGGATACACGAAATTTTCTTTCAGAAGGGTATATGGGTTGCAGGGCGAAGCCAGGAAAAAGGCCCCATGGGTCTTTAAAATTGTAACGCTTTATTTGGCAGAAACAGGAACCGAAGAAATAAAAATCTCCCATGAACACAAGGGATTTGCCTGGCTTACCTATGAAGATGCCATTAAAAAATTAGCAAAAGACGCAAAAAAAGTGTTTGCCGAGGCCCATGAGTTTGTTATGTCGCAAAAGAATTTATAATTAATATGGAGGGTGCCTTATAGCGTGGAAACTAAAAACAGGCTTTAGAGAGCCTGTTTTTAGTTTAACTTCTGCGTAGTTTCGCGTCAGTTCTGCGATCACTTTTTGGCTTCTTCTACAATCTTCTCAAAAATTTCGGGATGTTTTTCTATAAGCTGGGCCAAGATTTTCCTATCCAATTCAATTTTTTTCTTTTTTAACTCGTTCATAAATCTGCTATAGTTGATCCCCAACTTGCGGCAGGCCGCATTAATTTGAAGCTGCCAGAGTTGGCGAAAATCCCTTTTTTTGACTTTCCTGTCACGATATGAAAAAGTCCAAGCATGGCGCAAGGCATCTTTTGCCAATTTATATTTTGATTTTCTTCCGTATTTAAAACCCTTGGCATGTTTTAATAAATGCTTCCTATGCTTGTGGGCTGTTTTTCCTTTTTTGACTCGTACCATGGTGTGAATTTACAATTTACAATTTGAAATTTGAATTCAATATTTCAATAATTAAATATTTAAATTTGAAAACACGACGTCGCCTGCATGCGTAAGCAGGGGTTTTAATCATTTCAAATTCAGTTAATTCAAATTGATTTCAAATTTCAAATTTCAAATTATTTTTTAAACCTGAAGATATCTTTTAATTCTTTTGGTTTCAGATTTTGAGATTTGAATCCACTTTCTTCCCTTTCTCCTCATTTGTCCGGTTTTTTTTGCGCGGTAATGATTCTGGCCTGAAAGCCTTCTTAAAATCTTGCCGGTTTTTGTAATTTTAAAACGCTTGGTTAGCGCTTTTTTTGTCTTATTCATTTACTTATTAATGGATTATTTCTTTGAAATTATCATTGTGAAACCCTTTGGCTCTCGTTTTAGTTCCCGTTCAGTTTTAATAGGCAGTAATTTATCGGCGGTTTCCAAGAAAAATGATATTTTCTTTTTTGCAAATTCGCCCATGGCTTTTTCTCGTCCCCGCAGCACCATTTGAAGTTTAACCTTGTCGCCCTCTTTTAAAAACTTTTCCGCCTGTTTGGCTTTTACTTCAATATCGTGAGGCGACGTATTAAATCCAAGCTGGATCTCCTTAAGTTTTGAAATATGGGTTTTTACTTTTATTTTCCGCTCTTTCTTCTGCAAAGAATACAGGTATTTTCCGTAATCGGCAATCCTGCATACCGGCGGCTCAACTTTTTCGGTAACCTGTATTAAATCTAATCCCTTGGATTTTGCCAAGTCAATGGCCTCAAAAATATTTTTCACGCCAAGTTGCGCGCCAGTTTCATCTATTACCCGCACCTCTTTAGCCCGTATGAAATTGTTGATAGGTATTCTTTCCAAATTATAACTTTAATTAGTGGAGATGGAGGAGTTGAATCCTCGTCTGAAAAGCTATTAAAAACAATTCTACAAGCGTAGCTCATCTTTAATTTAAGATATGAAATAAAAGATAAGCGAAATTTTCATATCCTAGCTTTATTGGGTTTTGGTAATTACTTTAAAGCTAAAATAATTACCTATCCCGATTATATAACACCTTTATCTACCTACCGGGAATCAATAGTAAAGATGTAGCACTAAGCGTATGCTAATGCTGGTTGCCTCTTATTAAATAAGTTAGCAATTATTGTTTTCTCAAAGTTTTATGAGGTTTGAGAATACTCAGCTTGCCTTGTTTTTAAAGGACAAATCATCGAAAGCTTTCATCCCCATGTCTTAGCGACTCAATTCTCTCTGGGTATCGCGTTCCACGTCTCGCTTTTTAATCTTCTCTTTCTTGTCAAATTTTTTCTTTCCCTTGGCCAGTCCAAACTCAAGTTTTATCCTACCATCTTTTGCGTAAACCTTCAAGGGTATGAGGGAGAAACCCTTCTCATTTGCCTTTCCGGCAAGGTATTGGATCTCCTTTTTATTTAAAAGAAGCTTCCTGGTTTTTTCGGGGTTATAATCGGCCGGGGCGTTTTTTGGCTGGTAGGGAGGTATCTTGGCCCCTAGCAGATAAGGCTCCCCGTCTTGCATGACGACATATGATCCCGCTAAATTGATTCGCCCATTTCGTATGGATTTTACCTCTTGGCCGATTAATACCAAACCCGCCTCATATTTTTCAATGATTTCGTAGTCAAAATAGGCTTTTTTATTGTCGGCATAGATTTCCATTGCTATTACCATAACATCTTTTATCCTTCGCGGGCAATGACAATGCCCCAAACTTGTGTTGACTTGGCTTCTTTTAAGATTCTTGCGCATTCAGCCATAGTGGAGCCGGTGGTATACACATCATCAACTAAAAATACCTTTTTTCCCGCTATTTGGGCGGGATTTTTTATGGCAAAAGCATTAAGCAGGTTTTCTTGGCGGGCTTTTGCCGAAAGCTTCATTTGCTCCGCTGTTTCCCGTATTTTTACTAATTCGTCCCTTGCCACAGGAACTTTTAACACTTGTGAGAGCTCATCAGCCAAAGCGCCTGCCTGGTTATAGTCGCGGCTTTTTAATTTGCTTTTTCCCAGGGGGACAGGAACCAATACGCTGTTTTCCCATATTGCTTCGGTGTTGTTTTTTGCCAATACCAGGTGTTCTACGACGATTCCGGCACAAGTCTCTGCCAAATCTTTAACGTACGGCTCATACTTGAAATTATGGATAAGTTTTCTGGTCAAAGATTTTTCTTTATAGGGCAAGGCAGAGTACAGGCCGGAAAGCTTGTGGTCTTGGCATCTTTGGCATTTGCCGTTACTGTGGTGGTCTGGCGCAAGCCGGATAGGGTTTTTATTGCACAGGCAATAGTTGTATTCTGAAATTTCCAAGGTTGCTTTGCAGTCTTGGCAAAGGTAGGTGCCTTCTTTGTTGCAGCCAAAACAGAAAGAGGGGAAAAGCAACTCTAATATAACATCATTGTATTTTTGAATAGATGATTTATCCACAGTGTGGTTGTCTTTCTTTCATTGTACAATAAAAGGAAAACAACAAGAAGTTGGACATTTTTTGTTGTATATGAATAACCCCAATGAAAGACTTTTTAAAAAACCCTTTTAAGATGTTTTTTCCCAAAAAAATGGTGGGAATAGACATTGGCACAGCTTCAATTAAAATTGTGGAGCTTTCCCGTTGGGGAGAAGGGAAAACCTTGGAGAATTATGGAGAAATGAAATCCACCTTTATTTATAAAGAACCCTTAACGAACGGCGAAAAAAGCAATGGGCTTTCAGCCAGCTTTGTGGCCACTGCTATAAAGGCGATTTTGCAAGAAGCTAGAATAAAAACAAAAACAGCTATTTTTTCAATTCCTGATTTTTCAACTTTTTGCACTTCTTTTGATATTCCCTCAATGCCGGAAAAGGAAATTCCAGATGCTATCCGCTATAATGCGTCCCAGTATATTACGCTACCGGTAAAAGAAGTTACCTTGGATTGGAGGATTGTAGAAAACGCTTCAACAGATTCACGCCCTTCGTTAAGGGTATTCTTGGTAGCTATTCCAAACCAAGTGGTGCAAGAGTACCGGAGTATCGCCAAAATGGCCGGTTTAGAGCTTTACGCCTTGGAGGCAGAAGCATTGGGGATTACCCGATCACTGGTGAAGAATAATAAAAAAACGATATGTGTTATGGATATAGGCGTACAAAGTTCTACCATAAATATTATTGATAAAGGTTTTTTAATTCGGAGCTACAGTTTTAATTTTTACAGCGGCCAATTGGCGAAAGCAGTTTCTGCGGTACTTGGAATAAGCCTTGGCCAGGCAGAAGCTATAAAAAACAAAGAAGGCCTTATTTTTTCTAAGCAAGGGATTGCCGAAACCTTGTATCCCTTGATTGACCCCCTTTTAATAGAAATAAAAAGCATTTGCGCTGAATTCTTGCAAGCAGAGAAAAAAGAAGTTGAGGAAATTTATTTAACCGGAGGCACCGCAAACTTACCGGGATTAAAAGAATATTTTGCTGAAAGTTTTAAGAAAAATGTATATGTGACCAATTGTTTTTCAGAATTTTTATATCCGCCCATTCTTGACCAAACTCTCCGCCAAATGAGCCCTAGTTTTTCAGTAGCGGTGGGGATAGCCTTAGGAGGGTTGGAAACGTAATTTTAGACTTCTGTTTTTTGTTGTATAATGAAGTAATACATTAATACTTTTGCAATGGATTTTAATCTACCAAACCAATTAAAAGATAAATCGTGGAGGGTGAACTTTTTGTTTTATTCCGCTCTTGTGTTGCTGATGATTGCCATTTTTTGCTACGGAATTTTTTGGTTAAAAACATATCTGCAAAATCAGAAAATTGGCGAATTGGATAAACAAATAAGTGAATATGGCACCGACCAAGAGAAACTCTACGAAAAAGAGGTTTTAGGGCACAAAAAAACGATAGATGATTTTGCCGCCATAATCGGTGACCATAAAATATCTTCAAATGTGTTTGTTTTTATAGAAGAAAATACCTTGCCAAGCATTTGGTTCTCAAATTTTGACATGTCAAAATCTACCAACGAAATTAAATTATCGGGGGAATCGGCAAGCATGGAAATCCTAAGCCAGCAGGTCCAAATTTTTGAGAACAAAAAAGAGCATGTTAAGAGTATAAGTGTTTTGGAATCTGAGACTGGCGCTAATGGAAAAATTAAGTTTATTTTAAATCTTTCGTTGAACCCTAACATTTTTACCTATGGAAATAAATAAACCCGTATCCACTGTTATTATTTTTATTATCACGCTTGTTCTTATTTTCCTTTTTGTTTGGCCGAAATACCAAGAATCAATAGTATTGCAAAAAAAATTGGCCGAAAAACAAGCAGAGTATAATAATAAGGCCATGTATTATGTAAAAATATTAGATGCGATGAATGAAATCAATAGCAGAAAAGAAGTAATAGGAAAAATTAGCAGCGCCTTGCCTTCAGATGTTGCTTTTGCTCCGCTGGTGTATTTTTTGCAAAAAAAATCATCTGAAGCGGGATTAATTATAAAATCAATAAAATTTTCAGAGGTTTCTAAAAAAAATCCTAATCAAACCTTAGATGGCAGTGGAATTAAAGTGATTAAGTTTAACATGAATATATTAGGGAACTACCAAGGTTTGAAAAATTTCCTTTTATTATTAGAAAGATCGGCTCGTTTATTTGAGGTGGACAGCATCTCTTTTAATGCCCTCCAGGCTCAACAAGGATTATCTCAGTCCAACAACCAATCCCAGACCTACAATTTCTCACTGGACTTGCAGACCCACACTTATTAAATTTGAAATTTGAATTCAATCTTATTGAAAATTGTCCCGCAAACGGGATCCCGCCTTGCGGGAAAAATTGAAAATTCGTTTATATGGCCATTGTATTTGTATCGCCAAGAAAAGTGCAAAAGATGTTTTTTGGGGGCATCATTACCCTGATAGCTTTGCTTTTGTTTGCAATTTCTCTCCTTGTCCTTCTGCCTGAACTTAGAAATAAGTTAAACGATATTCCAGCTAATATCCCTGTAAGGGGGGATTTTAATGGACCAGACCTGAAAATTAACTTTAGAGCAATAGATTCAGATGAAGTTAAAAATTTAGAACCGTTTGGCGCCATGGAAGGAAATTTTTCTTATATCGCAGAAGATGAGAATGGAAGGCAAATTACGGGGAAAATATCTGCGGCAAGCAGAGAAGATGCTGAAAAGAATTTAGCGGCAATGGGTTTAACAATACAAAGCATAGAAGAGATAACGATAGGCAGAAATGAGCCCTTTGTCCCTTATTATCAAACGGAAACTAAATAATATAATACCTATAGCGTATGAAAATAATTCAAGAACTATACGGAGAAGGCGTCATCAATGAATCAAGAAAGAATGAATTGCAGAATGAATTGAAAAAGACCGATAAAACCGAAGAGGAAATTATCTTGCAAAATAAAATTATTGATGAGGACTCTTTATTTAAATTAAAGAGCAAGGTTATTAAGACTCCCCTTGTACATCCGAATGCCGAAGGGGTGCCTTTAGATGTATTAGAACTGATATCTGAAGAGGCCGCCATTAACTATAAAATGATACCTCTCTTCAGAAAGGGCAATGTGATTGGAATAGGAATGGTTTATCCCGAAAATATATTGGCCCAAAACGCGCTTAGATTCTTAAGCCAAAAGGAAAATTTTACTTACGAAATAAATTTGATAACATTCTCCGACTTAAATAAAATTTTAAAACAGCATAGGACTTTAAAAGGAGAAACTAAAAAAGCTCTTGTAGAACTGGGAAAAGATAAAAATGAAATCTTGGCTGAAGCCAACAGAAATGCAAGCCCGGTAAATATTACCGATGAAGCCCCCATCATCAAGATGGTTTTGGTAATTTTAAATCATGCCATTGAAGGCAACGCCTCTGACATCCACATTGAGCCTGCAAGGGAAAAATTAAATGTCCGCTTCAGGCAAGATGGTATATTGCATTTAAGCCTCTTTTTGCCGATTAGCGTTCATCTTTCTATTGTGGCAAGAATTAAAATACTTGCTAATTTAAAGATTGATGAAAATAGGGTGCCGCAGGATGGCAGGTTTTCAGCAAGGATTAGCAATAAGGATATTGATTTTAGAGTCGCTACTCTGCCGACACTGTATGGAGAAAAGGTTGAAATTAGGGTATTGGATTCTACCTTAGGTCTAAAATCTTTTGATAAAATGGGACTAACCCAAAGAAACCTTGAATTGATACAAAGCGCCATAAAAAGACCCTATGGCTTGATTCTATCTTCTGGGCCCACGGGATCTGGAAAAACAACGACCCTGTACTCTCTGCTACGCGAATTGAATCAAGAAAGCGTAAACATTGTTACCATTGAAGATCCCATTGAATATTCTATTGCTGGGGTCAACCAGTCCCAGGTTAAGCCCGCTATAGGCTACTCTTTTTCAGAAGGGTTAAGGCAAATTTTACGGCAAGATCCTAATGTGATCATGGTGGGAGAAGTTAGAGATGAAGAAACCGCTAATCTGGTTATTCATTCCGCGCTAACCGGCCATATTGTGCTTTCTACATTGCACACTAATTCGGCAGTGGGAGTTATTCCGCGATTAATTGATATGGGGATAAGGCCTTTTCTTATCCCTTCAACATTAAGGATTGCCATTAGCCAGCGATTGATTAGGATCCTTTGTGACAAGTGCAAGAAAAAGGTAAGGCTTAGCGACAAAGTAAAAACTTTTGTTTTGGAGAATCTAAAAAATCTGCCAGTATCTGCAAAAAAAGAATTTGAGATCCCAAATCCTCTATATGGATATTCTGCTAATGGATGTGAAACCTGCAATTTTAAGGGGTATAAAGGAAGAACCGGCCTATACGAAATTCTGCCTATGACTGATGAATTGGCTGATATTATTCTAAAAAATCCGGTGGAGCATGTGATTTTACGCGCGGCCCAGAAGCAAGGCATGGTTACCATGGCCCAGGCTGGCATTATGAAAGTGTTAGCCGGTGAAACAAGCATAGATGAAATCATAAGGGCAACCGAGGAAAAATAATACGATAAATTTAAAATTTCTAATTTAAAATTTAAAAATAATACAAAAGCGCTAATAACTAAAACGTGTTTTTCATTAGAATTTTTAAATTGTTTTTGAATTTGTTATTTTAAATTGAAAATTCGCCATGAAAACTATTCTCTTAGTTGAAAATGATCCATTTATTGCAGGAGTTTATGGAAAGAAATTCAGAAAAGAAGGCTACCAAGTGGATATTGCCAACAACGGTCAAATGGCTTTAGAAAAGATAAAACATCATTACCCTGATGTATTGGTATTAGACACTGTATTGCCCAAAATGGATGGCTGGAATCTTTTAAAAAGAATACGTAATGATTTAGGGCTGAAAAATTTAAAAGTTATTATTCTTTCAAACGCTGCATATAAAGATTGCGCCAAAGATGTTTCTAGCTTAGGGGTAGAAAAGTATTTTTTAAAAGCAGAAAAAACTTCTCAAGAGCTAGCATTATCTATCGCAGAAGTACTTAAATAAATCACATAACCCATAACATAGAACACATAACAAAAAAAACGATGCCGTAGTTTTGTTCCATGTTCTATGTTGTATGTTTCATAAAGAATGGATTATTTATCACATTTAAAAAAGATTTTAGATATTGCCATGCAGGAAGGGGCATCCGATTTGCTTATTTCAGTGAACCACTCTCCCACCATACGGGTTACCGGGCAGCTTATTGCTTTATTGCGAGAAAAGAAAGTTACCCCAGAAGATGCAAAGGGATTTGCTTTTAGCTTAATTAATGAGTCTAAACAGCAAAAATTATTAGCAGAAAAAGAAATTGATTTTTCCTATGATTTTGACGGTAAAACAAGGTTTAGGGTAAATATCTTTTTTCAGCGGGATTGCATAAGCTTGGCAATGCGCCTTATTTCTTCAAAAATAAAAACCGTTGAAGAGTTATTGCTTCCGCCCATTTTGCATGAATTCAACCATAAAAAACAAGGGTTATTATTGATGACTGGCGCCTCTGGCCAGGGAAAATCCACTACGCTCGCAGCTCTTCTAGATGAAATAAACCACTCTAACGCCGTACATATTATTACGGTTGAAGATCCCATAGAATATATTTATACAGGGGATAAATCCATTATTGAGCAAAGAGAAGTTTCGGTTGATACCAATAGTTTTACAAGTGCGCTAAGGTCTATTCTAAGACAAAATCCAGATGTAATTATGGTCGGAGAGATGAGAGACTTGGAAACTATTTCTACTACGATCACCGCGGCTGAAACCGGGCACTTAGTGTTTGCCACACTCCACACAAATTCAGTTTCCCAATCCATTCATAGGATTATTGATGTTTTCCCCGCTGAACAGCAAAATCAAATAAGGTTTCAACTGGCAGGATCTTTGCTGGGCGTAGTTTCTCAAAGGCTGATTCCGCGGATTAGTGGAGGGTTTATACCGGTATGCGAAGTCATGATATGCAATACGGCAGTTTCTAATTTAATTAGGGAAAATAAAATTCATGAAATACCGACAGTGATTGAAACCTCATCAAAAGAGGGGATGATTTCTCTTAATAGAGCATTATCTGATCTCGTCAGAAAAAAGGAAATCTCCTTAAAGGATTCTATCCGTTATTCTTCAAATCCCTTGGAGTTAAAAAATCTTTTAAAATAATAATTGTTTTGACGTAGGGGCTATCTTGGTCCCTTAGGCTATGAAGTTTAATTATAAAGCAAGAACAAGAGCCGGGAAGATAGAAACCGGCGTTATTGAAGCTAGTTCCGAAGAAGCAGCAGCTCTTATTTTACAAAAATATAATATTTTTGTAACTTCTTTGGAAGAACAGAAGACGCAAAGATTTTTCTTAAGCAATATAAAGTTTGAAAGAAAAATTTCAAAAAAAGACTTAGCAATATTCTTCCGACAGCTTTCGGTGATGTTGGAATCCCGGGTTCCCGTAGTCCAGAGCCTTTCCAGTTTAGCCGGACAAACGAGCAAGAGTAATTTTAAAAAAGTAATATTAGACATATCCAGTTTAGTTGAAGAAGGCGTCTTGCTTTCAGAGGCCTTAGCTGCCCATCCGAAAATCTTTGATAGTTTTTATATCAACTTAGTTAAATCAGGGGAAGCATCCGGCAATATTGCCGGGGCGTTTAATTATATTTCAGAACACATAGAAAGAGATAACGACATCGTAGTGCAGGTTAAGCAGGCAATGATATATCCCGCTTTTGTAATATCGGTGCTTTTCATAGTCATTGGAATCATTATAGCGGAAGTAGTGCCAAAAATAGCAGATCTCATTAAGGAATCTAATACCCAGCCCCCCCTTTTTACGGTCCTGATGCTGAAATTTTATAAATTTTTAGAAAATTATTGGTGGGCCTTGCTGGCAGGGATATTCTTATTAATCTCTGCGGCATTTTTTTATTTTAGGACAGAAACAGGGAAAAGAAATCTTAATAGAATATCTTTAAAAATACCCTTAATAGGCAATATTTTGAAAAAAGTGTTTCTTACCCGGTTTTGCGGCAATATTTCAACTTTAATGGTAGCGGGAATTTCCATTAATAGGGCCCTGAAAATTACGGAAGATACGGTGAATAACGTGGTCTATAAAGAGATTATTATGGCGGTAGAGAAAGAAGTATCGGAAGGAGAAAGAATAAGCTCGGCATTAGCGAAACATAAAGATTATTTCCCTTCTTTTGTCATTCAAATGATTAAGGTCGGTGAAGAAACTGGAAAGTTAGATAAAACATTAATAGAAGTGGTAAATTTCTATCAGAAAGATGTAAAAAGAGCCGTAGATTTATTTTCAACTCTTATAGAACCTATTTTAATAATATTTTTAGGCGCCATTGTAGCTATGCTTGCCGTTTCGGTTTTAGCCCCTCTTTATGGGGCGCTGGGAACCATCTAAGTGCCGCATTATGGCATATAGTTTCAATGCATGTTAAAATTAACTAACTTATAGGGCTTATGCAAACATCAAGATATAATCATAAGAAAAATAAATCTCTGGCGGGGTTTACCATTATTGAGCTGTTGGTCGTGGTTTCCATTATAGCCGTGCTAGCCTCTATTGTACTGGTAAATGTTACGGGGTATATCAATAAAGGAAAAAATGCCGCAATAAGGGGAAATTTAGCCACGGTGGTAACGAACGGATCCATATTTTATGATAACAATGGCACGTTTGATAACTTCTGCGCCAACGCCTACTTCACCAGCCCTTCAGCCGCAATTACCTCTGCGGGCGGTACGGCTGCTTGTGTTGAAAAGGGAGATAACACCGCCTGGTGCGCCTGCTCAACGATGAAGGTTACGGTTGAAGAGCCCTTAAACAGCACATTCTGCGTAGATTCTACGGGGTATAAAAAAGTAACGCAAAACATCGGTTTGTGCCCTACAAGATGCCCTGCGGCAGGAGCGTGTGTGGATTAGAGTTACAAAACAGATTAGAATTAGTTTTACAAGGAGTTATCCACAGACTTATATTGCGTATACTGGTGATACATATTAAAATTGTATTAGCTGATAAAACTTATGCGAACATCAAAAGGTTTCACCATCATTGAACTGTTAGTCGTAGTTTCCATTATTGCCGTATTGGCTGCTATTGTACTAGTGAATGTAACGGGCTATATCAACCGAGGCAAGAATGCTTCAATAAAATCAAATTTGGCTACCGTAGCGACGAATGGTTCTATTTTCTTCTATAATAACAGCACCTACGACGCCTTCTGCACCAACGCCTACTTCACCAGCCCTTCAGCGGCAATTACTGCTGCCGGCGGCACGGCTATTTGCACCGAGAAAGGAGATAACACCACCTACGACGCCTTCTGCACCAACGCCTACTTCACCAGCCCTTCAGCGGCAATTACTGCTGCCGGCGGCACGGCTATTTGCACCGAGAAAGGAGATAACACCACCTGGTGCGCCTGCTCGACGATGAAGGTTACCACGGCTGAACCTGCCAACAGCACATTCTGCGTAGACTCTACGGGATACAAAAAGGTAACGCAAAATGTTGGCTTGTGCGCCACCAGGTGTCCTGCGGCAGGAGCGTGCGTGGATTAAATATTTAAGAAATATTAAATATAAAAGGTCGAATGTATTTGATTAAGCGAGGTAAATTTTCTCAATTTTCTAAAGATTGGGTAGATAACAAATGATTACAAGAACATCAAAAGGTTTCACCATCATTGAACTGTTAGTCGTAGTTTCCATTATTGCCGTATTGGCTGCTATTGTATTAGTGAATGTAACGGGCTATATCAACCAGGGCAAGAATGCTTCTATAAAAGGAAATTTGGCTACTGTGCTAACGAATGGGTCAGTATTTTATGACGCCAACAGCACCTACGACGCCTTCTGCACCAACGCCTACTTCACCAGCCCTTCAGCGGCAATTACTGCTGCCGGCGGCACGGCTATTTGCACCGAGAAAGGAGATA
>Ga0209541_10001387_pt1 | contig 48360 bp, 44 predicted proteins | sample RifCSPlowO2_01_FD_184027 | JGI IMG/M metagenome (GOLD analysis project Ga0209541, IMG submission 184027) | Groundwater microbial communities from Rifle, Colorado - Rifle CSP2_plank lowO2_0.1 (SPAdes) (version 2) | ecosystem: Environmental > Aquatic > Deep subsurface > Groundwater | place...
TGGACACATTGATCGTCGTTCCCAACCAGCGCATTCTGCAGGTGATCGATAAAAAGACTCCCATTCTTGAGGCGTTTAAAAGAATCGACTCGGTTTTATATCAAGGTGTTAAAGGGATTGCCGAATTAATTACACTGCCGGGCTTAGTAAACGTGGATTTTGCTGACGTACGAACCATAATGCAAAATTCAGGCACCGCGCTCATGGGTATGGGTTTGGGCACCGGAGACAAGCGGTCTATAGCCGCTGTGCGCCAGGCGATTTCTTCACCGCTTCTTGACACCTCAATTGAAGGGGCTAAAGGGATTCTGTTTAATGTGGTTGGCGGCGCTGACCTGTCGATGTCAGAGATTGATGAGGCGGCTTCGATGATTTATAAAGTAGTTGATCCGGACGCCAACATCATCTTTGGCGCGGCTATCGACGATAAACTGGTGGACCAGATAAAAATAACCGTTATCGCCACCCGCTTTGATGAGAGTAAGCTAAATATTTTTAAGTTTCAGCGGCCGTCAAAGATCGTGGAGGAAAAAGAAGACCAGCTTGAAGAGGCGGTAGAAAAGTCTTTAGACGAATCGCCCAATCCGGAGGTCAAAGACTACGACGCGGAACACAATTCGGAATTTGATATTCCTGCCTTTTTACGCAAGAAGTAATGAAAAAACAAGTAACAATTAAAGGAATAAATCTATCATACCATGAATTTGGTAAAGGGAATCCGCTTTTATTTCTCCATGGTGGAAGGTTAAGAGCTCAAATTTTCATAAAAACATTAAATGAACTTTCAAAAAACTATTACGTAATAGTTCCAGATATTCCAGGATACGGAGATTCTTCCACTCCAAAAGAACCTTGGTCTTTTGGAGACTATGCTGAATTTTTCATAACACTCATTGAATATCTGAAAATAAAAGAAATAATTGTTGTGGGTTATTCTTTGGGTGGAGGGATTGCTTATACTATAACCTCAATGAGCAAAAAGGTAAAAAAACTCATCTTGATAGATTCTGCCGGAATAGAGAAAATATCTGACGACGAATTAAAAAGAGATATAAACAGATTGATGTTTTATCTAATTCATCCATGGTATTTTGTCACCCTTTTTACTCTTATCAAAGAATGGATTTTATTCAATCTAAAGCACTTACTGAGAAAAGGCGATATGAATAACATAAGGATAAATTTAGGAAATTCATGTCAATATCTTATAAATATAAAAGTACCTACCACAATAATATGGGCAAAAGATGACGATATTTTTCCTCTCAAAATTGCTAAAAAACTAAAACAATCAATTAAAACCTCCACATTATTTATCGTCAAGGGAAATCATGATTGGATACTTTATGATCAAAAAAAGTTTGCAGAATACTTAAATAAAGCCTTGAGATAGTACTTGACAAACATCTTCTTAATCTTATATAATCTAATGTAATCTTATATAGTCGGGTACAATTCTATACCCGACTTCGTCAGAAGTTATTAAAGTATAAAAATATGGTAAATATTAAAAGATTTGATCAAAGGCTGGAATCACTTCCGGCCAATATTCTTACTCTTATAGCCTCAATTGACGAGTTAAAAGGCCGGTGGTCAGCCGGTGCTAATTTACATCCGCAAATATTAGGCAGGCTTAAACGGTCTGTACTGATTACCTCAACTGGTGCCTCAACTCGTATAGAAGGAGCCAAATTGAGCGATTCCGAAGTGGAGGATTTAATGAGGGGTATATCTATGCAAAAATTCAAGGATCGCGATGTACAGGAAGTTAAAGGCTACTATGAATTACTAAAGAACGTTTTCGATTCCTGGCAGTCAATCAAGCTGAATGAAGGAACAATAAAACATTTTCATCAAGAGATTTTGAAGTATGTAGAAAAAGATTCTTTTCACCGGGGACAATATAAAGTGACAGAAAATAAAGTACAAATGATCGATGCCAAACGCAATATCGTTGGAACCATTTTCGACACGACACCGGCATATTTGACTCCGATTGAAACACAAGGGTTAGTTGAGTGGACAATTAAAGCTATTAAAGAGCAGAAATATCATCCGCTGCTTATAATCGGTAATTTTGTGGTTGAATTTCTGAAGATTCACCCATTTAGGGACGGCAATGGCCGTCTGTCTCGAATTTTGACTAATCTGTTAATGTTGCAAGCAGGTTATCTCTATATACCATATGTATCACATGAAAAATTAATCGAAGAAAAGAAACAAGAATACTATGTTGCTTTGAGAAAAACGCAATTAACGCTTAAATCAGAAAAAGCTGATCTTGTTCCATGGCTTACTTTTTTCTTAAATGTTATTCTTATCCAATCGAAAGAGGCGGTTGATCTTTTGACAGTTGAAAATGTAGAAAAAACATTATCAGGAAAACAGTTGGCCGTTTTAGAGTATTTGCAAAAAGTAAAAGAAGCAACACCGGGTGATATTGCTGAAATAACCAAAGTAGCAAGACCAACGGTTAATCAGGTATTGGAAAAACTTTTAAATCTTAAAAAGATTGAGCGGATTGGCATGGGGAGAAGCACCCGTTATAGAATTCTTTAATATAGACATCCGGATCTTCACTTTGCAAAACAAGGCTTTTAGATTACAATATTATCCATGTCTGCTAAAACTCAAGCTGCCAAAACAATTGCTACCAATACTTTTGTTGAGATGGAGAAAAAGTGGCTGAAACACTGGGAAGAAAAAGGCACTATCCAAAAATATCTTCACAAAAACGATCGGTCGGATAAAAGATTTTCCTTCCAGGATGGGCCAATCACCGCTAATAATCCGATGGGCGTGCACCACGGCTGGGGAAGAACTTATAAGGATATCTGGCAAAAATTTTATAATCTGCAAGGCTGTCATCAGCGTTTTCAAAACGGTTTTGACTGCCAGGGCCTCTGGGTTGAAGTTGAGGTGGAAAAAGAGCTGGGATTGAAATCCAAAAAAGACATTGAAAATCTAATCCCCGGAAATTACAAGGCCTCAATTGCCAAGTTCGTTGAACTTTGCCGGAAGCGAGTGTACCATTTTTCCGGAATTCAGACAGAACAATCCAAACGCCTTGGTTATTTTATGGACTGGGAACATTCCTACTTTACGATGAGTCCGGAAAATAACTACATGATCTGGTATTTTTTGAAAAAATGTTATGAAAACGGCTGGATTTACAAAGGCCGCGAGTCCGTGCCCTGGTGTCCGCGCTGTGAGACGGCCATCTCTCAGCACGAGATGCTGACTGAGGATTATAAAGAGATCGTTCATGACTCCATTTACCTGGGGCTCCCGATAATCGGCAAAAACCATCAGTATTTAATAATCTGGACCACCACACCCTGGACTATTCCGGCCAATATTGCCGTGGCGGTGGATGAGGATCTGGATTATTCTTTAGTTAAAGGTACAACCGGCGATCTGTACTGGGTAGCAAAAGAGGCAGCAAAGAGGGTGTTTGCCGGCGATTATCAATCTGTTGTCAAGACAGTGAAAGGCAAGACGCTGGTTGGTATGAAGTATCGGGCGCCTTTTGACCAGCTGCCAAGTGTCAAAGAAGTTGCTGATAAAAACCCGGAAACTTTTCATACGGTAATTGCCACCGACAGTAAGATTTTACCTATCTCCACTCAAGAAGGCACGGGGTTGGTGCATACGGCAGTGAGTGCTGGAACTGAAGATTTCAAGTTGGGGAAAAAGTATGGTCTGCCAATGGTGCCGGTGATTGCCGACAACGCCGATTATCTTGACGGATTGGGTTTTCTATCCGGAAAAAATGCCAAGAAACATCCAGAGATAATTTTAGATTATCTAAAAAAGAAAGATACAGAAGGCGAAAACTGGGTTTTTAACATTTTTAAATACAAACACCGTTATCCAGCCTGCTGGCGATGTAAAACCGAGCTGGTGTGGAAGGTGGAGGATGAATGGTATATTGCAATGGATAAAAAGTCAAAAGTCAAAAGTCAAAAGTCAAAAGAAAAAACTTTAAGGGAACGAATGGTGGAGGTGGCTAAACAAATCAAATGGTTACCGGAATTTGGTCTTGATCGTGAGCTGGACTGGCTCAAAAACATGCACGATTGGTTAATCAGCAAGAAAAATCGTTACTGGGGTCTGGCTCTGCCAATTTACCAGTGTCAAAAGTGCGGTCATTTTGAGGTGCTGGGTTCGCGGGAAGAGCTGAAAAAACGGGCGGTAGGCGGTTGGGATAAGTTTGAAGGACATACTCCTCACAAACCTTATATTGACGAAGTGGTGGTCAAGTGTAAAAAATGCCAAGCAGAAGTCAAAAGAATCGAAGATGTGGGCAATCCCTGGCTTGATGCCGGCATCGTACCTTATTCCACCTTAACTCAAGACAATCAGGGCGAACCATTGTACCTTAGTCGTAAAGAGGAATGGGCCAAATGGTTTCCGGTTGATTTTATTACCGAGTCTTTCCCTGGACAGTTTAAGAACTGGTTTTACGCGATGATCGCCATGTCTACGGTTTTGGAAGACGTCAATCCCTTCAAAACCGTGCTTGGATTTGGCACTCTGCTTGGGGAGGACGGCCGGCCCATGCATAAAAGCTGGGGTAACTCGATTGCTTTTCAGGAGGGCGCTGATATTATCGGAGTTGATGTGATGCGCTGGATGTATAGTCGCCAAAATCCAGCCGACAACATGCTTTTTGGCTACCGCCGTGCTGATGAAGTCCGCCGTCAGTTTTATCTGATTTTTTGGAATATTTACAGATATTTCAGTGAGTATAGCGCGCTTGATAAAATCAATTTGAAAGAAATTAAATCTGACATCCATCAATCCTCTAATGTTTTGGATAAATGGGCGATCGCTCGGCTCAACTATGTCATAACTTGTGTGTCTGCAAGTCTGAAACAGTATGATCCTCGCGCGGCTTGCGCGGCCATTGAGGAACTGGTTTCTGATATCTCCACCTGGTATATCCGTCGCAGCCGTGACCGCGTTGGTTTTCACTCAAAGGATTTAGCAGACAAACAGGCTTTCTTTAGTACACTTCATTGCTTGCTTGTTGATCTGTCGATAATTCTTTCGCCATTCATGCCTTTTATTACCGAAGAGATTTGTACAGTGCTTACAAACGGTGAGTCTGTCCATCTGAGTTCTTGGCCAAAAGGAGAAGGTGTGGTTGATAAGTTGGTAATCGATGATATGCAGATTGTTAGAAACATTGTCGAGGTGGCTCACCGAGTGAGAAAAGAGCTGCGGATCAAACTTCGCCAACCTTTAGCCTTAGTTACAGTCAGCCTTCCCCAAAACACCAAGTTTTCAGACACTAAGGTTCAAGATCAATATCAAACCCTGCTGAAAAATGAACTAAATGTGAAAGAAATAGTTTTAAAACAGACGAAAACTTTAGAGATTAAAGTGGAATTTGACATCAATATTACGCCCGAACTGCAGCTTGAGGGTGAGCTTAGAGACTTGGTGCGAAAAATTCAAAGCCAGCGTAAAGCGCAGGGGATCACTTTGTCTCAAAAGATTCAACTGACAGTACCGGAAAAGTTTAGACCATTTACCGACTATCTAAAGAGAAATGTTCAAGCCAAAAATATCAGATTTGCCGACCAATTAGAAGTCAAATAACACTTTACTTCATGCTAGGAATATTACTGCCCGTGATTTTAATTTATGTGTTTAGTGTTTTTAATCTGATTGGGATTAAAAAAGAGCTCCTTTTTATCCACCTTTTTTATTTCGCAGTCGGATTAGTTGGGTTTATACTAGTCCGTTATATCGGAAATAAATTTTTTAAACAAAACTCTATTTTTTTTTACTGGTTTTTTGTCGGCATGCTGATAGTAACCTACATTATCGGCGCTGAGGTCAAAGGTTCGCAGCGCTGGATAGACCTCGGGTTTACCAGATTTCAGCCTTCGGAATTTTTTAAAATCTTTTTTATTCTTTTTTTAGCTGATTTTTACAGTCGTAAACGTCGTTTTGATAACGCCTCCCTGTATTTTCTAAAAGGTTTTATTTATTTTCTTATCCCCACTTTTATCATTTTCAAAGAGCCAGATCTGGGGAGCGCCATGGTATTGGTGGTGATTTATATCGTTATGACTTTATTTTCCGGTATTCCAAAAAAATACATTTTTTATCTAATTTTAATTACTACCTTGACTTTGCCGGTGTCCTGGCATTTTCTGCACGATTACCAGAAAAGCCGTTTTTTGGCATTTGTCAACTTTCATATCAAAAATGAAAACGCCTCCTACAACATGACGCAAGCTATCATCACCAGCGGTTCAGGGCAGCTTGCCGGTCGGGGTTTGGCGATGGGAAAGCAATCAAAACTGTATTTTCTACCGGAGTATCATACTGATTTTGCTTTTTCTTCGCTGGTTGAACAGTTTGGTTTTGTAGGCGGAGGGACAGTTATTGCGCTTTACCTTGTTATTTCTTTTTTTATTCTTTACAAACTATATGAGCTGTATAAAAATTTTGATACACATAAGTTTCAGTTTTTATATATTGCGGGCTTTTTTTCTTTCGTGTTTTTTCAGATAGTGGTGAACGTGGGTATGAATTTGGGAATTGTCCCGATTGCCGGCATTACCCTGCCTTTGGTGTCTTATGGTGGCTCGTCCCTGATCGCTTTCTTTATCGGACTGGGGTTTATGTTTGAATAAGAGTCTTACAGCTTGGACAAAATTCAGCTTGAAGATCCGCCGATTTTCGATATAATAAATGGATGGCAAAATATGCAGTAGTCAAAACCGGCAGCCGGCAATTTATTGTTAGTGAGGGAAAGCTGATCACTACTGACAAAATCAAGTCAGAAAAAGATAAACCGACGGATTTAGAGGTGCTGTTAAGGTTTAATGACGAAACCGGAGAAGTGGAAATTGGAACGCCCTATCTTCCCAAAAAAGCGAAAATGGAGATCGTGGAGCAACTAAAAGGCGATAAAATCCGGGTGGCAAAATTCAAAGCAAAAGTAAGATATCGCCGAGTACAGGGTTTCCGACCTCAGTTGTCCAAAATTAAAATTCAGTCTATATAACAGTCTATGGCTCATACCAAAGCGCAAAAAGCAGTTCGGGGAAATCGTGACTCTATCTCCAAAAGGCGGGGAGTTAAGATGTTTGGCGGCCAGTTGGTAAAGCCCGGTAATATTATTGTTCGCCAAAAAGGTACCAAGTTCCACGCTGGTTTGGGCGTTATCTTATCAACCGACTTTACACTGTTGGCTAAGCGCGAGGGTACGGTAAAGTTCTACAAAAGACTTGGTCGGCAGTATGTCTGTATAGTTTAACTATCTTTCATTTTCTTAAGTCATCTTCTTAATAGTTACTTAGCAATAATTTTTGCTAAAATTAAGCAATGAGTGAATCTTCCAGTGTCTTGATTGAAAAATTCAAACAAGAAAAAGATGCTTTTCAAAAAGCCAAAATTATTCGAGATTTACGTTTTCAAAACAAGCTGACTCTAGACCAACTAAGTAAAGAACTGCAATTGCAACCCTCCCATATCAGCCATTATTTACGGCTTTTGAGACTGCCCCACTTAGTGGTAGATGGTTATTACGGGCGTTTGGTTTCGGTCACTCATTTGATGATTCTATCGCGCTTAAAAACCAAAGCGGCAATTATTCAAGCTTATGAAACAGTTCTCGCCCGCGGTTATTCTTCGCTTCAGACAGAAGAACTGGTGAGGGAGATGTTATTTGGAATTTCAACTGACGGTTCACCACGATTAAGTCGCCAGGAAATCCGTGATTTTCAGAGAACGTTTCATGAGCTTTATCCGGGAATTACAGTGAAAATCATCCAGACTCGGGTGCGAGGTAAACTGGTCTGTGAGATTAAGGCCGGTACGACAATATCTTCAAAAATACTTAGGGGAATGATAGATAAATTATTGGCCGATGACTCGGGAATCAAAAGAACCAAAAAAAACGTCTTTGTTTTGGAATAAAGATGTTAAGCGAGCTTAATTTTTCCGGCCAGGGATTTTTAATAAAACCCATTTTATTGGCCGGAAGGTAGCGATAAAATACCATTCCAATTACGCTGCTTATCGGTATGGGCCCAAATTCACGAGAATCTGAGGATCTGGGACGGTTGTCACCCATCACAAAAAAATTATCCTGAGGTACGGTTATTATCTGTCCTTCATGCGCAAATCCATAATCAAAAGTCTCGGTTGCCGCTGAAATATAAGTTTCTTCAAGCAGCTTGTCGTTTACGAAAACCTGGCTGTTTTGAATTAATATTTGGTCGCCCGGCAGACCGATAATTCTTTTGATATATTCTTGATCATCATTTTTAGGCGATATAAACACAATTACATCGCCGCGTTTGGGAGGCCACAGTTTGTAGGTAATCTTACTGGTAAAAATGTAATCGCTTGAATAATAAGAGGGCTCCATGGACTGACCTTTCACTTGATTGGGCTGAAGTATATACAGGTAAACGACAATAAAGAGCGTGCCAATAAAGACAATTGTCTCCAGAATTTCCATCACAAACTCAATAGTGCTTGAAATAAACGACATATGCGTTTTAATAATTTTATTTTACAAGTATGGCAATATTGTAGAAAAACAGAGTCGAAAATACAACTAGCGACGGTGTATAATAGATTTCGTGGTTTGGCCGCTTAGCTCAGCTGGCTAGAGCGTTGCATTCACATTGCAAAGGCCGGGGGTTCAAGTCCCTCAGCGGCCACTCACTTGGTCAGTTTTTTATAAGGCGTGAATAATTTAAAAATCGCTTTTGTCATCGTTACTTTTCAAACCTCCAAAAAAGAGATCTGGCGTTTAAAAGGGGAGCTTGAGTCTTTGAGTTTTCCTCCTAATAAAACAATTTATTTTATTGATAATACCCGAAATAATAAAGGTTATGCGGCTGGGGTCAATAAGGGCATCAAGCAAGCGCTGGCTAAAAAAGCTGACATTATTTTTATCTGCAATCCCGACATCTCTTTATCTGGTTTAAATAGTAGTGATCTTTTGGCGGTGTTTGATCATTTCGATATTGCCGGTTATGCTTTCAAGCAGAGAGGCGCAACTTATTACGGAGGCGTTCTGGATAAAAAATTATTGAGTGGCGGCTTAAATAATTTAAAACCCGCTAAACGTTTTTACAGGTGCGATTTTGTCTCCGGTTCATTGATGGGAATAAAAAGAGAAGTGATCGAAAAAATTGGCTTGTGTGATGAATCCTATTTTCTATATTACGAAGACGTTGACTACTGCCTGAGGGCCAAAAAATCCGGATTTCGGGTGGGTATTGATTCGCGGGTTTGCTACAGTCACGAGGAAACATCGGCTGATAATCCGCAAAAAGCGTTATATCTAGCCCGTAATCACCAGAGGATTTTGGCCAAATACGGAACACTTTATCAAAAAATTTACGGGTTTGCCGGGAAGTTATCTCAGTTTGTAAAAAGTTTATTATATGAAGATCGCAGTTGACGGAGGGGCTTTATGTGGAGGTGAAAACCGGCGCTTTGGTAACTATACATTTAGCCAGACTGTTATTACTGGTCTTAAACGTTGCGATCCTAATAACCAATATTTTGTTTATACTTTTTGTGATAATCCGGGCGCGCCAACCGGAAAAAATATCAAAATTGTCCATCTCTCGCCAAAGTTGGGGTGGATGAAGTTACGAGTGGCACTTGAGGAGTTGGCGCGCCCAAAAGACATCTTTCTTGGACTTAATCAAGCATTACCTTTTTATACTCCCGCCAAAAAAATCGTTTTTTCTCAAGGCTTGTCTTTTATCTATCATCCACAGCTTTATACTAGAGATAATCAACGCCTAAAAGCACAATTAAATAATTATCTGCATCATGCGGATTTAGTAGTCGTTTCAAGTCAAAAAATTAAGCAGGAGCTGACCGATTTATTTCCAGAATATTTGGATAAAATTTGTGTTTTAGCCTTCCCCATTCCATTTGGATTTGAAGATACTAGTAAATCTGTTAAAAAATCTTATTTTTTGTTTATGGGAATGGATCATCCGGTAAAAAATGTCAGGTTGTTGGTTAACATTTTTTTACAATTTAGTCAGAAAGCCCGCTATCACGATTTTCAGTTAGTACTTTGCGGCCCATTTCAAAAATATTCGGGAAAACGTGTCATAGTAAGACCGTATGTGGGACTTCGGGAAAAGAAGCGGTTATATCAGCAAGCAGTGGCGTATTTTGCCCCCTCATTGTATGAAAGCTTTAATTTTCCGCTTCTTGAGGCGTTAAGTCAAAACTGTCCGGTCGTTGGGCTAAAGACGGCCGTTATACCTGAGTTACGGCCATTTGTTAATCTGGCTGACACTAAAGAATTTGGGTCTTATTTTGAGCTTGCTGCAGAAAACAAATTAAAGCCACCCGATAGAGCAGGCCTGTTAACAGAATTTTCTTTAAAAAAATTCATAACAAATTTGACTCAACTCTATTCATAGACTGTTGTTATAATGAGGTTAGCTATGAATAAAATCAGACATCTTAGCGCCGTGGTTTTGACTAAAAATGAACAAGCTTCAATCGGCGACTGTCTTCAGCGGTTGCAGTTTTGCAACGAAATTGTGGTGATAGACGATAATTCGCAAGATAAAACCATCGATATGGTCCGCGCACATGGCGCGACAGTCTACAGGCAGGCTCTTAACAATGACTTTTCTGCTCAACGTCAGTTTGGTCTGGAAAAAGCGCGAAATCCTTGGATATTGTTTATTGACGCGGATGAAAAAGTATCGCCGGCTTTAGCTCTCGAGATTAAACAGGTTTTAAGCCAACGTCCATCAAATGAAGCTTATTTGCTGAGGCGACGTGATATCTGGTGGGGAACGCAGCTTAAGCATGGCGAGGTGGCATCTGCAAGGTCAACGGGACTAATTAGACTGGTAAAAAAAGGTTCCGGCCGCTGGGTTGGTAAGGTTCATGAAACTTACCAGACAGAAAAATCTGTTGGCAGGCTGAAAGCTTTTCTTGATCATTACCCTCATCCGTCTGTAGCCGATTTTCTCAAAGAAATTAATTATTACAGTAGTTTGCGAGCAAAAGAATTGTTTGAGCGAGGTGAAAAAACCAGTATTTTGGAGATTGTCGGCTATCCGCTAGTCAAATTTATCTGGAATTATTTGGTAAAACTAGGGTTTCTTGATGGGGCAGCCGGGTTTACCTATGCTTTTATGATGAGTTTTCACTCGTATTTAGTGCGTTCCAAACTGTATCAATACCACAATATAGATAAAAGCAACCAGGAATGAAAAGCCGAATCTTATTTTATCTGACCACAATTTTTTTAGTCTTGACAACAGCGCTGTTTTTTTTAGGGCAGCTTTCGCGGGTGACTTTTCAGTCTGTTCCAGTAAATCTGTATGCTTATGAAATTGGATTGGGTGCGGTATTTTGTTTTCTTGTTGCTAGATTTGGTTTTTCTCCCTTAAAGAAACGGTTTGCTAAAATTGTCAGCGGTTTCTTGCTATATCTGACTTTAACTTCGATAATGGCGGCTTTTTCTTATTCATTGATAAAAAATGTAGTCAGTTTTCTCTATCTATTGCGTCTAAGCGTGTATTTATTGTTTTTTGTCTATTTGCAGGACTGGTGGAAAGCGGAAAGATTTTCACACGGCGTAGGTAAAAAATTAATATTAATTTTTATCACGTGGACAATTGGTACGGGTTTTATCCAATATTTTCTCTATGCCAACCTGCAGAATCTGTATTATTTAGGCTGGGACCCTCATTTATATCGGATGTTTGGTCTATATTTTGAACCGGCGGTAGCTGCCGGCGTTTATGGTCTCCTAGCATTTTATTTATTGATTGTGGAGTTATCAGTAAAAACAAAGTGGTGGCGATATATTTTTATACCAATCTTACTTGTAATGTTGTTTTTGACATACTCAAGAAGTGCTTTTCTTGGGATTATTGTCGCTCTGGCGATCTGGGTATGGAAAAAAAAGTCACAGCGTTATTTACTATTGGTTGTCGCTGTGGCTGTTGTATTTCTATTTGTCAGTCCCAGGCGCTTCGGTGAAGGGATGAATCTGTGGCGTACTTCAACTATTACCTCACGGTTGGCCGATTACCATCAAGCGTTTGCTGTTTGGAAAAAAAAGCCCTTTTTTGGTATTGGTTATAATCATATCCGTGAAGAAAAACGGGAAGTAGTAGAAGATAAAACTCTTATTGACATTTCCCATTCCGGGGCTTCATTTCATTCCAGTTTTTTAATTATTCTGGTTACCGGTGGGATAGTCGGTTTACTATGGTATCTGTATTTCCTGAAAAACCTACTGGCTATTAATTCTGCCGCATTTTACGGAGGTATCTATCTTACGGTTTTGTCGCTTTTTGATAATATTTTTCTTCATCCGCTGGTACTTATTTTATATCTGGTTCTTGTCAGCTTGGGTTAATCTTCTTTCTGATACTTAATGGTTATGGTCTTTGATTCTTGGTTTCCGGCAATGTCGGTGGCCACAAAAACCAGTTTATTTTCTCCCTCGTTTAAGCGAACTGTGTTTTTGAAACTGCCGTCGTAATCCACCACCAGCGGACGGCTGTTTAAAGTCAAACTTACGTCTTTGTCGGTCGTACCTACAACTGGAATCTCATTTTTACTTGTTTGCGAGTTATCCTGCGGTTCAGAAATATTCAGTTTGGGTTTGTCGTTTTTATAAATTACCGTAAATTTGGATGAAGTTTTAAATTCTTTTTCGTCATTGGTTTGGGCCCGGACATAGAGCGTGTTGCTCTCTTTTTGCAGATCGCCCACTTTTTGGCTGAAAGTTGTTTTATCCGTTACATCAACGGTTTTGACTTTCTCGCCATTGATAAAAAAGTCCAGCTGGTCAAAGTTGCTTACCTGGCCGGTAAGTATAATCCGGGCGCTGTTGGTGGCAGTTGGTGGAGCGTCAAGATCAACCGTACCAAAAAAATTACTGGAAGTCGACGTAGTCGTTGTCTGATTATTATTGAAGATATTGCTGACAAACAGGCTGCCTTGAATGATCAGTTTCAAGCCGATCGCAAAGAAAATATAGCTTAAGACGAGAAACACGACCAATAGGATGATCATGGAGCGGACAAATTGTTTTTGGCGATGTGATCTGAGTCTGGACATGAGCTGGGACCGGGAATCGAACCCGGAACCTGCGGTTTACGATACCGCTGCTCGACCAGTTGAGCTATCCCAGCAAAATAAAATTGCTCCCCGCCCGCATTGCCTAACGGCTCAGCGTTTGGCGGGCGCGGTACCAACTGAGCTATATCGGCTTTATCAAAATTCGATTTAATTATAGCAAATAGCCAGTCTGGTAAATAAAGCCCTGAGTTTTATCCGTTGCTGTAGCTAAAACATTTGCTGATAAACAGGCGACAGAGAAACTCGTATTAACGCTTATTGAGAAAGACGCAATTATTATTTTTATTCGGAAGCTTGAGTTTGGAGATCCTTTTCTTTTCCTTTCACCACCGCTATGGCAATTTCTTTTACCTGTTCGACTGCGCTTGTTTTTTCATCTTTGAGCGATTGACTTTCTTTATCGAGTTGTTTGATTTGAGTCTGTAGTGAAACGATTTGCTGCTCAAGGAGTTGAACGCCGGATTCATATTTTTGGGTGAGTAGTTTATTTTCTGTTTCAAAGTCTTTTCTGAGTTCTGCCGTTATTTGTTTTTTTGTTTCCTCGATAGTTTTTCCCAATTTTTGCGGAAATGATTCAACCTCATTTTTAAGCTCCTTGTATTCTTTTTCTTGTTTGTCGAGTGATTCTTTCTGGACTGTTAATTCTTCTTCTTTTTGTCTCTGATATTCGGTAAAAGCTTTTTTGTCTTTATCCAATTTCTCATCAAACTCTGCTTGTTTCTTTTTTTGTGTAAGAAGAATGTTAAAGTTTTGCTCTTCTTCTTCCTGCTTTCGTTGTCTCTTTTGCAGTTCCAGCTCTTCCTGTGTTTTCTTTTTGATGATCTCAACCGTGTCTACTTCTTTGATAAGAAGATCAAAAAGTGCATTAATTTGTTGGGCAACCTGAATTTTCAACTGTTCGAGGTTTGAGATTTGATTGGTTTCCTTGACAGTTTTTTTCGACTCACTGGCTGTTATTGTTGGAGAAACTGCGATTGTTGTAATTTTCTTTCGTGCAGGCATGATGAGAAGTTTATCATTTTTTTACGATTTTACAAGGAGAGGATTATTTTTTGGATTATCCAGCCTCAAATTCATCCGAAAATCTCTGTCTGTTATGTATATAATAAAGAAAAGATATGGCGCAACTTTTATTTAAAGGAAAACAATTTGTACAAAATCACCATCTGACAGTCAAATACCACGAACTTATTCCTCAAAAAGAAAAAAGCCTAACGGACAAAATAAGTTTGCATGATAACCTAATAATTCATGGCGACAACCTTAAAGCGCTAAAAGCATTACTCCCGACCTATGGCGGAAAAATAAAATGTATCTATATTGATCCGCCCTACAATACCGGCAACGAAAAATGGGCTTATAACGACAATGTTAATTCCCCAATGATGCAGGAATGGCTGGGTAAAATAGTTGATAAGGAAGATTTAACCCGCCACGACAAATGGCTTTGCATGATGACCCCGCGTCTGAAGCTCCTGCGCGAATTATTGTCCGACGACGGCGTGATTTTTGTTTCCATTGACGACAATGAAATTAACAATCTTCGATTGATTACAGACGAGATATTTGGTGATTTAAGTTTTGTAGCATGTGTTGTTGTTCAACTTAATCCTCGCGGTAGAACATTAGACAGATTTTTCGCAAAAACTCACGAATATATTTTGGTATATGCAAAAGATGCTTCGATAGATAGTTCAATTAATTTATTGGAGAAAGTGGGTGATCAGCTTCAAACATACAGCAAGAGGGATAACACAGGGATATATAGAGAACTGGAACTAAGGAATCGAAATCCCGTATTTAATCGAGAAAATAGACCAAACCTTTTCTATCCGTTTTATGTAAATGAAGTGACCGGTGAGGTGTCACTATTTAAGGATACAAATCACACAATAGAAGTATTTCCTAGAAATTCAGAGGGTAAGGATGGCTGCTGGACTTGGGGAAAAGTAAAAGCAGGTGCAAATACCAACACCTTAGTTGCTAGAAAAACATCAACTGGTAACTGGAGAGTATTCCGAAAGGATTATCTTGAAGACGAAAATGGTAATAGCTCTACTACTAAAACAAAGGCTCTTTGGACTGAAAAAGAGATAAATAACGAGAAGGGGAAAGAAGAATGCAACGAAATATTTGGGGAGTGTCCGTTTGACTTTCCAAAGTCTCACCATTTAATCAAAAAGTGTATAACTCTTGGTGCTAATAAAAATTCTATCATTCTCGATTCCTTCGCTGGTTCGGGGACAACGGCGCACGCGGTTTTGACGCTTAACAAAGAGGACGGCGGAAATAGAAAATTTATTTTGGTGGAGTGCGAGGATTATGCTGATAAAATCACCGCCGAACGAGTGCGGAGAGTAATCAAGGGCGTACCAACGGCAAAAAACGAAAATTTAAAAAAGGGGTTGGCTGGAACTTTTTCTTATTTTGAATTAGGCAAGCTGATTGAAATGGAAAGTATTTTATCGGGCAATAATCTGCCGACTTATTTGGAATTGGCAAGATATGTTTTTTATACGGCGACCGGCGAAGAATTTAACGAAAAAGCGGTTGATGAAAAAAGAAATTTTATCGGGGAAAATAAAGAATACGAAATTTATCTTTTTTACAAACCAGACATTGAATATCTAAAAAATACGGCCTTGACTCTTGATCGGGCGAAGAACCTTGGGCCGTATAAAACCAAAAAACGGCTTGTTTTTGCGCCGACAAAATATCTTGATCAAGATCAGCTTGATCAATATCGGATAGATTTTGCCCAACTGCCTTTTGAAATTTATAAATTAGCGAGGTAACGAAAATTCCAGCCTAATAATATGGAACTTAAAGAATATCAGCAAAAAGCGCTATCACAAGTAAAAGGATATTTAGGGGCGCTTGCTAAAGAAACAAAAGAAGGGAATATTAAACATGCAAGTTTAGACGCTTGGCTTGATGTGGGACTGAAAAACTACAGAGAAAGGCAAAACGGACTAGGGCAAGATCTTCCTAATTTTTGTTTGAAAATCCCCACCGGCGGCGGGAAAACCTTTTTGGCGGTTAAAGCCATTGATCTTCTCAACACCATTTACCTCAAAAAACGGACAGGCCTTATTTTATGGGTCGTACCCACCAATCAGATTTACCAGCAAACCATCAAAAGTTTGCGCAACCGCGATCATCCGTATCGTCAGCATTTGGATATTGCCAGCGGCGGCCAGACTTTGATTTTAGAAAAAACTGATCGTTTTTCGCCGCTTGATGTAACTGAAAACTTATGCGTCTTGATGTTGATGTTACCGTCGGCTTCGCGGCAAAATAAAGAAACCTTGCGGATGTTTCGCGACAGCGGAGGTTTTGGTGATTTTTTTCCGGCAGAAGACGATATTTTAGGCCACCAAAAATTGTTAGAACAAATTCCTAATTTAGACTGTTTTAGCATGGAAAACGGTTTTTGGGGGAAACAAACAAAAACATCTTTGGGTAATACATTGCGAACTTTATCTCCTGTAATTATTTTAGACGAGGGCCATAAGGCTTACAGCGAAATTGCTCAAGCTACCCTGCGCGGTTTTAATCCGTCTTTGATTTTGGAACTTTCCGCAACACCGGTGCAAAACAGCAATATCCTGGTGGATATCAAGGGAACGGATCTAAATCACGAGGAAATGATTAAATTGGACTTGCATATTATCAATAAAATTGACCCAGAGTGGAAAAATACATTACTTTCGGCGGTAGAAAAAAGAAATAAACTGGAAGAGAAAGCTAGAGAATACGAAGCCAATACAAATATAAATATTCGGCCGATCTGTTTAATTCAAGTGGAACGAACCGGTAAAGATCAGCGTAGCGGTAGATTTATTCATTCGGAAGACGCACGGGAATATCTAACCAAAATTGCCGGCATACCGGAAGAACAGGTAAAAGTAACCTCGGCGGAGTTAAAAGAAATAGAAGGCATAGATCTAATGACGCGTAATTGCTCTGTTCGCTACATTATTACCAAACAAGCATTACAGGAAGGATGGGATTGCGCTTTCGCTTATGTTTTAACCATTTTAACAAATCCATCTTCAAAAAACGCACTTACACAATTAGTCGGACGGATTTTGCGTCAACCTTTTGCCCGTAAAACAAAAATTAAAGAACTGGATGAAAGTTACGTTTTTGTTTTTCAACAAAAAACCGTCGGACTTTTAACTAATATTAAGGATGGGTTTGAACAGGAAGGATTGGGAGATTTGGCTGGACGGATAGCCATAGATGCCGAAACAAATGAAATAAACACGGAAGAACGAGCATTTAATATTAGAGAAAAATTCAAAAAAATAGCCAAGAAAATAATTTTACCTGTTTTTGCAGTTAGTGATAGCGGTAAATGGCGATTGGTCAATTACGAAACCGATATTGCCAGTCAAATCTCTTGGAATAAAGTTAATCTTGAACCATTATTCTCACTGACTTTATCTGAAAAAGAAGAAAAAAATATTGAAGTGGCGGTAAATTTAGTTGACGAAAAACAAGGATTGATTAAATCAGAAATTTTGGCAAAAACAAAAGACGGCGGCTTAAAAATAGATGAAGTATTTTTGGCTCGGCACATTTTAGATATAGTACCCAATCCTTGGATTGCTTACGAATTTGGTAAAAAAGTCTTGGCGAAACTTCTTGGAAGATACAACAATAAAATTGTAGCAAATAATTTCTTGTTTATCATCGAAGAACTGCAAAAATATTTAACGAAAGAAAAAAATCATATGGCGCAAGAAGTGTTTTTTGATTTGCTCTCAAAAGAATTATTGCGTTTTATTGTTTTTGGCAAGAATTTAGGGTTTAAGTTTCGTCAAAAAACAATAGTTAAACCAGGAGAGAAAAGACTTTGTCGTGCTGATGGTGAACCATTGCAACAAAGCCTATTTGAATTTGTCTCTCAAGATGATTTTAATGAAACGGAAAAAGAAGTGGCTTTATATTTAGAAAATCAAGAAAAACTTCTTTTTTGGTATCGCAATATGGTGCGAGGTGATTACGCAATACAAGGATGGCATAAACAGAAAGTTTATCCGGATTTTATTTTTACGGGAAACAGTAAAATTTTTGTGGTAGAAACAAAGGGAATTCATCTTAAAGGAAGTGAAGATACGGATTATAAACAGACGCTTTTTGATCTATGCAACAAAGAGGCGGTGCGAAAAGACTATAACGAACTTGGATTAGACTTACAAAACTTAAATATTCGTTATGAGATGATTTATGGCGACGAGTGGCAAAGAAGGTTAAACGATATGCTTGAATAGTAATAAAAAAAGACAAAACAAAAATCATCAGTGGCAAGGATTTGGGGTAGTTGGTTTTGAAAGCTTCTTGCAAAAAATTGGCTCGAACTGGCAGCTCTGCGACCAAAAAGTCCGATTTGAGGTGCTAAACGAATGGGCGCTGCTAATGCAGCGCCCGTGATTTCTCATCTGGAGCGGGATAGGGGAATTGAACCCCCTTCTCCACCTTGGGAAGGTGGCATACTACCGGTGTACTAATCCCGCATTTATCTCGGTATCACAAGCTCCATACCTACTTCAATCAGATCTGGGCTGGCCAAGTTATTAGCATTGGCAATAACCAGCCAGGCGTTGATATCGCCGTAAACGACTTGCGCAATTGAGGCCAGCGAGTCGCCTTCTTTGACGATATACTCGGTCTGGGTGTTAGTCACCCGTTCGCTCATAATGGCGCTTATTTGACCATCTTCAGTAATTAATTGTTTTTGCTTAGTTGATTCAACGAGAGCTTTGTCTGAATTTGATTTAGGTTGAGTCAGCGATTTTATATTTATTGAGGAAGTCGGGATATACGGGGTAGAAAGATGAAAATTTTCTAAAATTGCAAACGGAAGAATTTTGGAAATGGAAATCAGCAATAGAAAAACCACCACCATACCCACAAAAAACATGGCGAATTTGTTCTTGATGGTTTGATAACTTAAGTCACGGTATTCGTGCGCGGTTAGTTGCGGATCTGTCATATATATCAAGCTAAATCATAACAAACAAGCTTACTCTTTTCAATTTCAATTGTTATATCATTTTATGATACAATTTAATATTAACAAAAGGAGGTGATAACATATACATGTCAACATCAATCATCATTGTCGCAGCTCTAGCCATTATCGTGGTATTTTTTATCGGTACCTATAACGCCCTGGTTGTATTGCGAGCACGGATACAGGAAGCGCTTTCCGGTATCGATGTCCAACTGAAGAGGCGAGCCGATCTGATTCCCAATTTGGTGGAAACGGTTAAAGGTTATGCCAAACACGAAAAGGAAGTATTTGAGAATGTTACCAAAGCCAGGTCAGCACTAATGTCTGCCAAGAGTGTCGGTGAGAAAGCAGAGGCTGATAATATGCTCACCGGAGCCTTAAAAAGTCTATTTGCGGTGGCCGAAGCTTATCCGGAGTTGAAAGCCAATACTAATTTTTCCGATCTGCAAAGACAGCTGGAAGACACAGAAGACAAAGTGGCCTACTCCCGCCAGTTTTACAACAGCAATGTCTTGGAGTACAACAACAAAGTACAGATGTTTCCTTCCAATCTGATAGCCAATATGTTTAGCTTCACCCAATTCGAGTATTTCAAGGCAGTTGAGGAAGAAAGAAAAAAAGTGGATGTTAAATTCACCTAAGTTTTTACCAAGCTATGACGGCTTATAACCAAATATCCAGTAATAAATCAAAAACGTTTTTAATTCTGGGATTATTTGTAGTGGTAATTTCCGGATTCTTTTATCTGGTGGGTCAGTTTATGGGTTCGGCTGAGGGCTATTTGATTGCCGGAATTCTGATATCCTTGATTTCTACCGTTGGGAGCTATTTCTATTCCGATAAGATCGTGCTGCTCACGACTGGTGCTAAGCCGGCCGATAAGCGGCAGTTTTTTGATCTTTACACGGTAACGGAAAATCTCAGCCTGGCGGCCGGGCTGCCGATGCCAAGGGTCTATGTTATCAATGATCCATCACCCAATGCTTTTGCTACCGGTCGTGATCCCAAGCACGCGGTAGTAGTGGCCACTACCGGTCTGCTGGAGCGTCTGGATAGAACAGAACTGGAGGGGGTAATTGCCCACGAGCTTTCGCATGTAAAAAATTATGATATTCTGGTGTCTTCTATTGTAGCGGTTTTAGTGGGAAGCATTGCTTTGGCTTCAGATTGGATTATGCGAAGTTTTTGGTGGCGACGAATTGGAGGCGATCGCGATAACCGAAGTCGAAGTCCTCTTTTTTTTGCGTTATTTATTTTGGTTTTAATCATCACCCCGATTATCGCTACTTTGATACAGCTTGCTGTGTCTCGCCGACGTGAGTACCTGGCTGATGCCAGCGGCTCTCTTATCACCCGTTATCCGGAAGGTCTGGCGCGGGCTTTGGAGAAAATTGCTAGCTATCCGGTACCATTGCAACGGGCCACTACATCCACCGCCCATCTGTTTATCGCCAACCCGTTAAACAAGCAGAAAATGAGTTCCTGGGTTGTTTCCTTGTTTAGCACCCATCCGCCAATTGACGAGCGAATCAAAATTTTACGTAGTATGTAAGTCATGGATACGTCTTCTTCGAAGCGTCCGTCAATAATCCAGCTTTTTTCTTACCTTAAATATTTTGTGCTAATTTTGTTTTTGGGTTTTGTGTTTTTGTTTTATCTTCAAAAGATCACCTTTGTCACCGCTGATTTAGGGCGGCATTTGAAAAACGGCGAACTGTTTTTTACCAAACAGCTAATTCTTAGAAATAACTATTATTCGTATACAGAGCCACAGTTTAAGACTATTACTCATCATTGGGGAGCAGGAGTGGGTTTTTATCTGATCTGGAAATGGCTGGGTTTTGCTGGTCTTAGCTTATTTAATGCCTTGTTTTGCTTTTTGGCTTTTGGATTCTTTTTTTATATATCCTGGAAAAGAACCAATCTGGCTTATACTATCTTTTTCTCGCTTTTAGCCTTGCCTCTTTTTACATTCCGTACAGAAATACGTCCGGAGACTTTCAGTTATTTTTTCTTAAGCGTTTTTTATCTGATTTTAACTTTATATTCAATAAATAAGATCAATCGTCGCTGGCTGTGGCTGCTGCCGATTATCCAGCTTTTTTGGGTCAACACACACATTTTTTTCATTCTTGGACCGGCCTTAATTGGCGTTTATATTGTGGAAAACCTGATTAATAATAGAAAAAATGTTAAAAAGCTGAGTATCCTATTTCTGATCGCTCTCTTCGTCTGTTTGATTAATCCTTTTGGGCTGCGGGGCGCACTTGAACCTTTAACAATTTTTAAAGCCTATGGTTATCGTTTGGCTGAAAACCAACCGGTCTTTTTTATGCAGAAAATGTTTTTTAATCCAGCCTATTATCAGTATGAGATTTTAGTGATTCTGGCGGCAATTGGGATAATAATGAGCGTTATTATCAGATCGATCAGAAATAATTTATCTGACACTGCACTTTTATTTATTTTTGCATTTATGGCGGGCAAGGCTGTGCGTATGTTTCCTCTTTTTGGTTTTGTGTTTATCCCGATAGTTTCCAATATGTATTATATTTTTTCTAAAGAGAAATTAGCTGATTTTCAAACAAGCATTAATTACTTTTTGGGTATCTTTGGCACATTGATAATTGTTTTTGGTGTCATAGCCGGTAGACAATATTATTCACCTTTCTCACCGATGCTTGGAGTGGGTCTAGTTAAAGGTGTGGAAAATTCGGCTGTGTTTTATCAAAAGTATCACTTACAAGGTCCGATTTTTAACAATTACGATATTGGCGGCTACCTAATATTTTATTTATTTCCAAAAAGTAGAGTGTTTGTCGATAACCGGCCAGAGTCTTATTCGGTAGATTTTTTTCAAAAAACCTATATTCCTATGCAGGAAAACGAGCAAGTTTGGCAAAAAAATCTGAAAAAATATCAATTTAACACCATTTATTTCTATAGACAGGATTATACCCCCTGGGGACAAGCGTTTTTAATTTCGCGGGTGAAAGATAGTGATTGGGCTCCAGTCTATGTGGACGATTTGACGATAATATTTCTCAAACGTAACTTCACTAATAAGCAGCTGATTGAGAAGTTCGAACTTCCCAAAAGTATATTTAAAATAAGTTAAAATTTCAGGCTTCTTCAGCATGTCTTTTGACCACTTTATAGGTTTTTACAATCTGAAGTATGTTACCATCGTCTTGGGTGATCTGGCTCAGGCCTGAGACTTTTTCATACTGCTCAGCTAGGCCGCTCAGCGTGTCTTGTACATCTTTGATCTCCATTTTCAGATCTTTCATTCGGTTGGAAATGTCCACCGCCGCTGGTTGTTTGACAAGTTTTTGCTTCAAAGCAGTAGTGTTTTTTTTGATCTCTTTCTCTTTTTCCTGGGTCTGGGAGAAGGTGGCGTCGTTTTCAAAAACCGCATTATACATATCTTTTTGAGTCTTAAGTTGGGCTTTGAGCTTATCGGTTTCTTCAATATAACGGTTGATCATGCTTTCAAGCTCAAGCGTCGACATTGCCTGATTTGGGGTCAGGATAGCTGGCTTTACAACCGCAACATCGGAAATCGCTTCTTTAACCGAATTATATTCAGTCGACGGTATTACTGTAATTTCTTCATCAGTTGCCGGGTTTGGGGAATGTTTAGTATTTGACATAGGCTAATAACTATAATCACTGAAAGTAGGTAAAATCAAGCGTATTTTCATCTTTTAATTTTGACATGATAGAATATACACAAATAAGGTAATCTTTCCGATCTGCTTGTTTGTAGTTTGGTTTTAAGAATTAGGTCAACTTTGTATGGTCAAAATATATTTGATATTTAATTTTTAAGATTTTAGTTTGTATTATTATGTGTGCTATTGCCGGATTTACCGGTCAACAAAGAGAAGAGCTTCTGAGGCAACTATCGTCTCAGTTGTCTCACCGCGGCCCAGACGGTGAGGGTTTTTATACTAATAAAAAAGTTTCACTTCTAAACCGACGCTTAGCTATCATCGATCGACAAGGCGGCGACCAGCCGATTTTTAATGAGGATAAGTCCTTGGTTGTCGTATATAACGGCGAAATTTATAACTATCGGGAGTTGACCGGCCAGTTAAAAAAATTAGGCCATAAATTTACTACAAAATCAGATACAGAAGTCATGGTCCATGGTTATGAAGAATGGGGGATAGATTTGTTTAATAAGCTGAATGGCATGTTTGCTTTAGCTCTTTACAATTTAAAAACTGAGACACTGCTTCTGGCCCGAGACCATTTTGGTATCAAACCTCTCTATTATTCTTTTTTCTCAGATGACCAAAAACAACAAATCATTTTTGCCTCAGAGATTAAACCGATTTTAAATTCACGTCTGGTAAAAAAAGAAACTAATGACCGAGTCATTTATCGCTACTTGCGTTACCGCCTTCATGACGATGGAGAGGGAACTTTTTTTAAAGGTATATATCGTTTGCTTCCCGGACAGCTTATGACTATTAAAAACAGCCGGGTTGAGAAAAAAATATATAGTCAACTGCCCAAAGAACTGGAAAAGTCAGAAAATATTCAGATGACAGATAAGAAAACCGCGCTTTTTAAAGAAAAGCTGATTGAGGCAATTAAACTACGATTGATCTCAGAAGTGCCGGTGGGCACCTGTTTGTCTGGGGGTTTGGATTCCTCAACAGTCGCGGCAGTTATCAATAAGCTCCTTATGCAAAAAACACAAGAAGCCAGTTCAGTCGGCGCCAAACAAAATACTTTTTCTGCGGTTTTTCCGGGCATGATTAATGACGAGGAAAAATATGTTGACAAGGTTTTAAGTCAAAAGTCAAAAGTCAAAAGTCATAAAGTCTATCCCAAACCGGAAAAGTTTTTTGAGGAGATCGGCGATTTTATTAAAACTCAAGAAGAGCCAACAATAAGCACGGGTCCTTATGCGCAGTATAAGGTGATGCAGGAGGCTAAAAAAATCGTCACCGTGTTACTGGACGGCCAAGGAGTCGATGAGATGATGGCCGGTTATTTACCTTATTACCTTGTTTACTTTAAGCAGCTGGCAATTAATAAAAATTTCTTGAGGTTATTTTGGGAAATTTTCTGTTCATTGGATATCTTATGGACAATGGGTTGGAAAAAATTATCAAATCGAATTGGGCTAAAAACGGAAGTGCCAGTTTTATCGTTGCTAAACAACGATTTTCAGAAACGGTTCGTCTCCGAACAGTTTATCGTAGAATCTGACAATCTCAAAAAAAGGCTAGTGCAAGATATATTTCAAAATAGTTTGCCGGCACTCCTGCGCTACGAGGATAAAAACAGCATGCGTTTTTCGATGGAGGGCCGGGTGCCGTTTTTGGACGTCAATTTTTTGAAATTGATATTTAGTTTAGAGGATAAAGTAATTATCAAAGACGGTTGGAATAAATATATTTTACGCAAGTCTTTAAGCGGATTTTTGCCTGAGACGATTATTAATAGAAGAAATAAGGTTGGTTTCACGACGCCTGAACAGGAGTGGTTTCTGCGAATGAAAAACCGGATTTATTCTTATTTTTTAAGCGAGTCATTTGCTGAAAGAGCTTATTTTAATCAATCGGCAGTTCTTAAGGCATTTCGTGAGTTTATTGAAGGAAAAAATGATGACACGATGATTTTTTGGCGGTTGTTAAATGTCGAGTTATGGTTAAGAGAGTTTTTCGACGAAAAAGTGGAGAGAAAAGAAGTCAAGGAAAAGGGAATGTTCAAACCCAACCAAGGGAAAACGATTAAGATCAAAGTTGAGGATAAAGAATATTGGCGATATCCGGTGAAAACGGATCTGTTTCAGAAAGGGGATAAAATTGAAGAAAAAATAACCAAGCATGTTAAAGAATTTACCGGTAAATTAGCTAGTCATGATACAACTCTTCATCAAAAAGGCTGGATGATAATCATCTCGGAAAAAGTAGTGGCCATCTCACAAGGCCGCTCCTTTTTTATCTGGGATATAAAGCCTGGTTTTTGGGCTCAAACACTATCCAGATTTGTTACCAGAACTCCGTATGGAATCGGTCTTGGGAGTCCCTGGACAATGCAATTGGCGATCAGTGAAGTCGGATTAGTGCGGATTTTGTTAGCGTCAGTAGCTTCCGTTATCTGCAAACCTTTAGGAGTAAAAGGAATTTTTTATCAAATTGCCGGTAGGGAAGCGGCCAGTATCGATGGACCGACTGAATATTCTCTTTATCCTTCCAATGTCTCGGCCAAACTAGGACCAAAAGAACCGCAAAAAGTGGCAATGGTTATTGATCGGGAAATAAAGAAAACTTTGACAAATCACAATTTACGACGTTTTCAGGGAGTAGTAATAGTTGATGCTAATGACATTGGAAGAAATGTTCTTGGTAATACCACGGAGTTGAAAAATCAGCAAATTGAAGAAATCATGCGTGATAACCCAATGGGTCAGGCTTCCCAACAAACCCCAATAATAATATGTTTTTCTGGGAAGTAATGGGGTGGCAATAGCTTGAAATTACGGTATAATCTTTTCATGACTAATAGATCGCTTCTTTCCCGAAAAGACATTCTGCATCTCGCAAAATTAGCCAATCTTTCTTTAACTAATAAAGAGATAGAGGAATATCTAGACCAACTTGAAGATACTTTAAGTTATATAGACAATTTAAAAGAGTTGGATACTGCCAACCTTCTTCCAGCAGCAAGAAGTAGTAACGAAGGAAATATTTTTTTCAAAGACGGCATTGAGAATGGCCGCGCTTTGACCTTAAACGAAACTTTACAAAACGCTAAAAAAACAAAAGACGGATTATTTCAGATTCCGCAGATTTTAAACGATAAATAGTTAATCCATTTTTATGCAAATTTTAGGAAAATCTATTGCCGATCTACAGGCCTTGATAGGCAGTAGAAAGATAAAAGTAAAAGAAGTGCAACAATATTTTTTGAAGCGTGTAAGAAAGTATAACCCAACGTTAAACGCATTTCTTACGGTTCAAGATCAAGATGAAATGTCACCAATAAATGGCGTTTTGGCTGGAATTCCGTTTGCTGTAAAAGATAATTTTTGTACCAAAGGTATTAGAACCACTGCTTCATCTTGTGTTTTAGATCAATTTATTCCCCCATATGAATCAACTGTTACCATGCGCTTATTATCAGCCGGCGCCACAATTTTAGGAAAAACTAATATGGATGCCTGGGCTCATGGATCCTCTACCGAAACCTCAGACTACGGACCAACTAAAAATCCCTGGGATCTGACTAGAAGCCCGGGTGGTTCTTCAGGAGGTTCGGCGGCGGCAGTTAGCGCCTATCTTACACCCGCGGCTATTGGATCGGAAACTGCTGGCTCTATCCGACAACCAGCGGCTTGGACTGGAGTAGTTGGTCTAAAGCCAAGCTACGGCCGTGTTTCCCGGTATGGCGTAATTGCTATGGGCTCCTCATTTGACTGTCCGGGACCTTTGACTTTGACAGTGAAAGATGCCGCAATATTACTTGGAGTGATAGCAGGCAAAGATCCATTTGATGGGACATCGAGCAACATCCCAACTGCCGATTATAAAACTATGTTAAAAGCTAAAAAGTTTTTAACTATCGGTATTGCCAAGGAGTATATGGAGGGCATGGAGGAATCTCTTAAATTAAAAATAGAAGAAAGCTTGCGGATATTTCAAAAATTGGGCCATCGAATAAAAACAGTTAGTCTTCTTTCGCCAAAATACGCCATCTCGGTTTATACCATAATTCAAAGGGCGGAGGTTTCATCCAACTTAGCAAGATACGATGGTATCAGGTACGGCAATGATAGAACTTTTTTTGCTGCTGAAGCTAAGCGAAGAACTATGTTGGGAGCCTACACCTTGTCATTTGGCTATTACGACGCTTATTATAAAAAAGCCCAGAAGGTAAGGACGCTAATTGTTGAAGATTTTAAGCGCGCTTTTAAAGACGTTGACGTAATTGTCGCTGCATCGACCCCAATCTCCGCTTTGAAACTAGGGGAGTTTGCCAAGTATCCTTTTTTTGGTGAGTTGATGGATGTGTTAAACGAACCGGCAGCTATAGCCGGAATACCAGCGATCAGTGTTCCCTGCGGTCAGGATAAAAACGGCTTACCTGTTGGACTGCAGATCATGGGGAATTATTTTGACGAGGCAACGATATTAAATTTGGCTTTTCAGTTTGAAAAAGAGACGGAATTTTTCGGCGTCATTAAAAAAGGGATTGCGCGATATCAAGATTAATTTTATTTACATATATGAATCCTGTTAAGTTTCAACCAGTCATCGGGTTGGAAATACATGTCGAACTAAAGACAAAATCAAAGATGTTTTGTCAGTGTTCGGCCGATTATTTTGGTCAAAAACCAAACACCATTGTCTGCCCTGTATGTTTAGGATTACCGGGTGCTTTGCCTGTCCCCAACCGCCGGGCAGTGGAATGGACAATACTGATCGGGCAGGCCTTAAACTGTAGGATCAACCAACGCTCAAAATTTGACAGGAAGCATTATTTTTATCCCGATTTGCCAAAAGGTTATCAGATCAGCCAGTATGATGAACCGATCGCCAGCCGTGGCTGGCTCAAACTCAAAACTCAAAACTCAAAACTCAAAACTAAAGAAATAGAAAAAAAATTTAGAATTCATCGGGTACATTTGGAAGAGGACACTGGAAAGTTAATTCACAAGCAGGGAGATACGCTGATTGATTTTAACCGTTCAGGTGTGCCATTAGTGGAGATTGTGACTGAGCCGGATTTTGATAATGCCGAGGATGTCAAGGCTTTTTTGGAAGAGCTACACACGATAATTCGCTATCTCGGTGTCTCTGATGCCAATATGGAAGAAGGTTCAATGAGGTTGGAACCAAATATATCTATAAAAGTCGAAAGTCGAAAGTCGAAAGTCGAAAGTAATGATCTTCCAAAATATAAAGTAGAGGTAAAAAATATTAACTCGTTCAGATTTGTCAAACAAGCGATTGAGTACGAATTAGAACGTCAACAAGAGCTTTTGAAAAAAGGGGAAACACCAATTCAAGAAACAAGAGGATTTGATGAAAAAAAAGTGCAAACCTATTCTCAACGGTCAAAAGAACAGGCCCACGACTATCGTTATTTTCCTGAACCAGATATTCCACCAATGGAGTTTTCAAACGAGGAGATAGAAAGAATTAAAAAAATGTTACCAGTACTCCCATCAAGTAAGTATGAACAATTAAGATTGCAGTATAAACTTAATGAACCAACATCTCATCATTTAACTCATAATATAAGTAACCTGAAAAAGTTTGAAGGATCAGTTTCTCTTATACAAAAAGATCCTGATCTCATGAAAATTCCCAACATAAATCAAGGGACTGCTAATATTATAATAAATAAAACGCAGAACCAAAATTTATCTCCCTCGCAAATAGTTGATTTAACAAGAGCAACCTATTTACCAAAAGAAACGAATCATTCACTATTAAGTGAAGTCATTAACAAAGTTATCTTGAATAATCCAAAAGCAGTTGAAGACTACAAAAACGGTAAACAGAATTCCATAATGTTCCTAATAGGTCAGGTAATGAAGCAGATGAAAGGTAAAACTGATGCAATGGTTGTTAAGAAGGCACTTGAGAATGAATTAACTTAACGCGCTTTTGGAAAGTTTTGATTTTTTAATTGTAGTTTTGAGATTTGATATTTGAGATTTATCCTATGTCATTTGTTCACCTGCATGTTCATTCAGAATATTCGCTTCTTGACGGCATGTGTCGTATTTCAGATTTAATAAAAAAGGTAAAAGAATATAAGATGCCGGCTGTTGCTCTTACCGATCACGGTGCACTTTACGGCGCATTTAAATTTTTTATAAAAGCCAAAGCCGCCGGTATAAAACCGATTATTGGCTGTGAAGTTTACAAAACACGTCGTTCTCGTTTTGACAAAGAGGCTGGTGTAGATAAGGATCAGTTTCATCTGGTGGTTTTGGCCAAAAATTTAATCGGTTACCAAAATCTGCTCAAACTGGTGACCTATGCTAATCTGGAAGGCTTTTATTACAAGCCCCGGGTTGATTTTGAGTTACTCGAGAAATATCACGAAGGACTGATTGCTACCTCAGCCTGTCTAAATGGCGAGATCTCCTCTTTACTGCTTGATAACCAACCACAAGAGGCAGAAATTGCCTTAAAAAAATATCTGGAAATCTTTGGGAAAGATTTTTATATCGAGTTGCAAAGACATCCTCAGATTGAAAATCTGGAAGGAGTCAACAGCGAGTTGATTAAATTATCCCGAAAACACGGAGTGCCCCTGGTGGCAACAAATGACGTACATTATCTAAATAAAGATGACGCCTATGCCCAAGAAATTTTGCTTTGCATCCAGTCACAACATTCGATTTATGAAAAAAATCGGCCTCTTTCCATGATTGATGTCCCCGACTACTATCTGAAAAATGCAGCCGAGATGAAGGGTGAGTTTTTGGATTATCCGGAGGCGATAGAAAATACCTTAAAAATTGCTGAGGAGTGCAATCTTGAGATACCTTATGGTAAGCTAATTTTACCTAAAGTTGACGTACCACACAATCAAAGCCCAGAGATTTATCTGCGTCATTTGGTCTATCGAAGCGATGAAAGAGTGAGGAATTTTCCAAATGATTTTGTTAAACAAAGACTGGATTACGAACTGGAGATCATTGGGAATAAGGGTTATGCCAATTATTTTTTGTTTGTCGCTGATGTCGTCAACTGGGCCAAAGACCACGGCATCGCTGTCGGTCCTGGGCGTGGCTCGGCTGCCGGCTCATTAGTTTCCTATGTTTTAAAAATCACCGACATCAATCCTCTTGAATACAATCTGCCTTTTGAAAGGTTTTTAAATCCTGACCGTCCTACTCCGCCGGATATTGATATTGATTTTTCCGACCGCCGTCGGGATGAGGTGATCACTTATATCTCAAAAAAATATGGCGAGGATAAGGTGGCGCAGATTATTACTTTTGGCGCAATGGAAGCCCGTTTGGCTGTACGCGATGTCACGAGGGCGCTTGGCATGTCGTATTCTCAGGGCGATCGGCTTGCCAAAATGATTCCTCAAGGTAAACAAGGTTTTCAAATGACCCTTTCTAACGCTTTGCATGAATCAGCGGCTTTGAAACTGGCCTACAATACGGAAGAAGACACCAAAAAAGTGATTGATATCGCTTTGAAAGTGGAAAGTTTGCCTCGCCATTCATCGGTGCATGCGGCCGGTGTGGTGATCGCTGACAAGCCTCTCACCGAGTATGTTCCCTTACAAAAAGATCAGCGTGAAGGAAGAATCATCACCCAGTACGACATGTACAGCCTCGATCTTAATGCGGTATCTGAGAATAAGGCAGTCGGCTTGATAAAAGTCGACATCCTGGGTTTAAGAAACCTGTCGATTCTTGAAGAAGCGCTTAAATTCGTCAAAATCCTAACCGGTAAAACTATCGACATTCACGAAGTGCCGCTTGATGACCAAAAAACTTACCAGTTGATGGGTCGCGGTGAGACTATTGGGGTTTTCCAACTTGAATCAGGCGGGATGCGACGCTTGGCTAAAGATATTATACCGACCAAACTTTCTGATATTACTGCCATGGTCGCTTTATATCGCCCGGGTCCCATGGACCTGATTCCGCAGTTTATTGCCGGTAAACAAAATCCCAAAAAAATTAAATATGTTCATCCTGATCTAAAGCCAATTTTGGAGGAGACTTATGGAATTTTAGTTTATCAGGAGCAAGTGATTGATATTGCTGTGGCTTTGGCAAAATTTTCCAAGAGTGAAGCTGACTTGTTAAGAATGGCGGTGGGTAAAAAAAAGAAGGCCCTTATGGAGGAGGAAAAAAAGAAATTCCTGGAAGGAGCGGTGAATGCCGGTTATACCAAAAAATTGGCCATCGATACTTTTGGTTTTATCGAAAAATTTGCTGCCTATGGCTTTAATAAATCACACGCTGCCTCATATGCCCTTATTGCCTACTGGACGGCTTATTTAAAAGCTAATTATCCGGTAGCTTATATGACAGCTCTTTTAAGCTCAGAATTGCAAGGTGTAGCCGGACCGCAGCGGGAACTGAAGATGGCGCAAGCTTTGGAAGAGTGCAAACGAATGAATATCACAGTTCTTCCGCCGGATATTAACGAGTCACATCATAGCTTTGGCATTGAAGGGAAATCTATTCGCTTTGGCTTATCGGCGATCAAAAATGTCGGATCCTCAGCAATTGACGCGATACTTTCTGCCAGGAAAGACGAACTCTTTTTTGGTTTTCAAGATTTTTTAAACCGTGTTGACCTAAGAAGAGTCAATAAACGAACAGTTGAAAGTTTGATTAAAGCCGGTTCTTTTTTAAAATTTGCTAATCGAGCAACACTTCTTAGCGTCTATCCTCAGCTGGTTAAGGAAGTGGCAGCTAAAAAGGAAACACAGGAAAAAGGTCAGTTTGGATTGTTTGGACAGCAAAGTCAGTCGCTACACCCCAAAGACAATTTTCCTTCACTTCCCGAACGTTCGGAAGACGAAATTTTTACTTACGAAAAGGAGGTAATTGGCTTCTTGATTTCCCAAAATCCTCTTCAAAGATATAAAGAGATAATTTCTGCAAAAGTAACTAAATATATTGGCGAAATAACCCAGGATGATGTCGGACGGACTTTTATTTTGGCCGGTATTGTCAGCGGTAAAAAGGAGGTAAAAACTAAAAAGAATAACTATGATATGGCTTTTTTGAATATTAATGACGAAACCGGCGTTATTGAAATGGTGGTTTTTCCCAATTCTTATGCCAAGTTAAAACCAATGCTTAAAATTAACAAAGTGATTTTATTTAAAGGTAAAATTACTGATAGAGAAGGAGCATTAAGTATTATTTTGGAAAACGCGGTTGATCTGGAAAATGTAAAAAAACGACCGGAATAATAATAATCACGCATAATAAATGCATCTACTATTAACACCTTATTGACTATAGCAATGGGCAGTGATAAAATGAAAAAATTCTCCTACATTGATGAACAGGGTAACAAACGACACGTAAACAAAAATCTAAAGAAGACAAGTAGAGAGGATTTGCAGTGGCAAGAAGTAGGGAAATACATGAATTTGGGCTATTACTTGATTGTACCCATCTTATTTAGTTTGGTAGGCGGTGTTTTTTTTGATAAAATATTTCAGAGCCGGCCTATTTTTACTTTATCGGGTATAATAATTGGTACTATATTAACCTTTTATAATTTGTTCAGTTTAGTTAAATCAGAAGATGCCTCACATCAGCATAAAGGGAGAACCGATATTTGAGATCTTTGGACTGATGGTCACCAACTCCGTCATTGCCACTGTTTTAGTCACAGCATTATTTTCTATAATTGCCTATTTATACTATCAGGAATCTAATAAACAGCATAAAAAGTCATTTTTTTATGTTATAAATGCTTTTCTAAAGATAATTTACGACTTGTTTTACTCGGTTCTTAAAGAAAATACCAATAATTTTTTTCCATTACTGGGTGGCTTTTTTTTCTTTATTCTTTTAAATAACTGGTTTGGACTCATTCCCGGTGTTGGTTCAATTTTTATTGTTTTAAAGGAGCATGAAGAACTGGTGAAAGTCCCGTTATTAAGAGCATCAACTGCCGATTTGAACACAACATTTGCTTTAGCCTTGACTTCTGTCGTCTCCACTCAAATTTTTGGCTTTAGTTATCTTGGTGTTAAAACCCACATTTCCAAATTTATAAACGTTTCTAATCCTGTAAATTTTTTTGTTGGTATCCTGGAGCTGATACAAGAATTTGCCAGAATTATTTCATTTTCCTTCCGTTTATTTGGTAATATTTTTGCCGGCGAAGTTTTGCTGGCAATAATGACATTTTTACTACCGGTATTTTTTTCTTTTTTTTCGTTTCCCATATTTGGACTGGAAATTTTTGTCGGATTTGTCCAGACTTTAGTATTTACAATGTTAACCGCAGTTTTGATCAACATGGCAATTCATAAACAACATTAATAGTTATTTTAAAGAAAGGAAGTGACATTTATGACAGTAGACGTCGCAAAATTATTAGGTGCGGCTATAGCGATCGCCGTCGGAGCTATAGGTCCGGGTTTAGCTATCGGTTTAATCGGCAGCAAGGCGGTGGAGGCTCTGGGAAGAAACCCGGAAGCGGAAAGCTCAATCAGAACAACCATGATTTTGGCTGCGGCTTTCGCCGAATCAGTAGCGATTTTTGCCTTGGTTATTGCTTTAATACTCAAGTTTACATAATATGCATTTAATTTATCATGTATGGAAAATTTAGGAATAGATTATAAATTGATCATCGCTCAACTCATTAATTTTGCGATACTTTTTTTTGTTTTTCAGAAGTTTATGTCTAAACCTTTTTTGCATTTTCTTAAGGAAGAAAAAAGAAAAGAAGAAGAAAAGAATCAAATGTTAGGCAAACTTAATGCGGAAACTGAAAAGTATGCCCAAAAGGAAAAGGAGATGGCGGTAAAACAAAAGAAAGAGATGGAAGCGGTAATTAAAGAAGCAAAAGCCGAAGCGGTAAAACTGAAAGACGAAATGATGGCTAAAGCCCAAAAAGAAGCTAAAGACATCTTAGATAAAACTAAACTTCAGCTTGATGAAGAGCGCCAACAGATGATCCGCGAGATTAAAGAAAAAGTGGCTGACGTCAGTACGTTAATGGTTGGAAAAGCCCTACAAAACTATCTTTCTGATGATGACCAGAAAAAAATTACCCAAAATATTCTTAGCAATTTACCTGAAAGTAGTAAACTAGAATGAAAATCAACCCGGCGTTGAAAGAGGAGTTAAAGCGATATCTGAGAAACCGTTTACAAAGCAGTAATAAGAGGGTGGTTATTACGTCACCTTACTTAATGGGAGATCAAGATTTGCGGAAAATTCAAGAAAAGTTTCCATTTTTGAGAGAAGCGAAGATAATAACAGAGGTCGATAAAAGTTTGATCGGAGGTTTTATTATCAAATTTGGATCAAAAATGATTGATCTTTCTTTAAGAAGTGAGTTACAAAGTTTAAAACAGCGTATCTATGGCATTACTTGATCAGTATATTAAAGAAATTGAGAAAGAACTGACCATAAAACCGAAAACGAAAATGTCAGCTGACGAGATAGGTGAAGTGATTGAAATAAAAGATGAAGTGATTACTTTAAGCGGTTTGGATAATGTGGCATACGGTGAACTGATTAGGTTTGATAATGGAGTTTGGGCGATGGTAATAGATATGCTTCCCGCCGAAGTCGGGGCAATAGTTTTAGGTGATTATCTGAAAATAAAATCCGGCGATATTGCCAAAGCTACTGGAAATACACTTTCCATCCCGGTATCTGACGACTTGTTGGGACGAGTAGTCAACCCGCTGGCTGAGCCATTGGATAAAGCTTCCAAAATCAAATCAGTCAAAATGAACCCGATTGAAAAAGTAGCACCTGGTGTTATTTACCGGAAGCAGGTTTCCGAATCACTGCAAACCGGCATAAAATCAGTCGACGCACTGGTTGCAATCGGTCGGGGACAGAGAGAACTAATTATTGGCGACCGTGGAGTCGGTAAAACCACTATTGCCTTAGATACGATCTTAAATCAGAAAGGTCAAAATGTCGTTTGTATTTATTGCGCCATTGGACAGAAGAATTCAAAAGTGGCCAATACTATAGAACTACTGCGAACGCACGAAGCGTTGCCATATAGTATTGTCGTCAGCGCCTCAGCCTCAGATCCGGCTACTATGCAATATTTAGCTCCTTATTCGGCTTGTGCAATTGCCGAGTATTTTATGGATAAGGGGCAAGATGTGTTGATTGTGTATGACGATCTTTCCAAACACGCTTGGGCTTACCGACAGATTTCTCTTATCTTAAGAAGGCCAGCTGGTCGCGAAGCATATCCGGGAGATGTCTTTTACCTTCATTCACGTCTGCTTGAAAGAGCAGCCAGGCGCGATGAAAAATACGGCGGTGGTTCAATTACTGCCTTACCCATCGTTGAGACTTTGGAAGGGGATGTTTCGGCTTATATTCCCACTAACATCATTTCGATAACTGACGGACAGATTGTACTTGATGGCGATTTATTTAACGCCGGTATGCGGCCAGCGATCAACGTGGGTTTGTCAGTATCACGTGTCGGTGGAGCAGCACAAGCTAAAGCCATGAAACAGGTAGCGGGAAAACTTAAGCTTGATCTAGCGCAGTATCGAGAACTAAGTGCTTTTTCGCAGTTTGAGTCGGACCTTGATCCGGAAACCAAAAAATTTCTCAATCGTGGCGCTAAAATTACTCAGATTCTAAAACAAGACAAGCACAATACCTATGATCTGGCCTCAGAAGTGGCAATAATCTGGGCTGCCACAAAGGGTTATCTTGACGAACTGACCATACCACAGGTTGAAGAGTTTGAAAAAAAATATCTAGAAGATCTCCAATTAAGGGGTAAAAGTCTATTAAAAAGGATTAACGAAAAGCGAATATTGGAGGAGAAAGAAGAGCAGGAACTAAAAAAATTTGTAACTGATAATCTGCCTTCTCCTGAAGTAACCAGTTCAATCGATCAACATGAATCTTCGGACAGTCCGAAAAAAAATTAAGTCAGTAAAAAACGTCCGCAAAATCACCAAAGCAATGCAGTTGGTCTCAGGAATAAAAATGCGTAAATCTCAAGCGGCTGAGCTGGAGGGGCGTCCCTATAGAGACGGCCTTAACAACATTATGGCAAAAATTGCTACAAGAGTCGAACCTCAACACTCTTTACTTTTGAGCCGCACTAACGAAGAGGGTGAAAAGAAACTGTTAATTTTAATCAGTTCCAATAAAGGCTTGGCCGGCTCGTTTAATGTCAACTTGGCGCGTTTTTTATTGAAAAGTGAGATAGATTTTTACAAAACAGAATTTGTCACCGTGGGTTCAAAAGGAGCTCATTTTGTCAGTAAGATGGGCGGTAATGTTCTGGCTGATTTTTCCAGGGGCAAACCGCTTACTGAAGTATCCGCTATTTTTAATTTCGTATTTGACAAGTTTTTTCAATCGTCAATTTACCAAACAATTACCGTGGTCTATAACCGTTTTATCTCCACTCTAAAATCAGAGCCAACTGAAGACCTTTTACTGCCACTTTCATTATTGAGAGAAAAGCTCTTCACAGAACAAAAGCAGACCGGTATATATTTGATTGAGCCATCACCGGAGAAGATTATCGATCAGTTATTAAGAAGCTATGTTGAGGATAAGATTAGAGGAGCGATTATCAGTAGTGAGGCAGTAGAACACTCGATGCGGATGATGGCTATGAAAAATGCCACCGACAATGCTGCAGATGTGATTTACAATCTCACGCTCGTTGGTAATCAGCTGAGACAGGAAAAGATCACTTATGAGTTACTGGATATGGTGACGTCAAAAGAATCAGTGGAAAATTAGCTTAGTAATTATATTAGTAATTTATTACAGACATTATGTCAGAAGGTACAATCATTTCGGTTCGCGGAGTAGTAGTTGACGTTCAGTTTCCCGAAGACCAAACTCCTAAAATTTATGACGCTATGATTCTGGAGAGTAAAGCACTTGGCAAATTATTGCTTGAGGTGGAGGCGGTACTTGAGCCGGGACTTGTAAGAGCGGTAGCGCTTGCTAACACCTATGGTGTAAAGCGTGGTGAAAAAGTAACCAATACCGGCAAATTTATTGAAGTGCCTGTTGGTGAAGTTACGTTAGGGCGAATTTTCAATGTCTACGGCGAGCCGGTTGATGAATTGGGTAAAGTTACCGCCGAAAAATATTTACCTATCCATCGCCATGCGCCTTCTCTGATTGAGCAATCTGTTAACCAGGAGTTATTTGAGACAGGAATTAAAGTGATCGATCTGATTGCGCCATTTATCAAGGGTGGCAAGGTAGCTATTTTTGGTGGCGCGGGTGTTGGTAAAACCGTGTTGATTCAGGAAATGATTCATAATGTGGCAAAGCAACACCAAGGCGTTTCGGTGTTTACGGGAGTTGGCGAAAGAACCAGAGAAGGTAACGATCTTTGGAACGAGATGAAAGAAACTAAAGTTCTTGATAAAACCGCTTTGGTATTTGGCCAGATGAATGAGCCGCCTGGCAACCGTCTGCGGGTAGCGCTAACCGGTGTGACGATGGCTGAGTATTTCCGTGATTTTCAAAATCGTGATGTTTTACTTTTTATTGATAATATTTTCCGGTTTGCCCAGGCTGGATCTGAAGTATCAGCTCTATTAGGAAGAATTCCATCAGCTGTCGGTTATCAGCCAACGCTGGCTTCCGAGATGGCTAATTTGCAGGAAAGAATTACTTCAACCAAAAAAGGATCAATCACCTCTATTCAGGCGGTATTTGTACCGGCTGATGATTATACCGATCCGGCACCTGTTGCCACTTTTGCACATCTTGACGCTTCAATCACCTTGGAGCGTTCGCTATCAGAGCAGGGTTTATTTCCGGCGATTGATCCGCTTACTTCTTCTTCACGGGCACTTGATCCATCGGTTGTTGGAGAAGAACATTACAAGGTGGCCAGAGATGTTCTTAAAACTCTTCAGCGTTACAAAGATTTACAGGATATCATTGCCATTTTGGGCATGGAGGAGCTTTCAGAAGACGACAAACTGGCCGTATCACGAGCCCGCAAAATTCAGCGCTTCCTGACCCAGCCCATGTTTGTAGCTGAACCTTTTACCGGCCGATCGGGTAAGTATGTCTCCATTGTTGATACAGTACGCGGTTTTAAGGAGATTTTAGAAGGACGTTTTGACGATAAACCGGAAACCGCTTTTTATATGATTGGACATATTGAAGAAGTTGAGTAACTTCCCCAAACAGCTATTTTTAAAATAACGATATAAATTCTTAAGAAACGATGCTGAAACTGCAGATTATTACACCAACTAAAAAAGTGGTCGAAAGAGAGATCGATTCGGTGACTGTTCCAACTGAAGACGGAGAAATCACCATTCTCCCAAGGCACGCTAACTTATTTACTCTCCTTTCTGAAGGGATTATCACCATGCGCGACAGTAAGGAAGAGGAGTATATGGCCATTGGTGGAGGCTATTTGGAAACAGACGGCAAGCAGGCGCAAATTTTAGTGTCCCGCGCTTTTAAACAGCAGGAGATAGATGCGAAGCTTACCCAAAAAGCCCTTGAAGAAGCCAGACAAATATTAAAGGTAACAGCCGATAAAACACAGCGCACAGAAGCTGTTTCTATTATGCGGCGCTCTCTTGTCAATCTTAAACTTCTTAAAAAAAGGAAAAGAAGTGCTACAATATGACTTTATTAATCATTTAGAAAATTATCCAAATATAAGATGAGTTTAATTGTCGTTGAATCGCCAACCAAAGCTAGAACGTTTAACCGAATCCTCAAATCCAAAGACTGGGGTCGTGATTATTATGTATTTGCCACTGTCGGCCATTTCCGCGATTTACCAAAAGAAGAGCTCGCTATCGATTACAGCAAACAATTTCGACCTAAATATGAACTGATGGCCAATAAACAAAAAGTAATAGAACAGTTAAAAATTCTGGCCAAAGAACACAAGAAAATTATATTAGCCACTGATCTTGATCGCGAAGGAGAATCAATTTCTTATCACGTGGCTTATATTTTAGGTTACGTAAAAGAAAAATGGCCGGATTTTTCTCTTGAAAACACCAAAAATTTGCAACGGATCGTGTTTCATGAAATTACTCCAAGAGCACTTGAGGAGGCGCTAGCCCACCCGGAATCTTTACGGATAAATTTGGTTAAAGCCCAACAAGGCCGACGGATTTTAGATCGTATAGTAGGCTACGAACTATCACCACTTCTCTGGGAAAAAACCGGTAAAAATTGGCTGTCTGCCGGACGGGTGCAGACCGTGGCCTTAAGACTGGTAGTTGAGAGGGAAAAGGAAATTAGTAAATTTGTTGTTGAACCTTATTTTCAGATTTTTGGTTTTTTTAAGCACAATCAAGAGCTTAAAGCGAAGTTAGTAAGCAAAAACAGTAATTTGTACGAAACCAAAACCAAGCTGCAGCTTTTTGCCGGAGAGTACGAATACGCCAAGACATCAATAAGCGATAAAAATTTGCCCGAGATTGTTGCCGATCTAAATACCGATAAATTTAAGATTACCAACATTAAAGAAGAGATAGTCTCCCGCTTTCCACCACCTCCTTATACCACATCGCTTCTGCAGCAGGATGCTTTCCATAAATTTGGTTATTCTTCAAGGCTCACCATGCGTCTGGCTCAGGGTCTATATGAACGCGGTTTGATTACTTATCACCGCACTGATTCTTTTAATTTATCAACGCAGTTTGTATTTAAGGCGAAAGATTTTATCTTAGAGAAATTCGGCAAAGAGTATGGTTTGGAAAAACCGCGTGGTTATCGAACCCGTTCACGAATGGCCCAAGAGGCACATGAGGCTATTAGACCTACCAAACTGGACAAAACTCCGAAGATTATTCAAAAGGAAAAACTTTCCCTTCAGCAAAAAAAACTTTACGAGCTGATTTTTAATCGGGCAGTAGCTACCCAGATGAAAGAAGCTCAAGTTAAGCAGGTTAAAGTGACCATTGCTGGTGATAAAGGTTATGAGTTTGAGGCTGAGTCTTTGCAAGTGTTGTTTGACGGGTTTATGAAGTTGCTGTGGCCAGAGTATGCTACACGCCATCAGAACAGCCTGAAAGTGACAAAAGGGGCAGCTATCAGTTTATTGAATCTGGAGCCGCAGGAATTAAAAACAAAGCCTCCCTACAGGTACAATGAAGCCTCGCTTATCAAAATACTCGAGGATAAGGGAATTGGTCGGCCTTCTACTTATGCTTCTATTATTTCTCTTATTCAAGACAAACATTATATTGTCCGCGAATTTCGTTACTTTATTCCGACCCAATTAGGAACGGGTATTGCCGATTATTTGGCAAAAGCTTTTCCAGAAATTTTCAGTTTAGTTTTTACAGCTCAAATGGAGGATAATTTGGATAAGATTGCTGATGGAGGTGAAAATGTGCTTGAACTTTTACAGAATTTTTATCAGCCTTTTGTTAAAGAGCTGGAGATTAAAAAAAAGGATAAGGAAACAATCGATATTAAAGAGGATATTGATGAAAAATGTCCAAAATGCGGTAGCCCGCTTACTGTCAAATACTCCCGTTTTGGGAAGTTTTTTCCGTGCAGTAATTATCCCAAGTGCAAATATATTAAACCCAACCTGCAGTTTCTCGCTAACCAGTTTTGTCCGCAGGATAATGGACGGATTGTTATTCGTTATACCAAGGCGCGAAAACGGTTTTACGGATGTGAGAATTATCCTAAATGCACCTACAATCGTTGGACTATGAAGCCACAGGATGAAAAAGAAAAGAAAACACCAAAAAAACAACCGTCTAAAAAAAGAGTTTAACAAATGACGTTGCATTTTTTATCACCCACTTTATAATGTATAAATGCAGAAGGTAAAGTATATTTTTGTTTCAGGCGGTGTCATTTCTGGGATCGGAAAAGGGATCACTTCTGCCTCTATCGCTCTTCTTCTGAAGTCGGCCGGTTATCGCGTAGCACCGATGAAATTCGAAAATTATCTTAACCTGGATGCTGGCACCATTAACCCCATTGAACACGGTGACCCGTTTTTATGTGAGGACGGAACTGAAGCTGACATGGACATTGGCAGCTACGAAAAATTTTTGGACGAGGACATGTCAAGCTTAAATTTTATTACCATGGGGAAAATATACCAAACCGTAATTGAGAGGGAAAGGCAGTTTGAGTATCAAGGCGAGGATGTGGAAGCAATACCCCATATTACCGACGAGATAACCAGAAGAATCAATGAACTAGCCCGCCACAACAAAGTCGAGATTGTGATTATAGAACTTGGCGGTACGGCAGGCGAATACCAAAACGTCTTTTATTATGAAGCGGCCCGCATCATGACTTTGAAAAATCCCGGTGATGTAATCCATATTCATGTCAGTTACGTACCAACTCCTAAACATTTGGGAGAGCCCAAAACTAAACCAACTCAACTTTCGGTGCGCACTCTTAATTCACTTGGAATTCAGCCGGATTTTATCATTGCCCGCTCGGAGAAGCCGCTTGATAAAAGAAGAATCGACCGGTTTGCCCTTTTTTGCAATATGAGGGCTGAAGATATCATTTCCAATGCCGATGTAGAAAATGTTTATGAGATTCCGCTTAAACTTCACGAACAAGAGCTTGAGGCTAAAATTTTTCAAAAACTGCACCTTCCGGAAAGAAAACCAAATCTTTCCCAATGGCACAGTTTTTTTGAGTCTTTTAAGAAGCCCAAGAAGTGTACTGTAGAAATCGCTATTGTCGGTAAATATTTCGGTACCGGTGATTATCAGCTTCGTGATTCATATGCCGCTCTTTTTGACGCCATAGATCACGCCGCATGGAAGAAGGACATTGAGGTGAGAACTCGATGGCTTGACGCGGAGAAAGTAGAGAAAGAAGGAGTTAGTCTTATTGGAAAGCCATCTGGCATTATTGTTCCCATTGGTTGGGGAGAACGAGGAACTGGGGGGATGATTGCTGCGGCCAACTTTGCCCGTGAAAAAAAGATACCCTATCTTGGGCTATGTTACGGCATGCAGCTGGCAGCAGTTGCTTTTGCCCGTTATGTTTTGGGCTGGAAAGACGCCCACACGACCGAATGCAATCCAGTTACGCCACACCCGGTCGTTCATTTAATTCCTTCACAAAAGGAGTTTATGGACAGGCGAGCTTATGGAGGCACAATGAGATTGGGCTCTTGGGAAGCGCGTGTTAAAGAAGGCAGTTTGGCCTATGAAAGTTACAAAAAGTACAACGGTTTAATAGACAACGCAGGACTGACTAGCGAGAGGCATCGTCACCGCTATGAATTTAATAATCAATTTATCGAAGATTTTGAGAGAGCAGGCATGAAGATTACCGCCCGTTCGGTGGTTGAGGAGTTGGTAGAAATCATTGAACTTGATCAGGATAATCATCCTTTTTACCTGGGTACTCAAGGCCATCCGGAGTATAAAAGCCGACCTCTTCGCCCGCACCCGCTTTTTTTAGCTTTTATTGAAGCTTGTAAAAAAGCTGGTTAAATGTTACAATTTCCCTTGTTAATTTTAGACTGATTTACTATGGCAAACGCTATTAAATTTAAAGACAAGGTTTTTTCAGTCGGCGATACCATTGAAATAGACTATAAATTTAAAGAAGCTGACGGGAAAGAGAGAGTTCAAAAATTTCTGGGTATTTTACTCAAAATTCGCGGCTCAGACGATAATTCGCGCATGATTACTGTACGTAAGGTTTCCAAGACGGGTATTGGCGTAGAAAGAGTCATTCCTCTCATGTCGCCTAACGTCAGCGGCATCCGTCTTGACAAAAAATCTAACTTTAATAAAGCCAAACTCTACTTCGTGCGCGGTTTATCCGGTCAGAATCTTCGCCGCAAACTATATAAGCAAAAATAAGATTTAGCACCCACTTCTTTTTAAACATACAGATATGTTAAGATTGAGCCATGTTCAACCGATATAAAGTAGGACAGCTAGGTGAAGATTATGCAAAGACCTACCTTCAAGATAAGGGTTACCGGATTGTCGCCCAACATCACACTTCCCAGTGGGGAGAACTGGATATTGTTGCTAAAAAAAGCAATAAACTAGTTTTTATTGAAGTAAAAACCAGGGTGGGTTTAGGAAAAGGGTATCCATTTGAAGCGGTGACAAGAACGAAAGTCAGGCATTTGATGCGTTCGATCCAGTATTTCCTCTTGAAAAACGATTATCGAGGATATAAGCTATCTTTAGACGTAGTCTCGGTGCTTTTAAATCAAGACTACACACTTAAGCAGATTAAACATTACGAAACATTATTACCCAATCTATGATTGAACCGGTAAACGAAGTGATACTACGTTTTGTTAAAAAACTATCTGATTTTTTACCCAATCTATTTGGTGGAGTCATAATTTTAATTATCGGATTATTTCTAGCCAACCTCATCAAACGGGTGCTTATTACGTTATTTTCTTTTTTTAAGATTTCTTATATTTTGCAAAAAACTAAATTAATGCAGAATAATGAAGTGATGATGTGGCAGCAGGTGATTGCCGAAATAATCCGCTGGACCGTGATTATTCTTTTTCTGATTCCTACACTTGAAGTCTGGGGGTTGACGCGGGCTACAGTGGTACTTAACCAATTTTTACTGTATTTGCCAAATGTAATAATTGCAGTGATCATCGGCTTTATCGGAATAATTGCCTCAAATTTGGGCGCCGATCTGGTGAAACAAAGTCTTCATAAGTTACATGGAAAAACCGCTTCCACTTTTTCCTGGGGAACAAAATCAGCGATCACTTTTTTTACAATCTTAGTGGTAATGAATCAACTGGGTGTAGCTCAAGATTTGATTCGGATTCTTTTTACCGGCATTGTGGCGATGCTGGCTATTGCCGGTGGTCTGGCGTTTGGTCTTGGCGGTCGAGAAATCGCCGGTGAGATTTTGCAGGAGCTGCGAAAAAAATTCTCCTGAATTGATAGCTTTTGAACCTTCTATTTGCTAAAATATGACATAAAAGTCGCTCTCATCGTCTAGTGGCCTAGGACAATAGGTTTTCAGCCTATTTACACGAGTTCGAATCTCGTTGAGAGCACCAAAATTGTTGGGTTCGAATTTATGGTGAGTTTGTCGAACCATCCCAGTGGGGTCACAAACTAAAATTCAACGATGATAGAACAACTTAAAAACGCAGTAATAAAGTGATCTCTCCTTTATAAGTCTTTGTTAATAATTCCTGAGCTGTACCTCGTGAAATTTCTTCAAATTTTTTTGTCAGTTCGCGGGCAATGGTGATCTTGGCCTGAGGACAAGTATCGTCAATTGTTTTCAGAGTTTTATTGATCCGGTGCGGTGATTCGAAAAAGACATAAAGCATTTCTGGAAAATTAGTTTGATTTGCCGCTAGTTTACCAAGGAGTTGCCGAAAATCACCTTGTTTTTTAGGAACAAACCCAAGAAAGCAAAAGTTACCCAAATTATATCCAGTATAAATAAGCGCTGTAGTAATAGCCGAAGGGCCGGGTATCACTGTTAGGGGCAGTTGTTCTTTTATCACTTGTTTTATGAGCAAGTAACCTGGGTCAGAGATTAGCGGCATACCGGCCTGCGAGATCAAACTGATAATTTTTTCTTGATGAAGCCATTCCAGAATCTGCGGTAGTTTTTCCAGTTCTTTTTCTTTATAATAAGAAATTAGTTTGATATCAGCGGGTGGCGGCAGACGGAGAAGTTCGCCTGCTTTTTTTAGTAAAAAATGGGTAGAGCGGGTATCCTCGCTAAGAATGATCTGTGAGGAAAGGAGGGTTTTTGCTTGCCTTAAAGACAGATCGTCAAGATTGCCAATTGGTGTGCCAACAACATAAAGCATAAATAGACCATGATAGAACAAATAATTGCCTTTCTGACGCAGCTAATTATATCAGTAATCAAAAGTGCCGGATATACCGGGATATTTTTACTGATGGCGGCTGAGTCAGCACTCATTCCCATTCCTTCAGAAGTGACTATGCCTTTTGCCGGTTATCTAGCCTCGATCGGTCAGTTTAATTTTTTGGCTGTAGTATTGGTGGGAGCGTTTGCCAACCTATTTGGTTCGCTTTTGGCTTATTATCTTGGGTATTATGGCGGGGAGACTGTGGTGCGACAAATTATCCGCTCTTATGGTAAATACGTTTTGATAAGTGAAAATGAACTGAATCGATCAGAATCTTGGTTTCGAAAATACGGCGATAAAATCGTCTTTTTTTCCAGAATCCTGCCGATTGTCCGCACGTTTATCTCTCTTCCGGCCGGTATTGCCAAAATGAATGTCTGGAAGTTTAGTATTTTTACTCTGATTGGTTCTTTGATCTGGTCAGTTTTATTAACATATGTTGGTTTTGTGCTTGGTCAAAATTGGCATTCGCTTGAAGTCTACTACCGGAAGTTTGAGATATTTATTGTGATAGTTGGTTTGGCGGCAACCGGATACTATGTTTATCACAAAATCAGTCACGTCATAAGTAGAAAGGAAAAGAAGAACCATTAGATCAAATAGTTAACTTAAAAATATCTCAAATCTAATTACATTTGAGTTTTGACTTTTCAGTTTATAGCTTTATGTTTCAGCTTCAGTCTACTTTTATTCCGACCGGCGACCAACCGCAAGCGATTGATAAACTATCGGCTGGGGTTTTGCATGGCTTGAAAAATCAAGTCCTGCTTGGCGTCACTGGCTCAGGTAAAACTTTTACCATGGCCAATATGATTCAAAGATTAAATATGCCCGCCTTGATTATTTCACATAATAAAACTTTGGCAGGGCAGCTATATCAGGAAATGCGTGATTTTTTCCCCAAAAACGCCGTATCTTATTTTGTATCGTACTACGACTATTATCAGCCCGAAGCCTATATCCCAACGACCGACACCTATATTGAAAAAGAGGCGCAGATTAACCAACTCATCGACAAATTGCGGTTGCAGTCAACGACCAATATCATCACCCGAAAAGATACGATTGTGGTGGCTTCGGTTTCCTGTATTTACAACATCGGTTCACCAATTGACTATGGCAAATATTCAGTCAATATCAGGTTGAATGAAGATTTTGATCCTAAAAAACTGGCAGTAGCTTTGGTTAAAATACTATACGAAAAATCTGAATTTGAATTTAAAAGAGGTACTTTTAGAATCCGCGGCAGTTCTTTTGACATTTATCCGGCATATGAAGACTATGGCATTCGTTTACAATCGGAAAAAGGACAAATCAAGAAGATAATCAAATTTGATCCGTTAAGCGGTAAAGAGCTGGGAGCAGTATCTTCCATAGATAAAATAGTGACTCTTTATCCGGCTAAATTATATCTAACCGACAAGGAAATCTTCACTAAAGCAGAAGTACAGATCCGCCGCGATCTGAAAGCGGAATATGCTGATCTTAAGAATGCCGGAAAAATAGTGGAAGCCGAAAGATTACTGCGAAAAATAAATTATGATTTAGAACTGATTAAAGAAGTTGGATACGTCAACGGAATCGAGAATTACTCCCGCTATTTTGACGGCCGAAGCCCCGGTGACGCGCCGCACAGTTTGCTTGACTATTTTAAAACTGCCTATGGCCGGAATTTTTTGGTATTTATCGATGAATCACACATGACCGTACCCCAGATTCGCGGCATGTATAACGGCGATTTTAGTCGGAAAAAAACGCTCGTTGATTTTGGGTTTCGCTTGAAAGCGGCTTTTGATAACCGACCTCTTAAGTTTGCTGAGTTTTACCGTATTCCTTCAAGTCTGATTTATGTCTCGGCAACACCTGATGAATGGGAAGTGGAACAGGCAAAAACTGAGATAAAATTGAGCTTTTTAAAAAAATCAGTTAAATCGCCACACCCAGGTGTAGTTGAACAGCTTATACGCCCGACTGGCATAATTGATCCAAAAATTGAGATTAGACCGGCTTCAAGTGAGGTGGCGGATCTGGTAGTAGAGATTGAAAAAAGGGTTAAGAAAGGACAAAAAATATTAGTCACCACTTTAACCAAAAAAATGGCTGAGGATCTGACGGAATATGTAAAAGAAAAAAAGATTCGGGCACAGTATTTACATTCAGACATTCTGACGCTGGAAAGATCGGATATCCTGGAAAACCTGCGAAAAAATGCTTACGATGTACTAATCGGTGTTAATCTGCTTCGCGAAGGTCTGGATCTACCGGAAGTATATCTGGTCGCAATATTAGATGCGGATAAAGAAGGTTTTCTTCGCTCACGCACCTCACTTATTCAGACCATGGGCCGAGCAGCACGAAACATCCAAGGCGAAGTGATTATTTATGCCGACGTTATAACACGGTCGATTAAAGCCGCAATTGAAGAGATCGAGCGAAGAAGAAAACAGCAAATAGAGTATAACCGACTTCATCATATCAAGCCAACCAATATCATAAAACCGATAAGAGAGAAAATTATTGAGCATGAGGAAGATTACCTTATTTTTGATAAGGTAACTAAAGATGTTACAGAAGAGATTTTGCAGACGATTAATACCCAAGCAATGACACCCTACGATAAAAAGAAGGCGGCCAGACGACTGGAAAAGGAGATGAAAAAGCAAGCCGAAGAACTGAATTTTGAACTGGCCATTAAGATCAGCGACAAAGTAAAAGAACTGAAAAGTTAAAAATATTTTTCAATTACGGCCAAGATTCCGTTTTGGTTCTGAGGAGGTGCGACAAAGTCAGCGATGTCTTTGAGTTCTTGCGGCGCGTTACCCATCGCTACCCTTGCGCCGCAAGCTATAAGTAGAGGATAATCGTTATAGCCATCACCTACTCCCACTACTGCCTCTCTTTTTAAACGAGTGAGTTTTAGATATTCCAAGACAGCCAAATGTTTGGTAGCTTTAATTGAGGTGATATCAAAACCGAATCCAACAGGGATAGAAATTTTTGTTATGTGCAAGTTTTTATAACGGTTGTTCAGATCTTTTTCTATCGTCAAGGCATGCTCTTTGGTATAACGCATTGCCCAAGCGGAGATTAATATTTTTGGAATTTCTTCTTTAATCTGAAGATCCTTTATGTGCTTATAGTTTAGGCAGGGATAACTTTTAAGCTCTTTTCCGTCTGAGGTAAAAATTGCCTCTGAAGTTTCCAAAGCGATATAGATTTTTCGACTCTTTAAATAACCGACTAAGTCTTTAGCCACCTCCGCTGGGATAAATTCCTTCCAGATTATTTTTCCGGTGTTCGGGTCGACAATCATCGCGCCACCGCAGTTAATTTGCGGCGCCGTAAGCTGAAGTTCCTGAACAACTGTTTTGATTATTCCGTAATAAGGCCGTCCGGTGGCGATTGAAACATAAATGTTCTTTTTTACCAGTTGTTTGATAGCTGCCTTAACGATTTCGGATATTTCCAGGTTAGCGTTGGCTAAAGTAAAATCAAAATCGGTAATTAGCGCTTTATATTTCATTGATTGAAAACCCTATTATACCTCAGATATATGGAGTATTAACCAATCGAAAAATCGGACTGAATTGAGGCTAAATTGGTTTTGAGGCTAAATCTACTGTGATTTCAGCAAACTGTTAATATCAAACAACTCGTATTGATGTTTTCTC
>Ga0209541_10001388_pt1 | contig 48302 bp, 51 predicted proteins | sample RifCSPlowO2_01_FD_184027 | JGI IMG/M metagenome (GOLD analysis project Ga0209541, IMG submission 184027) | Groundwater microbial communities from Rifle, Colorado - Rifle CSP2_plank lowO2_0.1 (SPAdes) (version 2) | ecosystem: Environmental > Aquatic > Deep subsurface > Groundwater | place...
GGTCAGGCCGAAATGCACCCATTCCAGCACATCTTTCATTGAACTTTCCTTAAGGCGGTCTTTGATAAGATACTCCACGGCCTTGACGTCGTGGTTCGTTGCCGGCACCATGCCCACCCCCTCCATCTCGAACCGCTTCGCCAAGGCCACGTCGACGTCCGCGCTCAGGTTGCGCAGAGCAGCGGTTTCTTTGTTGGTCAGTCGGCGCAAACCGAGGCCGGCGGCGCTCAAAGCGATCAAATATTCCGCTTCCACTTTGACGCGATAGCGGATCAGGGCGCCTTCGCTGAAAAAGGCCGCGAGCGGTTCTGCTGTCTTGCGGTATCTGCCGTCTATAGGGCTTACGGCCTCCAGCGGGTCCATGTCATTTATGTATGGTTTGCATCCTATCGGCGCCGACGGAGACCAGCTTGATCGGCACGCCGACCAAAATCTCCAGGCGGTTCAGGTAGTTTTGCGCGCCGGCGGGCAATGCCGAAAATTCTTTTATGTCGGTTGTCGGGGCCTGCCAGCCGGGCATTTCCTCGTAGACCGGCTCCGCGCCGGAGAGAATATCCAGATCCGCCGGGAAGTATTTCTGCAGCTCGCCTTCGTAGCGATAGCCGCTGCAAATCTTCAAAGACGGCATCTGGTCCAGAACATCCAGCTTGGTGATTACGAGCTCGTCCACGCCGCTCGCCTCGCAGGCGAAACGCACCACCACCGCGTCGAACCAGCCGCAGCGCCGCGGCCGGCCGGTGGTGGCCCCGAATTCCTTGCCGACCTGGCGGATGTTCTCGCCTGTCTCGCCTAAAAGCTCCGTGGGCATCGGTCCGCCGCCCACGCGGGTGGTATATGCCTTTACGATGCCGATGACCTTGTCGATCTTGCTCGGTCCGATGCCGGAACCCGTCGCCGCGCCCGCGGCGGTCGTGTTGGAAGAGGTCACGTAGGGGTAGGTGCCAAGGTCCACGTCCAAAAGCGCCCCTTGCGCGCCTTCGATGACGATCTTTTTGCCGTCGCGGATGGCCTGATTCACGAGCGCCCCGGTGTCGGTGATGTACGAATCCAATTCCTTGTCGTACGCCAGGTATTCGTCCATGATGGCCTGGGCCTCGATCTCCGGTGCGTTGAACACGCCCTCCAACACCTTGTTCACGAAGGCGATGTTCTCCAGGATCTTCTTCTTGAGCTGTTCTGGCTTTAGGAGGTCCACCACCCGCACACCGGTGCGCGCGGCTTTGTCCATGTAGGCCGGGCCGATGCCGCGGCCGGTGGTACCAATCTTGCTGCCCGTGGCCGCCGAGGCGGCCTCTTCTTTGAGGCGGTCCAGGACCTTGTGATACGGCATGACCAGGTGTGCGCGATTCGAGATCTTCAGTCGCCCCTCCACCGAAACGCCTAGGGACTTGAGCAAGGCGATTTCCTCCACGACCACTTTCGGATCGATGACCACGCCATGTCCAATGACGCAGGTGGTCTTCGGGTTCAAAATGCCCGACGGGATCAAATGCAAAATGTACTGCTGTCCTCCGGAGACGATGGTATGGCCCGCGTTCGCGCCGCCCTGCACGCGCACAACCATGTCCGCGTCCTGGGACATGAAATCCACCATCTTGCCCTTGCCCTCATCGCCCCACTGGCAGCCAATTATGACCGTGACCATTCGCGCAAAAAGTTATTTCCAATAGTTCGGGGACTGCTCCGTGATCTCGATGTCGTGCGGATGGTTCTCGACCACGCCCGCCTGGGTGATCTGCACGAACCTGCCTTTGACCTTCAGCTCGGCGATGGTCTTGGTGCCGCAATAGCCCATGGCCGCGCGCAAGCCGCCGATGATCTGGTGCGTGGTCTCGCGCAGGAAGCCGCGATATGAGACGCGCCCTTCCACGCCCTCCGGCACCAGCTTGCCGATGTTTTCCTCCATGTCCTGGAAATAACGGTCGCGGGAGCCCTCCGCCATGGCCGCCTGGGAGCCCATGCCGCGATATGCTTTGTACTTGCGGCCGCCGTACAGGATGGTCTTGCCCGGGGACTCCTCCGTACCCGCCAGCATGTTGCCGAGCATGACCGTGTCCGCGCCGGCGGCGATGGCCTTCGGAATGTCGCCGGTGTACTTGATGCCGCCGTCGGCGATTAGCGGCACGTCGTTCTTCGCGCAGACCTCGGCGCAGTTCATGATGGCCGTGAGCTGGGGCACGCCCACGCCAGCCACGATGCGCGTGGTGCAGATACTTCCCGGCCCTACGCCCACCTTCACGGCGTCGGCGCCGGCCTGAATGCAGGCCTCCGCTCCTTCCGCGGTCACCACGTTGCCGGCGATGATTTGTAATTTAGGGAAGGCGTCCTTGATCTCCCGCACGCGCCGCAGGACCTTCTTGGCGTGGCCATGGGCGCTGTCCACCACTATCGCGTCCGCACCGGCCTTGATCAGGGCCTCTACCCTTTCCAGGGTATCCATCGCGGCGCCCACCGCGGCGCCCACTAAAAGGCGGCCCTGGCCGTCCTTGGAGGCGTTCGGGAAGCTCTTTTTCTTCTGGATGTCCTTGAAAGTGATAAGTCCCTTGAGCACCCGGTCGTTGTCCACGATCAGAAGTTTCTCTATTTTGTGCTTATGCAAAATGATCTGCGCCTCCTCCAGGTCGGTGCCCACCGGCGCAGTGACCAGATTGTCCTTGGTCATGATGTCCTTGAGCGGCATGCTGTCCTCCACTTGGAAACGCAGGTCGCGGTTGGTGACAATGCCCAGGAGCTTCTTACCGTCGCCGACAATGGGAATGCCGCTCACGCGGTATTTGCGCATGAGGTCCAAGGCGTCCTTTACCGTGTGCTCCGGCGAAAGGGTCAGTGGCTCCGCGATCATGCCGGATTCCGAGCGCTTGACCCGGTCTACCATCGCCGCCTGCGCCGCAATGGACAGGTTCTTATGCAAAATGCCGATGCCGCCCTCGCGCGCCAGCGCAATGGCCATGTCGGCCTCGGTGATGGTGTCCATCGCCGCGGAGATGACCGGGATGTTCAGACGCAGCCCGCGGGTCAGACGCGTGGTCAGGTCCGCGTCGCGGGGCGAGACCTCCGAAGCGCCGGGTATGAGCAGGACATCGTCGTAGGTAAGCCCTAAACCGGTCACCTTGGGGTGGCTCATGGGCATACTTTAACATGGGATTCCGGCGGCGGGCTACCCTCATACCGGGTTGACGGATGTCGATAAAATTCGTACTTTGAACTTGGACCCTTTCCCAGGAGGTTGTCATGAGGAAGATCGCCCTCGTAGCTGTTGCCTTGGCCATCTTGGCCATCCTCCATGTCCCGTCGACTGGGGCCGCGGGCACGGAGCAGAAGCAGGCGAAGTGGAAGTGCTCCGAGGACGCGGGGAATCTCGTGTGTATGTGGAAGGAGTGCAGGATCTCCTTCTTCGGCGAAGATGGCAAGCTCGCCCTGTCGACCGAGGGCGATGTGAATGGGGAGGATTTCATCCACATCGTGCAGATCGATAGGGGCATCGTCACCTCGCAAAGGTGGATGAATGCTGAAGGCGGCAAGCCGAAGAGTGGCTTGCGGCCTGATGTGTTCAAGCAGGAATGCGTGGACGGCGGTCAGCTGAAAAGTTTGCCGCCGAAGGTTCAAGAGGAATTCCGGGGGTTGTACGACATCCCCGCACCTCCGGACGACTCGTGAGGATCAGCACGAGGCGGGCGTCGGCACCGGAACACCGGACCGACCCCGCCTCGCATCAAATTCAGGCCTCCAGCTTTATCTCGCCGTGCACTGGGTGCAAGAAACTCACCGAGAAACCGCCGGAGTCGGAAGAGACCTGTAAATTCACGTCCCGGGAACGGATGCCGAAATTCTCCTCCAGGCAAGCGTTCATCTTCGGGCGCAAAAGATTATCCCTGCCCTTATATTCCTGAAAAACGTTGGCCAAGGCCAGCCGCACCTGCGCGGCGAATTCTTCTTTGTTTAGAGAAAAGTTTTCTAATTCCTGCGATTCCATTTTGTATTTGTTACCCTATAGTTTCATCCAGATCCACAAAGCCGAAATCAAAATTCATGTCTCCCAGTGATTTGGACGGTATGACCACCCGAAATCCCTTGTGGTCCTGTCTCACATCAAGGGTTATATCCCTGCCACGAAAGCGAGGCTGGGCCCAGATGAGGGTGCTGATCGCATCGGCCATGTCCGGGCTCCCCCGCATAGTCGTCCAGATCCCTCTCAGGCCGGCTTCCATTTCCGCCTTAAGCGTTCGCCACTCTTCTTCCCTCCCTAGTTTTTTCTGCCTTTTTTCCGCCACTTCGTGTTCTAGGAATTCCGTTTTTTCCTTTTCGTCGCTGAAAATCTTGTCGACATTCTCGCCCACCGCGCGGCGCAAGGGGGCCTCCTCCTCGCCCGTGCGGACCACCCGCGCCTCGTCCAGGCCGTCCTTGCGTTTAAATTGTTCGAATTTGATCCCTTTCATTGCGCGTATGGTCTCAGGTTCAACTCTATCCTTTCCAGCATCGGTTCGTCCAGGCCGGCCTCGAACTTTTTGCCGGTGATGGTCTCGTATATCTCTATGTACCTGCTGGCCAGTTCCGCGACCATCTCCTTGGGGGCCGCCGGCAGAACGGCGTCGCTGTATGGGTCGCAGTTCTCCTTGAACCAGACGCGCAGGAACTCCTTATCAAAGTACTCCGGATCCTGCCCGGCCGCAAACCGCTCCGCGTAAGAGCCGGCCTTCCAGTACCGGGAGGAATCCGGCGTATGCACCTCGTCGATCAGGGTCAGCTGGCCGTTCTCGTCCAGTCCGAACTCGTATTTAGTGTCCACGAGGATGAGATTGTGCTGGGCGGCGATCTCCTGGCCGCGCCTGAAGACCGCGAGCGCGGCGGCGGCGGCTTGCGCCCAGAGCTTCTCTGGTACCAGGCCCTCGGCCACGATCTCCTTCGGCGTGATCGGGCGGTCGTGCTGGTCGGACTTGGTTGTGGGCGTCAAGATCGGCTCTTCCAGTTTCTGGTTCTTCTTCATGCCCTCCGGCAATACAAAGCTCCCAAAGTCCCGTTGGCCGCCGTTGTACAAGGTCCACAACGAGGTGCCGGTCACGCCGGTGATGTATCCGCGCACCACGAACTCTATGGGTAGTGGCGAACATTTCTTGGCCACCAGCACATTCGGGTCCGGCACCGCGAGCACGTGGTTCGGGATGATGTCTTTGGTGGCGTTGAACCAAAAAACGCTGATCTGGTTCAATACCTGCCCCTTGAACGGGACGTGGGCGACAATGCGGTCGAAGGACGAATGTCTGTCGGTCGAGATCAATATGATCTTGTCCTTCTGGATGTACACGTCGCGGACCTTGCCCGTCTTTTTCTCGCCCAAGCCGGCGAAATCGGTCTCTTTGAGCACGCGGTCTGTGTTCTGCAGGATGGTTCCCTTGTCGATCATATTTTTATTCCCCCGGCGGCCGTAGCGTGATGTCCTCGGGTTCGAAGATTACCTGGCGTTCACCTTTTTCCACGACGCCGACATCCATGAGCTCGTAGCCCGCCTCGGCCCCGAGCTTCAAAACATGCGCGGCCTCGTCCGGCGGCACGAATATATAGTAACCCATACCCCAGTTGAAGGTTTTCAGACAATCCTGAAGCGGCAGGCCCAAAACCTCACGGAAATACCGGAAAAGCGGCGGTACCTCGCCCCAGGAATGGACCCGGTATTGAAAGGGGCGACTGTCGAAGGCCAGCTTGCCCACGCCATCGCCGGTGCCCGGCAGGAGGGCATGAATATCCACCTGTGCTTCGAGCAGGGCCTCCACCAGTGCGACGTACGAGCGGGTCGGGATGAGCGTTTCGGCGCCGAGCGTGTTGCCGTTCGGCAGCTTGGTCAAGAACTTCTCGGGCAACTCCATCGCTTTCTTGATGACCAGCGTGACGCCGTTGGAGTGGATGCCGGAGGAGGAGGCGCCGATGATGTGGTCACCAGCTGCCAGGCGTTGCCCGGTCACCAGGCACCCCGCAGGCGCGATGATGCCGGTCACGGAGCCGGAGAGGATCGGTGCCTGCGCCACCGGCGGCTCGGCTTTCACTAGATATTTGAGCGTCGCCGATTCCCCCGCCGGCAGGGCCATACCCACCTCCTCGCAAATCTTCAAAAAGCCGCCCGCGAAATCTTCGCTGCGCTTCTTGTCCTCGAACCAGGTGCTGTCTCCTACCTCCACGCAATCAGTGAAAACTACTGGCATGGCGCCCTGGGCGATGACATCGTTCACGGCCATGAGTGCGGTGTCCGTGGCTATGTTGTCGTAGTACGTGCGGCGGGTCCCGTCCGCTTCGGCCGGCGCATTCGCGTACATCCACTCCGCGATCCAGTTCTTGGTGCCCAGGCCCTCCTGCGTCTTGCACCAGATATGCTTTTCCTTGCCGCGATATTCGTACACCGCGCCGTGCGAATGCAGGACCTCCTCGCTTATGAAAACACCGCGTCGGTTTGGGAACGCCAGCGTTTTTTTGCCCGCCGCGATCATGGCCCGCTTGAAGGGCTCCATCAGGGTGTAGTCCACTCCGGCCTTGGCGTATTCGCTTTTATGCATCGGGGAATTCCATGAAATACATGTCCAGGAAGAGCGTATGCTTGGACTCCAGGACCTCCGCCATGCTGGCCCACTTGAACTCGGTATACTCGTCCAGATTTATAGTCACGTTGCCCGGGACCGTGGCCACGTCGAAGGCCACGAACTCCAGCGGCACGCCTTTCTCCGTCCAGTTATATTTGGCCATCTCCTCGGCGGTTTCCACGTCCAGAGCGACCTCCTCGAAGACCTCTCTGCGGATGGCCTCCTCCGGCGTCTCGTTCACTTCCACCCGGCCGCCCGGGAAATCCCACATGTCCGGGAAGAACTCCTCGTCCGGGGAACGATGCGCCACTAAAAATTCGCCGTCCTCGTTCCGGATGGACGCTTTGACGACGATCTTAGACGAGTCCTGCATCCCTCAAGTATGCCATGAAACCCATCCGGCCCAGCTTTTTGGCCTTGGCCAGCACTGCCACCTTCATGCCCTTCTTGTACTCCACTATTTTTTTCTGCAGTTTCTTGTCGCTGGCCGCCAAAATCTGCACCGCGAGAATACCCGCGTTCTTGGCGCCGTTGATGGCCACCGTGGCCACTGGCACGCCCGGCGGCATCTGGGCGATGGCGAACAGCGAATCTATGCCAGCGGTCGCGGAGCTTTTGATCGGCACGCCGATGACCGGCAGCGGCGTAAAGGCCGCGATGACCCCGGGCAGGTGCGCCGCCACGCCCGCGCCGGCGATGATGACGCGCAGGCCGCGCTGCGCCGCAGTTCTGGCATATTTGGCTACCGCCGCCGGCGCGCGATGCGCGGAAAGCGCGGTCACTTCGAAGGGGATCTTAAATTCTTGCAAAACTTTGGCTGCCTCCTGCATGAGCGGCAGGTCGGAGTCCGAACCCATGATGATGCTGACAATTGGTTTGCTCATATCGTCATTATTGTTTATTTAATTATAGTAGATTTGACAGGCATTTGTTTTGATGGAAACCTGTTAAGTAGATACGCGCTTGAGTAGACGGCGCGTATGTCCTTGACGAGGAGGGTCGCCATGATCCAGAGGATCCAGAGCTATACCAGAACTCTCCAGGGGTTGTCCCTGGGTCAGGCCGCCCGCATCCTGGGGTCGCTGCCGGGGCTGAAGTTCTGCGACTACGACCCCGAAACCAAGCGGGGGGACCTAGCGGTGGTCGACGAAGAGCTCGTGGTCAGGTGCAAGTTCCGCCAGGTGAAGTCCGGCGTGCGCCTGCACGCCGAAGTTCCCGAGCAGTACGATGCGCTGCGCTTCGACCGCGAGGTCTCGGCAGCGCTCAAGGGCCACGGACTCGCAGCGGTGTCGTGAGGCCGGTGGCAGTGGGCAAAAGATTCGCGAGGGATCCCTAGGGATCCCTCGAAGCTTATTCAGAAAAGTACTTGACCGCGTTCCTGAACAGCTGCAGCCCCGCAGCTTCTTTGGGCAGCGGCTTGCCCTCGCGCCTATATTGCTCCTTGAGCAGGGTCCAGTGCGGCAGCTGCGTGAAGAACATGCCCCGCTCCGGATGCGGCATCATGCCGAGGATGCGGCCATCCTCGCTCGTCACGCAAGCGATGTTCTGCAGCGCACCGTTCGGGTTCGCCGGGAGATTTTGAAGACCGCAGATCTCTCCTTTAATGTATTTGATGCCGACCTGGTTCTTTTTCTTCAGCCGGGCCATCGTGCGCGCGTCGGCGTAATATTTGCCCTCGCCGTGGGCGATTGGCAGGGACAATGTCTTGATGCCTTGCAGCCAGGGGCCCTTGCCGGTCACTTTGAGGTCCACCCAGCGGTCGATGTATCTTACGGAATCGTTCGCGAGCAGTGCGCCCGGCAGGACGCCCAGGTTCGTGAGCACCTGAAAGCCATTGCAGATGCCGATGGTCAGGGTGTCGCGCCGCAGGAAGACCCCTATCTCCTGCGAGAGGTTGTTCTTCAGTTTGTTGGCATACGCTTTGCCGGAACCCGTATCGTCGCCGAAGGCGAACCCGCCGGGAATGGCCAGGATCTGATACTTGTTCAGGCGGCGCTTGTCCTTGATGAGGTCGGCGATGTGCACGATATCCGCCGCGGCGCCGGCCAGCTCGAAGGCCAGCTTGGTTTCCTCTTCGCAGTTCAAGCCATATCCGGATAATACGATCGCGCGGGGTTTCATAATTTCTTTAATATCCCTTGAACGTTCCGTGGTAGGCCTTGGCGGCGTCCTTCAATGTCAGATTCACTAAAGACTTGGTTTCCCGTCCGGTCACGCGCACGCGTTCGCCCTTTGTAACCTTGCCAATCTTCGCGCAAATATTTCCCTTCATCGCCTTTTCGAATCTCGCCGCGCTCTCCGGCGCCACGGTGACCAAAATCCTTCCGGCGCTCTCGGAGAAAAGTGCTCCAAAGTCGGAAAGTTTCTTCGCGGTCAAGACATTCAGGTTTACGTCCACGCCCAGTTGGCCGCCCAGCGCCGTCTTCAGAATGGCGATGACCAAGCCGCCGCGGCCCACGCTAGTTGCCGAGGCCACCAGCCCGGCGGCCGCGGCGCGGTGCAAAGCGCGATATGTCGCGAGGTTCTTTTTTACATCCACCGCCGGGAAGGTCGTGCCGATGCGGTCCATGCCCTGCCGCTCGGCGAGCATCCAATAATATTCGCTGCCGCCCAGTTCCTCGCGGGTCTCGCCGATCAGGTACACGATGTCGCCCGCGTTCTTCACGTCCAAGGTCAGGGCCTGCGCCGCGTCACGCATGACGCCGATCGCGGAGACGAGAAGCGTGGGCAACACGGATATCTTCGCGGACTCACCGTTCTCGTCCCAACCCTTGAAATCGTTGAACATGCTGTCCTTGCCGGAGATGAACGGCGTGCCGTAGGCCACGGCGGTGTCGTAGCAGGCGCGCGCAGCGTCCTTCAGCTGCCCCAGACGGCCGGGATTGTGCGAATCCGTCCAGCAGAAGTTGTCGAGGATGGCGAGGTAGTCCGGGTCGGCGCCCGCGGCCACGGCAGAGCGCACCGCGCCGTCTACCGCTGCCGCGGCCATTCTGTATGCATCGCCTTCGGAGTACCAGGGATACAGGGCCTGCGACAGGACCACCGCGCGCGGCGAATTGAGAACTGGCCGCGTCACTGTGGCCTCCGCGTTCACCCGCCCGCGGCCCTGGAGCGGCTTGGTGACCGAACCGGCCTGGACCTCGTGATCATACTGCTGGGAAATAAATCCGAAGCTGGCCAGGTTGGGGCGCGCCAGCATGGCCAGCGCCGCGGCGTTAGCGCTGCCTTTTTCCTTGCGCTCCGGCTCATGGAACTCCGGCAGGACTGCCTGCGAGCGCAGGAATTTTATGGGCCGGCCTTCGTGCAGGAAATCCATCTCCAGGTCCATGATGGTCTTGCCGCCGTACCGCACCACGCATTTGCCGGAATCCGTAAACTCGCCGATCACGGTCGCCTCCACGCCGCGGCTCTGCATGAGTTTTCTGAACGCTTTCCATTTAGGCCGCGGCACGGCGAGGGTCATGCGCTCCTGCGATTCGGAGATCCATATCTGCCACGGCGCCAGGCCGGGATATTTCAAAGGCACCTTTTCCAAGTCGACGCGGCAGCCGCCGCATTCCTTAGCCATCTCCGCGACGGAACAGGAGATGCCGCCGGCGCCGTTGTCGGTGATGCTCGTGTACAGGTTCAGGTCCCGCGCCTCTTTCACGATGACATCGGACATCTTCTTTTGCGTGATCGGGTCGCCGATCTGCACCGCCGTTGCCGGAGAACCGCCATCCAGGACCACCGAAGAAAAAGTGGCGCCGTGTATGCCGTCCAGGCCGACGCGTCCGCCGGCCACCACTACGTAATCCCCGGCGCGGGCCCTTTTTTGATACGAACTGCGGCTGCCCTTGAGATTCTTTGGGATAAGGCCCACGGTGCCTACAAATACCAGCGGCTTGCCGCGGTAACGCGCGTCGAAACATGTAAAGCCCTGCGGCGTCGGGATGCCACTGCAATTGCCGCCTACATTCACGCCGGAGATGACGCCGTCCATGATGCGGCGGGCGGAAAGAAGTTTTTGGGTCTTCGCCTGGTCACGATAGAATTCGCGGGTGTCACGCGGGTCGGCAAAGCAGAAGCCGTATGTGTTTATGACCGGCTTGGCGCCCAGGCCGAAGCCAATGGTGTCGCGGTTCACGCCGACAATGCCGGTGATGGCGCCGCCGAACGGGTCCAGCGCCGACGGGCTGTTATGCGTTTCCACTTTGTGCGTCACCAGGTATTTGTCATCGAAAACAATAGCCCCGGAGTTGTCGCTGAAGACCGAGGCGCAGAAATCCTTCTTGCCTTTCTCCCGGCGCACGCGCTCGGTGGCCGCCCTGATGTAGCTTTTGAATATGGATGTCGCGGCATCGTCCATCGGGTCCGCGAAGATGGTGTGCTTACAATGCTCCGACCAGGTCTGCGCCAGGGATTCCAATTCGATATCGGTCGGCTTGCGACCCAATTTATGGAAATATGAGCGGATGGTTTTCAGCGCGTCCGGGTCCAGCGCCAGCGGACCGTGCCGCGCGCCGCCGTCTTCGATACCCTCGGCGCCGATCCGCGCCAATCTCTCATCATCCAGCCAAAGATCCACCTCCATTGCCGCGGTCTTGCCGCGGATGGAGACCTTCGGCACGGCGACGCCCATGCCCTTATCCTTTAAAAACCGGGGTTTCGCCTTTATGCGCGCGCTCTGGATGAGCGGGTTGTGCAAACTATCGGCGATCTTCTTCAGATCCTGCTCGCCCAGCTTGCCGCTCACGAAGAATACCCTGGACGTATATATGCCTTCGCCGGGCTTGAAGGGCCGTTTCAGTTTGTCGGCGATCGTCTCGCGCGCCGTAGCGCCGGCGTTATCAGTCACGCCCGGCAAATAACCGATCTCTATGGCCGCGTCAAACTTTTTAGGAAGGAATGTCTTGCCGACGAACACTTTCTCTATCAGAGGATTGGTCAAGGCCTCCGCGGCCGCCTCAACCTGTTTCGGGGACAGGCGGGCGTCGATCGTATAAACATCGACCACCAGGACCTGCGCAACCCTGCCGTCCAGCCCAAGGCCGTTGAAGGAATCACGCTTCACGAGCGTCCGGGCGTCGGGGACGATAGGGGCTATTTCGAGGCGAATGGCCATAGGAATGCCCTCATTATATAACACGGGCCGACCCCGGCTTTCTAGCCGGGGCCTTTGTTCAAAACTCGCATTTTGTTTCTGTTTGTTTAGTTGCGACCTTTGCTGCCCGAGGGAACTTCAATCAGGTTACGCCGGCTTCGTGTTGTTCCTGTGAAGGCAGGGTTAATGAAAATGCGCCCCACGAACGCTGATGTGTTATAATCAACGCATGATCGGAGGACACTAAAGATAGGTATTTAGATACGCAAACACGAGCGCCGCCTCGCGAGGTGGCTTTCGCGTTTGTATGTCTCTTGTGAAACTCCCCTAGGCGGAGGCGGGAAAGACCATATCCCAGACAGCCCCGGCGACATTCCTGACCTCGCCCTTGTACGGGAAATGGTGGTTGCCGATCAAAGGCAAGCTGTTGCATTCGATGACCCCGCAGGGGGGCGTTTCTTCCCAGGAGCGGCGGATATCGTCAATGATGAAATCTATGCCGACGATGTCCTCGCCGAGATACGCGCCAATACTTTTGAAAAGTTTAGCGTTATCCGGGTGAATCTCCGGCGTCACGTCGTACGAAATGCCGCCAACGCCCCAGTTGACCTTGAAATGGAACTGAACCTTGTGGCCGGCTGCCGGGACGCTGTCGGGTTTGAGGCCCTGCCGCGCCAGTTCGCGCTTGGCCGCGGCCGAACCCAGCTGTATTTCCGCGAAAACAGGGCCGCGCCGCAGCGGGTTTTTGTTTTCCCGCGCCACAAGCTCCGCCACGGTCGAGCGCCCGTCCCCTACCACCTGCGGCGGGTCGCGCTGCAAGACAGCTGCCAATTCGCCATTGATCAGGGTAGCCCGAAAGACCGGCCCGACAAGCTCCTCTTCCACGACCACGCTTGGCGCCACCAGGCGCGCGCTGCGATACGCAGCGCGCAATTCAGTTTCATTTTCAATGTGCGCGGCGGTGTGCCGGCCAGCGGAACCTTCCTGTGGCTTCACGATCACCGGCTTCGACAGTTTGCTAAAAACCTCCAGCGCCCCCTTCTCGCTCAAGACGCTTCTGCCGTTCGGCACAGGGAAGCCCGCTCTTTGGAATCTGCGCTTGACCTCCGCCTTGTCGTCTATCCAGAGAATGGATCTTTGAACGCGCGCCGGACGGGGCAGCCCTTCGAAGGCCAGCGTCCGGCCCTTGTGCCTCGCCACAAAACTCCGCCGAGGCAAGTTGAAAAGGCGCACCTCGAACATCTCTATGCCGCGCGCTGCGGCCTCGGCCCACAGGGCCTGGGCGGTCTCGGAAGACCGCGCGTCGGGCCCGTCCAACCGCCGGGCCAACCCGAAGCGCACCAGACCCGCGGCCAGGACCGGGAAGATCGCATCTATGCCCGCGTCAAAAAGCGGCCTTATCCTGTTCACCGCGAAATCCAAGGGCCGGAATACCTTGCGGAAGACGGAGTCCACCCGGAGGGAGAATCTTTCCAGTCCGTGATTCACCGATTCCATGCCGCACTCCTCGCAGGTGGCCTTCATGGCCATAAGCGTATCAGATAATTCCTTTGACAATCAACGCTCGCGCATAGTAGGATACGGGCAACTGTGCCGAAGATAAACACCGCGATCACCGCGCCCGAGCTCCGCGTTATTGACCCGGAGGGCAAAAACCTGGGCGTCTTGTCCCGCGAAGAGGCCTTCTCGCTGGCCCGCGACAAGTACCAATTGGACCTGATTGAGATATCCGCGAACGCCAAGCCGCCGGTGGCGCGAATAATGAGCTACGACAAATTCCGCTATCTGGAAGAGAAAGCAGCCAAGAAGGAGAAGCAGCTGCAGAAAGCTGCGGGCGTGAAGCAGGTGCAGATCAGCGTCAAGGCGGCCAAGAACGACCTGGAGATCAAGCTGAAGAAGTTACATGAGTTTCTGGAGGAAGGCCACCAGGTGGAGATCGCCATGCGCATGCGCGGCCGCGAGAAAGGCAACAAGGCCTGGGCGGAGCAGAAATTGAAGGAATTCATGCAGATGATCGCCATAGAATACAAGGTGGTCAACCCCCCCAAGTTCGCGGGGCGCGGCATGACCGCGCAGATAATGAAGGTTGCCAAATAGTAAAGGATAGAGTAGGATAGGTCGCAATCGCTTCAGTAACCATGGGCAAGAGAGTCACCACAAAAAGCCTCGCCAAGAGGGTCAGGGTAACTAGAACGGGCAAGCTGGTCCGCCGGCCTTTGGGCGTGAACCATTTCAAGACCCGCAAGAGCAACAAAAACCTACGCGGCAAGCGCAAGGCGCGCACGTTCAGCGAGGCGGACCGCAAGAATATAATCACTTATTAAAATCCTATGCCGAGAGTTAAACGGGGCACTATCGCCCACAAAAAGCGCGAACGCCTGCTGAAGAAAGTTAAGGGTTATCGCTGGGGCCGCAAATCCAAGGAGCGCGCCGCGAAGGAGGCCTTGCTGCACGCCCAGTCCCGCATGTTCCGCGGCCGCAAGGAGAAAAAGCGCAACTTCCGCTCCCTCTGGACCGTGCGCCTGAACGCCGCCGCCCGCGAGAACGGCACCACCTACAGTAAGCTCATCGCCGGCATGAAGAAGAACAAGATCGAGCTGGACCGCAAGGTCCTGGCCGATATGGCGCAGAGCGCGCCGGACGTGCTGAAGAAAGTAATCGAAAAAGCCCTCGCTTAACTTTCCCCTCTGGCCGTAATCGGTCAGAGGGCTTTTTCTTTCTTCAACATAGCAATTTTCTTTTTCGGACCCCAGGCGTAACCGCCTGGCGTGCCGTCGGAGCGGATGACGCGGTGGCAGGGCACGCCCACGTCCATACCGCCGTAACGGTTCAGGATGTTACCGACCGCGCGAGCCGCGTTCGGCCGGCCCGCCCGGATGGCCACCTGCTTGTACGTGAGGGTTTGGCCTTTGGGGATGCGGGCCGTGACGGCGAGGACCCTTGCCTGAAATAAAGTCGTTGGCTTCTTTGAGAACTTTTTGGCTTTCTTCATATTTACCAAGTATACGCGAGGCCTCGCGATATGGGAACCAGCCGTAGCCCTGGTGGCTCCTATCGGAAATGCGCACTTGGGCGTTGCGGGTCTCCGCAAGGTAGAAAATGACCACTTTAAATACCTTTTGGCTGCTGCGCCGGAAAGCGAACTGCTCCCGGGTCTTGAAATCGCGCATGACCCGCAGGTCGCGGGAGGTGAGCCCGGTCTCCTCGCGCGTCTCGCGCAGGGCCGCCTCGAAACTGCGCTCTTCTTTCTCTATCTTGCCTTTGGGAAAGTTCCAATACGCGCCACGATGATACAAAACAAGGAAAAGAAGTCCTTCTTTGGTGCGGCGAAAAACTATGAACCCCGCGGAGATCTCTTTTTGTGCGTCTTTCGGTATGCCCTTCGTATTTTCAGGAAGGGCATCTTTATTTGTAGTTTGGGACATTGTGGTAATGATACCACGGGAAGTTAAGGGTCGATGAGGGTTGTTGATTTCGGGTCCGATATTTGGCACACTCCTTATAGGGAGGAAAGGTAATGAAAAAGAGAGTCCCGTATAAGGTTCGGTGGGAACCGCCGGAACCTCCTTCGGGAGGCGTAGTCCGCCCCGAAGACGAGCATGACTCGCCGGCCACAAGGCAACGAGTCGAGGAGCTGCCGCCCAAGGACGGGCTCCAACGCTCCTCGCAGGTTCTGTCGTAGTAGTGGGTGCGGGTGCCGTGGGGCGCCCGCACTCCAACTTACGCAGGCGTTTATTCCACCGTCACCGACTTCGCAAGGTTGCGGGGCCGGTCCACGTCGTTCCCGCGCATGGTGGCAATGTGATATGCGAAAAGATAAGTGGGTATCGCGGTCAATATCGGCGACAGCATCTCCAGTGTCTTCGGTATATAAATAACATCTTCGGTGAATGCATCGAGTTCGGCGTTGCCCTCGGTGGTCAGCGCGATAACCGGTCCGCCGCGGGCCTTGATCTCCTCCAGGTTGGAACGGGTCTTTTCATAGACGCTGTCTTTGGGAAGTATGAAAAAAGAAGGGAAATCCTGGTCGATCATGGCGATGGAGCCATGCTTGAATTCTCCGGCCGCTTGGCCTTCGGCATGGATATAGGCCGTTTCCTTGAGCTTCAGGGCGCCTTCGAGGGCAATCGGGTAGTTATATTTCCTGCCCAGGAAAAGCATGTGCTTTGCGTCCTTGTATTTCTCCGCGATCTTCCTGATACGAGCCTCTTGCTCCAGGACCTTGGACAGCAGCTCTGGCAGCTTCTGTAATTCCTCGGCAATGCGCTTCCCTGTCGCGAGTGACATGTTCCTCTGGCGGCCCAGAAACAGAGTTAGTAGGGCCAACACCGAAAGCTGGGATATGAAGGCCTTGGTCGAAGCCACGGATATCTCCGGGCCGGCGTGGTTGTATATGCCCACGCCGCACTCGCGGGCGATGGAAGAACCGACCACGTTCACGATGCCCAGGGTCAACACGCCTTTCTCCTTCGCCTCGCGCACCGCGCCGAGCGTGTCGGCGGTCTCGCCCGACTGGGAGATGGCGATCAGGGCGGTCTTTTTGTCGAAAACGGCCTTGCGGTAGCGGAGTTCCGAGCCGATGTCCACCTCCACCGGTATTCCGGCGTATTCCTCCAGCATGTACTCGCCCACGCGGCCGGCGTATGAGGCGGTGCCGCAGGCCGTGATCATGATGCGCTCAATGCCCCGCAGCTCCTCTTTGACATTCTCCACTCCGCCCAGCTTGGCCAGGCCGCGGTCCGACACCAGCCGCCCGCGGATCGCGTTCCGGACCGTCGCCGGTGCCTCGAAGATCTCCTTGTGCAGGAAGTGCTCGTGCCCGTCTTTGCGTATTTTGTCGGTTTCCCATTCCAGCATCTCCGGGGTTCGGGCGATCACTTCCGAATCCAAGGTTTCTATCCGGAAATCATCCGCGGTGAGCTCGGCGATCTCGCCGTCATTCAGGTACACGACCTTCTTGGTCATGCCCACGAAGGCCGAGGCGTCCGAGGCCACCACGTTGCCGTGCTCGCCCAGGCCGAGAATGAGAGGGCTGAAGTTGCGCGCGGCGATGATGCGGTCCGGCTCGCGCACCGAGATGACGGTGAGGCCGTATGTGCCGCGCACTTTCTTGAGGGCGTCGCGCACGGCTTCAAACAACGTGCGCTTGTTTTCGGGCTTGTAGTGCTCCTCGATGAGATGCGCCAGGACCTCGGTGTCCGTTTCCGATTTAAAGATATGCCCGGAATCGGCCAGTTCGGATTTGAGCTCCTTGTAGTTCTCGATGATGCCGTTGTGGACTATGTAAAGCGCGTCGGTGCAGTCACCGTGCGGATGGGCGTTGGCGTCGGTCACGCCGCCGTGCGTCGCCCAGCGGGTGTGGGCAATGCCCAACTTGCCTTTGGGGGCCTGGGCGAGGGTTTTGATCTTTTCCTTCAAATTTCCAACGCGCCCGACGGTCTTTTCCACGACCATCTTCCCGCCGTCGTAGATGGCGATGCCCGCGGAGTCATAACCGCGGTATTCCAGGTTGGTCAAGCCGCCCAAAAGGAAAGGTGTTGCGTTCTCGCTCCCCAGATAGCCGACGATGCCGCACATGCGATGATTATACCTCCTCCGCCTCTTTGAATATTTCGCTTACAAACTGGACTGTTTCTTCGCTGGTACGCGAGTTCTTGCCCCGGAATTCCAATATTCCCGAGATTATTTTGGAAACCTCTTGTATCTGCCTGGCAACCGCGGCCTGGTCAAGCTCCATTTCCTCCGGCCCGCGCCGGAAACCGACCAGCATGTATGCGAGTATCTGCTCTTTGGTTATGCCTTGCGCCAAGGTCGCGGCGAGGGTGGACTTCAGTTCATGCAGCAGATTTTGCTCGCGCTCTAATTTTTGGGCCTCAAGCACCTGCTCCGGAACGTTGAATCCGCGACGCATCTCCATGGGTGCATCTTATCATAAAAATTAATAGAGGCCTCAAGCGTCCTGACGGACGCGAGGCCTCTGATTGCGGCGCTGGGATTGGCCGCGAGGGGTGGGAAGCGCGAGGCGCCTCCGACTACTGGCTCTAGGAAATGTTGGCGATCGCGACCCGGAGGTCGCGCAGTCGGAGCTCGTGCGGCAGCTTGCGGCGACAAGCTGCGTGCAACCTCCCCAGGGTCGAGGCCTTCTGCGGCCGGATGGCCTCGACCTCGGCGAAGTCTCCGGCCTCGATCGCCTTTTCCTCCCGCGCCTTGAGGGCGCGGAAATCGGCCATCGCCGGGGCTTCGTCCTCGCGATGGATGGTGTCGATGGAGCTCTGCGCCCCATCAATCTCCGCCATCAGCTCGGCGCGGTTCATCAACTCTCCTTCCTGAGGGAAAATAAACCTGCCTGAAGGGTCCTCGTTCCCTCCACGCAGAATTACTGGCGAGTTGCTGCGTTAATTATACACTCCCCTGAATGTGAGAAGAGACCCGCGGCGCCCATGAACGGGCGGGGGTCTCTCTGGATAGCGGCCCAGGGAAGGCCGCTTAGGTGTGCGGCGGGGGCTCGTTCGCGGTGAGGGCGGCGGCGGCGGCCTCCATCCCGGCGCTGGCGGCGGCGACCTGGTGCTCGTGGTCGATGCGCGCGGGCAGACCATCCTCGGCCTCCCGCAGCTCCGCGAGCTGGCTCGGTGACAGCGCGCTCGCGACGCGGCGGATGTCGAGCTCTTCGGTGAGCATCGCGCGCCTCCTAGCTGTAGTTCGTGGCGAGGATGTCGCCAAATGGGATGTCGCAGAGTCCGTCTTCGCACCGCAACTCGACGCTCTGGCGGCTCACGGCGGTCACGAGACCGACCCGCAGGCCACCCTTCACCAGATTGATCACGGCCCAACAGCTGGGCCATGGGCCGCCCTCTTGGAGCGGCGCCTGCCACTTCTTTCTCGGCATTCGCTTGCCTCCTCTGCAAATTGCGCGATTGGGTCGCGCGCTGGCAAATTTATACCCCCGCTTCCATGTTTCGTCAATTCTTCTTCAGAAAACCGAGCATCTTCTCTGCCGGCCACGCGTTTATCACATCCCCCTTCTCCGCCCAGCCGCGCCTAGCGACAGCCACGCCGTACGATAAGAGATCGAAGTGCGCCGGCGCATGGGCGTCGGAATCTATCGCTAGCTTCACGCCGGCGCCCACCGCCATGCGCACATGATCGTCCTTCAGGTCCAGGCGATCTGGGAACGAATTCACCTCCAGGACCGTGCCGGTCTCCTTGGCCGCGCGGATGATGCGCTCCATGTCCAGTTTGCAGGCCTCGCGCTTGCCGATGAGCCGCCCGGTGGGGTGAAAGAAAATGTCCGTGTGCGGATTGCGGATGGCCCGCAAGGCGCGCTCGGTCTGTTCCGCTTCGGGTAAGTTAAAGAACGAGTGCAGGGAGACGCCGACCACATCCAGTTTCGCGAGTACGCTGTCCGGCAGGTCCAAACTGCCATCTTTCAATATGTCGCACTCCGTCCCCTTCAGTACCCTTATCTTTGACCCCAGCTTCTTCTGCACCTTGTCGATGGCCGACATCTGCGACAGCAGACGCTCCTCGTCCAGGCCGTGAGCCATGGCCAAGCGCTTGGTGTGATCGGTTATCACTAGATATTTCAAACCTCTTTCCGCCGCAGCCAAGGCCATGTTTTCGATCGAGGCCGTGCCATCCGTCCAGTCGGTCTGCACCTGCAGGTCGCCATGGATGTCCTTGTACTGCACGAGTTGCGGTAGCTTGCGGGCGCGGGCCGCCTCGATCTCACCAGTCATTTCACGCAATTCCGGCTCTATATATTCCAGCCCCAGCGCCTTGTACACCTCCTCTTCGGTTGCGCCGGCCACCTGTTTCTTGCCTTTCCAAAGGCCGTACTCGTTCAGCTTCAGGCCTTTTTTGATGGCCAGTTCCCGCAAGGCCACGTTGTGCTCCTTGGATCCGGTGAAGTAACACAAGGCGGCGCCATAGGATTCCTTGGGGACCACGCGCAGGTCCACCTGCATCCCGGAAGAGATCTGGACGGAGGATTTTGTCTCGCCCCGCGCCAGGACACGCGAGACATTGGGCATTTTTGTGAACGCAGTCAGGAGTGCTGCCGGGTCCTTGGCCGCGCTCAGGATGTCGATATCGCCCACCGTCTCCTTCCAGCGCCGCATGGAGCCGGCAACGGTTAGGCGTTCCACGCCGGGTACCTTGGCCAGCCAGGTCTCCAGGGAGCGCGCCGCGGGCGCCACCTGCCCCAGGTTGAAGCGGCCGCCGTCCTTTTTCAGGAACTCGATGCCTTTCAGGATATTCTCCTCTGCCTTGGCTCCGAAACCAGCCAAATCGCGCACCTTGCCGGCCTTCGCGGCCTTGGCCAGGTCGGCGACATTGCGCACTTTGAGCTCCGTATACAGGCGCTTGATGGATTTGGGGCCCAGGCCGCTGATGGCGGTCAGCCCGGCCACGTCCACCGGCGCCTGCTTCTTGAGCTGTTCGAAATACTTCAACTTACCGGTCTTCAAAAGCTCCTCAATGTGCTCGGCGATGGACTGGCCCACGCCGGGTATGTTCCGTAAGGCCTTCGCGCCGCCCTCCTCATACACCTCGCGCACGCTCTTCTCTAGGTCGGCAATACCCTGCGCCGCGCGCGAGTAGGCCTGCGGCTTGAAGGGAATATCCTGCATGGCCAGATATTCCGATATGGTGCTTAGAATCAGAGCGATCTCCTGGTTCGAGATCTGTTGCCTCATACCACAGATGATGCGCCGCCGGCATTAAATACGAATGAATCCCCCTGGACGGCGACGCCGATCTCCGCCCCGTGCGTCAGTCCTTGCTCCAGCATGAACTTCGCGAGCGGCGCGCGCAGATGCTCGTCTATGGCCCGCCGCAGGGGCCGCGCGCCGAAGGCCGGGTCGTAGCCCAGCTTGGCGATCTTGGCGACCACGTCATCGCCGAAAGACATACGCATACCCTGCTCCGCAAGGGCCGCGGCAAAATCCTTCATCTGGATCGCCGCCACCTGCACCACATGCTCCATGCCTAGGTCCCGGAAGACCACGATGCGCGTGAAGCGGTTTAGAAGCTCCGGCTTGAACACGTCGGTCAGCTTCTTCCTCAGATATTCGGCGACGGACTCCACCCTTTCGCCGTGCGACAAGGCCTCGGTCAGAATATCGGAATGCGCGTTCGAGGTCGCGATGATAATGGTGTTCTGAAAATCGATGACCTGCCCCAGATTGTCCGTCAGGCGGCCGTCGTCCAGGACCTGTAGGAAAAGGTCCAGGATATCGGGGAAGGCCTTCTCGAACTCGTCCAGAAGTATGAGGCAGTACGGGTGCGCCTTCACGGCTTCGGTCAAAGCGCCGGTCACGGCGCCGTCCGGCGAACCGATAAAGCGATAGAAGCTTTGTTTGTCCTGGTACTCGGTCATGTCGAAACGTACCATGAGCTTGTCGGAGCCGAACTGGACCTGCGCCAGAATCTTCGCGAGCTCCGTCTTGCCGACGCCGGTCGGCCCCACGAAAAGAAAACCGGCGATCGGTCCGCCCTTGCGCGCCAGGCCGCTCCTATATTCGCGCAGGGCGTCGGCCACGGCCTTGACCGCCTCATCCTGTCCGACCAGGCGCTCGTGGATAACGTTCTCCAAGTTCAAAAGTTCGGCGGCCTCGCTCTTGCCGGTCTCGTGGAGCGGAATGTTGACCCGGGCCTCGGCGGCCTCCACCACATGACCGTGATTCACCACCTTGTCGCCACTGCGCGCGGCCGCCATAACTGCGTTCCGCAAAAGATCCTTAGCGCTGCCCGGCAGGGGTGAATTACGGAAATATTTCCTGGCCAGCTTCACCGCGGACTTGATGGCTCCAAAGCTGATCATGAGCCCGGACTTGTTCTCTAGGAGCAGCCCCTCAAAGGCCAGGATCTTTTCGGCATCGGCTTCGCTCACTTCCTCCACGCGGATGACCTCGAAAGCATTGGTGAAACTGGAGGAGGGCTCGATGTGCTGTTTGAACTCCCGCGGCAGGGACGCGCCGATGACCGGGAAAGGGGATTCTTTGATGATGGGTATGAGGGCGTCCGCGGCGGAAAGGTACGCCGTGCCGGAGGTTTTCAAAAGGTTGTGTATGTCCGGGATGAATAATATGACATTGCCGGCGACCTCGATTTCCCGGACTATCCTCTGTAGGCGGGCCTGGAGCTCCTCGGCGCTGCCTGTGGCCACGAGTCGGGCCAGGTCCAATAGGACGACGCGCTTGTCGAAGAGCGGGCCCGGCACGCGGTCCTTGGCTATGTCCAGCGCCAGGTGCGCCACCATGCCCTCCTTGCCGGTGCCCGGCTCGCCCACCAGGAGCGCGTTCGGATTGGCTGCACGGGAGAGGACATCCACCATGTGCTGATACTCCTGGGTGTGGCCGATCATGAAACCGACCCGGCCGGCGCGGGCGGCATCGGTCAGGTCGTCGGCGCACGAGTCCAAGGTCGGAGTCGGCCGGCTGGTCCAAGCGCGGTTTACCACGCGGTGGCGCGTGCCGCGGTCGGCCTCGAACACGAATCCTTCCAGGCCTTTGGGCAAGCGCCCGAAAAGCGATTTGTGCCTGCGGCGCGCGGCGGAGAATATGAGCGCACGTTCCATGTCGCTCGGCTCTATGCCGAAGACCGCGAAAAGGCGCTGGGAAATCTCCAGCTTGGCGGCCGCGGCGGCGGCAAATATATCCGTGGCGCCGATGAAGCGGTGACCGTACTCAATAGCGTTCAAAAAAGCATCTTGCAAAAGCATCTTTAGACGTTCGTCCCGATCACTTGCCGCCGCTTCATCGGCGGTGCGGCCAAGAAACTCCTCCGCCTTGTCCAGGAATTCTTCCGGTTTGATGTCCAAGCGCACCAAACCCTCCTTGATCTGCGGCAAGGCCAGCAGGGCGATGGCGACCTCTAAGAGTATCTCCGTCTTCTTAACCCGGCTGCGGTCATACGCCCGCTCCAGCACGCGCAGGAGGTTCGGCGACAGGGCCTGGGCCAGGTTTATCCGCGGCCGATGCACCAGCTCCGTTATCGGCACGTCGCCCTGGCCGCGATGGGCAAGCCGGTCCGCCAGGAATAGACCGAGAAATATGCCTATCCAGCGCACCCAGATCAGGTCTGAAAAAAGGGCTAGTATGGCGGCTATGGACAGGAAGGTCCAGCCGACTGCGGCCATGATCCGGACCAGAAGGCGCCCGCCGGCGGTCATCCCGAATCGGCCATCCGAGAATGTGAAAGTTAAGTTCGCCGGAGCGGAGATCATGGACCGGTTGTAAGATAGGCGCGGTAGGCGCCGAAAAGGATCGCGAACGGCAGGATGAGCCACAGCAGGTAGAAGGCGAGCATTATGGCGCCCAAGGCCAGGTAGATGACGCTGCCGATCAGGATACGCCCGGAGCGAAAAATGACGCCGAATATGCGGCCGACTATGCTGTAATCGCCGTATAACGGCTTCCAGAAATAGCGCAAAGTTATGCGCAGGGCGAAGGTCTGGTCCAGGGATTCAAAAACGGACGTGCAGCGATGTAGTATGGCGCGGGAGCCATCTATGTACCAATGGTGGAAAAAGTCCGAGATGCGGAAAAAGAGCCGGTTCAAAAGATAAAGCGGGGCAAAGGACATCCTCTATATTATAGATGAACGCCTAAAAAAGTTTTTGCTCCCTTGAAACGCTCTGCTTTGCGGCGGCTGGCGGTTCTGCCAGCAACGCCTCGCACTTCTCCATTATCTTCGGCAGTTTTGAGAATGTTTCCCGGAAAGTACGCATCATCTCCGGCGCCCGCAAGGCGGCCGCTGGATGCAGCATCGGCACGATACAACGCCTGTTCATGTGGAATATCTTGCCTTGGTCCCTGGTGATCTTGGCCGCCGGCAGGAAATAGTTCATCGCGAAGCGGCCGAGAGGCACGATGACCTGCGGCGCGATGATCTCGATTTGCCGGCTGAGGTACGGCTTATATGCCTCGATCTCCTCCGGCAAGGGGTCGCGATTCTCCGGCGGGCGGCGCTTAACGATGTTGGTTATGTAAACTTCCTCTTCCTTGAGGCCTGCCTCGCGCAGGCATTGGCGCAACAGCTGTCCGCCACGGCCCACGAATGGCCGAACCTGAATGTCTTCGTCCCGCCCCGGCGCCTCGCCGACGAACATGACCTGGGCGCCGGCATTGCCTTCGCCGAAGACGAGGTTGGTGTCGAGCGGCAGTTTGGCCGCGCGCATCTCTGCCGCCAGTTTTTGCAGCTCCGCTGTCTTATCCATTCGCTTTATTATATTACCCGAAAATGTACTGCCCGGCCCCCCGCAGCACGTTGTTGCGTTGGGGCCGGGTCAGTGATGATGCCTGCCGCGCAGGGCTGCGATGCCCTGGTAGGCGAGGTAAACGGCAATCGCGGTCGAGGCGACGCCGTCCAGGAATCCGGGGGTAGCCACTCCCAACCAGGCCAGAAGCGCTGCCAGGCATACTGCCGCGCTCTGCGCGGCGTCGGCCAGGTTATGGGTGTTGACCTGCTGGTTGGTGCGGTTCCGGGCACCCAAGCGCAGGATTGCGAACTGGCCGAGATTCAGGACCAAACCCGCGAACGCGACCCAGCCCATGACGGCCGTGTCGACAGAGACCTCGCCACCCCTGCGCACGGCCTCGAACAAGATGCCGGCGGCCACCAGCACAAAGAGCGCACCGTTCCACGCGCTGGCCCTGTCCTCCCAGGCGCGCTCATCTTCTTCCGGCCGCGCGTACAGGCGCCGCTGGACATAAATGGCAAAACCATAAAACAGCGCGTCCAGCAGTGTGTGGGCGGCGTCCGCCAGCAACGCCAAGCTATCGGCGTACCAGCTACCGGCGATCTCGACGACCACTACGAGCAGGCCCAACCCCAGGCTGACCTGTAGCCAGGTGGCGTTGCAAAGGCAGCGCTTGGCGCCGCCGTTCAACTCACATGCGGCTCTATGCTTTGTGCTCAAGCGCTACCTCCTTTCTTCGGTTGTCGATGTGCTGCTCCCTCTCTATACTCGCCGCCATCCGGCGCGTCAAGTTGGCCGCCGCTTGTGATATACTGGACACATATGAAGGACAAAAAAGGCAATGTCAACGTGACCGCGAAGGACCTGCCCGCAGGCGCGGAGATCAAGGACTTCCGCCAGTCCATGCAGTGGCGCATCTTCCGCATTATGGCGGAATTCGTGGAGGGTTTCGAGTTCATCGCGAATCTGAAGAAGTCGGTGACTGTCTTCGGCTCCACGCGTGATTCGAAGGCCACCCACCAGTGGCAGGACGAGGCGCGCAAACTCGGCAGCATGCTGGCCAAGGAGGGCTTCGTGGTGGTGACCGGCGGTGGTCCGGGCATCATGGAGTCCGCGAACCACGGCGCGGCGGAGATGGATGGTTTGTCGGTCGGCCTCAACATCCAGCTACCGATGGAGCAGCGCATTAACCCGTACGTGAACCACGCCAAGGGCTTCCACTACTTTTTCACCCGCAAGCTGATGCTCACCTACTCCGCGCAGGCCTACGTATATTTCCCCGGCGGCTTCGGCACTTTGGACGAGTTCTTTGAGATCGTAACTCTGATCCAGACCAAGAAGCTCGCCACCTATATCCCGGTTATCCTGGTCGGCCGCGAGTTCTGGGAACTTTTCGACCAGTGGCTGAAGACCGTTGTTCAGGAGCACAACCAGGCCATCGACGCGGAGGATAGGCAGATCTACACGATAGTGGACAGCGCGGAGGAAGCCATGGAGATCATCCGCAAATCCCCGGAGCGCGTCTCGTTCTAGCTACGTTCAATCCTATCTGCCCAGCGCCGCGCGCGCCTTCAGAAGTTCGTCGAAGAATGTTTTTAAGCGGGACGTATCTTCCTTGGACACGCCGGGACGCAGAGCGATCTCGGTGAGTTTGTGCAAGAAGACCGTATAAAGATCGTTGAAATGGCGCTCCAGGAGAAGCTTCTCGTTCGCCGTGCGCTGATGCGCCGGAATATCATATATCAAAAGAACTTCCTGGTTGACCGTGTAATCGGTGTTCATGCGTAATCGGCCTCGATGCTCGCGAACCCTTTTTTGGTGATGATGACGTGGTCCAGTAAGCTGATGCCAACGAGCTTGCCGGCCTCGATGAGCTGGCGGGTGATGGCCGCATCTGCCGCGCTGGGTTTCACGCTGCCGGAAGGATGATTATGCGCCAGGATCACTGCCGCGGCGCCGTATTCCAGGGCCGGCTTGAAGACCTCGCGCGGGTGGATGAGATTGGAGTTCACGGTGCCGATGGAGATGACCTCGTCGTGGATCACGCGCTGGTGGGCGTTCAGATACAGGCCGCGCAGATGCTCTTTGGGCAGGCCCCGCATATCCTCCAGATATTTATAGACATCTTTGGCATTGCGGATGACCGGCAGACCGGCGCCTTTGTTGTCGTACAAGCGCCGCCCGAGCTCCAGGGACGCGGCCACTTGCGCCGCCTTCACGAGCGGCAGGTCCAGGTCTGCCGCCATCTGCGTGACATTCGTTCTTGAAAGCAAGCTTTTCTCGCCATAGTCGCGCACCAGGCGGTTGGCCATCTCCAGCACGCCTTCTTTCTTGGTGCCGGTCATCAATATGACCGCCAGGAGCTCTTTGGTGGACAGCGCGCCCGGGCCGTGCTTCAAAAGCTTTTCCCGCGGCCGGCTCTCCTCCGGCAGGTCGCGGATCTTATAGACCTTGAAATTGCTGGCCTCCGCGCCATGGGCCAAGAGCAGGTCTGTCTCCGGCAGGGCATAAGTTGTGGTCATGGGCTAATCATAACAAAGCGGACATTAAGGAAAGTTAAAATTACCCAACCCCTGTTGTGCTCCCGGCAGCCCTGCGGGCCGAGGGAATCTCACGCGCTCACTGTGTTCGCTTTTAAAAACCCTCGGTTTTTAATATTTCCCGACACGGGGAACCGACCACGGTTCCCCGACCCCCTCCGCTCGTTCGATTCCTAAACAAGAACGAATGAGCAAGCAGCCACTGGCGACAAGCTCTCGGAACGCTTAGGCGTGAGAGGCAAGGCCAATCGCTAGTGCGATTGAGCCTGGTTGTCGCCAGTGGCTGCTTACTCATCGGTGCTCCCGGCAGGAATCGAACCTGCATCACCTCCTTCGGAGGGAGATATTCTATCCATTAAACTACGGGAGCTCCACTTCGCTGCCTAGCCTACCACAAACGAATATATCTCGTACAACGCGGCCAGGGCAAAAATCAAGCCGGCCAGGCGCATGATCCACTTGACGAGCGGCTGCGGCCGCAGCACGCGCTCCGCCAGGGTGAAAATGGTCATATACTGCAAGCCGATGAAAACGCCCCCGGCGAAGCCTACCGCCAGTAGAATATTATTGAAACCGGATAAGACCACGAAAAGCGGCGCAAGGGCTATCACCGCGAAAGCAACATTCGAGTTCCACCGCAGATCCTTGCGTAAAGCATTCTCGGCCTCCAGCGCATTGATCCCGTAAGCGGTCCACAAAGCCAGAACTCCCAGGGCCGCCAGGGTAGCAACTTTCCAAAATGGCCAGCCCACCAAGCCGGACAGGGTATCCGGCGAAAGAAAAGAGCCGTTGGTCAATGAGCCAAGTATCCCGGCGCTGAACAGAAAATACAAAATGGCAATGACGAAGGTGCCCCCAACTATGGCCCGGAGCGGACTGGGACCGGCTTGGCCCCTGCCGCTTCCAATTTGCCGCCCTTTCCAGAATTCGTACATTGGCTCAACCGCATTCCAGCCCACAAGCGCGAACAAAATGGCGCCGAAGGGAAACAGAAAATCCGGAACGATAGGCGTATTGCTTTCAAAAACCGCGCCGTAGTTTGTCGCGGAAAAGAAAATGAAAATAATGAGCAGGCATTTCAGCAAGGTCCCGGCGTTTTCCAGGATAGCGAAGCGGCGTAGATTAAAAGTCAGCGGCAGGACCGCCAGCCCCCAGAAAAGAACCAAGGCGGCTGTGGAGCGCAATGGGAAAAGTATCGCCAAAAAACGCTGGGCCAAAATGAGATAAACGACCAAGGCGAAAATAACGCCGCCCACGACTCCCAGGAGGGTAACGAACCCCCATCCTCTCCCAAGCTGTTCGCGCGCCAACCCCACCAAGCGCTGGCGCTCGCCTACGGCGTCCAAAATGCGCCAGTATGAATAACCGGCAAAGGCCACCAGCGTGGTCAAGATCGCCAGCCAGCCGGTGGCTCTTTGCCAGCCGGCATTATGGAAGACCCAGGGCAAAGCGAATATGCCCGCGCCGACCGTGGTGGCCGCGAGCATGCCCGTCATCATGAGCTCCGTCCCAAAGCGCCTCACAGATATACTTGATCCCCTTCGCGCACGCGTTTTTTAACCTTCACGCCTACCTGCTTGCCCTTCGGCGCCGTAGCTAAGGGCTTGTGGTCGTATTGCATGGAGTCCAACTTCTGGGAAAAATCCGTGGTCGCGCCCTTGATCTGTACCGCCGTGCCTTTTTTGACGGGCTTGGAGAACTTGATGACCGCCACCTTGATCTCGGTGTAGAAATGGGTCACGCGGCCGATCGGCTTCGGATCGGCGGGTTTTTTCGGTTTCGCCCCCTTCTTTATGGCCATACTATAATTCTACCACTTGGCCCCGGGCCGGGACCTCGGCGGCGACCCCCAGCTCGTCCCTTACTTTCCTGGCGAGATAATCGCCTTGGTCCTCTTCCCCATGGACCATGAACACCTTTTTAAGTCCGTCCCTGCGGGGTTCCAGCCAGGCCAGAAGGTGCGGTCCGTCCGCGTGGGCGGAATAAGAATTCATGGAGCGTATCTTCGCCCGGACCTGCACTTCCACCCCGAAGATGTGCACCTGCTTGTCCCCGTCCTGCAGGCGCCGCCCGAGCGTGCCTCTGGCCTGATAACCGACTATCAAAAGACAGCTCTTGGGGTCGGAGAGATAGCGCATCTCATGGTGCAAGATGCGCCCGCCGTTGGACATCCCGGAGCCGGCGATGATGACCTTGGGCGCCGGCGCGCGATTAATGGCTTTGGATTCCTCCGGCGTGAGACAGGGATGCAGCCCCGGAAAGTTCAGAATGTCGTTGCCGGAGGCCATGGCCGCGGCGGAGGTCTCGTTGAAATAATCGTGATACTTCCGATACACCTTGGTGAGCTTTATCGCCAGCGGGCTGTCCATGTATATGGGCACGCGGGGTATCTTGCCGCCCTCCACGAGATTATCCATGTGGTAGAGCAGGTCCTGGGTGCGTTCCAGGGCGAAGGCCGGGATCATGAGCACTCCGCCGGCCCGTATTGTCCCAATAATCGCGTCCATTAGGTCTTTCTGCCGCGTATCCGCCTCGTCGTGCACCCTGGCGCCGTAAGTGGATTCCAGGAGAACATAATCCGATTCGGGCAAGGGTTCCAGATCGCGGATGATCGGGGCCGGGGAATTGCCCAGGTCTCCGGAGAAGACGATGCTCTTGCCGTCCGCGTGCACGCGGTAGAAAGCGGAACCGAGCACGTGGCCGGCGTCGAAGATCTCTATATTGAACCCGCCAATCTGGAACATCTTATGGTACGGGACGCCCTTCCACATACTCATGGTTTTTTTGACATCTTTCTCGAAGTACAGCGGTTCGTGCCCGTGGGTTTCGGCTTCCTTGCCAAGGATATGTTCCGAGTCCAAAAGCAATAACTCCGCGAAATCGCGCGTGGGCGGCGTGGAGTATATCTTGCCGCGGAAGCCAAGTTTCACGAGCTGCGGAATGCGCCCGACGTGGTCGATGTGCGCGTGAGTGACCAGCACTGCCTGGATCTCTTTCAGGTCGTATGGAAAGGGCTGGAAGTTTTCCTCTTCGGCGTAATGGCCGCCCTGCGACAGGCCGCAGTCGATGAGGATCTTCTCGCCGTTCTTGGACTCGAGCAGATAATTGGAGCCGGTGACCTCGCTGGCCCCGCCGCAAAAAGTCAGACGCATGTGCCTCTATTATATATCACTCTAGTCCTTGAACACGACCAAGTGAATGTGGAAATGCCCCGGGATGGACCTAGTCCGGTGAGTGGCCTCAATGATCAGATCATAATCGCCCTGCAGATGCTCCTCTTTTATCTGCCGCAGCTCTTCCAGTTCCTCGTAGGTTAGGTTTGCTTCCTTCACGTGCCGCTTCGGAATGATCATATGGTGCACCTTCGCAATGCGGTCGTATGGGAAAATATTATCGATGATGCGCCAGCGCCCAAAGTCGCGCAAAGATCGGCGTTCGCAAAGGCCACAGCCCTTGTCCAAATTGCCCTCCGCTATGTACTCGTCGTATTTCGCCTGCTGCTCCGGTGTCCTTAGAAGGTTCATATTCCAATTTTACCTATATTTTCCAGGGCATTTTTGGCTTCCTCTCTGTCGCTCCAGTCGATGGCCTTGCCATCCTCGATGTGGATGGACCGCTCGCTGCCCTTGCCGGTCACGATTACGGTGTCCCCCGGTTTGGCCGCGGCCATAGCCGCGCGGATGGCCTCCCGGCGGTCGACCACCTTCTGCGCCGCCTTCGGAATGCCCTTTTGAATATCGTCGAGGATCGCCCCCGGATCTTCATCATACGGGTCTTCGTTGGTCAGGATGATCTGGTCCGCGTAGCGCGCGGCGACCTCGCCCATCACCGGCCTTTTCCACTTGTCGCGGCCGCCGCCGCAGGAACCGAAGACGGCGATGAGCTTCGCGCCGGCTTTCATATCCGACCGGAGCGCTTTATATACCGCTTCCATGGAGTCCGGCGTGTGAGCGTAATCCACGACCACGCGGAACGGCTCACGGGCCACGAACTCCATGCGGCCCGGGACACCTTGGAAATCCCTGAGCGCTTCTTTCACGGTGTCATCCGATATCCCAAGCTTGCGCGCAACGGCCAGGGCGGCAGCGACATTTTCCTTGTTGAATTCGCCCGGCAAGCTGCCCAAAAGACCCTCCGGCCAATCTTCGATAGAGCGCTTGGAATACAACACCAATTGCGGGCCCGGCAGGTTCTCCCGGAAGTACGCCGAACGCCCGTCGTCCGAGTTCACGTAGGCGGTGGCGCCTTGGCCTACCGCGTACTTCAAGAACACAAGCTTGGCGCCACGATATCTTTCGAACGAACCATGGCTTTCGATGTGCTCCGGGGCGATGTTGGTGATGGCCGCGTGGCGCCAGTTTATGAAACGATGCCGCGCCTGGATCACGCCCTGCGAGGTGACCTCGATCACCGCGTGCGTGCAGCCCGCCTTCTTCGCGTCGCGCAGAAAACGCTGGATGAAGAAGCGCCCGGGCATGCTGTTGCCCGTGCGGTTTGGCACATCTCGATCGCCGATACGGGAATGCACGGAGGACAACAAGGCCGTCTTGCGGCCGGCCGCTTCGAGGGTCACCGTGAGAAGCTCCGCGACCGTGGTCTTGCCCTTGGTGCCGGTAATCCCGATGACCGTGAGGCCGCGGCTCGGGAAACCGCAGATGACCGCGCCAGCTAGCGCCATGCCGAAGTGATACAGCCAAGCCAGTCCCGGCAGGCGGTACGCCGCCCTCAATGCCTTGTTCCGCCTTATGCGATCGATAAATGACATGCCGCCGTTATCTCTTACCCAGGACTTTGAGCGCCTCGCGCAGGCGCGCCTCCAGCCCTTTCACGTCCTTGCTGATCTTTTCGAGCGCCGATTTGGCCTGGTCGCGGCGGTAGCCGAGACCGACCAGGGTCTCCACGAGATCGGAGTCGCCTTCCATTTTTTTGACCATCTCTTCCGCGCCGCCCAAATGGATCTTGTCTTTCAATTCCAGAACTATGCGCTCGGCGGTCTTGCGGCCGATCCCGGAGGCCTTGGTTAGGAGGTCCGGACGCCCTTCCTGGATGGCGGCGCCCAGTTCCGCAAGTTCGGCCACGTCCAAGATGGCCAGCGCCGAGCGCGGACCCACGCCGGCGATCGTGAGCAGTAGTTCAAAAAACTCCAATTCCTCCGGGGACTGGAAGCCGTAAAGGTCCAGCGCGTCCTCGCGGACATGCAGATGACAGAAAAGATACGTCTCCGTCCCCTGTTTCAAGCGCTTCAAGCCGCGGTCGCTCATGTGCGCCTTGAGCCCCAGGCCGCCGACCTCTACCACGGCGAAGCCCTCGGAAATTGTGGCCACCGGGCCTTTGACGCTGTAGATCATAGAGATGGAATCTTGGGTTCAGGATAGAAGATTTGGCCCAAACAGACAATCCGCGCCAACGACTTGCGTTTTTAGCGGTCCTCCACTATTATCTTCCCGATGCCTATCACCTCTTCCGCAAAGAAAGCCCTGCGCCAGAACAAGCGCCGGCGCGTAATGAACCTGTCCCGCCAGGACGCCTATAAGAGCGCCATTAAGGAGTATCGCGCGCTGGTTGGCGCCAAGAAGATGGACGAGGCCGCCGTGGCCCTCAAGAAGGCCTTTAAGAACTTGGACAAGGCCGCCAAGGGCAAGACCATCAAAAAGAATAAGGCCAGCCGCCTGAAGTCCCGCCTCGCGAAGCTCGTTAAGAAGGCCTAGCTGGCCAGGAGGTCGGCCAGCGCCTCTTCGTAGTCCATCTTACCCATCTTGACCGCCCGGTCGTACGCCGCGAACTGCGGCGTTTTTTGCGCCCACAAAGCGGAGATGATGTTGAACACTTTGGCCGCCGGCTCATTGTCGTGCTCCAGACGCGCTAGCGCGGCGAAGCGCTCGCCCATATTGGCACTGCGCAGGGTCTGGACCAGCGGGAAGAAATCCGGGGCGGCGCCCTCCAGGCCGAGCGCGGCGAGGTCCGCGGCAGTCAGTTTCTTCCCAGCTCCGGCGAGCTTCTGAACCTCGGTCACTAGCCCCCAGCTGTCCTTCTCGTACGCGCGCGCCAGAAGCGCCAGCGCTCCCGCGTCCAGATCAACCTTATTCGTCGCCGCCTCGGTCTGCACGAATTTGATCCAAGCCGCACCCTCGAGATTCTCGAACTCCGCGCTGGTGACCGGCGCCTTCAAGAGAAAGTCATATGCCTTGACCGGCTTCTTATCGGCGACGATCAGCGCGTTCAGTTGTTTGTATTTCATGAACGGCTCCAGAGCTATCTTCAGTTTCTTTGGCGTCACTTCGAATACGTTCTCTATAAGGACCAGCTTTGCCAGCTCGAACAAAGAGCGCGAGCGCGCGGCGAGATTAAGCACCTGCAATCCGTCCGCGGCCTCCAAATCCACATGCTCGATGCCGTGCGCGGAATATTTCTTCTCGAATTCGGCGATATAGAAGCGCTTCTTGTCATCGCGGCGGTAGCTGTCGGGGCCGTAAAGGAAGATGATCATCTGCGTGAAGGAAATATATCACAAAGATTTCGATTTGACGGCGATACTAAATTATAATATAATAGCACTAACCGGTCAATAGTGACCGCGCAACTTGAAATAGGGGAGGAGGTGCGCCTTGGAATACGCCGAATTACAGCTTCTGGGAGGCGGGCTGTACCTCCTGAATAAAGTTTTTCTTCTCCTCATGGAGAAGCGCGGTCTCGGCCGCGAAGACAACGCCTTCTGGTTCTGGAAGAAATGGGCTTGGGGCGTTTATCTGTTGGGTTTGCCCCCCTGGCTCGTGTTCTTCTATCTCGAGCAGAACTGGATCTTCTTCTGTATCGAGGCGGGCGGCGCGCCGGCAATGTTGTGTGGATTCATCAACTCTATGAGCCAGAGGGATGCGCCACGCTGGCTGGAGAGGATTGCCATCGCCGCGGTCCCGTTCGGCATTGCTCTGAGTTTGTGGGATTTGGGTCTGTCGCGCTGGCCGACTCAGTTGCTAGAGGTCGCCGGCAGTGCTGGATTCCTGGTGGGCACCTACCTCCTCTACAAGGAGCGCTTGGTGGGCTATCGGTGGTTCATGTTGATGAACCTCGCCACGGGCATCTTGGTAGGGATCCAGGGATACTCGATTTTGTGCGGCATGCAAGCCGCGTCCATCGGGATCATCGCGCTGGCCTACCGCGCGAAGAAGCAGAATCTATCAGCCCTGCGCTGAGTGACGAGGACTCGTCGCCGGCGCGGGGCTTCGTCATTTTTATTTATTTTCTACGTCCCGCCGCCGCCTTCACGAAAGCCAAGAACAAAGGATGAGCGGTCAAAGGCCGCGAGGTCAGTTCCGGATGGAATTGTGTGCCAAGGAAGAATGGATGCTTGCTCGCGGGCAATTCCATGATCTCCATGAGCCGCCGGTCGGGCGACACGCCGGAGAACAGTATGCCTTTTTTCTCCAGCCGCTTGATGTAGTCGGGGTTCACTTCGTAGCGATGCCGGTGTCTTTCTAATATGGTGGTCTTTTTCTTGTTGCTTTTTTTCTTTACCACAAAGCGCGTGCCGCGATACGCCGCCTCCGCGCGGGTGCCGGGCGCGAGCTCCGCGGGATATTCACCTAGCCGCATGGTCGCGCCATAATTCTTTTCCGCCATGTTCTTCTTCTGCTCTGGCATGATGTCAATCACCGGGTATGGGGTCTTGGGTTTTATCTCCGTCGTGTTCGCGCCCTTCAAGCCGACCACGTGCCTGGCAAATTCCACCACTGCTAGCTGCATGCCGTAGCACAGGCCGAAATATGGGATCTTTTTCTCGCGGGCGTATTGGATCGCGGCGATCTTGCCCTCCACGCCGCGGCTACCGAAGCCGCCGGGCACGATGAGACCGTCGTACTGCGACAGCTCTTTCAGCGCCGCTTTGGACCTCTCGAACTTGTCGGCCTCGATCCACTCGATGACCGGCTCACGATTCAGAGCAAAGGCCGCGTGCTTGACCGCCTCCAGCACGGAGATATAGGAGTCCTCCAGCATGAAGGCCCCGGAGCCGAAGTACTTGCCCACTATGCCTATCTTGACCTGCTTCTTAGCCCCTTTGGCCTTGCGCACGAAGGCGCCCCACTCCTTGAGGTCCTTGCGCCTCGGACCCAGCTCCAGCTTCCTCAAAAGAAGGCTGCTCAGGCCGTCCGCCTCGAAGTTCAACGGCACTTCGTAAATCGTTTTCACGTCCGGCGCGGACACTACATCCTCCGGAGCCATGTTGCAGTTCAAAGCGATCTTCTCTTTCCTTTTTTCATCGATTTTCACTTTCGCGCGAGCAAGAACTATATCCGGCTGCAATCCGGAGGAGTTCAGGGTGCGCACCGCGTACTGGGTCGGCTTGGTCTTTAGCTCCGTGCCGCCGGCGCCGAGGGTCGGCAGGAAACTTACGAGCACGAGCGCCACGTCGTGCGGTCGTTTCAAGCGCAACATACGGATGGCCTCCAGGAACAGGATGTTCTGATATTCGCCCACAGTGCCGCCGATCTCGATCAGTGCTATTTCGGATTTGTTCCTTGCCGCAGCGCGGTCGATACGCGCGATTATCTCCAGAGGTATCTGTGGTACCACCTCGACGCACCTGCCGCCATATTCTAAGTTCCTCTCTTTCTTTATCACCGACAGATAGATACTGCCGGTGGTCATGTAATTCTCGCAAGTGAAATCGCGGTCCAGGAAACGCTCGTAATTGCCCATGTCCTGGTCGCACTCCGTGCCGTCCTTCAGCACGAACACCTCGCCATGCTCCGTCGGATTCATTGTGCCCGCGTCCACATTCACATATGGATCGATCTTCAAGGATGTCACTTCGAAGCCGCGCGCCTGCAATATTTTTCCAATCGAGGCGGTGGCAATACCTTTGCCCACGCCCGACATAACGCCCCCAACTACGAAAATGTACTTAGGTTTGGCCATAAGAGAGTGTTTCTTTAATTGTACCGGGGTGGGCCCGGGTTGGACAACCCCTACTCCACCGGCACCTCCTTGGGCGGTATGAGCGAAAAGTCCGTAGGCAGGGTGAAATGGAAAGTACTGCCCCGGTTCAGCTCGGATTCCGCCCAAACAGAGCCGCCGTGGGCCTGGATGATGTTCTGAGTGATGTAGAGGCCAAGTCCGGAGCCCTCCGCCTTGGACTTCACCGCGTTCGCGCCCCGGAAGAACTTGTCGAAAAGTTTCTTGGCGTCCTCCGGCGGCACGCCGATGCCGGTATCCTTCACGGCCACCTCCAAGTACGGCTGGTTTGGCTGCTGGGCCACCGTCACCGTGACGCTGCCGTTCTCCACGTTGTAGCGGATGGCGTTGTCCAACAAATTCGTGAAAGCCATAGACAGCTTCTTCTCATCGACATGGACCGAGGGCAAGGGCTCGGCCGGCGGATCGAAATAAAGCGAGATGCCGATGCGGCGCGCCTGCGGCAGGACCTCCGCCAGGATCTTTTTCAGGAATTCCACCAGGTCAATTTCCACAAACTCGTAACCGAAGCGGCCCTCCTCGATGCGGGATATGTTCAAAAGGTCCTCCACGACCATCTTTAGTTGCCGTGCCGATGACTGGGCGTTCGCGAGCAGGGCTTTGGAATTCTCATCGAGATTGGAGTTCCCGGCCAATTCCTCCAGCGTCCACTCGATGTTGGTGGTCGGCGTGCGCAACTGGTGGGAGGCCACGGTGATGAACTCTGTTTTGGATTTGGATAGGGCCATCTCGTGGGTCCGATCGCGGATTATTTTCATGAAACCGCTCACGTTGCCGGCATCGTCCGCGAGGGGCGTGGTGATCGTGCGCAGTTCCTGGATGGGGTCCTCGAAGGAGATGTCCACCACCTGCGGATACTCGCCGGACTTGGAGCGCGGCACCATGGTCGGCGAGAGCGTCGGGAAGAGGGTCTGCACCAGGCGCCGCAGGTTCGGGTCTTCCGCCTGCTGCGGGCCGATCACCTGGCCGAGCAGGTCGTCGGCTTTCAGCGCGAAGATTTTCTCCGCCGCCGCGTTGAAGAGGGAAACCCGGAAGTTCCGGTCATAGACGATCAGGCCGTCCTGCATGGAGGCCAGGATGCTGCGGAGCTCCGCCGCCTCGCCGCCCGCCGGCGGATGCGCAGAATTGGGCGGCTGCCCGTCGGGCTTGCCAGTGAACCAGCTCATTGCCTCAATATTACCACTCCCTGCGGCCCGTTGCCTACTCTATCGCCTCCTTGCGGCCGCGGATGAAATCGCTCACGTTCTCCACGAACTCCACGAAGATGTGGAAGGGCATGTCCACCAGCAGGTCCACGGCAATGACCAGGAAGTTGAACCTGGACAAGCCGGAGATGATCCAGGTGCCGATGGTGATGAACGGGATCGCGAACACGTCCAGCACGAAACCCAGGACGCGCGCCTTTTTCTTCTCCAAACTTATCTCCCTGGCCCGGTTATGGACCTTGACCCCGGCCGCGCCCACCAGCGAGGTGAACAGGACGAATATCACGATGTCCGCGTAGTTGAAATCCAGCCAAAGCAGGAGATTGGCTATGAGATACAGGGAGACAAAGAACATCGCCAGATAGAAGAGGCGCACCGCGAACTCCGCGGCGGCGGCGCGCTTCTTGGGAAACGCGAGAATGTATTCCCGCGAAGCGCCATCCGACCTCATGCGGATTATCTCGTCGGCCACCAGCGCCTCGTTCTTGCGCGACGGCATGCGGATGAAAGCGACGATGATGAGCATGAGGAGCGGCGCGAACACGATATTGGCTATGGTATGCGCCAGCGAAAAATCATTGAAAACGTAGTTCTGCAAAGGGATCTCCACAGCCAGCGCGATCGCTATCTTCGAAAGGAAGAAGGAAATGACCGTGAGGAAAGCGAAGCGGCGCAGTTTGGCGCGGGCGCGGCGGAACCGCCGGCGATAGGCCTCGCGGGCTCGCGATTCCAGTTCCTCCTTGTCGTTCAGGACCACCGGCAGTTCCCCATGCTGGTCGGCGGCGCGTACCACGTCACCGAGAACCATGAAAGCCGGTGCCCATTGGTGGGCCAGGGTGGCGAAGAAGCGTCTTTTGGGGTCGTTCAAGGCACGCTCGATATTCTTCTCTATCTCCGGCAGGGAACCTGCGAGCGCTCCCGCATCATCCGGACTAAGATCGGCGCGCTCCGGGTACAAAAAACGGAAGAGATGCAGACGCAGCTGGTCGTCGTCCACGCGCAACAACGCCCGCTCCACGGCAACGAAGATACCCGTAGACACGCGGGACTGCTCGAGCGTCGCGTTCCGGACCGTCAGATTGCCGAGGATGGTTGTGACCATGAAGTCCGCCATGGTCCGGTCATACACCGGCGGGAAGAGGGCCTCTTCCAGGGCGCTCGCGGTCACCCGGAAGAACCAGTCGGTCAAGACACGGCGTTCCCCCGCGGCCTCGCCCCGCAGGCCATCGCGGACGCGCAGATATGTGTCCACTATCCGGGCTATCTCTGGGATCTTGGTCTCCGGGACCTTGTCGTTCGGCAGGTGTCCGGCCCGAATGACGTCTTTGATGAGCGGCTCAGCTATATTTTTGGCGCCGTTCAACGTCAGGCGCCGCTTCAGGGCCCTGGAAATGAACCTTTTTCGGAAAAGATGCTCCTCCTTATAATCGATGATGTTCCGGGCTCGCTCGTAAAAAGCGGCCACTTTTAGGGCTATCTCGTCTACGTGTATTTTGGGGACTTCTTCGCCGGAAGCCTTATTTTCCAAGGTTCGCCGGCGTTCCAAGGACTCGGCTATAGCAGATAAGGCCATATATACGGGTTCGGGGGAAGTATACCACGCCCCGGGCCTAGAACATGGTCCCCTGGGGCGGGTCTTGCGGGACGGCTTTTTTGACGTTGTCACCACTGCCGGCACCGCCCGCGGTCAAACTCTTGAATCCGAGCTGCGAGAAATACGCCTCGCGGTCCAGGTCATCCTCGCGCACGGCCAAGTCTTCAAGCGAATCTGCCGCGAGCGGCGCGTCGTCCCGCAAAGTGACCAATCGCTTGGATTGCTCCGCGGCCGCCCGCTGGGATGCCACCTTGGCCGTAGCGGGGTCTTCCGGATGCGCCAGGATCTTCTCCACCGAGCCGTATTTGGATATCAGGGCGATCGCCGTCTTCGGCCCTACGCCCGGCACGCCTCTGATGTTGTCGGAAGGGTCGCCGGAAAGGGCCTTGTAGTCCACGATCTGCTGGGGACTCAGGCCGTATTCCTCGCGGATGGTGTTCTCGTCATATATCTTCGTCTCGCTGATGCCTTTCTTCGGCGCGCGTACCACGACGCGGTCGTCGCGCACTAGCTGCAGCGTATCCCGGTCGCCGGTCAGTATCACTGTCTGCAAATCTTCGGTCGCGGCAAAGCGATTGGCCAATGTCGCGATACAATCGTCCGCCTCGAAGCCCGCCTGGTCGAACACGCGCACGCCGAGCGCCCTGAAAAGATCGTGTGACGCGATGAGCTGGGTAATGAGCTCGCCATCCGTCTCCGGTCTTTGCGCCTTGTATTCCGCGAATTCCTCGTCGCGGAAGGTCGGCTCCGGCCGGTCGAAGCAGGCCGCCACATACTCCGGCTTCTCCTCGCGCAGGATCTTGTTCATGATCTTGGCCACGCCATACAAAGCCCCGGCTGGTGAGCCGTCCCGGGCGGTCAGGGGCGGCAGAGCGTGATAGGCGCGGTGCAGAAGCGAGTTCGCATCGATGAGAAGTAACGTTTTCATGGGGCTATGATAACACGCTCTTGCTCCGCCGTGCCGTGCTTGAAGCGCGCGCTGATCTTTTTTTTAGGGAGGAGGCCTTTGAGACGCTCCGGCCACTCAACGAGCACGACTGCCTGCGGATCTTTGAATATCTCTGCAAGGCCCAGTGCACCGGACTCGCGCGGTGCGCGGAAACGGTACGCGTCTATGTGATAGGCGCGCTTGAACCGCCTTGGTTTTTTGCCCCGGGCCGGCAGGCGGAATCTTTTCATAAGGACAAAGGTCGGGCTGGTCACTTTGCCGCGCGCGCCGAGCGCCTTCAGGAACCCCTGCGCGAAGGTTGTCTTGCCGGCGCCAAGGTCGCCGCTCAAAGCAATGACCATTGCCGTCCTGCCAGGCCCTTTTCTCAGGATCTTTTCTGCGACTACGGCTGCAACGATCTTAGTTTCTCTTGAAGAAGATGTGCGATAGGTCTGCATGCGACTTCAAGATAAACACGATAGCTACGGCCAGGGCAAGGGCGGTGCCGAGGAGATGTCCGAAAATCTGCGCGCCGGCGCCCGTGGGCGGATTGAGCGGGGCGCCGATAGGATATTCGTTGTCGTATGCGAAAGGCGTCGCTTGTGAAAGCTTGTTTGCGGCCCAGGGTGTCGGAGTTGCGAAAACAATGCCGCTTTTCGTGCGATTAACGCTTTGGCCCTTGGGAGCGGTGCCGATGAAATATGTTTGGTCGGCTAGGCGGCCGGTTGCGTCGTACAACGCGAGGCGGCCGTCGGAATTTTTAAGCGTAAGCTTGCTCTCCGTGCGCGGCACGACAAGATACGCGCCGGGCCCGAGCGTCCCGTGCAGAGTGAAAAGCTTTTTACCATCGGCGGTGAGACGCCAACCGGTCAGGTCTACTGGCGAGTTGCCAATGTTCAATACTTCGACCCATTCGCCCTTGGCGTCATTGCCTGCGGGGTTCGGGAGCCATTCGCTGATAACAACCATGCCAGAATTATCCACCGATTACGTTAAGCAGCTTTAAAGTTTTCTTTAGCTTTTTCTAACGGCCTTCTGTTAAGTTACTACCCTTGGTTACTAATACGATGAAATATTTTGCGAAGTGGATTTGGCTTAAAGAGAAGCTAAATGGGCTCGTCCACCGGGCGCCGTTGGTCTCAGAAAGAGATATATGGTGGGTAAGTATCGGCGAGAATGTCGGATCGGAGATTTCTGGTAAAAGCGACCTTTTCTCCCGCCCGGCGATTATTTTTAAAAAACTTGCGCGTGGATTCTACTTCATCGTACCAACAAGCACAAAGCAAAAAGTGGGCACTTGGTATGTGCCGTTTAAACATCAGGGTAAGAATATGGTGGCATGTCTACACCAAGCGAGAACAATAGACCATCGCAGGTTATCATCGAAGCTTGGCACGCTTGATGCCGCCGATTTTGAACGAGTAAGGAATGGATTCCGCTCCCTTTATAAATAAGCATTCCCCACCTTTTGGGGGGTGGGGCCGCGGGAAAATCCCGAAAGTGGATTTATTGTATGCCCATGAAGGGATTTGTCAACTCATCCTGCTATCGAATGTAGTTGCGAAGTATATCCCTCTTTTTCGCCACCAAGAGCCATCTTTGTTGCGCAAGATTGGCAATTCTTTGCAAGACAGACCTGATCTGTGAGTCCCCCTCGGCGACAAGTAGCGTAGAATCCCTAAAGTTTGCTTCCATGGTCTTTAAGGCAACGATTGTCTGATTAAAGCCCTCGTTGCTCTCTTTAACCATCCTTGTTGCCGGTGCGCGGCCGAACTTATCAACTACGCTCGCAATAGTGTTCAAATTTTGTAAAAGCATCTCAGCGTTTTTGGTGTGATGGAAATTTTGGACCTCCGCTAATACCCCTCTTAGCCTGAGAATTTCAGCTGGGTCGATGAGCGGAGATAACCCCTGTGATTCGCGGACTTCCAGAACCCTGGCAAGCCTGTTGCCACTTTCCACTAGCCCCTCAACGACCCTAGAAAGAGTTTCTGGGCTGGTTTTTGATTTTTCTTGTTCCTTTTTTTGCTGCTGTCCTCGTTCGAGACGCCCTTTGTCGCGCTCATAATCCTCTCCGGCCATTGCCCGTGCTTTATTAATATCCTCGATGCGTTCCATATATTTCAGTCTCAAGCTACAGCAACTCCCCTTTCCTTCTTGTCCTCAAATGATCGTACGCCGGCGGCAGGACTATGCGCCCGCCGGGCGTGCGCTGCAGGAATCCCAAAGACATGAGATATGGCTCGTAGATGTCCTCGATCACGCCGCGCTCCTCGGAGAGCGCCGCCGCCAGGGTGCCCACCCCCACTGGCCCGCCATTGAATTTATCTATCATTGTGTTCAAAAGCTTGCGGTCGTGCGGCTCCAGGCCCATCTCGTCTATATCCAGCAATTCCAAGGCTTTGCGGGCGGTTTCTACGTCTATTTTCGCCACACCGTCCGCGCCTTTGGCGCCGTGCACCTCCGCGTAGTCCCGCGCGCGCTTCAGCAGGCGATTGGCGACGCGCGGCGTGGCCCGCGATGCGTGCGCCAAAAGCTCTATGGCCTCCGGCACCGCGGATAGGCCCAGTATCCGCGCGGAGCGCGTCATGATCTGCTTGATGTTCTCCGGCGAGTAGTATTCCAGTCGGAAGGTCGCGCCGAAGCGTGAGCGCAGCGGCTGGGACAGCAGATTCTCGCGGGTGGTCGCAGCGAGCAAGGTGAAGGGCGGCAGGTCGATGGTCAAAGAGCGCGCCGAGGGTCCTTTGCCGATCATGATATGCAGCTTGCGAGATTCCATGGCCGGATACAAAACCTCCTCGATCAGGCGGTTGATGCGATGCGCCTCGTCGATGAAGAGCACGTCGCCGGGCTCCAGGTTGGTGAGGATGGCGGCCATGTCCCCCATCTTCTCGAGCGCGGGGCCGGAAGTCGTCTTTATCTGTGAGCCGAGCTCCTTCGCCACGAGAACGGCGAGGGTGGTCTTGCCCAGGCCGGCCGGACCGGAGAACAGGATATGGTCCATGGCATCCTTGCGTTTCTTCGCGGCGTCGATGATGACGCGCAGATTCGCCAGCACCTTCTCCTGCCCCACGTAATCCTGCCACGCGCTCGGCCGGAGCGCTTGATCGATGCCTTGGTCCTCCGAGGACGAAAACCCCGTCGGTGGCACTATCGGGAAAGAAATGTCATCCTGCGCGTCGCTCATGGCAGTATTGTATCCCTCTTTTCGCTGGCCGTCATTTCAAGTTCTTTCAGAAGCGGCCTCGCCACCCCTAGCGGCGGGCCTAGCTCTCGCGCTAAGCGCTCCGAGATCTTCTTACAGAACTTGAAATGACGGCTATTGACAAGAGGGATAGAATATGCTAACATATACACCGTTCGTAACAGCTTCGAACCTGGGGGCAAAGAATTATTTTTAGATCTTCAGGAAGGCTTGGTTTCGGCGAGGCCTCTCCTCAAAGTATTTCTAACCTCTTTTAATTTATTAAGGAAGTTGCCCCCAGATTCGAGGCGATTACTTCAGCCACTCTATGGCGCCGGTCACGGACTCCACCTCCAAGAACGTAGTGATGCCGGCCAAAACTTTCAAAACACCGTCTTCCTGCATCCTGACCATCTGCTGCTTTTTGGCAAGCTCGTTCAGGGCTATCGCCGAGGCCTCTTTCAAAATGAGCGCTTCCAGTTCCGGGCCGCCCTGAAAGAATTCGAACGCGGCGCGGCGGCCGCGGTAGCCGAAGGTGTTGCAGGTCTCGCAGCCCACCGGCTCGAATATCTGCGGCTTGGCGTAGGGCGCCCGGTCCACGCGGGGCGGCAGGCCGTCCAAGAATTTTTTTATCTTTCCGTTAAGTTCGGGAGTTATAGTTACCGGGCGCTTGCACTTGTCGCAGAGCTTGCGTACCAAGCGTTGGGCGATGACCAGGGACAAACCCGGGCCGATGACCTCCGGCTTTACGCCGACATCTATCAGGCGCGGCACCGCGCCGACGGCGTCGTTCGTATGCAGGGTGGAGAGCACCATGTGGCCGGTGAGCGAGGCCTCCAGCGCGATATCCGCCGTCTCCAAGTCGCGAATTTCGCCGATCAGGATGACGTCCGGGTCCTGGCGCACGATGGCCCGCAGGCCCTTCGCGAAAGTATAGCCGACCTCATTGTTCACCTGGGTCTGTTCGATGCCGTCGATACGGTATTCGATCGGGTCCTCCACGGTAATGATCTTTATCTCCGGCGTCACCTGGCTCTTTAGGAAAGCGTAGAGGGTGGTGGTCTTGCCGGAGCCGGTCGGCCCGGTGTTTAGGATGAGACCGTTGGGTTTCGCCAGCTCTTTTTCGACAAGCGCCAGGTCGTCCGGACGGAGCCCGAGGTCGGTCAGCTTCACGTTGATCGCGTCCGGATCCAGTATGCGCATGACAATGGTCTCGCCGAACTCCGACGGGATGACCGAAACGCGGACTTCGACGTCCTTGGCGCCGACCGCGATGGTGAAACGGCCGTCCTGGGCCTCGCCATGCACGTTCATCTTCAGGTTCGACAGCAATTTGATGCGCCCCACCACGGCCGTGTAGTTCTTGAGCGGGAAATCGGAAGCGATGTCGTGCAGCACGCCATCCACGCGGTAGCGAATGCGTGCATCCTTCTCCTCCGCCTCGAAGTGTATGTCCGAGGCGCGGGTCGCCAGCGCGCCGGCCAGAAGTACCTCCAAGACGTCCGTAGTGGATACGCTCTTGTAATCGGTGTTCTTTAATTTGTCCTCGACGGACTTGACGCTGCCCGAGGCGGTGGCGCCCGTGCCGCCTTCCTGCGCCTTGATCTCCACTTTGCCGGTGATGCCCTTGGCCTCCGGGGTCACGAAATCATAGTAGTGCCAGGTTTCGGTGATGCCGGACAGGGAGGCAATGAAAAGCTTCCCGGTGTATTCATCGGCCTTCAACCGCTCGAGGATTGCGACGGTCTCGGGCAGGGATGGTTCATAACAGACGATCGCCAGCTCCCGCACCTTGAGCTGCACCGCCACCATCTTGCCGGCCATGGCTTCTTCCTTGGAGATCAGCTTCACGGCCTCGATGGACACCGGCGTCTTGCGCAGGTCGACGTAAGGGATCTTAAGTCGCTTGGCCCGTCGTTCCGCGTCGCGCTCCTCCGCCGCGCGCTGGATGGAGGTGATTCTTTTCTGGAGCTCTTCCTGATTGGCGGAGATTGCCATGAGTTCAGTATATAATACTCGCATATGATCATCCTTGGCATGGATCCGGGCACCGAGCGGGTCGGGTACGGGATCATCCAAAGTTCCGGCGGGAACGCCGCGCTCGTAATGGCCGGTGTCTTGGAGGTCCCTCACAACGGCGACAAAGCGGAGGTGCTGGAGGCCATCCACGCCGGGATCGCCAAGTTGTGCAAGGAGCACCGTCCGGATGTCTTCGCCATAGAGAAACTGTTCTTCTCCAAAAACCGCAAAACCGCGCTGGCCGTGGCTGAGGCCCGCGGCGTCATGCTCATGGCGGCCCGGGAGGCGGGCATCCCGATCCAGGAATACTCGCCGAACGAGGTGAAGCTGGCGGTCACCGGCTACGGCGGGGCGGACAAGAAAGCCGTCCTGAAAATGGTACGCCTTATCCTGCAAGCGCCAGAACTGGAGGTGATCGATGACGCGAGCGACGCCCTGGCCATCGCCCTCGCGGCCGGGCAAAACCTTGGACAAAAGGGCTCTTGACACGCAAACTCGCTCGCATATACTTTCCCCGAAAAAGGTCGTTGTAAGAACCCCTCAAAAAACAGAGACAAAATGGTCGCCACTGAATATGAGCTCGAGCCGTTGTACGCGCAGCTCCTCAGCGACGAATCTCCGGACCCGGATGCAGCGGACCTGGATCTGGACGCGGAAGAGGATGAAGACGAGGAACTGGACGATGTGGATGAGTCCGGGGACGATACTGAGAAATAAGTCGAAGAAAAGGCGCCCTCATAGACATGATGGGCGCTTTTTCTATAAAATGAAGGTGTGCCAAAGTTCCTTAAGATATGGGCCCGCAGGCTGCAGCGCCGTCTGAGCGCTTTTTTTGCGCGACGTGGCCGGGGCGGCAAGAGGCGGTTCTTCCTGCGTCTGCTGGGGTGGTGTGTTCTGATCGGCGCGGCGGCGCTGGCAGTGCTTTTCTTTTTTATGACCCGCGGTCTGCCCACCCCGGAGCAGATCGCCAACCCGCCGGTCACGGAATCCACTAAAATATACGACCGCACCGGCACCGTTCTTTTGTATGAGATAAGCGGCGGGCAGAAGCGCACCTACGTGAATTTCGACGAGATCCCGCAATCGCTCAAGGACGCAACCCTGGCGATCGAGGACAGTGATTTCTATGAGCATGGCGCGTTCAGCATCCGGGGCATAGTGCGTTCCCTGTGGTACGACCTTACCAATCCCGGCGGGACGCTGCGCGGCGGCTCCACCATAACCCAGCAGCTGGCCAGGAACGCGTTCCTGAACCTGGAACAGACGCTGACCCGCAAGGTCAAGGAGCTTATCGTCGCCATCCAGATAGACCGGCAGTATACCAAGGATAAGGTCCTGGAGCTTTACCTGAATGCCATCCCATACGGCCCGACCATCTACGGCGTCGAAGGCGCCAGTCAGGCCTACTTCTCGAAACCGGCCAAGGACCTGACCCTGGCGCAGTCCGCCGTTCTGGCGGCTATTCCGAAAGCGCCCAGCTTCTATTCTCCCTGGGGCAACAACGTCAAAGCGCTCATCCAGCGCCAGCGTCTCGTGCTCCAAAGGACGTATGACACGGGCCGCATAACCAAAGAGGAGTTGGACAAGGCGCTCGCGGAGCCGGTCGTGTTCTCGCCGCCCAGCGGCCGCGGGCTGAAGGCGCCGCACTTCGTTACCGCCGTGGAGGATTACCTGAGCCAGAGATACGGCGAAGAGGTCCTGCGCACCGGCGGCCTGCGCGTCGTGACCACGCTGGACTGGACCCTGCAGCAACTCGGCGAGAGGGTGGTGGCCGAAGGCGCGGACAGGAACGAGCGGTTGTATGGCGGCACGAACGCCGCGCTGGTCGCGCAAGACCCGCGCACCGGACAGGTCCTGGCCATGGTGGGCTCCCGGGATTATTTCGCCCCGGACCAGGAAGGGCAGTTCAATGTGGTCACCCAGGGCCTGCGTCAGCCGGGTTCCGCGCTCAAGCCTTTCGTATACATGAACGCGTTCATGAAGGGCTATACGCCGGAGACGGTCCTGTTCGATATCCCTACGGAGTTCTCGACCAATTTGAGCTGCCCGAAAGTGCCGACCGCTGCGGACTTCCGGGAAAGCGATCCGCAATGTTTCCACCCGCAGGACTACGAGGGTTCCGGCGTCGGGCCGGTGACCATCCGCGCGGCGCTGGCGCAATCCATAAACATACCGGCGGTCAAGACGCTGTATCTCACCGGCCTGCGCTCCTCCATTGGGCTTATGCAGGCGGCCGGCCTGAAGACCCTGGACGATCCGGATAAATTCGGCCTGGCGGTGGTGCTCGGCGGCGGCGCGGTGCGTCTCTACGACCTGGTGAACGCTTACGCCATGCTTTCGCAGGAAGGCATCCTGCGGGAGCAGTCCTTGATACTGGAAGTGCGCGATAAGGATAAGAAGGTCTTGGAGCGATATCAAAGCAAGGAGAAGAGAGTCGCGGATCCCAACTACGCCCGCACTGTCACCGACATACTGGCCGACGTAAGCGCCCGCGCGGGGCTTTTCCATTCCAGTTTGGGGCTGACTGTGTTCCCCGGCTATGATGTGGCTATGAAGACCGGCACTTCGAACGACTACCGCGACGCCTGGACCATGGGCTACACGCCTTCTCTCGCGGTCGGCGTGTGGGCCGGCAACAACGACAACACGCCCATGCATCGCCAGGGCTCAAGCATCCTGGCCGCGGTGCCGATCTGGAGCTCGTTCATGAAGGAGGCGCTGCTCGCCCAGCCGCCGCAGGCGTTCATCAAGCCCGATCCATTGCCGGCCTCCAGGCCGGTGTTCTCGGGGCAGTACGTGCAGGACGGCCAGGCGCACTCCATCCTGTACTACGTGGATAAAGACGACCCGACTGGGCCGCCACCCACTAATCCGTACGACGACCCGCAATTCGAAAGATGGGAGACCGCGGTGCGGGCTTGGACCGCCGCCAACCCGGGGCGCATATCGACCACGACAGAGGAAGTCCCGCCGCCCGCGCTCATCGAGGAAGAGGAGCCGGAGCCCGGCGTCACCCCTTGAGGATCGGCATCAGGATATAGAAATACGAAGCGTCCTGTCTGGATTTAAGAATGGCCGGCTTGTTGTCGTTGTTCAAACCCAAGACGAACTCTTTGGGCGGCATTGTCTTCGCGCCTTCCAAAAGGTACTTCCAGTTAAAACTAACTTCTTTAAAAGTCCCTTTTGTCTTCGCCGGCAATTGGTAAGAGTTCTCGCCCAGTTTCTCGTCCCGGGAAGATATCTCCAGCGACTCGCCCGCGCCCGGACGCAAAGTAACTTCGGATGACGCGCCGCTCATGATGCCGGCAAGCTTCACGGCATCCAAAAAATCGTCCCGGTCCGCAAGAACCTCCGCCTGGTACTCTTTGGGTATGACCGCGCGATAATCGGGGAAGGTGCCCTCGAGCAGGCGGGAGATTAAGTCTATCCGCTCGGTCCGGAAAAGCATCTGACTCTGGTCGCGGTATATCTTAATCGGGCCCTTGGCTTTCAGGATGCGCGCCAACTCCTGCGCGGTGCGTAGCGGCAACAACACTTTGAATTCCACGGATGTGCTCGCTTCAAAATCCTTATTGACCAGCGTCTTCTCGGCGAGACGGAAGCTATCCGTAGCCACCAGAACAATACGGTCGCCGAAAAACTGAAAATATACGCTGGAAAGCTCCGGCCTTAACTCCGAGAACTGGGCCGCGGAAAGCGCCGCGTCCAGGGATTCTTTAAACAGAAGGGAATCCAATTCGATGTATTCCGCGACATTCTCGATGGTCGGCAGTATCGGGAATTCGTCCGGGAGGGTGCCTTGGAGATTGGCTTTATAACTATCGGTGGTGATATTCAAGCTGGCGCCATCCGCAGACAGTTCAACTCTTTCGTCTGAAAGATTGGATGTTATCTGGCCCAATAAGCCGGCTGGCGCGGTTATACTGCCCTCCTTGTTCACCTTCCCGGCGAGATCGTACCGCATACCGATCTCTAGGTTGGTGGCTGTTAGGGTTATTTTATTGTCCTTCGCCT
>Ga0209541_10001391_pt1 | contig 48261 bp, 43 predicted proteins | sample RifCSPlowO2_01_FD_184027 | JGI IMG/M metagenome (GOLD analysis project Ga0209541, IMG submission 184027) | Groundwater microbial communities from Rifle, Colorado - Rifle CSP2_plank lowO2_0.1 (SPAdes) (version 2) | ecosystem: Environmental > Aquatic > Deep subsurface > Groundwater | place...
TTCAGATAAAACTATTATTCTTACCGGAGCAATGGTTCCTTATGTATTTAGAAGCTCTGATGGATTATTTAATTTAGGGGCGGCTTTAGCTTTTGCCCAAACCCTTCCTAAAGGAGTCTATATTGCCATGAATGGAAAATATTTTAATTGGGATAATGCCAGAAAGAATAAAAAAATAGGGGAATTTGAAGAACTATCTAGCTAAAAAATAGACGTCTTTTTTAAGAGCGATTAGCTCGCAAGAAAGATACATTATTTCTTCAGATAGTACACATCTTTCTTATAACGGTAGTCAGAAAACTGAAATTCACCTTTTCCGTTCAAAAGTGCCTGATAATCATTACAATCTCTACAGCCTCCCTGATCTCGCCTAATACAAACCCATTCATTCTTTGTTAGAGCATCTTTTATTTCTTTTCCTTTTTCCGTTAACCGTTCCAATTTTTCCCCCAAAAGATCCAAAACTATTTCCCTAGGTTCATCATCCCTATCCAAATACCAGTAACCAGCCGAAGTCACATCCCTTTCTAAATTTGCCTCAGCTAAAATAGCATAAATATAAAGCTGAAGGGGATCTTTTTCATCATTAGCTCCTGATTTAAAATCTATTACAAAAAGAGTTCCATCTTCTTTTACCTTAATATAGTCAAAATTACCCATTAAAACTACATCTTCAAACAAATTATATTTAGGAAAAGTTAAGCGTGGCGCACTTTTCCCCAAAATCTGCCAATTTTTGTAAAAGTTTTCTAATATAGAAAGCCCCCTTCTGCCAAAATTAGCCTCATCTTCTAAGGAAGCAAATCCGCCCTTTTTCCCTCTAAATCTAAGCCAAAGATTTCTATATTTATCAATCAGTTCTTTCTCTGTAGGCTTCTCCACTTCTTCTAAAAACCATTTTATGGCATCATGCACTGTTGAACCTAAGGCTAAGTTTGGGGAGGCTATTTGCAATTTGAAACCATTCTCAGGATTCCTGTAGATATTTTTTAAATAATAGGATCTTGGACAATTTAAAAAATCCTTTAAACCAGTATAAGAGATAAAGATAGCGTTTTTGATAAATTTCTGAGGTTGGCTTTTAATCAACGATTGGTTTTCCCTTAATGTAATGCTCTTTAATTTTATTAGCCTCTCCTATCAAGCTATTATCAGCCAACCAACTCCAGGCCTCAAAAGCACCTCTACTAAGTCTTTTTCTCAAGTCTTCATCTAATCCATCACCTTTTTCAGCCAAGGTTCTACTGATACCACCAAACCTCGCCAAATAGAATCTAGCTTCTTGGTCATATTTGCCAGCTCTAATTAACTCTTCTTCAAAATTAACTGTTTGCTGTTCTGGGGTTGCCATTAAAACTATTATATACAAATCTGTTAAAATTTAAAGCTATGATTATTCTTGGAATTGAAACCAGCTGTGATGAGACTGCTGCAGCTGTATTAGAAAAAAAAGGAGGATGTATACAAATATTGTCCAATATTGTTGCCTCATCATCAGAACTTCAATCTAAATACGGAGGAATTATTCCTGAGCAAGCTGCCAGAGAACAAATTAAGGCTATTGTTCCTGTAATTCAGGAGGCACTTGAGCAAGCCAAGACCAAACCAGATCAACTGGATGCTATAGCAATCACCTTTGGTCCAGGCTTAATTGGATCACTTCTAGTAGGAGTTGAAACAGCAAAAACCTTAGCTCAAATTTGGCAAAAACCTCTTATTCCTATTAATCACCTTTTGGGGCATTTTTATGCCAACTGGATCACGCCCCAGCAACCTAGTTTTCCATGCATAGGCTTACTTGTTTCAGGAGGACATACTGATTTAGTACTCTTCACAGATCATGGGAAGTACCAATATTTAGGAGGCACTCGGGATGATGCTGCTGGTGAATGTTTTGATAAATGCGCCAGACTCCTTGGACTATCTTACCCAGGTGGACCTGAGATTAGTAAACTGGCAGAGAAAGGTGATGCTAATGCCTTCTCTTTACCAAGACCTATGATGGGTAGTAAGGATTTTGACTTTTCCTTCTCGGGTTTAAAAACAGCGGTATCACACGAAGTTAAAGAAGGTGTGAACAAATTTGATTTATCTGCCAGTATTGAAGCTGCGATAATTGATGTGCTTGTTGAAAAGACTGTCACAGCAGTCCAAAAATATAAAGTTGAACAAGTTATGATTGCAGGTGGAGTAGCAGCGAACCAGAAATTGGTTCGCAAATTACAAGATACAATAACCAAGTTACAAACTAAAATAAAACTCCATGTGCCCCCACCTTCTCTTTGTACAGATAATGGAGCAATGATAGCCGCCACCGCTTTTTTTACTAATCCAACAAAAGACCCCCTAAAAATTGAGGCTAACCCAAATCTCTCATTAGAGTCTTCATAGTTGCAATATTACCTAACCTAGGGTAAAATCTCTGTTCCACTCCTAAAAAGGAGTTGTTTTTATTTTTATGACACATACAAGCGAACAATTAGAAAGAGCTGAAATTAGACCAACTTTAAGATTGGCTCCCGCCCTAGTGCTTGAAGGAGATCACCCACAGAATATTAGTATTGGTCACATAGAAAAAGTTATTGTTTATCCAAAAACTGAAGTGCTTGAAGTTAGAACACCAGATTTTAGCTTCCAAACAAGAGTAAGTATGATCTCCACTGGTTTTTCCTTCCTGCCATAACCCCTCCTAATTGACCCTTAGCCAGACTTCAAAGTATACTTACCCCATGGATAAGATATATGATCAAACAAAGAGAGAAGATAAATGGTATAAGTTTTGGGAAGAAAATGGTTATTTTAAGCCTGAGATTAATCCTGACGGTAAACCATACTCGATAGTTCTTCCCCCACCAAATGTTACAGGTACTCTTCACATTGGTCATGCCCTAATGCTAGTTATTCAGGACATTTTAATCAGGTATCACAGAATGCTTGGAGATAAAACCCTTTGGCTTCCAGGCACTGATCATGCTGCCATTGCCACCAATGCCAAAGTTGAAGCTATTTTATACGAAGAAGGCAAAACAAAACATGATTTGGGAAGAGAAGCTTTCTTAAAAAGAGTTGAGGATTTTGCTCAAGCTTCGCATGACACAATCATAAACCAAATCCGAGCTATGGGGGCATCAGTTGATTGGGATAGAGAAGCCTATACTTTGGATGACAAAAGAAGCTTAGCTGTTAGAACTGCTTTTAAAAATCTTTTCGATAAAGGCTTAATTTATCAGGGAGAAATAATTGTTAACTGGGACCCATACCTTGCCACTACTGTTTCTGATGATGAAATCGCCTGGAAAGAACAAACAACTCCTTTTTATTACCTTCAATATGGACCTTTTGTTATAGCTACAGCCCGACCTGAAACTAAATTTGGAGATAAATATGTAGTGATGCACCCCAAAGATAAAAGATATTCAGAGTACAAAGATGGTCAAAAAATAGAAGTGGAATGGATCAATGGCAAGATCACAGCCACGATTATCAAAGATGAATCAATTGATATGGAATTTGGAACAGGAGTCATGACCATTACTCCTTGGCATGATAAGTTGGATTTTGAGATTGCCAAACGCCACAATTTAGATATAGAACAAGTTATCGATTTTAATGCCAAACTGCTGCCTATTGCCAGTACTCTGGCTGGTCAACATATTAAAAAAGCGAGACCCCTGATTATAGAAAAATTAAAAGAAAAAGGACTAGTAGTAAAGGTTGATGAAAATTATGTTCATAGAATAGCCACTAATTATAGAGGTGGAGGCGTCATCGAACCTCAAATAAAAAAACAGTGGATGATTGATGTAAACAAAGAATTTGAGCAAAAAAATAAATTGGTAACCTTAAAGACTTTAATGAAAGGTGTCGTTGAGAACAAAGAAATTAAAATTATTCCTGATAAATTTGTCAAAACCTACTATCACTGGATTAATAATTTAAGGGATTGGTGCATCTCTAGGCAAATTTGGTATGGACACAGGATTCCTGTTTGGTATAAGGAGGATGAGACCTATGTAGGAATTGAAGCTCCAGAGGGTGAAGGTTGGGAACAAGATTCTGATACTTTGGATACCTGGTTTTCAGCTGGTCTTTGGACTTTTTCTACTCTTGGCTGGCCAGATGAGACAGAAGATCTAAAGACCTTTCACCCTACCTCAGTAATGGAAACAGGATATGACATTTTATTTTTCTGGGTGGCCAGAATGATTTTAATGACTGAAGCAATTTTAGAAGATATTCCCTTTAAAGAAGTTTTTCTCCATGGACTGGTTAGAGATGCTGAAAAGCAGAAGATGAGTAAATCCAAAGGGAATGTGATAGACCCACTTGATATGACAGCAAAATACGGCACAGATGCCTTAAGAATAGCTTTAATTTTCTCCACCGCTGCAGGAAACGATATTCCTATATCTGAAGATAAAATCAGAGGCATGAGAAATTTTACTAACAAACTTTGGAATATTGGCAGGTTTATTATTGATTTTGCTCCAGAGGATGCCAAACATCATGATGACAGCTTCACTGTTTTGAGTAATTTGGAGAATAAAGATGATAACTATATTGTAGAAGAGCTCGGAAGGACTATACAGAAAGTTACAAAAGGTTTAAATACTTATGAGTTCCATTTTGCTGCACAAGTTCTTTATGATTTTATATGGCATAAATTTGCCGATACGTATGTTGAGTCTACAAAAGATAGAAGAGCTGAAGCTCAACCAGTACTGGAGTATGTATTCAAAATTTCTTTGGAGCTTCTTCACCCATTTATGCCTTTTATAACAGAAGAACTTTGGCAAAAACTACCCCATAGTGGTAAGAGTATCATGCTAAGTAAGTGGCCCGTGCCTGGAATTACCGCAAAATAACCTTAAATTAACCGCTTAGATCATTTCTTTTCTTCAGTAGGAGCCTCGCTTGAGGCCTCACTTCGTGCTTCTGTGCCTTCTGCAACAGCTTCGCCTGCACCAGCAGTTGCCTCAGCTCCCACTTCACCCTCAGCTGGAACCTCGCCTTCAGCACCTGCCTCTGCTGCAGTTTCAGCAGCAGCTGCAGCTTGTTCAGCAGCCTGCTCTTCTAACAAAGCCTGTGTCTCAGCTGATACAGCAGGAGCAAGTTTTACAACTATTTCTTCCGGATCAACATGAACTGTAACTTTTTCATGATCATAATTTAATTGCCCTACTGTAATTGCATCATCAATTTCTTTAAGGCTCGTTATATCAACTTCTATATTTTCCGGAAGATCTGCAGGCAAAGCTTCTACTTCTACTTCACTAAGAGTTTGAAGTACAATTGTCTCCCCTAGTTTTACGGATTCAGGAGCCTCTCCAATTTGCACAATAGGTACAGATACCTTAACTTTTTCAAGTAAGTTAACCTGATAAAAATCAATATGAATTAAATCCCCAGAAACTGGATTATAGGAAACCTCCCTAATAAGTACTGGTCTTACTCCGCCAGGAGCACTTCCTTTTTCTGCTCCAACCTCTTTAGAAGAGGCAAGCTTGCTTATCTTAAGATCAATAAGTCCTGTTTCTCCGGCAACCTTAAAAACTTTATGGAATTCCTTTGCATCAACAGACACAATTTCTCCTTCAACACCTTTTCCAAAAACGTGTGCAGGAAGAATCCCGTCCTTACGAAGGTTTTTAACTTTTTTTCCTAAAACTTTTCTTTCTTCTGCTTTTAAACTCAATCTGTCCATCATGGTAATTTATCACAATTGAGCTTGATTGGCAAGCTGTACGCAAAGTTTACGCCCAAGCATTCCCAAAAATTTTATACGTAGCCCTACGCAAAACCTAGAGTGACTATTCCAATCATTAAAATTACAGCTCCAATTAAAATCTGTATTTTAAATCTCCTTTCCTTAATTTCTTTAAAGAAAAATATTCCCCAAAGCACTGCTACTAAATTTGCCGATTGAGTTATTGGAAATGCTTTTGAAAGACCAATCATACTAAGCGCTATAAGAGAGGTAATATTTCCAATATTCCAGATTGCTCCCGAAAGTAAACTAGCCCCTATGGCTTTTCTCTCAAACTTTACTCTTTTAATAAAAGCTATACATAAACCTGTTACAAAAATTCCCAAACATATTGGAAAAAAGGAAACTTCTGTTGATACATGACCTATTTTGAGAGGAACTATTTGACTAGCCCAAATAAAACCTGCTGTAATGGCAGTCAGAAAACCTTTTTTATACGAAGAGCGTGCTGCGTTAGAACTAACTGATTGGGATGTAGTACTAACTAATACTACTCCAGTTAGGATAACTAAAATACCTATTAATCCTTGTGTCAAACCAGCTGGTATTTCCCCAAATATAAATACTCCCCAGAAAAATGTGCCGATTATCACCATTGCTGCAACAATAGGAGCGGCCTTGGATAACCCCAGGTTTTTAACAGCAGGTAAAAATATGCTGTTTGCCAAAGCCCAAAGAAATCCGCTGAAAAGGGCGTAGATATTTAGATTTATTGAATAACCAAATATTAGAGAGATTATTGCTCCTGAAATTAATATTCCAACTCCCATTAAAGCCTGAAATAAATCCAAATTGTCTGATTTTGATAACTTTAAAGGAACCATATATGTTCCCCAAGCCAAAGCTGCAATTAAAGCCAGTCCAAACCCCAAATTTTCCATTATTTAGTAAATGTCACCTCAAAACTCCTATCCTTAGAAAGATCTGTTTGAATAGTTTGCTCCTGAGGTCCGATTTTACCTTCCTGATTAGAACCCAATCTCATATTAAGCGGGAAAGTTAGATTCCAAATGAATGGATCCTTAAGAGTACCCGCCTGCTTTATTACATCTAATTTATATGTAGCCCTACCATCCACAAAATTTAGCTTAAACGGAGGTGAATAATCCAAAACCAAAGTCTTTTTCTCTTTTGGCGATAATTCTATTAAAAATGAGTAACCTGAACGCCCGTAATCTATAAACGCAGTAACAGATTTTGTAATATCAGTCTCCCCCCAAAGAATTCTGGTTAACTTGGTCCCAAAAGGCATGTAAATTCTCATTCTATTTTTATATGTACCGCCAGGAAAAGTAGTTGAGGGACTTTTATTTGTATATGCAATACGGAGTCTGTGAGAGATATCACCATCTTTTCCAATAACTGTCTCTAAATTGTAATTTCTATCTATATAATAGTTTGCTTTATTAGCTCCTAAATTAGCTTCTACAGGAAGAAGTAAATCTATATCCGGACTATTTTTTTCAGCTAATGGCCTTGGCAAAGCATTTGTCCAACCCTGAGAAACTAAATATGAAAAAAGTTTTGGATCATCAAGATAAATACTTAAATGTTTTTGCTCCATTGATCTGCCTAAGGATGCTACTACTCCAGGCCAATTCTGATTTGATAAGAAGAATAACTGATTAAATATGCCTTGTGTCAATGCTGTTAAAAATCCTTTTTTAGCTTGAGTCCCTGGGAAAAAATTAGCCTCTGCATGAGTAATTGATTTTTCAAATAAATTATCGCTAGTTACTTTTTCACTATAATCAGGCAAATCCAAAGGTCCCATCACAGAAAGCAAATCTGCTGCAGCAGAAATATCTAAAGCTATAACTCCGTGTACTCTTTCCCCCGTTTCTTTATTATAAAACCATTCTGCCTGTCTGGCTGAAGTTGGAAAATCAGGTTCCCAGTTACTATCTCGAAGGTAGAAATCTTTTTGTCCTAAATCTTCTTTAATTTCCTTTGGTGGTTCAACGTGTATGCTTAGGTTACCGTCAATTGAGTAAATATCATTTACCTTAAGTTTTTTTAGCTTCCCCCCTTCAAATGTAATCTGCCCATAGCTACCTATAAAACCGCCTGTAGGTCTAAGTTCATTGTTATTTTGAAATAGGATCAAATAATCCTTGCTTCCGTTTAATGCTACTACCTCCGGCAAAAGCGAACTTATTGCTCTAGCTTTTTTAACTAAATTTGAGTATAGAGATAGCTTTTCAGATAAATTATCTACCCGCCCTTTAAACATTGATGGTAAATTTTGCTTAAAACTAGGATTATTTATTAGCGCCTCTGCTTTAGATAAATCACTATCAGCTAAACTTAAATAGCTATTTGATAAATCAAAAAACTCCTTTGGCGAGGTTTCAGATTCCCCTGTTACACTCTTTAAGCTCTGATACAAAGCCTGAATTCCTAGGATAGTACTGGAAGCTGCATCACTGGAAAGTGTGGCTAGATATGAAAGATTATCTCCTGTTTCAAACTGAGATTTTAAGATACCTGTTTCTCTAATCGGCTGAAGAGATAAAAATATAGATTTTGCCATCTCGACTCCCCCATTCGCCTGTGAAACATTGGATAAACTCTTATCAAACTCTCCCTTTTCTAAGTTCCTTACAGCCTCCGCAAGTTGAAATCTAAAAGCTAGTACTCCCCAGCTAAGTTCAAATATTGGCCAAATCAATGCATATACAACAAATGCCGTTATAAAAAGCGATAAAATCCTAGAAAAATGAAAATTTGTTTTTCTTTTCTTTTTTTCGACTTTATCTTCTTCTACTCTGCCTAATTTTAATGCCTCCAATTCCCCTTTCTTCTCCTCATTTAATAAAAGCTTACCGTCTTCTTTTTCAATTTCCTGCTCTATTTTCGGAATTTCTACTCCATTATCCCTGAAATAATTTAATGTCTCCTTTAAATTTTTTACTAATTTCATCCTCGGATGCCAATTTAAAAATTTAATAGTTTTTTCTAAATTCGGAGTTGGCCAAGGGGGCAACTCTGAAGCTTCAAAATTTTTAGTTTCATGCCAAACAGGATCCAGCAGGACCTGCTTTATCTCTTCTATTTTAATAGGGGAATTATTCACACCATCAAATATTTTTTGTGCCGTGGCTCCGGCAAAATTACACTTTATAGCAAGCTCGACAGCATCATCTATATATAAACTCCTGGAGGAAAATTCCAGATTAACATCTTTTTGTAAATCTCCGTTAATTGACTGCGCGATAAGTTTTGCCATTGCGTCATTCTTACTAAAACTCATCCTTGGGCCAAAAACAGGGCCAAGTCTTAGTATTCTGGCGTTTAAATTATATTTCTTATCTGCCCCAGAAACGGCCTTCTCCGCAACAGCCACCTCCGCCTTTTTAAGCCACTTTAAATCTGAGGATATATCCTCGCCATAAAGTTCAACAGAGGAAATAAGTAGTAATCGACATTTAAAATCCTTAAATAAGTCCAGTATCTTTTTTAGGTTTACCTCCTCCTGCGAGGCAATGAAAATATAATCAAGCCTTTCAATTTCTAGATCCAGATTCTCCGCATCCTCAATAACAAGATGAAAATCCTTATCCTCTGAGGCATGCGCTAAATTTTCCCGTTTACCGGAGCTTAAATTATCAACCCCAATAACTTGTATACTCTTTGAAAGCAGTTTATCTACTAAGTGAGACCCCAAAAATCCCCCCGCCCCCACGACCAAAGCCACTGGAGAGTTTCGCGAAAGTAATATTCTGGTATTTTTATTGCTATATTCGTTAATTCCGGCCACGGGTAAATCGTATCACGCTCGTTTAGGATTGCAATATAGATAAACAGTTACGTTCTATGTCAATTTAACAGGAATCCAGCGCCTCATTAGCTAGGGCGTCAGCTCTTGCATTCCTCTCACGGGGGACGTGAGTAAAAGTTATCCCACCTAATTCTATTGCCAAAAATTGAATTTCTTGAATAATAGGCTTTAAATGCAGGGCCTTAACCTTATACCTACCTGAAAGCTGTTCTGCTGCTAGTTTGGAATCGCAGAAAAGAGATATCTGGGCCTTCTTCTTTATATTTTCCTTAATCCATTTAAAGGCCTCTAAGACCCCTGTATACTCCGCAACATTATTAGTAGTTATCCCTATACATTTACCCTTCTCATAAACTACTTTTCCTTCACCGTCAGAGATAGTAAAGCCATATGATGCGGGGCCTGGATTACCTCTTGAGGCCCCATCTGTAAATATAATTAATTTCACTTCCGTAGACTAACAACCTGAAGAGTTAAAATCAAGTATTCACTTATGACGGTTATCCATGAAGCAGCAATAAATGAATATGTTGGAATAAACATAAAATTTAGTGAGATATTTGCAATAAGTCCTATTAGATAAATTGCAAACATAGATTTATATTTACCTTTGCTAACCATAATCCACATTAAAAGACTTGATGGAAAAAAGGCTGGAAAACCTAGAGATAGAATTGTCAAAGATTCAACTGACCCATTAAAACCTCCTCCTGTTAAAAGACCGACAAAAAAGGGGGATAGTAGATAAGTCAACAGTATCCCTAGTCCTGCTAAGATCAAGAGTCCTAAACCAATAAGTCTAACGTCCTTAAAAGATTTTAGAAGCATAGGGTAGTAGGCATTCATAATAAATGTGGGGAGGACCAGTGCAGTCTGGAAAATAGAATATGCGATGTTATAAATCCCCACTTCAGTATTGCCACGGAAAATAGAAATCATAAATGAATCAGCTCTAAAATAAACTACATTTAAGAATAGGGTACCCGCAATCAGCCAAGAATCTTTGAAAAGGGTTTTTGTATATCGTATATCGTATATCGGAAAAATAGTCTGTTCGTCATTGCGAGGAGCCGAAGGCGACGAGGCAATCTTTACTAAAAAAAATGCTAGGCCAGCAATAAAAATCCATCCTAAAACATGCCCTAAAAACAAGTAAGGAATTGGGAGATTTTGAAAGCTTAGGTAAATAAATACCCCTAAACCAATTAATGTTCCGACTGAAGACGCTAAAACAGATAAATCATATCGCAATTTACTTTGAAAAATTAAATTGCAGGTTATAAAAATACCTGATGCCAGAATTGCTAGTGAACCTATCAAAACAGATTTTGAAAATTCGTCCCCAGCAAACGGCCAAAAGGGAAGGGTTCCAACTGCAATTATTATCAAAACACCAGACCACAAAATTCTTGTTCCCAATAATTTCTGCCAGTTCATTTCTTTTTGCTTCAAAACATGAGCATTAAAACCAAAATCAGATAGCAAATAGAAAATAGCTAAGTAGGTTAAGGCAAGTGTAAATATTCCAGTTCCTTCAGGCCCATATTTCCTTGCAACAATTCCCAAAATTATAAAGGTAGAAAAGGCGGTTACAGTTTTACCCAAAATCTGCCAAAAAGTTTGTTGAGATACTTTTTGAAGATTATGCATTATTCCTTATTCTAATGAACTTGAGTATCAAGCACAACTAGGCTATAATATACCACTATGAATATTGAAACCCCTCCCTTAACAGGAGAGGAACGATTGTTTCTTTCTTCTAGAGTAAACAGACTTTGCGAAATTGAAGTACAGGATTTTGATCCTGATACTCAACTTGAAGAAGTTCATCATGTTGTTGATCTGTTGGATCCTAGACTCAAACCCTGGAAATTCCAATTATCTGGGGAGCACCATGGCGATCCAGGAAGTCATTCAGTTACTGGATCAACAAACCAAGGAGACTTTAGTACATCGTTTGAATCAGATGGAGTAAAACGCTTTAGTGTGGGTGGTGGAGATGAATTTAGAACAGGAATGTATGTAGTAATTAAGTATCCTGGTAGAGAATCTAATTTCTTAATATTCGAACATTTTTGGGATAGAGGAGAAAATAATGCTGTATTCGGAACCCGCCCCTCCCAAACAGTAATAGGTTACGAGACAGGTAACTTACGATTAAAAACTATTGAACGAATAATCTATCGATCAAATACTTGGGGTCCATTTGCCTTAGTCATAGGGGATCATTTAGAAATGTGGCCAGAAAAAGGAAAGGAATACTCTAAAACTGCAGGTTTAAATATTCGTTTTTAAAACTAAACTAAAAGATAGCCCCCATATTAAAAATAAAAGTCGATATCCTTGAGGAAGAGTTAAAAAGTAATGATCAAATATTCCAAGAAATATAATTACTCCCCAAATAATTAGAAGCGTTCGTTGTTCGTTATTCGTTATTCGCAGTTTAATAAGTTTCCATACAGGATAGCCAAAAGTGATTAAAAGCCCCAGTAGTCCAACCAAACCTGTCTCTGATAGGGTTAGTAGAAAAATATTGTGAACGGGTTGGAGAAATCTACTGGGGCCAGAAATTAATCCCTGTGCAGATGAGGGGATAAAATTATTTAATCCAATACCCATGATAGGTGAGCTTGTAAACATTTTCCAGGAGTTTTCAGCCAGTTCCTCCCGTCTTAAAATAGTTAAACTATCAAAAGTAAATATGGATGAAAATCTAATAAATATAAAAGGCAGAAGAATTAGTACCACCCCTACCAAGATCATTTTCCATTTTCTATTTAAAAGAAAAGCCGCTTCTAAATATCCTGTCAAAATAGCTACCCTAGATACGGAAAGGATTATTGCAACTCCTGCAAAGAAAATCGTCATTTTAAACGCTAGTGAAGAATATATATCCTTTGTTTCTCTGAGGGTGACAACAATCAAAGGAGCAATCACCATAAATCCAGCTAAAACATTAGGATGTGGAAATGTTCCATACGGCCTTAGGAATTGAATACCTTTAAAATCAAATTTGGCAATTCCCGGAGTAGAAATAGAAAATGTTCTCTCTCCCAAAATCCAAAGCCCCAATGTTTCTCCTTTAATAAATTGCAGAATCGCCAAAGATGATTCCATTATAATTGATAGTCCTAATCCCCAAAAAAGAATATTTTTTACTCTGGATAAATCGCAGGATGCTATATAAACCCCGAATAAACCTGATATTAAGTACTGTTCCAATCTAACCAAACCAACACCTATATTTTGAGATATTAAAAGAGATAAGCTTTCAATAAAAATAAAAAAGTAAAACAAAATAATAGCTTTTCTATTTATGTGTTCTTTTTTTATGATAAAAATTATGCAAAGTAAAATAACTAAAATATCCCAGAAATAAAGAGTTGGAGAAAGATAATCAATCGGAAGTGAATAGACAAAAGAAAAATCAGGCCAAAAATGTTTACCAAGTTGGGTTGGGAGAAAAAAGACAGTTAAGAAAAGGAGTGTTTCTTCAACTTTCTTTAGATTCAACATCTGATTTCTCTGATCTATCTGATTTCACCTTACCTGCTGGCTTACCAGCAGAGCTAGCCTTTATAACGATATGTCTATCTCTTCCCTCACCAGCACTTTCAGACATAACTCCATCAATGCCTTCAATAACCATATGCACAACTCTTCTTTGCCAAGGAGACATTGGTTCAAGCTCTATCTCTTTACCTGATTCTAGTACTTCCTTACCCCAATCTTCTGCTTGTTTTTGTAGATCTTCCTCTTTTTGTTTTCTCCAACCAGAGACATCCAACATCACTCTTTTAAAATCCCCTTCTCCAACCTTTCTCGACATTATCTGATTAACCAAAAGCTGTAAACCTTCTAAAGACTCTCCTCTAGCTCCAATTAATCTGCCAGCATCACCAGTTTCAATTGAAACTGCAAAACCGCCATCCTCTTCTTCTATTTCATAACTTCCCTCTAAAAGAAGTAGGCCTAATATATTGTCTAATATATCTGATAATTGTTCTTCTGTTTTCATTTTTTTCCTCCTAGGAGGGCTTGTTTTTTTCCAACAAAGTTGGCCAACCCTCCCCAGCCAGCTACTCTATGCTGTTGGATTATTCCCAGTATTGTATATGTATTCCAATAAATTGCAAGCCCAACAGGAAAACCATAGGCAAACCATCCAATCATTATAGGCATCATATACACCATCTGACCCTGAATAGCCCCCATGCTATCCTCCATAGACTCTTTTTCTTTTTTCTCTTTTGGAGAATCTGACGGATATTTCTTAACAGGTTTTGGTATAGCCATTTTGGATTGAACAAATGTTAGTAGCGCTGTTATAAGAGGTATTAATAAAAGTAACATTCCATGAGTTCCAAATTCAGAAGGTTTAATACCTAAATTAAGTCCAAAAAAATTAGGATCTAGGGTTGATGGAAGTTTTAGTGTAGGGAAGTATAAAAGTTTATTAATATTATCAAGATGACCTCCAGCTCCAGGCAAAATATTTAGGATAGATTGATAAAGAGCAATGAATACAGGAATTTGAATTAAAGCTGGTAAGCAACCGCCAGCAGGATTTACGCCATGTTCTTTATAAAGAGCCATTTGAGCACTTGCCAACCCCGGTTTATCATCTTTATGTTTTATCTTTAATGCATCCAAATGAGGCTTTAGATCACTCATTTTTTTAGTAGCTTTAATTTGAGAACTCATAAAAGGCCAAACTAAAATTCTTATTAATATTGTTAAAATCATTATGGAAAAACCTAAGGCTCCTGGAACATGAAGATTTTGCAAACCCTGATAAATCAAAACGAGAAGATTAACAACAGGCCCCATAAAAATAAGATTAAAAATATCAACAATTCCGCTAAAGATGTTCATATTACTTACAACTCCAAATTCTTTTTAAACCTAGCCCTATGCCTTTAAAAACTCCGTGTTTCAATATAGATTGCTTTGCGTATTCTGAACAAGAAATAGAATGCTTGCAAGCACCGCCAGGAGCAAAAACAGCCAGAACTCCACGGTCAAATGATAAATATTTTTGATAAAAGTTTATTAGATTAATTAATAAGTTTTGCATGTATTGTTTCTAGGTCTAAAACCAAGTCATCTGATTTTACACTAAGCACCCCTGCTTTGGGAAGGGCTACTATATTTATATTGTTTGGCAAACTAGGATAAATTTCCTGAAAAGCCTGCGAGGTTAGTCTTCTGGCTCTATTTCTATCAACAGCTCTTTTAAAGTTCTTAGAAGATAGTGCTATTCCCACCTTAGCTATTTCATTTTCCCCAGTCTTAAAAAAAACCTTTAAGAATTTGGTGTCCAGTTTTTTACCAGAAGCAACCCATTTGAAGTCTTTTTTTAAATTTAATCTTTGGGGTTTAGGTAACATACTCTGAACTACCAACTCAAAACTCTAAACTCGTTAGACAGTAAGTCTAGCTCTACCTTCAGCTCTTCTTCTTTTTAAGACGTTTTGACCACCAGCAGTGGCCATTCTGGCTTTAAAACCATGCTTTCGCGCTCTCTTGAGTTTCTTTGGTTGATATGTTCGTTTCGGCATGATGGAATTCTATCAGAAAAGTTCGTGCTTGTATAGTGAGTGGCTTACAAGCTTTTCAAGCTGAAAGAGGCTACATAAAGGTAGTCTGAGGTTGAATTTCTGATGATGCTTGGGGTTCAGCTTCTCTCTTTTCTACAACTTCTAAACCAAGGTCTGAAAAGTATCTATTCACAACTTCTGTAAAGGGTTTATCTTCATCACTATATCCATCTTCCAATACATCCATAATAATATCTGACATTGCATAAGCAAATTTGTATCTATCTTTAATTGTCCCATTTAGTGGATTTGTTGCATCATGTTCATGTGCTTCCTGATATGCCCTTTGTGCGTGTTCTAAATCATGTCCAAATTGTCGAGCTGTATTGATCATGCCAACATAATCTCTGACTAAAGGAAGATCCCATTTCTCTCTTGGTATTTCTAGCATTCTCGCTACCCCCTCAAAACTGAAGTTAGTAGAATCTCCTCTTTCAGGATGTCTATTTGTCGTACCTGGAGCAAGGTGCCATAAATCTTCCATTCGTTCGTTTCTTAGCTCTTCTTCAGTTTTAGGACTTTCAGGTTCTACTGGTTTGTCCTTTGTTCTTAAGCTTTGAACAGCATCCCAAAATGGACCATAGAATTCTACATTTGTATCTGCCATATGAGTTGCTTGAAATAACCTAATATAGAATTTATTACCTTTGTCAGCCATATCAAAAAACATATCAGATCCTTCACCATCTCCAGCAAGAATTACCCCACCTAATAAATCAATAGGTTGCAGACTCAATTTTTCAGCGCCAGTTGTAGTTGTTCGCACCCCTGCCAAAGCTAATCCATATTCCAAAGCAGGTAAAGTAGTGTGATCCAGTCGATAAGGTCTGTCATTAGGTTCATTCCCAAATCTTCCTACCAAATCCTCAAGACCTTTTAGATGATCCTCTCTTTGCAATCGTGCCATAGCAATCCTCTCCTGTTGTGAGGCAGGGACAAAACGATCCATAAATCTTGCTAACTGAGCATCCTGTCTTCTGGGGAGTTGTAATAACCCAAGATATAAATGATCTGTTCCTATAAAATGTAAGTTGCTGCCTCCTCTTAAAGGATCTATTTCAGCTTCATGTTCAGCAATCCTTATAACTCGTTTTGTAGCAGGTGAGAATTGAGATGTGGCAAGTTTTATAGCAAAAGCTTCGTTTGCAGCGTGAGTTAAATTTAAGAGGTCTGTGTCACTATATCTTTTACCAACCCCTTCTTCCAATCTACCAGAAGGATATCTATACCCTAATTCTCTGGCTCTTTCTGCTTGATAAATTTCTGCTCCGCTCATATTGTCTGCACTATAGTAAAAATGATTCTGCTTGTCAAATTTCAATTAAAACTTGATACAGTTTTTAATAGTTTCCGTATATTGTTAATGTATGAGTATTAGCATAGATTGTGGATAACTTTTACACATGGATAACTTAAGGCTATGGCATAAATTTTTAGAGAGCGTTAAACAGGAAATAGATTCCGGTAGTCTTAAAACCTATTTTTTAAAATGTACTTTAAAATCCAATGACGGCGAGACTATTATCATTTCCGCCCCCTCAGCTTTTATCCAAACAAATTTAGTTCAAAAATATTTACCCCTAATAGAATCTGCTTTTGAAAAATTGTTGGGAAAAAAAGTTAAAATTGATTTTATTGTTAAAGAAACCGATGCAGAACCGCAAACAGCTAATGATGCTTTCTTTCAGGCTCTGCCACAGGCTCCAACTTCCAGTTTAAATCCTAAATTTACTCTGGAGAATTTTGTAGTAGGTCCTTCCAATAATGTTGCTTATGCTGCTGCCCAGGCTGTAGCAGCTAACCCCGGCACATCATACAACCCTTTATTTTTATATGGGGGGACAGGAGTGGGAAAGACTCACTTAATGCTTGGGATCGGTAATGCAATCTTAAAGAAAACTCCAGGAGCCAAAATTAATTATTGTTCATCAGAAAAATTCATGAATGATTATGTAGAGGCTATTAAGAGTAACCGCATGGGGGATTTAAGAAAAAAATACCGGGCTGCAGATGTATTATTGATAGATGATATCCAATTCTTCTCCGGCAGGGAGGGAACACAAGAAGAGTTCTTTCATACCTTTAACGAACTGCAAGGCAGAAATTCCCAGATGGTTTTAACTTCAGACCGTTCCCCACAGGAAATAGAAAAAATTGAAGATAGGCTAAAATCCCGTTTTGCAGGAGGGTTAATGTTAGACATTCAGGCACCTGATTTTGATACTAGGGTCGCTATCTTAAAAGCCAAATCAGCTGAAGCAGGTGTAGTCATACCTGAGGATTCGCTAAAACTTATTGCAAAATCTCTTGATTCAAACATCAGAGAACTTGAGGGAAAACTAACTCAGATTATGCAAGTACTTAAATTAAAAAATCTAGAACCAAATGCTGAAAACATATCACAATTTTTGAGTAGTTCTCCTAATAAACCGTTAGTGCTGGATCAAAAAAAGGTTTTACATTCAATCTGCGGTTACTTTGATATAAATATGAAGGATTTAACAGGCCCAAAAAGACAAAAGGAATTAGTTTTACCTCGTCACTTAGCTATGTATATTCTATCAGAAGAATTAAAACTAACTGTTGAAAAAATTGGCTCACTTTTAGGGGGACGCGATCATACTACTGTTATGCACGCCAGAGATAAAATGAAAAAACTTATTCAAAACGATCGGGAAGTCCAAAGAATCTTTATTGAGCTAAAGCAAAAAATGACAGTTTAGGATTCATCTATTACCTGAGTATTCGGAGTTTCCTCCTGAACTTTCCCCTGAAATTCTGGCATTGCCCCTAGCTTTTTCTCAAATTCAGCTAAATCTCCTTCCTCTGAAGCTTCAGCCAGATATGAACGCCAGTGAGGTAATACCATTTCCATCAAGGGAAAGAGATTTTTATGCCCTTCAAAAGGTGGGTAAGTTTCTCCTGCATTCAATCTAACCCTTAACTCATTATCCGCAATAAATTGTATTAGCGCGTGGCTTAAATCACTCCGATCCAGATATGAATGTAATACTTCATGCCATAAATATACTGTATCGTAATTGTCCCATTCAGCGGTATGCCCCCAGGTAATCGTATCGTTTCCCATATACATTCCATTTCTCAGACTTGGATGAGTCATATTAACAGTAATTTGCTTATTCAAATCAAAACCTGTCATCTGCTCTACTGCTTTTGAAGTTTGTGGATAATTCCTTTCCCACTCTGCTTTAACACCCTCCATATAAGCTTCGGTTTGCTGCCTAATTTTCTCAAATTCATCGCTTCTTTCAATTTTTGCTAAAAATCCAGTTACTTCCTCCATTGTTCCTCCTTGTGCAAAAAATTGTTCAGGTGATATTTTGCGGACCATATAACCATAATCTCTCTCTGACTCACCTCGTGCATAATTTTGAAGCGCAATAAGATCTTCTCTGTTTTTTTCTGAAGAAAACCGGGATTCCTCCACACCCCAAAGAGTCCAGCCAATTAGATGATTATTATCAATCTTAAAATCCATCCTCAAGCCTGCATTCTCTCTGGCTTCTGGAGTATGTTGTAAACCTTCCTGCGTATCTACACCTTCTGGCATGCATTCATCTTATCGGAAAAAAATATAAGAAACAAGTTCGGTATAAGTCTTAGTTATCCACCAGTTATTCACATTTGTCCACAACTTATCCACCAATTAGTAACATGCTCTCAACACGAAATAGTCCCGAAAACTGATCCTAAAAACTTTATTTACCAACATATCCACCACACCTATTAACACTACTACTGTTCTATTAAATATACTGTATAATCTAGCATACTTGTGGATAATAATCTTTACCTTATAGGTGGTGTACTATTAATAGTCATTATTGCTTATTTATTTGGAAGACTAAGTAACAGAAAACCTCAAGATATCCCAACTGACTTAATTGATTTATATAGAGGTTTACAAGAACTACCTGTGAGAGTTTTACAAACTATACAAGGCTCAATAAATCCTCAAAAAGGCAAGATGGCAGAGCTGTTAACTTATGCTGAGCTTAGATATGACTATGATAGAATAATCCCCTTAGGTCAGCCAGTTGATTTTATTGGAATTAAGAATAATGAAACAATAGATTTTATAGAAGTTAAGTCTGGGAAATTTTACGTCTTGACAGAAGAGGAAAAACACATTAAAAACCTTATTGTAAACGGAAGAGTTAATTTCAGGTTGATTAAGATAACTGAAGAAGAAGTTTCAAAGTTCGTATCTGCTCGGAAAGGAAGTTAAATGAAATTGTCAATATTGCAGCAGGATTTACAGCCTGCACTTGCTGCTGTTTCAAGATCTGTTGGAGTACGGTCTAGCTTGCCCGTTTTAGATAATATTCTTCTGTCTGTTGAAGGCAAGAAGCTAAAAATAGCCGCAACTAATTTAGAAATTGGAGTTATAAAGTATATTACAGTGGATGATTGCTTAGAGGGAGCAATTACAGTTCCGGCTAAAACTTTTCTTGAGCTTATATCAGGTTTAGGTCAATCAAAAATAATATTAGAATCAGAGGGAGAGATTTTAACTATATCCAGTGAAAAATTTAAGGCTAGTATAAATGGGATTTCAGCTTCTGAATTTCCAGCCATTCCTCTTTCTTCCTCCGAGGGCATGTCTTTTCCTAAAGATATTTTTCTTACCTCAGCTCAGATTCTTTTTGCAGCAGCAGTTGATGAAGGCAGACCTGTTTTAACGGGAATTTTAACTGATGCAAAAGAAGGAAAATTGGATTTTGTAGCTACAGATGGATTTAGGTTGGCACATAGATCAATAGATCTTCCAAAAGGCACAGGAATATTCAAAAGCTTAATTCCAAGAAGGACTTTTGAGGAGGTACTACGGATTATAGGGGAGCAAGAGGTAGATGAGATTAAAGTTTCCACTTCTGAAAATCAAAATCAGGTTGTTTTTACATTAGGTCAGACCATTGTTTCCTCAAGACTAATCGAAGGCAATTTCCCAGCATGGGAAAAAATTATCCCAACTGAGATTGTAGGTAGAGCCGTATTAGAGAAAGAAGCTTTGCTTAAGGCGATTAAACTAGCAGCCATTTTTGCAAAAAATGAGGCTAATATTATTGTAATTAATACAAGAAAGGGACTTATTAGTCTTAAATCTTCTGCTAAAGAGGTTGGTAATCAGGAAAATGAAGTTGAAGGGGAAGTTGAAGGGGAAGAGCTAACGATTGCATTTAATGCTAAGTTTCTACAGGATGCATTGACTAATATTCCAACAGCTCAGCTTCTGATTGAGTTTTCAGGTCCGCTTTCTGCCAGTTTAATTAAACCAGTTGGAGTAGAAGGACTTGAATATATTGTTATGCCCGTGCGACTGAGCTAGGACTTAGGATCTAGTACCTAGTTTTTAGTTAACTAAGTTCTAAGTACTAAGACCTAAGTACTAAATTACACTCCTGTGTATTTAATGGTTTTGAAGTGAAAGATTTTTTCCTTGCCCCAATCTCCTACTCCGTCAAATTTAGAATCAGGCTTTATAAAAAGGGTATAAGTTGTGCCTAGCTCAAAAGGTTTTATAGGGGCAATCCTGGCGGTTTTTCTATCATCAGAAAGAGTTACTTTTACATCTGTTTTAGTTTCTAATCTAAATTTAAACTCTCCAACATTTTCTAAAGGTCTGTTAAAAGTAATTTCAATAGTGTCACCCGCGCCGATGATAGTATCTTCAAGCGGATCAGGTTTAGTAGAAACAACTTGTGGCTCATCAGTTGCAGAGACCACTTTAGGTGTGGAATTCTTTGTTTCAATTGTTTTAGCATCTGATTTAAAGAAGGCAAGATAAACAAAAATTCCTGCAGCTAATAAAATTATTCCAATAATTACTTTATATTTCATAAACGTAGTTTCAAAGCTTTGCTTCTTTAACCTATGAAGTTTCCAACTTCAACTAAAGCATTAGTTAGTATTTGTCTGTGTCCAACATTTTCATCTTGCCGTCCAGGCAAAAACGGTACTGAAAGTAATGATAGAGTATCACAATTTAATATGCCATTAGGCCCTCTACCTAGGTTTAGAAATAACGTAAACCCTTGTATATTAGCTGACTCAGGCGGTATCCAACAATCGTCACGATTGGTCATGATAGCTAAGCGGAGATTACGTCTCTCGCGCAAAAAATTTGCCGCCTGAGTATTCGTAGCTGTAGTAAATGCTCGTTTTTCAGGATCAGATCCTAAAGCTGAGATATATTGAGTGACGGGATTGCTAGCATCGGTTTGGAATTGAATAGCGCCTGCTGATTGAGCCCAGGTTGTAGTAGTCTCGTGTGGGACGCCGTTTAAAGGAGGGGCTAGTAAAAGCACTCTTAAAATTACTCCATTTTTGTGTATACCTTCTTCAGGAAGAACATTCTCCATTAAATATTTCCAGATGACTAATGCTCCCAAAGAATATCCCACCAAATCATAGTGCTCCCCCGAGGCGTAGGCTATAACACTGCCGTTACCGTAAAGAGGTATGTTTTGACGGTCTTTGCGTTGTTCGATAAGATCCTTTAGTTCATTTACGCTAATATCAATATCTTGATGGGTTTGTCCAGCCTCATAAGGTCTAGGTTGATAATTAGCGCGACCGTCATCGAAAGATGTAGTCGTGCTTCCTGCATAGCTATATCTTATTGTCGGTCCTATAAAGAGATTATTGGTAGGATTTTCTTTAATCCGTTGAAGAACGGGTCCAAAACTGAAGTCATTTAGCATAGAATCAGGATCATTGGCACTATTTGCTTCTTGAACAGATAAGGATGAATTATAACCTGGTACAAAAATTGCGTAACGTGCTTTAAAGTCTTGATTGCCTTGGTGTTGAGTGTCGGTTATGGGAGCAGGCTGGACCTCACTGGCCCTAGAGGATGCTGGAATGGCAGCAGTAGTAATAACAGAAGCTACGCTTATAGCCCCAGAAACAACTCTTCTGATAATACGGTTTTCTATTAAGTTCATATGCCAGTTCTTTCTACAGTTGTAAAGTTAATAGTTTGCCCGTTGATAATTAACTCATACTTTGTATTAAAAATCCAGGCAGCTGTAGGGGTTATAGTTAACTCCTTGTTGCTAGAATCAAAAGATAAATCTACTTTGGTATCTGGAGTAAGTTTATAATTTATTGAGGATAAAGACTCCGGTACATTAAAACTTAATTTTAATGGCTCAGTAACACCTAGTAACTCCTGATTAGAAGAAGTAATAATCAGTTTTTCTTTATTCTCTGATTGATCAAATTGTAATATAGGCTGAACCTCCTCCTTCTGCGCCGTAGGTTTGTTAAAAAACTGGATTAAAAGTAAAATGACAATTAAAACTATTAAAAATATAATCAAAAATTTAGTTTTTGGATTAATCATGGTTGTTTAAAATATTCTACTATACCGTCCACATAGCCATCTGCCAAAGTATCAAGGTCATCGACGTAAGGATTTGTATTCCCTAATGTTTCAATAAATGCACTTACAGCCTGATTCTCCCGGATTATAAGAGATTCTGGTTTTTCTGGATTTGACCTTGTTCCTTGTGGCCCAATTGTAAACAAATGTCCTCCACAAGCCCTTGCAAAACATCCTTTATGATCCTGGATATCCCTCCCAGGAGCAGCATATGTTGTGCTATATTTTTGATTTAATTTTAGTGCAAGGTTTTTTGTGATAGCTTTATTAAGTTTTAGACTATTTGCTACCCAGGCATCGACATTTGGGGTAATGATATTAGGGTTGGGTCTTGTTGAAACTCCGTCATCACTTAGGAGTCTCCTGTCATCGGAAAGAGATGAAGGTCCGGCGGATCCTGCGTCAAAGTGAATTTCAATGAAAAGATCTGCTTTCTTAGTATTAGAATAGTCTATTCGTAGTTGCAGATCATTGTAGTAATTGGTTGGATCAAGAGTTGAGGTTTCATCATGAGTAAGAAAAGCGTTGAATCCTTTAACAGTAAGCTTTTCTTTAATCTTTTTAGCTAAGGCAACATTTCTTGCAGGTTCGCCAGGTGCGCCGCTAAAAGATCCACTTAAACCAACTGCATGGCCTGGGTTGAGCACAATAGTTTTGCCTCCAGTTACTACTGGAGGAGTTACTCCTGAACACATGGAATCAGAGGGCATCCAACCGCTGTTACAAGCAGCATTAGGATCAGATATATTTTTACCGATTGTGGTATGAACATGACCTGTTGCATCAACTTTCCCTACAGCTGTACCTGAAGGATTTGTACTGCCTGAGGAAAGGTAAATTTGGCCAATAGCCATGTGAACAAATTGGATATACCAAGTATCAGAAGTTCCAGGTAAAGGGGCTTTAAAATTCAGTAGCGCTCCAGTACCACCGTTTGAATTAGTGCAACTTGGATAAGTTCCAGCTCCTGCACAAATAGGAGGTAACATAGTCCACTGGACAGTTTGGCCTTGAATAGTTGGAAGAACCACATCTGCTCCCTTAGTTTCAATATCAATAGCATCGGCTCTTCTACTAGCATTCCTGTTCCCGCTACACTCATTACAAGTATACTGTTTTAAATAACCACTACTGCAGTGTCCCCCAACAGGGTCTGCACTAAAAGAAGGGGTAATAATTTTCCCTCCTGGCACAGGACATGATACAGCAGAGGTTACTGGTGGAGGAGGGGTCGTACTTGAGCAGTTTTGGAAAGACTTCCAGACATTATCGCAGTAACTGTAAGTCTTTCCATTACTATCGTAGTTACAGGTTCCATTAAAATATCTACTAATTGCCTTATCTAAAGAACTTTTATCCCACACTCCGCCACTATCATCCTTTAGTTTATAGGCAGCAGCGGTAATAGAATCCTTGATGCTGTAGATACGGAAAACAGTGGTATCCAGGGCTTTTGGACTACCCTGAGTAACATTAGTATCAGTATCGTCTGTACTTTTTCCAAATACACTACTTAGTTCAGCCTGATGCTTGGTGAAGACTTCATGAAAGGTTGGTCCTTTAAATTGCATGGCTCCGCAAGCATTAGATCTTGAACAGTGGTTATCAAAGTCATTAGCTAAATAATCTGAGTCAGCAGATGTACTAAATTCAGTCCCGCTTTCTACTCTCAAAACCCCTGCTAGGATTGAGGCAGGAATACCTACCTTTGAAGCCACATCATTTATGATGACAGGCCAAAGGGGATTTTGAAATTTTCGAGGAGCTTCCGGATCTCTATAAAAAGTACACTGTGTGATGTTTCCGCCACCTCCTCCAGGAGGAGGTATAACTCCTCCTAAGGTTTGCGGACATTTGTCAGCATCACTACTTACTTCTTGGCCATAGTCATGTAGGATAGGACCTTCAAAATAAAAACAGTTTTTCTTGATGGCAGGAAAGCCAATATAAGCACAAACTGAAGATTTAATATCAGAACTGGTTTGAGGAGGTAATTTCCCTCCATTCTCTGCAATCAACACTCCTGCTGCCAAGAAGACATTTGTTCTAATATCGCAGAAATTCTGCAAAGTAATATTATTAGGATCAATGCCTGCAAATTTAGCTCCTATTTTTAATCCTTCCCCGTATTTAGGATTAGCTTTGGATGAGATTTTATTGGCTGGAAGTACCTGCATTAAACCTAAAGCACCGTTGCTCGAGGTAGAAAAAGATTTGCATCTTGTTCCGTCTTCAGTGAGCTTTCCTTCGAAAGCAGGATCATCATTGGTGCCATTGGCTGTAAAATTCTGATTTTCATGCATGGCGATTGAAGCCAATACGCTAGATGGTACTTTGGTAACTACTGAAACTTGCTGAAAGACAGATTGTAGGGTGGTGCTGGTTATGGTTTTAGATGTAGATCCTTTTGTAAACTTACAGCTGGCTACAGTTCCTCCTGGACCAGAAAAACCGTCAAAAAAGCCCAATACGAGCATCATCATAAATAGCCACAAAAGAAGCAGCCATTTCTTTCTTGTTTTCAATTTTCCTGTTAGGCTTTTAGCAGAAGCATCTACTTTTTTTAAGGTTCTAGGTACTTGATTTAAAAGTCCTTCTCCAGGATTGTTACCGCTAAAAACTCTGCCAAATCCGCCAATTCCTCTGCCAAACTCTTGTCCTAATCTTTGTCCAAATCTTTGTATTGGAACTTCTGTTGATTCCGTTGCTCTGCCTATGCTTTTACCTACTGAACCAAGTTTTGCTCTTACACTAGGCATATTGGGCATGGAAATGCCTCCTGATGAGGATGGAATAGCTTCTACTGGCTGGTTAACAGATTCTCTAGGCAATCTTTCCTCATTGCCACCTTCTTCTGGCTGTCGAGTTCTTATAGGAGCAGTTTGAGGAGTTTGTCTGGGTGGATTTTCTGGTTCGTTTATAGGTTGTGTTGGTTCTGTTTCCGCCCACCTCTTGGCGGCAACTGCTTCTGCTTGTCTTTCTACATCAGAAATTTTTTCAGGCGGAGGAGTGACTACGGTTTCTACTGGAGTAGTAGGATGAACAAAAGGTTTTTCAACCACAGCCGTAGATGCAGAAGTGGCAGTAGGTGTTTCTTTTAAAACTTCACTAGCTGTCTTAGCATAAGGGACGTGCGGTAGGGGTGAGATAAGTTCTTCATTAGGAGTTATCGAGACATCATTAATCCAGCGCCCAAGACTTCCCCCAAGTCCACTGTAAAAAATCTCAGACAACTCATACTGGGGGTTATTACCTGCTAGAGTAGGATTATTTAAGAATTTAAGAGGACCTCTGTTGTGAAGGATTAACTCTCCATAATATTTTTTTAAAGATTGTACTTGGTCTGGTGAATTTGAGCCTTCTAGATTAGGGCGGTTGGGGAATCTTATATTAAGTTCATGAAAAGCTCTATTTGCTAGGTTAATTAAGTTGACATCATCAATCATGCCTCTTACCTCAGCTGGAGCATTAGGTCGTAAAGCTTTTCCTAAAAAATCCAAAAATCTAACGTCTCTTTTAGCCATTTACTTCTCCTCTTTGTCTTCTCATCAGTTCTTCCGGATCAGAAGTTATTAATTTATGTTCTTCGGGAGAGGCTACTACTCTCATGGCTACATGTGTACTACCAGCAAAGAATAATCCCTCTCCGATTCCTTCTGAAAGTAATAATCTTTGTTCTCCTTCAGATAAATAAAACAGCTGAGCCAAAGAATCAATAGAAGATGGAGCCTGCTTTAGGAGTATCTGGATTGAAGAGTTGGAAATTATTTCCTTTCCCCGATCACTACCCATGAAATCTTCTACATCCTGCGTAATAGTGGTTAAACCTAAATAATACTTTCTTGCTCTTTTAGCCATATCTACCAAAAAATCAGCAGAATCAGGATTTCTCATTAGATACCATGCTTCATCTACAATCAAAAGTCGCCTTTTTAGTTTTCCTCTGATTTTTGTCCAGACATAATCCAAAATCATATGAATTGCTAAGGGTCTGAGCGCATCAGGTAAATCCCTGACAGAAAAAACTGTAAAAGAATTTTGAAGATTTATATTAGATTGGGCAGAGAAAATGCCTGTTAAGGAACCTTTTATAAATCTTTCCATTCTTGCTGCAAGCTCTAGTGCTGGAGCTTCTTCCATTCCCACTAAAACTTTATACAAATCCTCCATTAAAGGTATGCCATTTGGAGGATTAAGTTGAGTTTTAGGATCATCAGTAATGCCTTTTAGCTGATAAGTTTGTTTCAGTGCTCTATCTAAAATTGCTGCTTCAGTCGCGGATAAATTACCTAAAACTAGTTTCAAAAAAGTAGTTAGAGTTAAAATTTTTCTTCCCAGTTCATTTTCCCCGGTTACTAAATCTTGAGATATATCAAAAGGATTAATTTTAACAGGGGAACTAGCTGAAAAATTAATATATTCCCCTCCAACAGCCTGACACATTGTTAAATATTCTTGTTCAGGATCGATAATGATTATTTCTGTACCAAACATTAAAGATCTCAGTGCCTCCAATTTAACTAAATAAGATTTACCTGCGCCAGATTTGGCAAAAACAACAGAATTGGCATTTTCCAGCGAAAATCTATCAAAAAGAATTAATGAATCATTATGTTCATTAATTCCATACATTATGCCTTCATTCGCTGTTAACTCAGATGAAGCAAAAGGAAAGGTTGTAGCCAGAGATGTTGTATCCATATTGTGAGTTAAGTTTAAAATATCAGCGCCTAAAGGAAGGCTTGATTTAAACCCGTCTTCCATTTGTAGGGTGGTTGGTCTGGCTGTCATGGAAAGTGAGGCCAAGGTTGATTCAACTAGTTTTGAGGTGTTGTGGAGCTCGTCTTTTGAAGCTGTTGGCACTGTAATATATAAAGCAAATTGAAAAAATCTCTCTACACCCCTAACCAGCTGATCCTGCAGAGATCTAGCATCTTCGAGTGCTACTTCAACAGCCGGATCAACAGCTTTGCCTCTTTCAATGTCAGTTTGCAAAGTAGCCTCCATTTCAGCGATTTTTCTTTTTAAATCATCTAAAACTCCCTGAGATTGAGAAGGATATATAAACATAGAAATTAAAAGTGAATGATCAAAAGAAATTAAGGGTTCAAGCCAGTTGGCATCTACAAATCTCGGATAGTTTGATACAAAATAAGTTCTAAAAAATCTGTCGTCTACACGAAGATTATTAAAATCAACTTCTACTTCGCCGGGTGCAATAATATCCTGCAAAACTAGTTTTGGTACTTCTTCCTCGCCTGTATTTTGTTTTTTAAAAAAATTAGGCAGATGCATAAATTAATCAGTTAACTCCTGTACTACAAAAGGATGATTTCTGGATGACTCGCCTCGCTGAGCGGGTGAAGCGGGTTGGCTGGTGAGCTGGTTTGCTGGAGGACTGGAAGGCTGGTTTACTTGGGGTGTAGGTTGTTCGGCTGCTATAATAACCGTAGGTTCGCTCAAATTAACTTCAATTGGAGTTTTAATTAAGGGTAGTTCTTCAACTGACTGGCCATTATAAATATCATAAAAAAGCTCGATTAGTTTTTGATTATTAAGTTGAGTGGCTTTAAGACCAACTCTGTTTAGCTGTCTGATAACCTGATCCCTTCTTGGCAGGAGTATTGTTTTAATCTTTTGTTTTAAAGATTCTTTTGAAGCTGTGATTCCAAGCTCTAAGGAAAAAAGTGGTACGACTAGATAGAACTTTTTATCCAAAACTTCATTTTCTTTTATGGTGTCTTGAATAAACTGTCTGTAGGTTACGATCATTTTTGATAACAAGGGATTGGTTTGAGTTTTTTCAGCTGCGTCTAATAACTTTAGATATGAAGTTATATTTAATCTTTCAGAATGAATCATTATCTGGATAGAAAAAGATAGAGAATTTAACATCTGTGCAAAAGAGGAGATAATAGCTATTTGTTCCCTAGAAGATAAAAGTCCAAAATTAACTGCAGAAACCTGCAGGATCATGGCTCCTCCTCCGTTTTTCAGGAGGACTATGTCATCGCTAATATCTGATATTAATAAATGATCTTGTGTTGTATTCATAAGGTCCTCATTTTGGAGTAATCAGTAAAGGTGGAAGGACTTCTCCTGCAAGCTCTATTTGTAAAACGTCAAAAGTAAGACCCTCCTTTTCTGTTTCCAGAGTATATGTGGCATTTGGAAGGGGGGTTGATCCTGTGAATTGACCCAGTTTATTCGTTTTTAATGCTCTAACAGGCAATCCTTCTTTATCATAAATAACAGCAACTACTCCTTCTAGATAATTACCAGCTTTATCTTTAATAATTCCATTAATAACATTTGGAAAAGTAGTTAAGGCTACCTGTGTTTGTTTGGGTCTAGATGGAATTACTACTTTTACTGTTTCTTTTAAGATAGCTGGAGGAACAGGAGTGAGTCTAAACTGTTCAGGGTTTGTAACATGATCCAGTTGGGTTTGAATTGTAGATGCCTGACCTACTAAGGTTTGAAGATCAGCCATAGCCTGATTAATTTGTTTTGAATAATCAACAGGAATAGGAGCAGGTTGAGCTGAGGCTGTTTTGATATGTCCAAGAGTTCTTTCTGTATCGATTATTTTAAATTTAAGGTCTTGAGCCTCTTTTGCCAAATTTACTGTTTTTGCTAAATCATCCTTACTAGGAAGTTTAGAATTAGGGATAGGAGCATTAGCTGGTTGAGCTACAGGCTGGGCAGTTTGAGGAGCTGAAGAAGCAGTTGTGGTTGCGACAGGAGCTATTCTACCTTGTAGTCTTGCTAGAAATGTAGTAAATCTGGTTGCAAACAAAGGCACTTCCTTATAAGTTTTATTACTTTTTTTCCAAATACGTTTCGTAGGGGAATAAATAGCCTTAAAAAATGCCACTACCCAATAATCCAGCGGTCTTGAGGCAAAAGGTAAAAAAGCAAAAGCTATACCTGAAAGAGTAAGAATAATAATTAATGGCCATGCTACTAATGGATATTTAACTGCGACTGTAACAAAAATTATATAAGCACTTCCGCAACCGGAAGCTAGATATAAAAACTGTTTTAAAGTCATATCTCCAACCAGATGAAACTGGAAGGAGGTAACATTTTGCGGTATTGGATGTGGCTCCATATTCAAAAGAAGCATATAACGTGAAAAAACTATAGTCTAGATGTACAAACTGGGTCATTTAAGCACAAACTTGACAAGATTAGAGCTAACTGATATCTTGAGAAACGTGGTGCATCATTCCGCGTAGCCCCAAGCGAAGTGGAAGAAGATGCAAGATGGGAATGCTGTGAAAATCAGCAGCTGTGCCGCAACTGTGATTAGCTAGGGATTAGTGAATAGGGTCTAGGGTATAGTGAGAAACAAAAGATTTTCTTTCTAAACCCTAACACCTAAACCCTCTATCCTAACTTAAGCCAGGAGACCGACCACGATTAACCCTGATAAAAGTTGAAGGGTCCCGATACAGGAACAATATGATTAATTTAGAAATCGCTAGTGAAATTCGTCCACCCCAAAACCCCCCAGATTCTTTAGTAATAAATCCAGAAGACCATTTAAACAAAATTCTGGCTCTAAGGATTAGATATGCCAATCTTCCACCAGAGGATCGATTTATCCCTACTCCAGAGTCTTCAAAAGTACAGATAATGCCGGGCTTAGGAAGAGATGAACAGTTGGACAAAGTAGGTTTTAACATTCCTTCAGAAGGAGTGCGTCTTATCAGAGACTATAACCGCTATCTTGATGAAGGTAAAAGCGTTTCTGAAGCTTGGGCCGATACTGTTTCTGAGCTTGAGTTGGAAGTTAGAAGTTTTGTAGTGGAATACATTCAAACAGGCACTGTTTTGCCTCATAAGCATAGGATAGGGGTATATCAGGGAAGAGAAAGAATGATTGGTAGTAATGGGATTCCTGTTGTAGAAGGAATAATTGAAAGTGAAAGGAAAAGAGCAGTTTTAAAATCTTCAGAAGATGTTGAAGAAACAATGATAAAAAAAGTTCAGGGTTCAGTTAGTGTTGTTAACAGTCCTGTAGGTCCAACAGGATTAATGACTCAGGACGGTAAACCAATAACTTATTTTGACAATCAGACCATGGTTTTTTGGATAAACGAGAGAGGAAATTTAAACGGTTTAACTTTAGCTACAGATTTAACAGAAGCTCAATCCAGGCAACTATCAATAGATTTAGGGGTAGATAAAGATAAACTTATAGGAAATACGCAATTAGATAGAGTTTCTAACATAGTTGGGAACCCCGCACAGTTATCTTTTCCCAGTTCTGCTATTAATCCGACGGAGTATGTTTTAGATAAAATTTTAGCTATAAGGGGAGCTACTCCATTTAGATTAGTACAAGCAGATGGAAGTGTTGAATATAGATCTGTTGAGCAAACTAGAGAAAACATTAGACAGGCAAGCGGTCTTTTAAGTTTTAATAAAGAGATAGAGGGATATCTGGAGAATTTAAGATCCTTTGCCTTAAGCAGAGAAGATCAGCTAGGGGATTTTAAAATCCAAAAAGAAATTATGAAAAAGATTAGAGAAACTATTCTTAAGGTAACTTTAAATTATCTAAAGGAAAATAAGCCAGAGATGTTTTTAAATAAAGTGAATACAGCAAATTTCGATGATTCTCCATATATTGTTTTTACAAACTCCCCATCTGAAGAAGAAATTGCGATAGCAATGGCTTTTTTACAGACTAGAGGAGGCTGTGCAGGTGGAGGAAGTAGATCTAGAGGATGGAATTTTGGGCAAAGAGTTATTAATGGCTCTGAATCTTTAAATTTAGCAGGAGAAGATGAATACGGATCTTTGGAATTTCCCTGTCCTAAATGTAATAGAGTAAACATAAGACCAAGAGGACAGCTGATAAAAAATTGTCAACACTGCAAAGCAGATACTAGTTGTTAAAATTACCTTCATTTCCGTCAGAATTTCATCAGTTTAAAATCAAGCAGTTCGGCTTCGCTCACTGTAAACTTCTCTTTAGAAAGGATTTGACAGTGAGTTAACTTAAGCTCTACTATGGAATTAGTCCATAGAGCTTTGGAAGATTTCATTGTCTTCTAAAAACTATGGCACTAGAAATAATAAATATGTCAGAAACAGTTGCTCCGCAAGAAGTATCTCAAGAAACTATTCATACTAATGCTTCACTCCCGCCTGAACAGCGTTTGGAAGCTGCTGGTAAAAGATTGTTTGGAGATAAATTAAATAAGGAGCAAGAAGAAGCTTTAAAGAAAGTTCATGATATTGGTAAGGGTCAGCCAGGTAAGGATGGCGGAGAAGCTAGGGTTGGAAATTATACTTTTACTCAGATTAAAGAAAAAGAAAAAGGTCTAACAGCTGGTGGAGTTTTTACTAAAGAGCAGGCACATATTCTTTTAAGAGAAGGTTATGCAGGGTCTCCTCCCGCTCTTAAGGCAGCGGTAGCCGCCAAAGAGTCCCAATTTCAAAATGCAATGGATATAGTTACTGATGCTGATAAGCTTACAGCAACTGAATTAGCACCACTTATAGCAGCAGACCCAGATATTCAGGTCCAAATAGATGCTGCTCGTGCAACCTTTGAAGCTATTTATCATCCCCAGACTGAACAGGAACAGAGACAATTGAATGCAGTGCTTCATTTTGTCACAGATGATATCCGCAGAATATATATAGAAGCTAATGCTGTTCCGCTGCCAGATCCAGATGCTTGGACTGCTGCTCCTGCTGCTACCAAAAGTTTAGAAGAGAAGATGAAAACTGTCAGCGAGGCATTAGAAGATTATCAGGAAAGATTCTGGGATTATGGCGAAGATACTTTAAAAAGAGTGTTTGAAAAGGCTGATGTTCCTAATCCTGATATCCAAGCCTTAAGACAAAGATATGAAGGTTCAGCCAGTTACTTGGCCAAAAAAGTAGCTACTTCTATAGAAAAGGATTTAAGAAATGAGCAGTTGGAACCAGGAGAATTAGGAGATCGCTACTTAGCTGGTATAAAAACAAATATTGAAGTAAACAGAGGCGCAAATGAAAGGAGAAGAAGGGAAGATAGAAAAAGAGCTACTGCTAATGAGAGATTGCATTATAACAACTGGAGGGAAAAATTTGATTTTACCTGGGCAGAGACCCCCGAAGAATTAGAGGATTCCGTCTATGATTGGTTGGAATTTTTCCAGCAGCAGTTACCTGAAGAAGCTGAGGATAAAGTTTATGATTCTATTAACAGAGGATTGGAAAATGCTAAAAGTTCGCTTGCGCAAGCTATAAACCGCCTACATTTGACAGAAAACTCGGTTGTAGCAAAAAACCTGAGAAATTTTTTAGAGGGAAATGTGGCTAAGATTGGCGCAGTTAGGTTGGTTGAAAGTAAAAATGGATTTGAGCATTATATTAAATTAAGGTCAGATTATGCCAAAAATTATGTGGCTCATCATGATGTAGATTATCTGCGTGAAGGTTCTGCCATAATGGCAGATTTTTTAGCTAATAATAATGGTGAGATCTACGCTGGTGGGCCGCCAAATATTATCAAACCTTTGAGTGGAGATACACAAGATTTTAGAGGTGAATTGCAGGAAAAGGCTTTAAAGTATGGCGAAACCCATGAGCTGTATATTTCGAAGGAAGATTTTGCAAAAACAAATAGGAGAGAAATAGAAGGTAGAGTTAAGCAAGAAATGTTAAACAGATCGGAATTTGCAGATCTTAGAGAAGCAGGAGACGAAAATTATTCGATTGAACAAATCTTCCTACATGATACTGAACGTCTTATTAGAGCCCAGGCTGCAGGAGATGTTGAAATTGTAGGGAAGTTAGACATAAGAATAAAGCTTTTCAGAGATATGCTGGCAGGTAGGTTTGGCCAAATTAGGCATGGCTGGAGTGATCCAATAGAGGAGTTACTACTTGAAGATTCCGTGCGTCTTCAAAAAGCAGACGATGCAGGAGATGTTGAGGTTGCAGGGCAAATAGATATAAGAACTAAAGTTTTCAAAGGTATAAAGGATGAATTAGATAAAGAGGATGGTTTGTATCGTGATCCTCCTGATCCTGATGAAAGAAAGGATATTATCAGGCAAAGGATAATAGATAAAATCCGTAAAGAAAGTAACCTTGAACGGCTTAAGGAAATTAATGACCTGCCTGATCAGGAGACGAAGGATTGGGCTTTATGGAAATGGGTGGAAGACTTCAATAGACCAATAATAGCAAAAGCTAAAGAAAAAGATGATTACATTGAGCCTTGGTATCCTAGTTTTTGGGATGATGAAAGATTAAGTATATCTAGTCCTGAAGGGGCAATTAATAGACGGCTGACCCGTACAGAATTTAGATCCATGGTAGAAGTAATAAAAGATCCCTATAAAGGCTTAACTGATGAGCAAATAGAAAAAAGGATCACTGAAGAATTTAGGTTAGGTATTCAACATGAAGTTCTAGCCAGAGGCCTTGCTCCAGCTGCCGCACAAGCGGAATTTGATAAATTAGTGAAGGAAGGAGAAGATGAGCGTGGAAGAAGAGTAGCAGATACATTATTTAAGATAGAAGAAAGAAAAATTAGGGCAGTACGTAACTACAATAGTAATATAACTTCTGATAAGTTTTCAGGTCTAGAGGCTAGATGGGGCGGATTAACAGTTAGAAAGCGAAATGAAGAAGGAGAGGTGAGGTTATTTAATCTCAACACAGAGGCCAGGGATATGATAAAAAAGAAAATTGATAAAGAGGAAAGAGATATTGAGGATCTGCTGGATGTTTGGAAATTGGGTTTTGTGGCTACTCATATTGGTATGCCAATGGCAGAGTTGGCTATAAGAACAAATCAAGAAAGAGAAAAGTTTAATAAGGAAAAAAAGCCAAATGAAACAGTAGCAGATATTCAGGCAAAGATAAATGAATGGCAGTTGGGATTTCTTGCTACTCACCCGGGATTAACACCTGAACAAATTGAAGAAAAAACAAAGATCCAAAGAAGACTGTTTAGAAGAAATGCTACTTTCGGTGCTACCTTAGGATTAAGAGAAATAGGTATGGCGAGTGACTTACCTATTTGGAACTATAATTTCTATAGTAGTAAGCAGATGATTGGATTATTCGCTCCGTTAGTTGGGTATACAGACGATGATAAAGGTCCAATAGTTGAACTTTTGGAAAGAGGTAGAAGGGAAATGCAGGCTGTTTTCAGTTTTTTAGCATCTGAATACATGGACGGGAAGATATTAGTAGTTAGAGGAGAAGAGGGTACAAAGATAGCAGATGAAGACGGTCATATGAGAGAGAATCATGAAGAGTTTTTTGCTACACCTAGGGTAATTAATCATGGTGGTGTACCTCAACTAAGAGACATACTTGAAGCCATGGAAATGGTGTCTAAAAGCGGTGGAGTTAAAGTGCCTGATTTGATTACAGTACTGGCAGATTTAGGGGTATATGATGAACTTTGGGAAAATGGTTGTTGGGATAATTTGGAATGGCATGGATATCTTAAAGGTAGAAATAAGAGGCAATTAAGGACTCAGTCTCTTCTTAATGTTACTGAGAACGCAGATCCTGTTGCCTATGTTGAAAGAATAGGTGGGGCAAAAAAGGCTCTAACATTCTTAAAGGGAGGAAATGTTGAAGGAAAGGGAAAAATTCCAGGAGTTCTAAATGAGCCTTTTAAAGGTCTTTGGAGATATAGGGGGAAATTTTTTGCCCAGGATTTTTATAATAGACTTGATTTTAGAAACATAGTATCTAAAACTAAAGGGGAATTATCAAAGTATAAAAAGAATGTTCAAGAATTGTTAGACAAAAAAGTCAAAGTGACAGATGTTGATCCAGAACATCTAGATGAAGTAATCCAGCTTGGTGGAGATATCCTAGAGTATCTACTAGACTATTTTAATAGCCGTGATTATGTAAAAAACAGAGCTGCTAATGCACCTAAGAATTGGGAATATGATAACGAAATCATGATCAAAGGTTTTATTCGAGAATTCTTAAAAAGAAAGCCAAAAATAGCTAAAAAAGGAGATGAGATATCGGGTGAAAATGGTGAAAAGATATATGCCGAGGGTGGAGAGCTTCTTTCTGAATTTGGTGGAGAGACTTTAGGAGATGATCATCTAGCTTATGCAATTCAGGGTAGAAGCGCCCTAGCATCTGATATTTTTGATGGTATTCTTAGAACCAGCAGTTATCATATTTTTGATGAATCAGACCGTAGAGCTATGGATGGCAAAGCAAAGAGAGCTAAAGAAAAAATGGATGATAAAAGGGACGAATTGATGAAGGAGATATTACCATTAGCGGTGAGAGCTCCTATTAATGCACAAAAAGCTAATTTGGAAAATCGGGTTTTGGCAGAAGAACAAATCAAGATTCAATTCGGTAGCTTGGATGTAGAAGGAAAAATTGTTCCTGCATCTAGATTGGAATATGGACGGAGGCTTACTGCAGTTGGTAAGGAGATTCGAGCTTTGGAAGTAAACATTGCTAAGTTAACTAATCAGGCTGTAGAGGATACACTGGATAGTCAGATAGCTGCAGGGGATCTGAAAAACGAAACACTGCGGAAAATGATTACTGGTGCGAGGAAAGAATTGGTAGATCTTGGTGCAGATCCTGAATTGGGTAATGATGAGCTAGAGGTTAATAGGATGATTAGGCAATATATTGAGTTTAAAGTACATGAAGAAATAACAGAAGAATGGCCAGCTAAATTAGTAGCTTAGCCTATACATTTCCTTTCCTAGGACTAAGTATCTCAGGTAGCGTGCTAGGTTTGATAATCTGTTTACCTCCTACCTTCCAGCCCGCTTCATATGCTTTTGCAGGTGAGTAATTAGGAGGATGACCTCTAAATGTCTGGTAGTTTTGTGCCCCTTTGCTGATAGCTTGTTTGATTTGAGTTCCTTGATTAGCATAACCCTGACCTCCTCTTAAATTTCCGCTTACAGCTCCAGCCAGTAAGGCACCTGCTTGCGATTCCTTACCAACAACTTTACAAATTACATCCGGAATAGCTGGTAAGGCTAGTAAAGCTGCAAATGCTAAAAGAGTATTAATAAAATGTGAGTCTAAATGTCCAAGTAAAGGTAAAGTACTAGGGCCCACCAATGTGCTGGCACCATTATTAACGAAAACTCCTAAATCGCTGGCACCGAAAAATCCTTCTCTCCTATTACTAAAATTAACCATATAGGATACAAAATATAAAACTCCTAAAACAGCAGGGAAAGCTAAAATATTACAAAGCATGTTTAACATCCAAGCCGTAGCCATTTCCTGTCTGCCGGGAAGGGAAGCTAAAAGGAAATGAAAAGGAGCAGAGATAGTTAAGAAAACAATTTGTAAATAGCTATTAAGTAAACGGATTAATAGTTTAAGCATTGTGTAAATCATGATTACCATCACGATCCAAGATAAGAAAAGCCCAAAGATGCTACTAGCAGCAGATGCGGCAACTCCAGCGGCAATTAACCCCGTTATTATGGCCACTAGATCTCCTACACCTGGAACAGCATGACCTATCTGTTCACCATACTGAAAAGCAATTGCAGATGCAGCAAGTCTTAAGAAATCTTGTACTTCCTTACTAACATTGTCAAAAACTGTATTGAAAGCATGCTCAAGGTCTTTTTGCTTTATAACACTGACAAAAGGGCTATAAATTTCCAGAATATTTTTCTCTTCAATTACAGCAGTTAGGGGCTCTTGCTTAGTATTTTGAGCTAGAGAAAAATAATAGCCAACTAAATTTGTACCTATAAATGCTACATCAGAAATAAGTGCTGCCAGAAAATAGCTAAATGTAATCATTACTAAACCTATTACCAACCCTGGGAGGGCTGATTGAGCTGTAATAACCGTTTGAGGGTTAATTTTTTGTCTAAACATGACCATGATTCCTATAATCACAAAAAGAATAATCATGATAACGTAGGTTATATTTCTTGAAACCTGCCATAAAGATAAGATTGGACGCAATACATCTGCCCCTGAACCGGTTACTCCCTGCGCATTTGCTTCTTTAACAATCCCCAAACCTTCTCCTAAAGAAGCTAGATAGTCACCTGTTCTGACAGGAGGATTTGCATAAAGTGCTGTTAAAATGGAGCCGGTAGCTCCCAGAACTCCTCCATCTAAATTAGCTTTAGATAATAAGGGGATACCATTTTGATAAGTTAAACATGGTTGTCCAATAGAGGATGATCCAACAGCAATACAGGAGAAAGTATGAAATATATTAAAAACCATTAAATCCATATATGCAGGAGAAGTTGGGGGGATGTAGGAAGGTAGGGGGAGAGTAGTTGGGAGTTCAGAGTTGGTAGTTGATAGAGAAGAAGCAGAGGCTTCTTGAGCGTGCGCTGGAATTAAGAATGCAGAGTGCAGAATGCAGAATAGAAAAAAAACAAAAATTATTTTTATAACTCTGAACTCGAAACTCGAAACTCGAAACTCGAAATGGGCAGACATAACATAAGAGTAACTCAAACAACTAAACTTTTGCAACTTCTATAACCGCGAAGCAAGGTTTCAAACGAAGTTTATTGGCACCATTTTGTTCCCTCACAGAGTTTTTTGACATCGAATAAAGTTACCTGTATTCCTGTAAAGCTTTCAATAAGTTTTAAGACTATCCAAGCTAGTGCCATAAAAAGTATTCCAAGGAATGCCCATGCTACTGTTTGATGAGCTGCTTGTATCGCTTTTGGTTCTCCGCCAGAAGTTATATATTTTATCCCTGCTGTTACTAATACAACTAATAAAGCTATAAATCCTAAAGCTACAATAACAGATATAAAATTACTAAAAACTGCTTCTATTTCATTTAAGCCTGCAGCATCTGGTCCGAACATACTTTAAAAGTAGCACTAAAAGGGGTTAAAGATCAATGAGGGATATTATAATCCTCTAGCGCCTGGATCTGGAGTTGGAATATGAAGCTGATCCAGATTTTCAAATCCTAAAAATTGTCCTGCAACCCTTGCTAAAGCATAAGCCACTGCTAATACAGCCAGACCTATTAAAGCATTAATAATTCTGCTTCTGGCTTTACCGACGTTTTCTTTCTCTCCACCTGATGTTATCCATTCAAACGCTCCCCAAATAAGCATTACTAAAACAACTACTATTGCAACTGCAAAAGCTACTGATAATGCATTAGAAATAAAATTTCCTATAGTAACAAAACCGCCTTTTTCTGGTTTGTTTATACCTATATTTCCATCCCCTGTCACAGCTAAAACCTGCATAGGTAAAACTAGAAGAGAAGTAATCGTAGCCCAAACAGAAGTTATCTTTTTCATTACTAGTTAATAATAATCATAATCAAAATTGATTGTCAAGATACAATCATGTAACTGATTGTATCAAGTTCCATCTTTCTGTCCGACAAAAAAGCTAAAGCCTGTAAATACTCCCAGAACCTGAATTATGGCAAAAGCAGCCGCCAGAATAACAACTCCGATTATGGCATTTATTATTTTACCTCTGGCTTTATCTAGTTTTTCTTTATCTCCCTCAGAGGTTATCCAATCAAATGCTCCCCAGAGAAGCATGAAGATTAGAACTACCATAGAAATGGCATATATGACTGTTATTAAATTAGTGAAAAAATTTCCAATGCCTTCTGCTCCAAATCCAAATTTTATAATAGAAACAGGAGGAACAACTGATCCAAATAAATCAGCTGGTTTAGTTGGATCAACTTGAGCGCAGGCATAATCACCTGAGGGTTGACGCCTACAAGTAGTATTTTTGGCGGGACAACCATCAGTCACACAGCTGGCAGCATAAGTAGGTAGGGTATAGGGTATAGGGTATAGAAATATAAAACTTAGAAGTAAGATAAAGATAATTTTTTTCATAATTTTGTTCATTGTTCTTGTGTAAAAATTGAAAAATTAATATCAAATGCTGTCAAAATATAATCCATCATAAAGAATGCCACCATTAGTATTAGAAATCCAATAATAGCATGATTCATCATTTCCCGAGCTTTTGCTATTTCTTCTTTATTACCCCCAGCCTTAAGATAAAAAAATCCCCCGATTAAAAAATAAATTATTACAATTCCTGCAGTTACCGAAAACATAGGCACCATTAATTTACTTGTGCCTTCCCCCAAAGTTTGTATATTTCCAAAACCGAATGTATCACCAATCTTAACATCTGCAATTAATCTACTCAAAACGGCAACGCTCCTTTTGGTGTAAATATCTGACCTGCATAAGTTGTTAGCGTATAGGATCCAGCTACAAATAAAAGTCCTATCAAGGCCCATTTTATTTTTTCCCGGGCTTTTGCTAGATTCTCTTTATCTCCTGCTGCAAAAATATAAGACAAAGCTCCCCAAATGAGATAGTAGAAAGTTAAAAATGCAGCAATCATAAAACCAATACTTAAAAAACCGGATACAATAGCACCTAAATTTCCAGTATTACCTGTGAACTTAAAGTTTGATGGGTAATCTATTGTGTTTCCTCCCGGCAAAGTTAGAACTAGCTTCTGAATAGATTGATGATTCATGATTTAGGATTTATGAATGTTTTAGTTTTCTGAATAAATCCTTGTAAAAGTTTATGAGTAATATTTGATTGATCAGCTAAATTATTGAACATTTCTTTATCTAAATATTGTACATCCTTTGCTATTAAAAGAAAATTTTTTAATTCTGTCAGAGAGCCTTGAGATATGTAATAAAACTGAAGTTTTTCGTCTGCCGAATCCTTCAGCTACATTAGCAGTTATTGAGGCTGCAGCTCTTCTCATCTGATCAATTATAGAATACGTTTCTTTTTGCGGAAAGGATGCTGTTATTTTATAGATCATTAAGACTAATTTATGTCCCTCTTTCCAGACATTCAGGTCTGTAAAAGATTGTATTTTGCCGTTTTTCATAAATCATATTTCTTAAATCTTAAATCAGTTTTACTAATTACCAAATCCTCCGAATTTACCTAAACCAAGTATATCAATACTTATGATTTGCATCAAAAGTACGGCAAAAATAATAAACAATAAACCAATAATAGCAGAAGTAAACCTATCTCTGCCTGCATGCAAGGTATCAGGATTACCTGCAGAAGTAATCATCTGGAAAGCCCCCATTAGCATCATTAAAAATGCTATTCCCCCGCCAATACCAAAGACAAATTTTAAAAGATCTTTAACAAAGGAGGCAGGAGAGGTATGAATACAACCAATAGCTGTAACTATTCCAGGATCAGCTGCAGGATCGCCACAAGGTTTTCCTCCGCCTGTAGTGGGTACTGTAAAAGGGGCAGGTATTTCAAAGCGGGGAGGAGTGACAACAGTATTATCAGGATTAACAGTAAAACTTTCAGTGCTGCAAGCTTGTGTGCCATTTAAAGCAGGGTTTGATGAACCTGTTATATATGTAAGTATGGCTTCATGAGGCCCAGGAGGAGGTTGGCTAGTGCCAAAATCAAAATCCAAAGTGGTGTTAGCAGTAGTAGTGGTTTGAGGATTGGGATTAAAAGCGGTAATTGGTCCTCCATCTAATTGCGCAGAGTAGCTCGTAGCAGTTCTTAAATTCATAGCATGAATTCCAAAATGCCCAGGTAAAGAGGGTAATAATTCTTGCCAATAACATTGTGCAACGGGTTGGGGAGCTGCAGCAGTTAACAATATATCATGACCTAAAGCACAAGCACCTGTACTTGAGGGAGTCTTTTTGGGAGAATTTGTAGGATAAGCAATCATTTGCCTTGTCCAACCCTCCTTGCCTCCTAATTTTACATTGTCAAATACTACTAATCCGTTTTTATCACTAGAGGCTTTATAAGGATCGCTATCTCCGGTTCCACCTCCCCGGCCTGTACGTGTGGAGACAACAAGCGTATAAGGGGTGTCTGGTATACTAGCTAGAAGCTGAACAGAAATTACTTGATCGGGTTGATATTTAGCTGCAATTCCTGGATCAAAACTGCAGTGCGGAGCTATTATACTATATTTGATTGGACAACTATTATCCCTATAGTCGTCATTTTTAATTGTTTTGGACCATTGCAGTTCACCTTCCTTAGGATTATTAGTAAGATCTTTTAACCAATCTCTTTGATCAGTAATGCTAATACTAAAATCTTTTGAAGTAATTTGTTGCCCATCTGCTTGTTTGTTCCGATCAGGATTATCAGAAATATAGGTTTGATTTGCACCTCCAATTTGTCCGTGAAACCATAAGCGGACAAATTTAAACTGCGGGCTATTAAAAGTATCGTTATTAGTAATATGAAAGTTAAGAGTAACAGGTCCATTTCTTTTATCAGCAGTTATATCATCCCCATAAAAAGTTTGTGGTTCATAAGTTATGCCCAGGTCTGAACTGCAAATTTGAGGAGTTTCTGCATAAACGCTAGATACTGGGAAAATTGAATAAATAAGAATTAACAGAGAAAATAGAATTGAGAATAGTTTAGGCATTGATAAAAGCTTAGCACAAAGATGGGTACGGAGGCAAAATGTGTGAAGCACCTGCTCGCACCTCAATATGAAAAAATTATACCTCGTGCTCGCAGAAGCTTGCCTTTTTTTGTCAAAAAACGTAAAATTTTAAAGAATGAATCCCACAAAAATTGTTTTTGGTCTATTGATTTTTCTGTTTACTGTAATCTGTACCCTGTCCACTGTTAAAGCAGATGAGTATGATGATCTGCAAACTCAGATTAATAAACTAAACGAAGTCCGGGAACTTTCTGTTAAAGCAACAAAACCGCTGGAAGGTCAACTTGAGGGTTTGCAAAGACAATTAGCGCAAATTCAAGCGAGCATTAATGGTCTAACTGTAACCATTAATAAAAAACAAAAAGATTTGGATTTAAGAGAAGAAAAGTTGGCTCTTCAGCAGGTCTTATTAGAAAAAAGGGTAAGACAATATTATATTAGATCCTATTTAACAAATCCCTTACTCGTAATTTTATCTTCTTTACATGCAGGGGATTTATTTAGAGAACTATCGTACAGGCAAACAGTGGCCAAAGAAGATCGGATGATTATAACTTCTGTAACTTCAGAAGTAATAGATCTTTTAACAGAAAAAACTAAGCTGGAAAAAGATAAGAGCAAGCTTGCTCTTCTACAGGCAGAGGTTGATAAAAATGCTGCTTTTATTGGAGGTGAAGTTAAAAAAGCCAAAGCATATCAAGCAACTTTATCTTCTCAAATAGCCTCTCTTACTGCTAAACAACAATCAATTTTGGCTTCCCGTTTGGCTTCTTTAAATATTCCTTTATATGCAAGTGCTGGAGGAAGCTGTTCCAGCGATTTAACTAACGGAAAAGATCCCGGATTTTCGGGAGGGTTTGGACTTTTCACATACGGGGTTCCAAACAGAGTAGGTTTAAGTCAATATGGAGCTTTTGGAAGATCAAAAGCAGGACAGAATGCAGATACTATCCTGAGGGCTTATTATAATTTTGATTCAATTTCTAATGTTGATCAGAGCAAACAGATTCATGTTTCAGGAAATGGTATTGATTGGACAGGATCCTTAGAGGATTATGTTAAGCGTATTTATGAAGTTCCTGATTCATGGGGATCTCAGGGGGGAATGGAAGCTCTAAAGGCACAGACTATTGCAGCTAGATCTTATGTTTTAGCATATACCAATAATGGAGCAGGACCTATTTGTCCGACTGATCAGTGTCAGGTATTTCAGACAGGTGAGAAGGGAGGGAATTGGGGGTCTGCTGTATCTAGCACAGCGGGTCAAGTGATGGTTAATGGAGGCAGTCCAATTAAAGCCTGGTTTTCTTCTACTCATGGAGGTTATACTCACTCCAGTGGAGATATTGGTTGGAGTGGGACCAGTTGGACAAAAAATGCACAAGATGCCAGTTCTAGTATTAACAGTTTTGATGATTTAAAAAATAACGCATATGATAAAGATTCACCTTGGTTTTATTGTGATTGGGGAGCCAGATCTGCTTATGGTGGAACTGCCTGGCTAAAGCCTGATGAGATTGCAGATATTGCAAATGTAGTTTTACTGGCGGCAGCTGATTCCGGCACAAGAGAACATCTTTATCAGGTAGATAAACCAAATTTGGCCGGTAGTGATACTTGGGATGCAGAGAAAGTTAAAAGTGAACTTAAAAATAGAGGGATTAATCCGTTTGAATCTGTCGGCAGTATGAGTGTTTCTGTTGATTTTTCTTCAGGAAAAACAACAAGTGTAAGCATTAATGGTCAAGGCTTCTCTGGCGATTTATTTAAAACTTACTTTAATCTGCGGGCTCCAGGTAACATTCAAATTGTAGGACCGCTTTATAATGTGGAGAAGCGATAGCTGTCAGCTAATAGTCTACAGCTTACAGACTTTTCTGATTTGTCTGATGGCTGAGAGCTGATGACTATTATGCTATACTTTTGTCATGTTTCCTACATATGTAGAGCATCCCAGGAACGTAAAGTTTGAAGGTCAGGATCCTGATGAAAAAATTATCCTACTTTTAAGGGCTCACCCAATTACAAATCTTCCTTGGATATTCTTTGTCATTGTTTTATTTTTTACACCTTTCTTTATTCCTAGTATTCTTATCATGGCAGGTCTCAGATTATCAATGTTTCCGCAAACTTTTCAGATTATTTTTTTAATAATTGATTATCTTCTAATACTAAGCATTCTTTATGAAGGATTCTTATATTGGTATTTTAATTTCACTCTAATTACAAATAAAAAAGTAATTGATGTTGATTTTTCTAATATTCTTTATAAATCAGTTGAGTTAGCCCCGCTCCCAAAAATTGAAGAAGCAGACTCTACTACCTCAGGAATTATTGGCTCTTTATTTAATTTTGGGGATATCTCAATTCAAACAGCCGGGGCTAAAGTAGCGATAGAAATGAAGGATATCTCCAGATCCGCGATCGTGGCAGATATAATTTTAGATTTGGCTGGTAAACCTCATGATCATAGTAAGGAGGAGCATATCTGATGGAAGTTGGAGCACAAACTATTCTAAACAACGATATAATTTTAAGCTTTGGCAAATTAGCTATTTTAATTATCCTAATTCTTTACGGTGTATTCTCACTTTTGATTATAAGGCAGGTTGATCTTATGGGTAAAACTTTAATCACTCCAATCTCTAAAATAATTAGGGCTATTGCAATTTTACACAGTGGGGTTATTATTGGATTAATAATATTAGCTTGGGGGATACTTTGAAACTTACAGCAACACAAGTAATTGGTTTAAATACAGATCAAAAAGCTGCTCAAGTAGCTTCCTTAATCAGGGATGGGGACAATGCTTTTTTTGCGGTATTAGATTTATCTTGTGATGATGCCTTTACAAAAGGCAGACAAATCCTTTCTGATTTATCTGATTTCTATTTTGAATTTGAAGGTTCTGCATCTGAAAAATTAAATGCCACTTTTGAAGAAGCTGGAAAAAAATTTCCAATGGAAGAATATTCAATTCTTTTATCAGGAATCTCCGGAAAGGTTTTGTATTTAATTTCTAAAGGTAGCGTTGAAGTTTATTTAAAAAGAGGGGAGAAGCTTTTATCACTACTTTCAGGTCACACAAGTCAGTTAATTTCAGGATTTATACAAATTGGGGATAAGATGCTTCTTTCAACAAGTAGTCTAGTTTCCTTTTTAGGTGATGATTTGGATAAGTCGTTTGATTTATCTTTGGAAAACTTTGAAACTGAAATTACAGATAGAATCGGCAGTTCTGATTTGGAAAATCAGGGTTTGGCAGGACTTGTAATTAACGTTGAGGAAGAAGTCCCAGTAGGAGAAGAGTTGGCAACAACTATTCCAAACTTTAACGATGAAGGAGAAACTCCTGTACCCTCAAATGAATATGCACAAACTTCTGACAAAAAGCCTTTGGTTATTTTAGGAACGATTTTTTCAATGATTAAAAAAATATTTGTAAAAACTTTTCCTAAAAGTGGAAGAGGCAGACTTATTTTAGCAGTAGTTCTAATTATAATAATTGCCACAGGTGTTGGTTTTAAGATTAAAGCTTCTAAAGACAGCGAGAGGCAAGCAAAATTTAGTGCATCTATTCAAAAAGCTAAAGATGATTTTAATAGTGCCAAAGGTCTAGCCTCCTTAAATCCTGTGGAGGCCAAAGGTAAATTAGATTCTGCAAAGGCGGAAGTATCACAGGCATTGATTTTAAAACCTAAAGATAATGAGGCTTTAAGTCTACAGAAGCAAATTAATGATGAATCAGGGTCAATTTTGAAACAATCAGAAGCTTCAAATTTCCCTGAATTTTTGGATTTGGATTTAGTTAAGAAAAACTTTAGAGCTACTCAAATGAGTCTATCTGCAGGTAAACTTTTAATTTTAGATCCTACTGTTGGGACTTTGGTTTCTATAGATTTAGAAAAAAAGAGTAATCAAACTCTATCGGGATCAGAGCAATTGGGTGAAGCGCAAAATGCTACTTTAAATGGAAGCCTGGCTTTTATTTATTCTAAAGATAATGGGATCTTAAGAGTTGATAGCGCTAATAAAAAAGTTACAACTGTTTCAAAACTAGATAAAGACTTTGGAGATATTAAAGATATTTACGGCTTTGGAGGCAATATTTATGTGTTGGATAACGGTAAAAATATGATTTGGAAATATTTGCCGACCTCTGACGGATATTCTGATAAAAGAGAATATTTAACATCTGCAACAAAAGCCGATTTCGCAAACAGCATTAGAATGCAGATTGAATCTTCAGTCTATGTCTTAAAAAGCGGGGGAGAGATACTGCGATTTACAAAAGGAGCAAAAGACAATTTTGGATTAGAAGGTTTAGATAAAGGAGTTAAAGATCCAAAAAGTATTTTTGTCAGCTCTGACACTGATGATTTTTATGTTTTGGATTCCGGGAATTCCAGGCTTTTAATCTTAACTAAAACAGGAAGCTACAAAGGACAGATCACTGGGGAAAAGTTTGGGGTGGCTACAGATTTGGTAGTAGATGAAAAAGGAAAAAAGATTTATCTTCTGGATGGTAGCAAAATATACACCGCTGACTTGAAATAGTACTTAGGACCTAGGACATAGTTCTTAGTTTTTTAAATCCCAGTTGTGTTAACTATGATCTAAGTACTAAGATCTAAGAACTATGAGAATCCTTAACAAAAAAGCTCTTCATAATTATCATATCCTGGAACATTTGGAGGCAGGGGTGGTATTAAGTGGTTCTGAAGTTAAATCTATTAGGTCTGGAAGATTAGATTTAGGGGAGGCACACATAAGAATTTTAAATGGTGAAGCATTTTTAGTTAATGCTAATATCCCAAGATATAATCAAACTTCAGATAAAGAATATGATGCTACAAAAAGCAGGAAGTTACTTTTACACAGAGATCAGATAAATATTTTAATGGGTAAAACTTCCGGTACAAAAAATACTCTTGTGCCTATTTCTGTGTATGAAAAGAATAATAGATTTAAGGTAGAAGTGGGATTGGCCAAATCTAAGAAAGAATTTGACAAGCGTAAGGTAGTGAAAGAGCGGGATCATAACCGCAGAATAGAACAGGAATTAAGGGGTAAAGAATAAAAAAAGCCCATCTTGTGATAGGCTCTTTTGGTGGAGATGTCGACGGTGAAGTCGAGTCCAAGTTATTAATTTCAAAAACTTCTACAAGCTTAGCTAATTAATTTTTAGATAAATGTTGTAACCAATTAGCAGGAAAACAAGTATCTGATTGAATCATCTTTGTATATTAAAGATCAACCAACACTTTAATATACGCATCCTGACTTTGTACGTACTTTAGTGTTCCGTCAGAAAGAGAACAATTTCTAAAGTAACCTTTAGCTTATGCTACTAAATAAGCTGGTTGCAAACCCACGAATGGGAGTGCTCCTGCTATTTCAGAAGCTTTTTGCTTCAGGTAACGAGCAATATCATTGCCGTTTGTGTTTTGAAACAATATATTACGCTTAATGTTTCCTTAGCGGCTTGCGGTTTTTAAAGTGCTAACCTGTCGAGACAATACATCCCCAGGACTGTATATTAGCACAAATTAGCTTCAAATACAAATGAACTTGCATCCGCAAGAGATTCTTCGTTACACTGTACACTCGTCCTATGGACGTCACAATGACATGAATGTTATTTTAGACTTACTTTTCCCTAAAAAATGCGTTGGATGTAAATCTTCTGGATCATATTTTTGTCAGGATTGTGTCAGTAATATTCTTCAGACTGATTTGGTCTGTCCGAAGTGTGAGAAATTAGCAGTTGGCGGACAAACCCATCCTATTTGTCAAAGAAAATTTGGTTTAGACGGGCTTTGGAGTTTAGGTATATATAAAAATCCTCTGCGCGAGGCGATAAAACAGCTTAAATACAGAAAAGTTTCTGAAATTGCGCCTGTTTTAGTAGATATATTGATTGAATATTGGGCTAGATACCAGCCCTTTTTATTGGAAAAAATAGGGAAAGATAAAGGGGAAGGTTGGGTAGTTGTTCCAGTTCCTTTGCACCTATTTAGGGAGAATGATAGGGGATTTAATCAGTCAAATCTCATAGGACAAGAATTATCCAAAAAACTAGGTTTGGACTTTTGTGAAGCCTTAAAACGAACTCGTTATACGAAGTCGCAGGTGGGTCTTCTTGGTAAAGGTCGAAAACAAAATATTTCTGGCGCTTTTTCCTTTTCTTCTAACTATGAACTACGAACTAAGAACTGCCTACTCATTGACGATGTCTGGACAACAGGTTCAACTCTTAGAG
>Ga0209541_10001392_pt1 | contig 48211 bp, 44 predicted proteins | sample RifCSPlowO2_01_FD_184027 | JGI IMG/M metagenome (GOLD analysis project Ga0209541, IMG submission 184027) | Groundwater microbial communities from Rifle, Colorado - Rifle CSP2_plank lowO2_0.1 (SPAdes) (version 2) | ecosystem: Environmental > Aquatic > Deep subsurface > Groundwater | place...
CCTTAAAATCAACATGTTCTTTCAAGTCATCATCCCAAGCACTTTCAACCGCCGGCTTGAAAGTCATTACCAATATTTTTGTCCAACCCATTTTTTGGGCGAGTTGGTAAGTGGCAAATGTTTTACCAAACCGCATTTTGGCATTCCAAAGAAAATGCGGAGTTTTGTTTGGATTTTCTTTTTTATAACTCAAAAAGTAAGCCGATGTCTTTTCTACCGCCGCTTTTTGCTCCGGACGCATTGTGAAATTTAGTCCTCGAGTTTCAACACTAAATTTTCGTTCTCTTATGTCATTTATAGCTGATCTAACGTCCTTCACTGAACATTTAAACCACTCGCCTCCATCTCTTTTTACACTACGGCGCTTTAAATGGGTGTGTACCTCATGGTCAGTAAAGGTAGTGCCGTCGCTCCTGATGGCATCTTCAACGAGAACAATTCTGTGCGGCACTCGGCTTGTGCCTAACTGTTCCGCAATTCTTTGTTGCGCGTCGCGAACCGTATAACCGATTTTTAGCAGGCCCTTATGTGAAACAACGCCTATAAGTTCATAGGCGTAAATAGTGGGGCTAATATCAGGTCTTTGTGGAAAAAAATCTTTTGCCATATCTATTATATTGGGCGAATCATAGATTCTATAAATTCGATTTCTTCTTTTGTTAGTTTATATTTTTTGTAAAGTTTTTCATCTGTCCATGATTCAGAAAAATCTTGTGATGGTACAAAGCTATATACTCCTCTTGCTGCATTTTGTGTATTTTTCTTAAGAAGAACCATAAATCTGAAAAATTTAGTGTTCATATAAGAAATAACGTTTTGAGTAATCTCTTTTGTTGCAAATGGACCAATAACTAGATAAGTTTCTGAGCAGCAGGAATTTTTCTCTCCCAAGAATGGTTTAGCTATTACCCTATAAGGAAGTGCTCCTCTTTCGCCATATGCCTTAGCTGTATAAACTTTATAATCCTTAACCCATTCATAATTGTGGGTAATCTCATTTTTATCAATAAACCCATTTTCGGGATACGAATAAATTTTTATATAACCGTTTTTTGATTTCTTTGATGGCTTAATGGTTGTACCAATACCGAAAGGTTTCCTTGAACTAACAAAATTAATAAAATCTTCTTCTTTATTTTCCCGAACTTTTCTTAAAATAGATATTGCCTTATTGAATCTTATAAAAGTATCTGAGCCATTCTCAAGCAGAGGCCTCTTGATAGAAGTTTTCTCTCCCTTTTGTATCGATGTTACGTTACAAGAACCATGATAATCTCTTTCCCACAAAAAATAACAAATACCACCAGAAATATCGACCCCCGGGAAACATTCAGTAGAATCAAAATAATCTACCAACTCCTTAATACGGACGTCATTTAGCATACTAGCCCTAAATTCATCTAACCCTTTGCCGCCCGAAAACCAACGAGAAGGAATGATCATAGTTAAAAATCTAGGATTTAATTTTTTTGCCTGTTCAATAAACTTGTGATAAATAGGGATAGCACTAGAGCCATGCCCTTGATCACTTATTTGATAAGGCGGATTGCCTATAATTACATCGAATTTCATATTTTTTATTAAATTAGGTAACTTATTATGTATAAATCGGTACGCGTGAGTCTCAAGCCCTTCCCCACGTTGATACTCTGACTGACTGGCGCCACAAAAAGAACATCTGCCGTTCTTCCAATCATGATCAGTTTTTTCAAAAAAAATATTGCCTTGTTTGTTATTAAAAATAGTGGAGACTGCATACTTGCCATTAGCCTGCTTTGAGCAATAAAGGCTCCTTCTTGATAATAACGAAGTTAACTCGGTAATTCCAATACCATAAAGTTGACTACCGTAGATATGGTTTATTCTTTCCTGTAAATCTGGTATTTCTTTTTTTAATCCTTCCAATAGACGTTGGGCAATCTCTCGTAAGAAAACCCCGGATTTACACATAGGATCAAGAAATTTTGCATTTTTATCTCTCCAAAGCTCTTTAGGTAATTGATCTAATATTTGATTAGCTAAAGCCGGAGGTGTAAAAACTTCATCACTGCTAAGGTTTGCTAAGCATGACAGAACATCCGGATTGTAATTATTTTGTGTTTTCATAATCGAGTTTTAAATAGTGCTTCAAGGGAAATTCTTTTACTGGCATTGGCGAAAACACCGCCTCTCCGGTATCAGAGACTTCACGCACGGAAAATAAAGTTGGCTTATTTGGATCAAAATCGGCTAATTCGGCATATTGAAAATCTCTTCGTTTTATCATTCCGCCATTTACTAAAGACCATTCAGAGAAAACAATCGGTTCCGGTTTTTCTCTGACCGTCTTAAGGGATAGCGCATCGCCCAATAATATATTTCTGCTTAAAATGAAGTGGGCCGTCTCTCTACATTCGTCTTTACATTTTTCCTTATACAACGAACTATAAATGTTATTAAAAACATTAAACAACCTATCTTTGCATTGACTTACATTGTCTTCTAAAATATCCACGCCATAAATTGAACTAATAGCCACCACCACGTACCGTTCAAATTCTAATTGACTTTTAGCATATTTATCCTTCACTACGGCCAACTTCCTCTCAAGTATTGGCACCAAAAAATTGCCAGTACCGCATGCTGGCTCAAGGAAACGTGAATCAATCCGTTCGATTTCATTTTGAACGAGGCCTAGCATTGCATTCACCTCACGCTCGGCGGTAAGCACTTCCCCATGATCGGCAACTCTTTTTTTTGAGATTACTTGTTTTTCCATATCCATTTAGGTTAGATCCTGTTAGATTTTCTCACTATTTCTCGCTAAAATCAACGGCCCACTTAAGTGAGCCGTTGGAAAAGCTATGCTTGTTGTTGAAGAATTATTATATTTTCTTTACAAACTTTTTCATTTCTTTATTAACGGACTTGCTTCCAACTTTTACCTTACCCACTATCCTGCCATAAGACATAGCATCCTCTGTATAGGTTACTGTTTTACCTTTTACAAGATTATCTAGGAACTCTTTTGCTGCTACAGCTCCCTTCGTACCAATTTCTGGCGCATCAACACCAGCTAGTCTAACAAAGGTTTTTCTTTGTCCTTGAAAAGTGTCTCCATCTATGACCTTTACTACTTTAGTTTTTGGCATTTTATTTTTCAAACATTATTTCGCCGGAGCTTCCGGGGCGCGCCCGACCAGATTACAATATTTCCAGCCGACCTCCAATGCGCGTTTCGCCAGCTCCTCCCTGCTACTTTAGTGCTTGAAAATTATTTCGTATTTACCTTATCTCTATTCGACCCGAATTTAAAAATTCTAGAGACCCGACTCAAGATTAACGCTACAAAAAAACTAATCAAGGAGCAGATTTTGTTGATAACCTAGATTTGAGATTTTCTCTACTTATTTTCCCGCATCAACCTATGCACTTGATCATCAATTCGCTTAATATCGTCCTTGTATCTCCGGACATCAGATTCTGCGCCCGATCTAAAATTGTCCGCTATTGTCCTGAGGCGCTGTTGGGCTTGATCTAAATTAATTTCAGCCGTTCTTCTTTGAGTTTCCAATCGTTGTAGTTCTACTTGTTGTTGAGCATCCATAAAATTATTTAACCTTCTTTAACTCTCCCGGCTTAGCCGATATTTTGAGACATTTAACTTTTATATTGACGCTATCGGCCGGCTCCATACGACAGACGGCATAGAGATTCTCTCCGTCTTTATAATTTAACTGAATTGCCTCAATCTTATATTTTTCTCCTTCCCATAAAACAACGTCGCCGACCGAGAGTCCTGCCCCGTCGCTTTCTGTCTTGCCCGATTTATTTTTAGACGATTTGCCGAATAAACTCATAAGGCCTTTAATAAGGGCAAAAACAATAACGAACACGATACCACCGACAGCCGCTGAACTCACTTTATTATCATCTGACATATTGATTTAGTCCTATTTGTCACGAATAAGATATTATTTCTCAAATTTATTTTTAAAAGCCATAAATTCTGAAGGAATCACATACTCAAGCATTTTTTCCACAATCTGCCTTTCTTGTTCTATCTCGACCTCTTTCCATAGAACCTTCACGCTTCCCTTATTGGAAGAAAAGAATACATGCCAAGGTTTGGCTTTAACATGTCCTGGATCTTTAAATGACTCGTGGTAGTGGCTTTTAATTCTGCCGAGCAATAATTTAGCTTTGCCGATATAAAGAACCCTGTCGTCTTTCAGGTAGATATAGAGTCCGCTCTTATCAGCGACTTCTCTTTTTATTTTTATACAGTTTACTTTTTCAACAGCCGGGTCTCCATGGTCAAATTCAAAGGAAGACCATTCAGATAACGGAAGAAAGCCATTGGACTCGAGAAACGATTTGAATTTTTCTTTTAGTAAAAACATTAAAGGGCCTCCGTCGGCGACACCCTTTCGGGTGTCCTGCAACCTTTCGGAAGCAGACCTAACGCATAGGACCGAGCAGAAGCCCGTTGATATGCGTTAGGATTTTGGTGCCATGCCCGTCAAGAGTTTTGAGGCCCTTGAAGGGTTTAGGCGATTAAGTTGTTAATGATATTTTACCACCATCGACCTTGGCGGTCTACCCTTGTAGCTTAGTCCCGGGATAAAGTAAAGGGGTCTGAGATAGGTCCAAAAAAGGGGTCATCAAAAATGAAAAAATAACAGTATAATTAAAATATCCAGATCTAAGTTGATTTGGATTTTTTTATCTAATTTTGGGTAAAAAGGTGGCTTTAACACCCGAGTAAAAACGGGCTAAAAGTCACTATAATTAAGGTGGGGATGAATAACAAGAAATCTAAGGCTTGTTATTAATCCCCGAAGAGATAACGGCATTTACCTTAGAAAATGCCTACCAAAATGGCTACTAAGCCAAAATCCTTAGCTGGAGGATTAAAAATCAGCTACCTGCCCGCAGACAGGTTATTAAATGCGGACTATAATCCCAGAACCTGGGATAGGACAGCCCTTGAACAGCTCAAGGAGAGTATCCGGCGATACGGTCTGGTCGATCCATTAATTGCCAATAATGCCTCAAACCGGCAGAACATTCTTATAGGCGGACACATGCGTCTTGCCGCCGCAAAGGAACTGGGCATTGAAGAGATCCCAGTGGTATTCATTAACATTCCGGATATAGACAAGGAGAAGGAGCTGAATCTTCGCTTAAATCGTAATACAGGCCAATTCGACTGGAATCTACTGGCTCAATTTGACGAAGCATTCCTCGCTGACATCGGATTCACATCAGAAGAGATGGATGAAATATTTCCGATCGAAGAAAATCCAGAAGAATTTGATTTGGCTAAAGAGCTGAAAAAACTTGATATCAAAAACATAACTGTCCAAAAACAAGATGTTTATCAGCTCGGAGATCACCGGTTAATGTGCGGGGACAGTACAATTGAAGCCGACGTATTTAAACTCATGAACGGCGAGCAAGCATCGGCTTGCATCTGCGACCCACCTTACATTTTATCGTACTTAACGGGAAAAAAGAGACACGGCAAAGCAACAGAAGGATTCGGATTAAAACGAGACCGCAAATATCTGGAGACAGACGAACTGCCCGACAACTTCACAGAATTATGGATGACTAATGTTGCCAAGATACAAAAGCCCGACTTTTCTATTCTTGTGTTTGAAAATCCCAAGAACCTGCGGATAATCTGGAATGAGCTCGAGAAATTTTGGAAGTATAGGAACACAATTGTCTGGAGATTACCAAACCGCGTACAAGGTTTCTCGGCCAAATATAAATTCTTTAACAAGCATGACATAGCCCTGGTCGGAACCGGCGGTGATGTTGAGCTGAACCTCGAACCAGAATCAGATGAGTTATTCCAGCAGGAATATGAAAACGCCTTATTCGCTACTTCCGGCAAGCCCCATTGGGAAAGTTATGAGAAAGGTAAGAAGTATTGTCCTACTGACTACATAGAATGCGTAGCCGCCGACGAAAAAAGTTCCGGCCAAGGTATAATTTTTGGCACGAAACCGACTCAAATCCTGATTCCGTATCTGAAGGTCTTAACTAAGCGAGACGACTTAGTTATTGAACCCTTCGGGGGCTCTGGATCGACGCTTATCGCCGCCGAGAAAATGAAGCGAAGATGTTATCTGATGGAAAAGGTGCCGACATACGCTCAAGTCATCATCAACCGTTGGGAAAAACTAACCGGCCGAAAGGCGAAGAAAATATGAAGAAGAATCAAAAAGAATTACTCCTTGAGCAATTAAGAAAGATTCCGATAGTTCAGCTTGCTTGCGAAAGAACGGGAATCAGCCGAGCGACTTTTTACCGCTGGAAATCAGAGGATAAAGATTTTAAGAAATCGGCGGAGCAAGCGATCCTTGACGGTGAAGCCCTCATTACCGACATGAGTGAAAGCCAGCTTGTTTCCCTCATAAAAGATAGGAACTTTCACGCCATTCAGCTGTGGCTTCGCCATCATCACCCTAAATACAACAACCGAGTCGAAGTTACGGCTCACATAGACAACCTTAACCGAGAATTAACGCCGGAACAAAAAGCAGTCGTCGAGGAAGCTCTCAAACTTGCTTCCGGATCGGCGGATTCTTCTCAAGGAAATGATACAAACAACACCGGAAGTGATGAACCAAATAACCAATGATTCAGACATTCGAAGAGCAATAGCTCGAAATAGCCATAAATGGTTTTTTCCAATTTATTTTGGACATTACATTAGTCACCATAGCGCTCCTTTTCATGAACAAATATTTAATCTAACCGAAGATCAGACAATTAAGCATGCGGTTATTGTGGCCTTTAGAAATTCAGCCAAATCAACAATTGTCAGTTTGTCTTATATTCTCTGGGCAATATTCGGAATTCAAAAGAAAAAATTCGTTCTTGTTCTTGCCCACACCACCCAGCAAGCCGAAATGTATATGAAGAATATTAAAGACGAGCTTGAAACAAACGAACTCTTAAAACAAGATCTTGGACCGTTCAGAGATGAGAGCGGTTGGCGGGCCGCATCAATAGTCATACCGAGATACAACGCCAGAATTACGTGCGCTTCATACCAGCAAGGTATCCGGGGATTGAGACACCATCAGTTCAGGCCGGATTTGATAATTTGCGATGACGTTGAAAATCTGGAATCGGTAAAGACCAAAGAAGGCCGGGATAAAGTATTCAAATGGCTGACCGGGGAAGTTATTCCGGCTGGAGACCAGAATACACGGTTATTTATAGTAGGAAATTTGCTTCACGAGGACTCCCTAATAATGAAGCTGAAGAAGTTAATAGAACTTGGACAATTCGAGGGTAAATATTTAGCCATCCCATTTATGGACGACGCCGGTAAACTGGCATGGCCAGACAAGTTTGATATGCCCGAGAAAATTGAAGCCGAGAAAAGGAAAGTCGGAAATGAAATCGCCTGGCAGAGAGAATATATGCTCCGGATTATTCCCGATGAAGGCCAGGTAGTGCATTCTGAATGGATACAACATTATAAAAAACTACCGGCGCTTGGATACGGGGACCACCGCTATGCCGTATTTGCCGTTGATCTTGCTGTCAGTACAAAAGATAGCGCTGATTATACAGCTATTGTTTCGGCGGAAGTATTCGGCTACGGCGAAGAACTGAAGATATATATTCTTCCAAATCTTATAAACAAGAGACTCGCATTTCCTGAAACAGAAGAAACAATCAAAAGCCATTCTAAAACATTTAACGATCAAGTACGGATAGTTATTGAGAAGGTGCAATATCAAGAGGCGCTAATCCAAACGCTTGAAGCTCAAGGATATTATGTTGAGCCGTTTGTACCTCACGGCGGAGACAAGAGAATGAGATTATCTATGACAACCAGTATGATTAAAAACGGTCAGATATTATTTCCACCGACTGGAGCAGAAGAGCTTATCCAGCAACTGACCGGACTTGGAGTTGAGAAGCATGACGACCTTGCCGATGCTTTTGTAATGGCAGTGTTGAAAGTCAGCTCGGATGACAACGAGAATGGACGATTCACCATCCCTAAAATAGTTGATAGCGAGCCAAAAATTAAAAATGAGAGGCAGGCAGATTTGGCCCGGGCACAGGAAGATGAATACGAGAGAGGCCTTTTTAACGCAATGATGCGGAGATGATATGTCGGGTCTGGACTTAATAGGAGGTCTGCGTCATCCCTTGTTGTATGGAAAACATACAACAAGAAGGCAATTTAGGGGCTTTTAGGGAGTCTTTGAGGTATTGTCTCTATGCCCGAAAATCAAGCGAATCGGATGAGCGACAAACCATGAGCATAGATAGTCAGATCAAGGAGATGCTCCAGTTGGCCCAAAAAGAGGGCTTAAGGGTGGCTGAAGTAAAACAAGAAGCGCATTCGGCTAAAGATACCGGCCAAAGACCGGTGTTCAATAAAATGATAGAAGAAATCCGTATGGGCAGGTTTGATGCCATATTAACCTGGGCACCAGATCGAGTTAGTAGAAACGCCGGAGATCTCGGAGTCGTAGTAGATTTACTTGATCAAAAAAAATTAATAGAAGTGCGGACCTACGGTCAACGATTCACAAACAGTCCGAGCGAGAAGTTCCTCTTTATGATACTTGGCGCCCAAGGCAAGTTGGAAAACGATCAGAAGGGTGTGAATGTAAAACGAGGATTGCGAGCAAAATGCGAAATGGGGTTATGGCCAGCTCCGGCTCCAACCGGATACTTTAACGAGATGAGAACAGATCGTAAGGGATATATAATGATAGATCCGGAGCGAGCGCCTATTATCAGGCAAATGTTTGAGAAAGTCGGTGATGATGGTTGGAGTGGAAGAAAAGTATACAAATGGTTGAGAGAAATAAATTTCAAAACCGTAAACAATAAACCCATATGGATCTCGAGTGTCCAGAAAATATTGAATACTCCCCTATATATGGGTGAGTTTCAATATCCGGCCGGGAGCGGTACTTGGTATAAGGGCCGGCATGAACCACTTATCAGTAAAGAATTATATTTCCGTGCCAGAGAAGTATTGAAACGAGAAAGCGAATTCCGTTATTTATCCAAAGACTTCGCTTTTACACGCCTCATGCGATGCGGACACTGCGGAGCAGGAGTTACTGCTCAAGAAAAACACAAACCGCTTAAAAGCGGGGGTGAAGCCGTATATATCTACTATGGATGTACGCGGTCAAAAGATATTAATTGTCCCGTCCAATATCTCCGTGAGGAAGATCTTGTACTTCAGCTTATTGGTCTGATCGATAAAATGACCTTAGATGAATTAGGTTTGAGAAATCACCTTAAAGAAGATATTGAAAGACACCAGAAATTCGGAGCTATGCTAGGAATAGAAAGACAGGAATTCCAGTTACGGGATTTTGATATAAAGAATTACGCCAAACATGTATTAAAGTCAGGAACAACAGATGAAAAGCGACAAATTTTATCTCACCTTAAAAACAGGATTGTGCTAAAGGATAAAATACTGACAATCGAATAATTAAAGCTGCGCCACTCTTCCGGTTCTGACTAATTCGGCTTCTAGTTTTTTAAAATTTTCAGAATCCTGGAAAAATTCTTGTATATGATCAACATCTTTACTCCCAATAGTATTTTTTGAATTCTTATAACTTATAAGTTGAATCTGTGGGAATGAAAATCTGGCATCAATTCCTCGTCCTCGATGAAGAACGTGAAAATGGAGTGGATGATGGTCATCACTATATACCGTAAATACAAAGCCACTCATTCTGCCAACCCTGCCATGTAATAACGGGCCAGACCATGCGAGCAGCTCTTTATATTTCTCATCTAATGCTACTCGTTCTGGATCCTCTGACTGTAGTATTTCAAAAACCCCGTCTAGAACTTTATCATCTTCCAGCTCGACGATTCCCGATTCATTACTTTTTTCTAGAGCCAAAGCATCTTCATATCTACGTCGCCGACCCTCATAAAGATTCTCTAATTCCATATGGTACTTCTTTTGGTCGCTTTTGCATTTTATGACCCTCTTTATGCCGTCAGAATGCTTCTTCTGAAGATCTATCCCCTGGGAAGGATCGGGGTCAAAACCCTTTAGAATGACAGGCAAATAAAAAGAATAGTCACCCTTGCCGTTAATATCTAAAGTAATTCTTCCACCACTTGCATATATAAAAGGGCCAGAAATATTAGGAAAGCTAATATGAGCAGAGAATTGAACCTTTCTTTGCAGTCTGTCTAATAGACCAGTATTAGGATATAAATTTGTTCCTTGCCCGCCAAACATACTTCCATTTATATCTAGCCACTCGATACCCAATCCGTATTTTCCATACTCTAGCCAAAACTTAGGTACCCTTCCGTAAATCCAAAAATCTTTTTCTACTAATTGAAAAGGGTGGAGACTACTAATTTCTACCGATACTCCGGCATACCAAGCCTTTTTTATAAGTTGTACTATTTTTTTACTGATTTTCTCTCTCATGGATTAGAGAATAACTTATCATTTTTACTGAGTATTTAAAAGTTTTCTAAATTACCAACACAAAACCGCCTTTCGACGGTCTTATGTTCTTGAATACGGCGCTCAGCCGGTATGCTTTAACTGAATAGCAAGTTGGGTGAATATTGAGGCACCTAGGTCACCTCGATACTTCCAACCTTGGCTGCCGGGCAGGGACTCGAACCCCGATACCATTCTCCAGAGGAATGTGTCCTACCATTAGACGACCCGGCAATGCGTCTCGTCAGCGCACCAGCCGAAGAGACTGGTGCGTTACGCCTATATAATTCTTTTGGTTTTTGATGCTATTTATTACATGCACATACTACATTATTCTGTGTATTTTACATTAAAAAACAACGTTTTACAACGTCGACGTTTAGTAATTAGAAATTGAAAAGTTTAAACTATAAAGTTTATACTTTCAGGAATCTTCTTATCGCAACGAAGCTCGAGACAACACCGAGAAGCACGCCGACAAAGAAAACCAGAAACAGGAACTGAAACATGTTAGTCTTGAAATACGATATCAAACTAACTCCGGGCATAAGCGATTCCACTTTGGGAGAAACAAAGAATATCGTCGGATAGAATATTGCAGCTGTAACCGCAGCAGCAAACGCGCCGTATAATCCTCCTTCAACTAAATATGGCGCCTTAATGTGCCAATTGGAACCGCCGACCAGTTTCATTATCTCTATCTCCTGCCTCTGATTATATATTGTAAGCCGAATAGTATTGAAGGTGACAAGTACAGCAATAACCGCCAGTATCATTGTAAGAATAAAGCCCCAATTCTGAATACCACCGGAAATGCTCTGAAGCCGTTCGATAACTTTTTCGTTTTCATAAAAATTTATCTTGTCTATAACGCTTCTGAATTGGTTGGCTTCAAGAAACTGGACAATTGAAGCAAACTGCGATGGATCGTCTGCCTTAATATTTAAAGAGGCCTGGAGAGGATTAAAATCAAGTTCGGCAAGAGAATCTTGTATTATTGCGTCTCCGGCATGTCTTTCTTTGAATTCATCCAACGCTTGGACTGCGGAAATATATTCAACATTTTTAACGTTGCTTAACAATTCAAGTTCTGATTTGATGCCCAGTATTTCTTCTTCGGATATGTCTGTTTTGAAATATGCGCTCACATCAACTTTTTCCTGCAGACTAATTACGATTTCGGATGACAAAAAGTTAACCGCCATCAAACCGGAAAACAATACAAGCACCAGGACCATGACTCCCGTCGTACCGATACTGAGGTATCGATTCCGCTTGAAGTTGATCCACCCTACCTGAAAAATCCGTCGTAGCGATTTTTTCATTATTTAGATAATGTATTTTCCATTTTCTTCCTGGTCACGGACTATCTTACCCTTTTCCATTGTAACTACTCTCTTCCCTATTATATTCACAACCTCTCTGTTGTGCGTAGCAAGAATAACCGTCGTACCTAACTCATTAATCTTTGTAAGTAATTTTACCACATCGTAAGTATTAACTAAATCCAGATTACCCGTCGGTTCATCGGCCAGAATTATTCTCGGCCGATGAATGAGAGCTCTTGCAATAGCAAGGCGCTGTTTCTCTCCGCCGGACATCTGATGAGGAAAGCTATTTGTCTTGTCAGATAGACCGACGATATTCAACACTTTTGGTACATCCTCGTGAACCTGGTCTTCGTCAACTCCGCACACTTCCAAAGCAAAGGCGACATTCTCAAAAGCATTCTTGTTGGAAAGAAGCTTGAAATCTTGATATACGGTTCCTATCTTTCTCCTTAAAACGGGAACCTCGCCGCCCGAAAGAGTAGCTAAGTCAACACCGTCCAATATGACCTCGCCTTCCTGCGGAGTGATTTCTCTTGTAAGAAGGCGTAGAAGAGTTGACTTGCCGGCGCCGGACGGCCCGACGAGAGAAATAAATTCGCCGTGCCCTATCTTTAAATTCACGTCCTTTAGGGCCATGAAGTCACCGTCATAAATTGTTGAGACGTTTTTTAATTCAATCAACTTTAATTATTGACTTCGCAAGTCCGGCGGACTTGCGAAGTTGTTAATTGTTAACTGAATTTTACTTCAAAATCAAAAACTTGTCGAGATCGCCGTCCAACACTTTATCCGGTTGGGACGACTTAATGCCGGTTCTGTGATCTTTAACCATTTGATACGGGTGCAGGACATATGAACGTATCTGACTCCCCCACTCTATTGAGACCTGGGGTTTAAGTTCATTAATCTGGCTTGTTTTTTCCGCTTCCATCCGTTGAACCAACTTTGAATAAAGCGCCTGAAGAGCTTTCCCTTTATTTTGGGCTTGCGACCGTTCGGATTGGACAACAACCGAAGTGCCGGTGGGAATATGCGTCACCCGCACAGCAGTTTCCAACTTGTTTACGTTCTGCCCTCCTGGACCAGAGGAGCGGAATGTTTCAAACCTCAAATCATTGGGGTTAAGTTTTACTTCGTTATTAATTATCACCGGCAAGAATTCCACCATAGCAAATGAGGTGTGTCGGAGTTTCTTGGCAGAAAAAGGTGATATCCGGACCAAGCGATGCACCCCTGATTCATTTTTCAAAATGTTATAAACGTTATTGCCTTTAATTTCCGCTGAAGCGCTTTTTACGCCTTTTTGTTCACCGAAAGACTGATGAAGCAAATTAAAAGACCAGCCTTTTTTCTGGGCGCACCTTTGATACATCCTAAATAACATTAGAGTCCAGTCCTGGGCATCAACCCCGCCAGCTCCCGCATATATGTTCAAAAGGGTTTTGCCTTTTTCATAATTCATTAAACTATTATACCACATAACTTGGCTTTTTCCAACAATTATGGTTTAATACTTTCAAATTTGCTCCTTGATAAATAGAGAGGGTGGTAGTGAAAAATACTTCAGTTAGAACATTGCTTTGGTGGTTTATACTGATGGCAGCGTTAACGGGGGCCTGTTTCGTGGTTTCATCGAGCAATTGGCAGAGCAATATTGAGCTTAGCTTTAGTGAATTTATCTATCAAGTTAATAAGGGACAAATAGCCAGCGTAACTATTACCGGAAACAAAATCTCGGGCCAGACAACTTCGAACGTTCACTTCAACACATATGTACCGAATCAGTATGAAGGACTTGCCAACCAATTAGTCGAAAAAGGTATAGTTATCAATGCCAAAGAAGAAAAACCCGGCTTATGGGGAAATATCTTATATGGCTGGGGTCCTTTACTTATTCTTGCGATTATTTGGATATTTTTCATGAGACAAATGCAGAGCAGCGGCAATAATGCTATGTCATTCGGCAGGTCTAGAGCTAAACTTAATCAAAGTAAAAATAAAGTAACATTCAAAGACGTAGCGGGAGTTGAAGAAGCAAAGAATGAACTTCAAGAGACGGTTGAATTTCTAAGGGAGCCGGCAAAATTTCAGAGATTAGGCGGACGTCTGCCAAAAGGCGTTCTGCTTGTGGGTCCGCCGGGTACGGGCAAAACGCTTCTGGCCAAAGCGGTCGCCGGCGAGGCGAATGTGCCGTTTTTCTCAATCTCCGGTTCCGACTTCGTAGAAATGTTCGTCGGGATCGGAGCATCTAGGGTGAGAGACCTTTTTGAGCAAGGCAGAAATAGAGCGCCTTGCATTATGTTTATAGACGAGATAGATGCTGTCGGTCGGCATAGAGGCGCGGGTATTGGCGGTGGACACGACGAAAGAGAACAAACGTTGAACCAGCTCTTAGTAGAAATGGATGGATTTGAAGGCAACGATGGTACCATCATCCTTGCCGCAACCAACAGGCCCGACATTTTAGATCCCGCTTTGCTAAGACCGGGCCGATTCGACAGGACAGTAGTAGTAGATATGCCCGACGTAAGAGGCCGGAAGGAGATATTGGAAATACATACTCGCAGAGTTGCGCTAGATATTGATGTTGATCTGACAATCGTGGCCAGAGGAACATCGGGATTTTCCGGCGCTGATTTGGCGGCTATTGTCAACGAAGCCGCGCTTAATGCCGCTCGTCACGAAAAAAAAGCAGTCAGCCAAAATGACTTGGAATTCGGTAAAGATAAAAGAATGATGGGTAGTGAGCGTAGAACTCTAGTTATTTCGAATGAAGAAAAAAGAACAACGGCTATTCATGAAGCCGGCCATGCGTTGGTTTCTCTGATAGTACCAAAAGCCGACCCTCTTCATAAGGTAACTATAATACCAAGGGGCATGGCCTTGGGTCTGACCCAACAGCTTCCCGCTGAAGATCGGCATAATTATTCCAAAGAGTATTTAGAGAGCCAGCTGGCCATACTGATGGGCGGACGATGTGCCGAAGAGATCATATTGAACCAGCAAACGACGGGCGCTCGAAATGACTTCAAAAGAGCAACAGAAATTGCTTATCAAATGGTTTGCGAATGGGGGATGTCCGAGCTCGGCCCCTTGAGTTTCATATCCAAGCCGGAAAGCCTATTCTTGGCCAAACAGATCACCGAAAAATCTTATAACTGTTCCGAAAAGACAGCACGGCAAATAGACCAAGCAATAAAGTTGCTGGTCGATAAAGCCCACGAAACAGCCCGAACAGCTATTATAGAACACAAAGAAGCCGTTGGGCGTTTAGCCACGGCATTGATAGAAAGAGAAGTTCTAGAAGGAGAAGAGGTTAGAAAAATTGTTAGTATAGAGTCTGTTTAGGATTTTAACCTCGCAATAGCGAGGTTTTTAAATTCTTAAATTATCGCGTACGCGATAATTTAAGAATTTAATTCTGGAGTAGGATTTACAACTAGAACTTATTTTATCAGAAATTCCTGAAAAGATAATGTCGCCCTTCGGGCGGCAAAACTATTAGGGTACGGGCCAAAAGTTGGCTCAAGCACTAAAATCTTAAGAATGGGAGGGTGGGGTTGAAGAATTGGATGATTTTAAAAATGAAAAACGGCTTTCGCCGTTCATTACAATTACAAAAAATGCCCCATTAAAATAAGGGCGGTGGCAACGCTTATCGGCACCAATAAATTATCGTCAATATAAAAAGCTAGCTGGTCAAAAACAGCGGTCAAGAGAGCACCCAGCACCACGATAACTATAGACAGGGATAGCGGGGTTAAGAGATATAGGAATAATCCGGCAAAAAATGAAATCGTGAATACTACCAATGAACCGGCAATGGTCTTTTCGCCAATTATTTTTACTTTGGGTAAATATGAAACTTCCCCGCTCAATGGTGCAAATGTGTCACCCAGTATAAAGAAGATCAGACTCATTACTGCAATCTCTACGGGAAAAAACAAGGTTATGGTTAACGCACTGAACAAAAATAGAGTATACCCCGAAAAATGACTGCGTTCTTTCTCTTTGGCAAATTTTTGTTTTTCCAAATATTTCTGGTTTAAACCCGGTTTCAACAACCGCACTAGATCAAAAACAAGAGCAACGCCAAATAAAAATCCTAGGGGCCAAGTTATTAGATTAACTGGCAACCAAATTAATCCCAATGGAAATATGAGGGCAAACAGTTTTAACGTGTGCCGGAATGATAATTTTATTGATTTCATGAATTTACAATAGTAAATCATCATCCCAACAAGCAATAACAGCGAGTATGCTGGATTACTAAAGAAAAGAGATATTAAAAACAACCCATCCAAAGAAGCTGCTCCCTTACCACCTCTAAATCTGAGATAAAATGGAAAGATATGCCCCAAAACTGCTGCAAGACCGACTAATATTGCTAAATCAGAGTTAACCCACGATAAACTTAAATAATATGCCAGGGAAGATTTTGAAAGATCAAACAACGCAGTAACTATTCCATAGACAGGGCCTACGATCCGATGAGTATTGCTGGCACCGGTATTACCATTGCCAAAATTCCTGATATCAATATGTTTTACTACTCGCCCGAAGAAATATCCTGGCGAAACAGAGCCCAAAATATACCCCAAAACCAGAAAAACCAAAAAGTACAGCATAGCTAAAACTCCTGCCTAATTAGTAACAATACCTGCGACCATATTATGCGAGTGGGGTCAAGAAAGCAAGCTGTTTATTCTTCTGCCGCTTCAGCTTCTTTTTGATGAAGTTTCTCAAGAGCATCAAGACCATGATCGATCAGGTTGGTATATGGTCTTGGGTTTAAGTAGACCTCGTTGTGCGTTCCTTTGGTAGAATAAAATCCGTCGACCATTCCTTTTTCAGTCATTTCTTGAATATCTTCCATGTTAAAAAATTTGTCGTCAACACCATGGACGATTGATACTTTAATGCCTTGGGCTCTAACTGCTTCCAATAGTTCGTGAATTTTTGTTTTGCTGATGATACCGATTGATTCCCAGCCCTTTCCAGCTACCCTATTGAACATAGACGACTTATCTAAACCCGCTCTATAAGACTTCCCTAGTTCTTTTGCCGCTTTACCTGATTTTCTCACCATACCACCGAGACCTTCCCGCTTAAATAAATTTAGGCCCTGAAGATGCATAATGTCTATAGCGGCGCCGGCAAGAAGCCGTTTTTTATTGTCTTCGCCAACCATACCGGCAGGATCAACAAGTACCATGCTTCTAAATCTATCCGGTCGAAGCATGGCCGCATAGATAGCGTGGATTGCGCCTTCAGAGTGAGCCACGACATCAACTTTATCAAGACCCTTTTTCATGTCCAACATTTTTAAATAAGCGACAACTTTGTCCAGCATTAAACCTTCTAATCCCAACTCTTTAGCTTTTTGAGCATCTACTCCTTCCGCTGATGTTCCCTCCACTCCATAAACATTATCAACCGCCAAAACTCTTCTGCCTTTTTCGGCTAGTCCAACTATATTATCTTTATAACTGTCGGGGGTAGTTCCCCATCCCTTCATTCAAATGGTTGGGACTTCTGTTTTTAACTTTTCTGGCTGGATATCACGAATATTTAATGTTTCTGCTCCTTCGTATAGGTCAAGTCTTTCCGGTTGCTCAAATTTTTCTTTTAATTTTCTGTGGGCTTCCTCTTCCTCAGTTTCTTTAAGCGGCAATATCTGTGGATTTTCATAAAGTGATCTTTCAGTACCCATTGACAATGTTCCCTTAACTTCCATAGAAAATATTTTTACAAAATATACCTTATGGAAGCTGGGTAAATTAATAGACAGGCCTAATGATATAATCATACTATTTTAATCCAATTCTTCAACCCCACCCTCCCATTCTTAAGATTTTAGTGCTTGAGCCAACTATTGGTCCGTACCTTAATAGTTTTGCCGCCCGAAGGGCGACATTTATCTTTTCAGGAATTTCTGATAAAATAAGTTCTAGCTAAGTTGTAAATATACTCCCCGATAAAACAATCTGACTTTTCTGAAACCATCTAATGGGCGGCCGTTGCGGCCGCCCATTGAGTTGAGAGCGTAAAATCAGAATCTTCTAAACCGCTCGGCTCGCGAAAGCGAGCCTCGCGGTCGGTCAGAAGGAGGTTCGAAATCTTGTGCGATTTTTAAAGGATTTTCTGAAATTTGACATGTGGATAGTCGCCATGCTATACTGATAGCAAGAATGGTAAGTCTGCTACGATCGAGATTGTTCGTGGCTCCGAAGAGCTCTCGCAAGAGGGCTTTTCTATTTGCATAAATACTGATAATATCTACCTCGTGGATAAGGGCCGAGTCCGAGCGATTCTCGGGAGTGGACTTACCATTCTGCTCTAGGGGTTTGACTCCCCCTCGGTCCACACTCAAAGAGTTCTGGCATTTTCCAGGACTTTTTGATTTTAATCCATTGTGATATATTGAGATTGTACTCAACGAACCAATCTCTTTTTTGATGGCTTTAACGGCCGTCTTTGGACAATCCGAGAGATTGGGTTGAGTACACCAAGGACGGCCTTTAAAGTTTTAATAATCAAAAAAATGAATAAATATTTTCTCTATGCCCACAAATCAACAGACGTAGAAGGTAAACAGGTTTTATCTATCGAAGCTCAACTAATAGAATTGCGTGCCTATGCTAAACAGGAAAAATTAGAAATTATTGAGGAACTTATTGAAAAACAATCGACTAAAGTTCCGGGCAGAATAATATTCAACGAAATGCTATCTCGCATGGAAAAAGGCGAAGCCAATGGGATTTTAGCTTGGAAAGTCTGATAGATTGGCACGCAATTCGGTGGATGGCGGCAAGGTAATTTATCTTGTAGACACCAGCAAAATCGTTTCTTTGCGCTTCCCGATATTTTCAGAAAAGTCAGATTGTTTTGTGTTAGAAAGTTTTATCTTGGAGCCCTCGGGAGGAATCGGACCTCCGTGCACGGTTTACGAAACCGTTGCTTTACCACTAAGCTACGGGGGCACGAAACGGATCGCCAATTTGGGACAAACCACGCTCAAAATTTGTTTCACAAATTTTGAGCGGGATACCAGAATCGAACTGGCGCCTTAACCTTGGGAAGGTCACGTACTGCCACTATACGAATCCCGCAGACGCAATATTTTAACACATTAATACCCAAATAAGTAGCGCCACCACTTTTTGTAACTAAGCAGGTTTTCCGAAGATAATTCTTCAGATAAAGACGCTTTGGGGGAATCCAAGTCTCTATGCACAAATATTACCTCTTCACCGGATGTTTTATAGTTCAAGCGGAGCCGAGCTTCTTTTTCAAGAAACTTCTGATTCCCTAGATTTTCTATACGTCTTTCCATTAACTTGTTGCCTTTGTTCACATCATCGATTTTAGCCTCAAGGGACGCCCCCTCTTGTTTAATCTGTCTCCTTTCAACTTCAACTGAAATCACGGAAAATGATATCCAAAAAGACAGAATTAAAAGAGCCGCTGTAAAAACTTTTGAATTAATAAGGTTCATTTTTAATTTGATAATCTTTTCGTATTCTCTTAAAATAATTATATGATCAATAAAAAATTATTAAGAATTATCACCATTATTGTTGCCGTATTGACAGCTTTAAGCATGGTGGGATTTCTACTCCTGCCTTTAGTATATTGATTTTATTCTTCAATTGCGAATTACGTATTACGTATTATTTTTACGATATTTATCGAGATAAACAATAAACCCTCCGATTCTAGCGCTTAATTCCTCAAGTTTTTCATTAACAAAATTAAATTCTTCGATAGAAATGTAGCCAACAGCTAGTGCTATATGCAACTGATTCCGAGTTTCACCAGCCGAACCTTTAGACATTTTTAAAAATCGTATGAACTCATTATTATTACTCTTCTCAAAACCCTCCACAATGTTAGAACTAACAGAAACTATCGCCCTTCTTATTTGGTCCCGCAGACCAAAATCTTTACTCCACTTTGAATTAGAAGTTAAGTCGTATATAAGTTTAGTAATTTCTAGAGCTAACTTCCAAATTGGTAACTCTTCAAATTTTTTGTATTTCATAATCCGTAATGCGTAATTCGTAATATAATAATTCTACCTTTTTAACATTTTGAGAAATACCTCTTGGGGTAAATTTACTTTCCCTGTTTCTTTCATTTTCTTTTTTCCTTTTTTTTGTTTTTCCAGAAGTTTCATTTTTCGGGTTACATCCCCCCCGTACAAATATCCAGTCACGTCTTTCCGTCTTGCTCTAATTGATTCCCTTGCGATGACTTTACCGCCTAACACCGCCTGTATGGCTACCTCAAACCATTGCGACGGGACAACTTCTTTAAGTTTCGATGCCATCGCCCTTCCTTCGTAATATGATTTCTCTTTGGGAACTATTCTGGAGAATGGTTCAACGAGATCACCGGCTATAAGCATGTCTAACCGCACCAGGTCGTTAATCGCCGTCCCTTTTAACTCATAACTCATTGAAGCATAGCCGGAGGAAACGCTTTTTAATTTGTTGTAAAAATCAGTTATAACTTCAGACAAAGGCATCTCATATTTCAAAAGCGCTGTCTCTTTACCTAAATAATCGGTCGCTTTGTATGTATTTCTATATGACGATGCGAGTTCCATAACACTGCCTAAATACGAGCTTGGTGTTATTATCTCAAGATCAACTATCGGTTCGGCTATGTTTTCTATTTTTGAAGGATCCGGCAGTCGGGCCGCTGATCTGATTTTCTCTTCTTGGCCATTTTTAAGTTTGACGAGATATTCAACGGAGGGTGTAGAAACAATCAAATTAAGGGTAAATTCTCTTTTAAGACGTTCCGAAATTATTTCAACATGCAGCATGCCGAGGAATCCGACACGAAACCCTCTGCCAAGACCCACCGACGATTCAGGTTCATAGAGTAAAGAAGCGTCCGTCAGTTTGAGTTTTCCCAAAGCATCTTTCAGTAAGTCATAGTCTTCCGAGTTTTCAGGAAAAAAACTGGCAAAAACCATCGGCTTTGGTTCTTTATATCCAGCCAAGGGCTGGAACACGGGCAGTTGCTGACTTGACGCAGACAGATACCGACTATCTTCCGCCGTTATCTGTGTACTGCCCGCCACTGTCCGCATTGTTATAGTATCGCCAACTTTTATTAGTCCCGGATTTTTAAGTCCCGTAGCTACATAACCGATATCTCCGGCAGATAATTCTAAATTGGGAGTAAGTTGGGGAGCAAAAAACCCTGTTTCTAAAACATCTGCTTTTGCTTTTGTCGCAAACGCCACAATTTTATCTCCCCTTTTTAAACTGCCTTCAAAAACCCTGACATAGGCAATCACTCCTTTATAAGAATCAAACGCTGAATCAAATATAAGGGCTTTCAGGACATCGAATGTCCCGCGGACATCCGATGTCGTTAATTTCGGCGACGGTACTTTTTCTATCACTATTTGAAGTAGCTTCTCCACATTTTGTCCTGTTTTACCTGAAACCTCTAATATCTCATCCTGTTCTATTCCCAGAAGATGCGATAACTCCTCTTTGACTTGTGCCGTTCTGGCGTTTGGCAAATCTATTTTATTAACCGTTGGAATTATTTTTAATCCTTGTTCTTTTGCCAGATGAAGATTGGCAAGAGTCTGCGCTTGCACGCCTTTTGTGGCATCAACCAAAAGTATAGCCCCCTCTACCGCCGCTAAAGACCGTGAAACTTCGTATGAAAAATCAACATGGCCTGGTGTATCAATAAGGTTGAAAACATACTCAACCTTATCTGATACACCCGCAGAACTATGCAGACTAGACGCAGAACGAGCAGAATCATATATAATACGTCTAATATCCAAATCTTTACTTCCAAAGTTGACTAATAATGCAAGTTTATATTCACATCCCTTTAAATATGACCATAATTGCTCAACTTGTGGTCTAGCTATTTCTGGTAATGCTTTTAATTCGACGATAATTTTATTCTCTATTATAAAGTCTGGTTGATACACCCCGATTTTTTGTCCATGATAAATAATCGATATATTCTTCTTGCTTTCAAACTTTAATCCAGCTTTTTGCAACTCAATTTCAAGTGCATTGTGGTAAATCTGTTCTTTATGGCCCAACCCTATAGATTTTCTGATTTCAAATAATAAACTTCTTAGTTTATATGTTGAATCTTTGTATAAAAATTCTGCGTTGTTTTGCGTGAGATTCTGCGTTGTTCTGCGGTTCGCATAATATTTCATGCGAACAGGCTGTAGTTTGATTGTTATCCCCCTCTCCCGTTCAAGTTCCATTTGGTCAAGGAATTGCTCCTGCATTTTTCTCTTCTCCACCGTCCCCGTCAATTCTAAAAACCGATCCGCAAGGGTCGATTTTCCGTGATCTATGTGGCTAATCACACAGAAATTTCTAATATCAATATCTCTATCCATTTCCCAGCAAAGCCCATCAAAGGGCACCTTTGCAAAGGTGCCCTTTGATGGGCTAGTTTTCTGACTCTAGGAATAGGTATCCTTCTTTCTTCTTGCGACACTTGTCGCACATGCCAAAATGTATTTCACCTTCATCTTTAAACTCCGGTTCTAAATTCTCCGGATGCAAAGCCATATTTCTTATAAACTCTCTGCTTAAATGCAGTCTCTCATATATCCTTGAAATATCTGCTATTCCTGCTTTTTCTTTAATACTTAGTCGCATTTGGAGAATACTACCTTATTCTGCCTTAAATCTCAATTCCAAGTCCTTGTCAAACTCCCCATTATATACGTAAAAGCCGTTTGCCGTAAACTTCAAATTTGCCATATCTAATCCGGGTTGTTTCTGAATATAAATACCGTAATTATTATTGCTAAAATTAGCTGGGATTTCATATTCAAGAATAACCGTCTTTTGTTTTCCCGGATCAGTTATCATCCAAAAAGCAAAACCTGTCTTATCCGTCTCGCTGTAACTGCTGACCCCGCTTTTGCTTTCTAAATTAAAGCTCGATTCAAAATTATATAAATCCTCGTCTTGTTTAAAGTTTCCTTCTGAATAAACAACGAGCGGCGTATATTCCGGATTTGAATTTCCGGAAATATTCAAAAATTTTGAACCCTTCGGGACAAGCACTCTTACATAAGCGGGATTCTGTTTGTTATAAAAGCCGTACTCAGTAGATCCTCCGTTGTGCTGTCTTGTAAGCTCCATTTTGTGAATAATTTTTCCGTTTTCAAATCGAGTATCTAATTTTATTGAATTTTCAATCATCTTGTCCGTCTTAGAACCTTTTACGTTGGTTAAGGTAACCATCAAATAGTCATCGCCTGTTTTTTTAATCAGTCCGCCAAAACCCTTATCGGCAATAAAACTTTCCAAACTCAAGTCTCTGAAATACATTAATACGTCTTTCTTCTCCAAGCCCCCCATAAAAACATCGAATATGGCAAGCCAATCACCCGAACTCGCCGAATATATCTTTTCTAAAAGTTTGGGCGCTATATCTTTTATAATCTGTTTCGGTTGTTCTCTGTTGTCGCCATATTCCACTTCCGCCTGAATAGCTGATAAAAAATTCTCATCGTCAACTACCAAATTATATTCAGGCATTTCTACCGGTCCTACAATTTTCAGTATTTCAGATATCATTCGTGGACTCATCGTTATTACGCCATTAATCTCATTGCAGGCAAGGCCTGTACAGGTCTTGCCTGTAATTTTTTCGTAAAACTGTATAATTTTCTGCGCGGACGCCGAAAAGTCAATGAACCAATTTGCATCCCTCATACCCCAAGTGGGGGTTATGTGCTGTAGAGGCTTGGGTGGAATGATGTTTTCTTTCAGCTGACCGTCCAGATTATAAACATCGTCAACTAAAAATTCCGCAAACTGGCCGTCTTTAAACGTTACAACGGAGTAAGTTCCGAAAAATCCTCCGGTTGGCCTTAATTCGCTGTTATTTTGGAACAAAATAAGATATTTCTTGGTACCATTCGGACCAAGTAAATTTTCAAGAAAATAAGTGTATTCCACTGCATCCGAGACGATACCTTCAAGTTCAGGAAGTTTTGATCGGAATTTCAAGAATGACTCTCTTTTATCTTCCGGTAAGGCATCGGGGCTTACGTCAGACAAAAGAGCATTAGCTTTTGATAAATTCTTGCTTGAAGCTAAAAGCGACTGTTTCAGGCTGCCTACCGCCAGACTCTGTGGAGGGCGGCCCTGTGGAGGGCCGCCCTCCACACTCATGCTTTTTACATTCAGAACTGCGACAGTTTCTGACAAATAGCTTAGTGTTTCCGACATTGAGTTGCCGACTTCAGCTAGCAGTTTGCCCGCTTCGATAAGATTCTTTGCTGATTTCAACTTACTTGTCCCGAGCTTGCCCGCAGTGAGGTTATTGAACCCATCGAGGGATTCAGCAAACAAGGAAGTGAGTCCGGCTCCCATGGAATTCAAGTTATCCCCCGCTTTTGAAAACTCGCTGTAGGCCTCAGTAAAATTATTAGACGCCGACTCAAAATCAAATACTTTTAAACTTTTTTCAGCTTGCTCCAAACTTGCTACTGCAGAGTTGCCCTCTTTCACTATTTCATTTTTGACACTTATTCCGTACCAGCCGAATGAAATTAATATAACAAAAGCCAGTAAGCCGATAAGTACATAGGTCGCTAAGTGTCTAATATTGAGGTTTAACCCCAATACACTCATATCGGTCCGCGTGTTTTTGGTTGCGTATCTAACCCAGCTTTCTATTTCTGGCGAAGGTCTGACATTAACATGGCGACTTCGTAAGTCTACAGGACTTGCGAAGTCGTCAATAAGTTCTATAGTAGGTTCCGCGATTTGCGAAGTCGTTAATCCGTACTCATTCCAATATTCAAACGGATCAATCTTTTTGGGCTCACCCACAAAAGCATCATCAACCTCTGACGCAACTCGCTGATTAATTTGCGAGAGTATCGTTTGATAGTCCTGACTTCGCAAGTCTACGTGACTTGCAAAGTTGTTAATTGGTTTCACGGCTTGCGAAGTTATCAATTCTGACTTTTGCTTTGCAAAAATCGGACGGTATCTCGGTTTCGCATTAAAACTGCCTTTTTCAACCTTCGCCCCAATCATCTTCAGTTCTCTCCCAATATTCAACTTTAAATTAAGATATTTTTCTAGTAACGTTTTGACATCGCAAGTCGATACGACTTGCGATGTCATTGATACGGGATTTTGATTTTCATAGTTGAGCTGGTAAGGCGTTGTTGCCTTTTTGTTTAGATTTTTCTCGGGTTTTTGGTCGCCAACAAAGTCAACAAAGGGCACCTTTCGTAAAGGTGCCCTTTGGCCTTGTTTAGATAAATCCAGTTTTAAAGAAACCGCCTGTATCTTCTCCACATCAACTCGCCCCGCCTCGTCTACGGGTTTAATGTCAAACAAAGCTTTCAATATATTGTTCTTTAAATTATCCGCCACATTGAAATAATCTCTTATGTTTTAATTATAACAATAAAATCCCGTTTTTGACGGGGGTTTTATCAACACAAACTTTAAAGTCAGGGTTAATTGAACAATCTTAAAACCGCTAGTTATGCCGAAGTTGATGAAAGCGAAGGAGGATTGTTTTGTGGAACTTACATCCCGTTCCCTTCCGACAGCGTTTTCAACTCCTGCTCGGTTACGCAGGTCGAGCCAAGGCATAGTTTTTCCGTTTCAACTTCTTTAGTCTTGATTCAGATATTCCAAATTTTTGGAACACAAAGTAGCCGATAAGGGACGAGGACAAGAAAAACTAAGGTAGTAAGAGTGAAAATTTTATTCATCTAATTCGCTCTATTCTAGTATTTCCGACGACAACTTTTTAGCTTCGGCGCTAAAAAAATCTTTAAGTTCATTAATGGATAAGTCTCTGATCATTTTAGGAAGGGCTGATATGTTTTTTACTCTGCTAAACGAACTGCCTATTGTTATGGAATCAAGTTTAGTACCGAACTTTTTTTCCACCCCGCCGCGCAAATTCTCTAGAGAATACTTTTTAAACAAAAAGTATAAATCAACAAAATCTTTAGGATCAAAACGATCAATAACAGTTAGCAGCTTATTAACCGCAATATCAAGCTCACTATCAACCTTCAGACCGTCGAATGTGTTGGTTTTTTCCAGTTGTGGGAATGGATAATTGGTAAACTCTACCTTGTACTCACTACCATTAACAACGTAGAAAAACTGATTCCTGTCATATAGACGCGAGAATCTCAAGTTTGACGTCCCCATCACATCTTTTAGATTCTCTGCAATCTTGTGGATAAAAATCAAATCAATATCTTCGTAAGAAAAAAAGTCTAAGTCGTCAGATACTCGATGATACAAATAATAACCGGCGAGAGCAGTACCGCCAGAAAGATAAAAAGCACTCAATTTACCGGAAGAAGCAACAAATTGAGTGGCCTTTTTTTGCCAATCTTTTAGAATTTCTTGTCCCATATCAATAATTCGAAAAACGCCCTTCGATCGTCAGGGATATTTAATTCGGGGAGATATTTTTTCAGTAACTTCCCTTTCAGTTTTTTGTTATTTAAGCCGTAGTTAATCAACCTCTCCAAATGCCATTTCTCGTCGGCTTTCGCCTGTTTTTGATATTCAGTTTTATCATAATCCCAAGTCATATGATTAATTATACCAAAAATTTCACTAAATCTCAACCACTGGTTCTGATATCAGCTCTGGCTCTGGCGTTGTCCTTCATTAATCTTAATCGCCCGCAATTAAATCTATGTTTTCGGGTTTATTTATTACGCCCACCACCGCTTGAGCAAAAATTTCTAAATCACCAAGGTCTCCAGTAACGATTTGATACAATTCTTTTGGAGTTATTTCCTCATAAAAATGAACCAGACGATCGCGGTAGCCGGCCATTTCAACTAGCTTCTCTTCAGCGAACTTTAAATCAACAATTTTTTGTTCCCAAGTTCAATAGCGATTTCTTTTATTGATTTTGGCCTTTTACCCGGCGAATAAGGGAAACGGGAGATAATTTGATATGGAATCTTTAGATAGCATCATATCCTGATAGCATACCAGCTTTTTGGCTGTTCTTCAAATTCAAAGTGGGAGTTCGGGCGTGGATTCTACTGAAAGCTCCGGTGTGAGTGTATGATGTTCGCCACCTTCAACAGTCCGTTTTCAAACACTATATTCATCGCCTCGTAGAATTTTTTGACGATGGAGTTAAAGAGCTCCGAGATCGCCGAGGGTGATTTTTCGGGGTTGAAGAGAATGTCGAAGCCCGCCCCGTTATCGTCATTTGGCGATTTTACAGGGGGCAAAGATGGTACCGCTTTATTCCACTAATTTTGATGTCCATTTCATCTATTGACACCGATCACCGGTTTGCTATAATTAAAATATCACGACGAAAAGCCCCCTATAAGGTTCTGTCTTTATAGGGTTCTTTTCTTTTTATAGGCCAGTTTATTTTCTAAATCATTCATGAAAGCAAGTCTTTTTCTGGCTGATTTTTTAAGTAATCCAGAGTATTTCTTTTGATTAGGAGCAAGAACAACTTTTAACTTATTTTGTTTATTAAGATAATCCACCAAACAATAAAAATCGCCGTCGCCTGATACGATAACGGCTTTCTCATAATTTTGGTATTGGATCATTGAATGTAAAACAAGTTCCGCATCGCAATTGCCCTTTACTTTGCCGCCCTCATTCCTAAACGTCGGTTTAAAAATAACGACAAAACTGTTTTCCTGTAAAAAAGTATATAGTTTTTGATTTTCCGGAACATAGCCGATAAAATAATAAGCTTTTTCTACATTATATTTTTCTTTCAGGTAGACCCTGAATTTTCTAAGGTCTAACTTCCAGCCTAATTCTCTAACGCCTAAATTTACATTTTGTCCGTCTATAAATGCATGGTTATTTTCTTGTTTTTTATTCATAAAGAAAAATTTTAACCTCGCGCTTCGCCTCCGTATTTTGTAGGATCATCATATCACGATATCACGAATTTTGAAAAAATAGAGCGACGGCTATCCGTGAGATAATTTTACTCTGAAATCAGTTCGGTTTCAGTGGCAGTTTCTGCTTCGGTCGCTGTAGCCTCCGTTAGACTTCCAGAGCCTTGCGCAGAGGAGTCTGGCGAAGGCAACGATGTTGGAGTAGTTGGAGTTGGTTCAGGCGTTATCTCCGGAGTCGAAGTTGCCGAAGGCGAAGCCGTAGGTCCTGAACCTGCCGAAGGATTGGTTTGCGAAGCCTGGATTCCGTTCCCTTCCAGCAGCGCCTTCAACTCCTGTTCGGTCACGCAGGTTTGGCCGATGCAGAGTTTTTCCGCTTCAACTTCTTTGGTCTTGATTTTATCGGTTATGATGTTGGCTACCTTCAATAATCCGTTTTCAAACACAATATTCATCGCTTCGTAGAATTCCGTAACGATATTCACCGTTTTTTAGAAGCCTCTTTATTTGCTTTTTTATCTTGCTGAATTTTTGCTCATTAAATCCGAGTTCCTCCACGCTCACAGTGCTGTTAAGCAAGTCTAAAAATAAACGGCGGTATTTCTCAAAACCAAGATCGGCCGCAAGGATTTTATAGTTTTCCCAATTAAATTCGGGCAAAACCACCAAGCTGAAAATATCCAGTTCGTCTTTTCGGCCCTTGGTTGAACCGCGCCTTTGGCTGAAGGCAAAAAGTTTTAACAAAAACAGCCGTTCTAAGTCAGGGACAACAAAACCCTCCCTTACGATGGAGTTCTTTTGAATTTCCTCAATATCAACCCCGAGATCCGAGTAATGCGGCAAATAAATATCGACGTCAAATTCGCCTGTTTTGATTTCATATTTCTTCAAACGATCATTTTTAGAGACACCATAATTTTCTTTTAATTTCGCTAATTCGGAATAGTCAACAATGATGTCAATGTCCTTCGATTTGAGCGAGTGGGAGTACAAAAAAACCGCCCAACCCCCGATCAAAATAAAACGATAGATCTTTTTCAGTTCTTGCAGAAATTTGAAACTCTTTTCGGTAATAATCTCGTGATAATAATTCATGGAGTCAACGGATGATTTTCTCCTTGAGTTCTTTCAAAAATTCACCGGCGTACCAGTCCTTAAGATTCCACAAGTCAACGAAAGTCTGGACGGCAGGAGCGATTCCGTCCTTCGTTTCCAGAAAATTGTCTTTCCGCAACGCAAAAACATTCGGATTACCCTTAATCTTGGGGAACCTTTTTTTTAGTTCCGCCAACTCGAACTCCCCGGCGTAAACATAGACCTTGTCATAATCAGCGGGAGCATCGCCAAATTTATGAACGAAGGCGCTATAAGCGCCAAAAATAATACCCGGGGGCATTAGGCCTTCGATCTCTTTGGCGTTGGCCGGAGAAAAGGTTTTGTAAATCAGGTCCTTTTCTAAATTTCTCTGGGTCGCCCAAATGTATAAAAGCTTCTCGGCGTCAACAACCAGAAAATTTCTGCCAGTTACTTTAACGGCGCCTTGGCTTCTCGGAATTCTAAGGGCGTTAAAAACCGTGCTTACAGAAAAGCCAAACTTTTGAGCTAAATCTTTCTGGATAAATTCCAGCTGTTCTCTTTGGGTTGCTTTTTTGAGAATTTCCCGCCATATTATCTCTTTTTTGGTAATCATTTCGATATTGCAAAGCCTTATTTTGCCTCATTTCGAGTATATTCGAAACATATAGAAAAGTCAAATATCTTGACGCATATATTTTCAATTTCGGTTACTTTAATCCTTTTCGGGAAGGAGTTGCGGTTCCGGAGTTGGCGAGGGAGTTTTTTCAGGCACTGCCTCCCGCTCCTCTGGAGCGAGGCTAGCCTCATCTGATGAGGTGGCTGGGGTCGGACTTGACTCCAGCTCCGGAGTCGGAGAAGGAGTGTTTTTTTGATGTGATGAAGAAGCCGTTGGATTCTTGCCGCTTGACACATTTTTGTTCAAGCAGCGCTTGACAAATTCTTACCTGGACTGAACCCCGCCTCTTACTTTGATTATTGCATTCGGTCTTGATCCAGTCGACGGAATGGGCGGAGTTGCCATTCTAATCATTCCATTGCTGACATATAATTTTTAAGCACAAAAATTGCCTCTTTTCTTAAGTGATTTTTAATCCAGACTTTTTGCTTCTCTCCTTCTAATAATTCGCCGAGGCCCCGTAAGATTTCATTGTCCTTAATCTGCTCAATAAAAGCGATGCATTCGGCCATATGTTCCTTGATGCTCTTGCCCGTTCTTATTTTCAGAACTTCTTTATCTATGTCCCAGTTATTATCCCCAAAGTACCAAATATCATAAATGTCGCGCATAGCAACCAAGTTTCTCGATGTTAGGGCAGCCAACTTACTGGCAAATAAATAGGGCTTCTTAGCAACAAACATAGAAATTCCGAGATGTTCTTTTAACTCATAATGATCTTTGATACTCGGTATTAGCGTCCTAATACTGACTTCAACCTTTATGTTATGATCACCCTGTCCGTATGAGAGCGAAAAGAATATCGTATTAAACTTAATATAACCATCTTTAATCTGACCATGTTTTTTTAAGATACCTTTTACTTTTTTGAATATTTCTTTTTGCGTTGATTCGTTGTCTGAAAAGGAGTCGAAATCTAAGTCCGCCGAGAATCTAGTCAGACCATAGAAAAATAAGGCGCAAGTACCTCCTTTGAAACCTAATAACGGGGCGACGGAAGTATCGCTATAAATATCTTTTAGAATCTTTCCCATGATTAATGAGTGTCTTTCTTTATTTAGCATTGGAGATTTTTTGATAATTTTTTATCCTTTTTATTAGTTGCTTATTATTATATATCTCGGCCAGCTCAAAACACCGCTCCCAATTAATGGGCCGCAAATTATCAAAGTAATATTTGGGGAATAAATAGATCATATCCAAGAATGCTCGTTCGGGGGTGGCAATGCTATAATTGTCTTGATTAGTAACTCCGGCTGGATTAAACAACACCTCATCCTTTAATTTTCTGGACTTAATACTTGTATTGCCAATCTTCATTTCTCTTCCCCAGGGAGCGGCGATAAAGATTGTGTCGTAATGCTGAAATATCATACCCGCTTCCCGCAAAGCAGTCTCGAAGCTGATATACGACGGCGTATATATACTATTGGCTAATTCCTTAGAATTATATTCTTTATCTTTAGCAAACACTCCCCTTGTTAATCGGATCAATACGCCCTGTTTTACATAATACGCAATCTTAGATTTTAAGTTATCTGAGTTAGTTTCATCCCAAATTAAAGCCAGTGTTTTTGTGGTAAACACTGTTTGAGTAGACTGGTATAATTTAGCTATTAAATTATCTGTAGCCACAATGTGTAATCCAAGTAATATATAATCTTACTTCCATTAAATACTATTATAGTATCATTTTGATACGATTATGCAAATATATTTGAGAAATTCTTACCTGGACTCAACCCCGCTCCGGACTTTGATTCCGCCTCTTACGGTTTCTACTTCATATATTGTTCTACGATAGACAGTAAAAACTTTTTAATATCCTCCCAGCTTACTCGCTTAATCATTTTGGGGAATTCGCTTTTTTTGGCATCTTCAAAATAGGTTATGGATTTCAAAAGATGAGTTTCATTATATTCAACGCCAGCGAATTTTTCCCTCAAAAAGGATGGAAGCTGCTCTAGGTTATATTCCTTAATTTTCCTAATTAGATGTTGGTCATGGCGCTGGAGACGTGATTCCTCCTGTAGGTTGCCCTATATTTATCGGCGCAACTTCAACTATTTTATTGCTTTCCTGGTCATATAGTATCGCTTTTTTGGCATTTGCGTATATCAGTACTTTGTTGCCCTTCTTGGCTCTTGCAAAGAACGGCTGATTTTGTAATTTTTCTGGATCAGAAACAGTTGCTACCGTCGGCGTTTCTCCTTCCGGTAAAACAATCAATTTGCCAACTTGAGCAATTAGATCGCTTGTTTCTTCTTGTGCTAATTTATCCGAACCTTGTTTTAACGTTGAATATTCACTATAAAAATAGTAAGCCGATCCAAGGGCGATAATAGAAACCGCGATTAGGGTTTGGGCTGCGTATTTCTTGAAGTCCATGTCTTTCATGTCTTTATTGTATATTCCTTTAGAAAAATCAACAACTTTTGGTGTGAGTAACTTTTGATAGACGGCCTTAAAATATTGAGTGGCGGTAAGGAGTGACTCATTCTTATTCCAAACTAAATTCCGTTAATTTCCTTTTAATTATTTCATCTTCAACTTCAAACCCGGGCAAATATTCCACTGTCTCTTCATGGTTTATGGTATCAAAATAAGCTAACTGGCTCCTGAAAAGTTTTTCATTAAATTCATTGCCGAAAATTTCTTGACCTTTTCTTGAAATTTGATCGATAGAAATACTATTTTGAATTATAAAGTACAAATCCACATAATCTTTCCATTTGGCTCGATATCCTAGTGCAAAAGCCTTCATGGCCGCAAGAGTTAAGAGGCTTGGTATCTTTATTCTATGGCCAAAGTTTTCGGAATATGCAACGTTGTACGGGTAATAAAAAAATGTGATCTTCACGCCTTTTATAATAAGTGTGAGCTCATCCAATTTATTAACAAGAATCTCGTCTGGCTTACTGAAGGTGGATATTTTGTTTAGAAGACTCTGATTACCAAATCCTTCGCTTGAAAAAAGATCAAAATCTATGGACCTGCGGTGTCCCAAATGAAGCGCGATAGCAGTACCACCAACTAAACCAAAGTCTTCGGAAAAGTCGGCAATCAACGGTAGTAACTTAACTTGCTGCTCTGTTAGAATTTCTTTATGCATTACTTGCGTATTTATTAAAGTAAAGATCAAAGTAATGTTTGATCTCTGGGCGGTAATTTTGCCTGTTGAATTTATCTGGCTTTGACTTTTCTCTAAAAATTTGGGCTGTCTTCCGAAGACCTAGGATTTTAATCATCTCCTGTACGTCATCCCAATCACCATAATTCAAGACGTGTTCTACTATGGACGCCTCGTCGAGCTTGTTCAAGTCTTTCACATACCAAACCAGATAGGGTCTTTTTTTGATAAACTGATGAATTGTCATACTCCCATTATACCATATTTCCCTAAATAAAATACTCCCCCGTATAATATTGTATTCAGTCTTAATCCAGTCAGCAGGTCAGATAGAAAAATAGACGCATACTTCGTTTGCGCTTCTTCTCATCTAATTTTTATTTTTGCACCAGTATTCGTCCTGGACTCCTCTCCGTAAAATACGACGAACGAGCTTGGATCTACCTGATTAAGATACTCGGTCTTAATCCAGTCGGCGGAAAGGGAGCCGCTGTAGATACGGACTTCGTCAATGAGGCCGTTGAAGAAAAGTTCAAGATTATCCCTTGTTCCTATTCTCAATGAGTAACTTGCATCAGTCCTTGCTCCACCAGTTCCGGTGTCTTGTATAGAATACGAACTGGCTTCTTGACCATTGTAATATACCCGCCCTACATTCGATGAATCAATTGAGCCGCAAACATGCTGCCACTGATTTACAACAACATTTACATTTCCTTTAGCATCAGCATCGACTGTATTGTAATCAGAGTACACGCCTATTTGTGTTGCAACTTGAATTAAGTGTTTACCAAAAGGTGCTACGTTTTTACCTTTTGCGGCAATGAAATGATTGCCAGTTACAGTATCGGGATTAATCCACGCACAAGAAGTAAATACAGCATTATCATCAAGAGATACGGCAGACCCCGCATTAACTTGGTCATCCGTCCCATCAAAATCCCCTGCACCATCCATTTGACCGGCTGTAGCAACAGCTCCAGAAATTGTCCCGTTATTGGCATTACTCGTAGAATCTAATGCCCCCAGCGTCGTTCCATTCGGCAAATGCCACACCCCTTTGTAATTCGCATCCCAGGTTCCGGTTTTGTTCTGATTTGTGGCGCCTGATGACGGCCCGCCGTAATATACATATAATGTTGTGTCAGTGGTGGCGTTAAGGGTGGGAACTTCCACCCAGGCCAAAAGTTCTCCCGACGATGAAGCGTATTTTTCTATCTCATGGTCAAGTTTGGTGGTGCCGTCAGACGAGGTAAACACAAAATCCCCTCCTCCGCCGGTGAATCCGGCTGAAGCTGAAGCCACTTTGCCGCCAAAAGAGGTGTGTTTAAGATCAGTATCGGTTTTGGTTATAAGAACAGGGAAGTTCGTCAAACTGCCCGCTACTTTTTCTTTCTTTATGGCTATTTTTTCCCTATAATTCCACGTCCCTCCGGTTGAATACCAGCCAAGAGTAGAATCGTAGCTTTTGGGGGCGATGTTAACCCTTGCACCAGTATTCGTCCTGGACTCCTCTCCGTAAAATACGACGAACGAGCTTGGATCTACCTGATTAAGATACTCGGTCTTAATCCAGTCGGCGGAGCGAGCGGAGTTGGAAATGCGGATCTCATCAATAATGCCGTCAAAATAGTTTTGGTTAGTGGTATTATCAAATCGGCCGAATATCGTGTACTGGCCGGTAGTCTCCCAGGTACCAGTCGTGGTATCAGTTTCACTTAGATTCAGAGATCCATCAATATAAACACTTTCAGTGTCTGCTGAAACATTTCTCGTCGCTACAACATGATACCAGTATCCAGTAGTAAAAGTATAAGTTGGAAGTACGGAGGATAAGGCACTCGAAGGGCCATAATAAAATTCTATTTTAGAACCATTCATTCTAAACAGATAAAGATTTCGTGTGCCGTTTGCGTCTCCATCTAAATTATCCAAGTCGTCATATCGTATAATATCTCTGAATGATGTAAGTGTATCCGCTTTTATCCACGCCGAGAATGTCATCGATGTTGCCTGATTCATATGAAGCGCTGTATTATCAGGAGTGTAAACATAATCATCTGTACCATCAAAATTCTGGCCACCATTGATCTTGCTGGTTGAGGAAGGATCCGGCTCCGTAGCCGTTTTTTTAGTGCCGTCAAAAGCATTACTGGTCGAGTCTTTGACCGTCGTACCGCTTGTTTCCTTCATGTGCCACACCCCTTTATAATTCGTATCCCAGACCCCGGTCGGGTTCTGATTGGTGGCTCCTGAATTGGGTCCGCCGTAATACATATATATTGCAGTATCTTTGCTGTTATTTAGAGTAGGTATCTCAACCCAAGCCCAAAGTTCTCCTGACGATGACGCGTATTTCTCTATTTCATGGTCTAGTTTGGTTGTTCCGTCAGACGAGGTGAAGACAAAATCTCCTCCTCCGCCGGTGATACCGGCTGACGATGAAGCAACTTTGCCGCCAAAAGAGGTGTGTTTAAGATCAGTATCGGTTTTGGTTATAAGAACAGGGAAGTTGGTAAAACTGCCCGCTACTTTTTCTTTCTTTATGGCTATTTTTTCCCTATAATTCCAGGTGCCTCCGGTTGAATACCAGCCAAGAGTGGAATCGTAGCTTTTGGGGGCGATTTTGACGCTTGGTGCTCTTATTAAAGTCTCGGCTGACAATGTATAAAATGTCTGCGGCGATAATTGGTTATTGTATTCGGTGGCAATCCAGTCGGCGGGACGGACGATATTGGAGACGCGGACTTCGTCAAGAGTACCGTCATAAAAAATACCCTCTGCATTTCGGCTACCAAAAGTGGGGAGCATATTATTTAAGATGGTAGCTGATAACGTATTGCATTCAGTCGAGGTGGTTAGACTTATTCCATCTTCATATATCTTTATTCCGCCGGGAGTAACCGAACCGTCATAAGTTATGCCATAGTGATGAAAAACCCCACTATTTATCTGGGTATCTGTATTAATATTTAACCAATTGGTGTTGCAGGTTGAAGCATCGTTTATCAAACCAAATTCCAGTTTTCCAGCAACAACAGTATTCGAGCTAGCATCATAATTCTTACTTATCTGCCAACCGGTATAAGGAGCAGAATTATCATTTTTAGCTATTAAAACTTTATCGCCAGTATTCGTACTTTTTGTCCAAAACGATACACTAAAAGGATCAGTTCGTTCGAAATCAAAATTTGATTCATTGGCGATTTGAATAGAGTCATTAACTGCGTCAAAATCAAGTGCGCCATCAATCTTTCCTGTCACCTGATCACCCGAGGTCATTGAGCCACTCATATCGCCGTGATTTCCACCCGAAGTAGAATCACATACTTCTTTGGTTCCATTGCAAGTTGCAGCAGGATTCTCCTTCAAATGCCACACGCCCACATAATTCGCATCCCAGACCCCGGTCGGGTTCTGGTTGGTGGCTCCGCTAGTAGGCCCGCCATAATATAAATATAAAATTGTATTATCGTCATAATCCAATGTCGACACTTCTACCCAAGCCACTAATTCTCCGGAGGATGCGGTATATTTTTCTATTTCGTGGTCAAGTTTGGTGGTTCCGTTAGATGAAGTAAAAACAAATTCTCCCGCCCCGGAGGCAACTTTGCCGAAAAAAGCGGTACCTCTTAAGTCCGGATCCGACGATATGTTTATCAAAACCGGAAAATTTGTAAAATTGCTAGTTCCGGAAACTTTGTTGTGGTCAATAGTTATCATTTTCCTCCCAGACCAATTCGAGCTATACCACGGATCCAACAAACCATAACCCCCGTTTTCTCCCAAAGTTTCAATCCAAAATTCGCCATCGCTTCCCGGAGGATAAGATATTTTGGCTTTAAAATACGCGGTTTGACCTGCGGCAACTTTAATTTGAGCACCACCTTTAACTTCAAATTCTTCGGGAATTTCTTTTTTCTTTGAAAGAGCTGCGCTTAGTTTAGTTGAATTGATGCTGATATTGTCCTTAAAAAATTTAGTGTCAGACGTCTTGCTGTCTGTTATCTGAACCAAATCTTTAAGTTTAGGCTTATCTATGCCGGTAGGGTCACCTTTTTGAGAAGAATAATCTTGAAAATAAAATAAGAGGATTCCGTCTTCCTCAACATCGCTAATATTGGAAAGACTAAAATAAACATCCGATTCGGCAAAACCTTCATAAGTCGGCTTATCGCTTTTTATAATCATGGTCTCGTCTTCGTTATCATCCGTATAAGGAAACTCTATGGTTTGGTTGTCTAGAATTAGGGGAGCTACCTTAAAACCCTCGTCCTGATTGACTGTGTTGTCAGATATTCCAAATTTTTGTAACACAAAATAGCCAAGGATAGCGAGGATGAGAAAGGCTAAGATGGTAAGGGTGAAGATTTTATTCATTGTAACAATTTATATTGCATAATTCTTTGCCGCAAATTCATACTGAACAATAAAAATTTCCTTAAAAGGGATAACGGAATTAAGCTCATAAAAAACCAGCATCGCTTCGCGATAATCATTTTCCTCTACACTTCTGTATGAAAGAGGCGAACATTTATATGCCAAAAGAAGCGCATTTGCCATAAGACGTGCTGTTCTTTTATTACCGTCTTCAAACGGCTGAATATAACTGATACCTAATAATGCTATAAGCGCTTTATCGTATGGGGTTTTCGCTCTCGATACTGCCATAGAAAGTTCTTTTACTGCTTCTTTGATCTGATATATATTATCAAGTGGACGATACCTCGAACCGGTTACGCCAACCGGGCTTCGTCTTAATCCCCTGTTAACATTCAAGTTCTTAATTAACAAAAAATGAAGCTGCTCAAGATTATCCGCCGTTAACGTCTTAAAATCTTCTGCATGTTCTCGTACAAAATTAAAGGCATCCTTATGGTTAAGGATCATTAACGCCTCTTTCTTATCGTGCCCAGCGGCTTCTTTGTTTTCTAGAATAAGTTTTTCAGTATCTAAGAGTGTATAAGTGTTGCCCTCAATTTTAGAAGATTTCCATGATAGCTCGATAATAAGCCGCTCAAGCTCTTTTTGATGAATTGTGGCTGATATATCCGCTATCCGACGTTTATATTCATCAGTCACGCTTTTAAGTGTTTCTAATTCTGGGATAGAAAAAACTCCCCTTGGTAACTTGGGAAATAATTCAAAATTGAACTTATCCAAACCCTGCCTTTGGTCCGGCTCTATCAAGCAATACTCTCTGGCATTTATATCGGCGAATATCCTGCCTACAATGTTTATCCGATAAGCACGCGATCGGCCAGCGCCCTCTATGTCAATCACCCCCATAGTTGCCATCTTTGATAATTCTCGTTTAACCGTAACCAAAGAAAACCCCTCTATTAATTTTTCCAGTGTTTTATGAACTTGAGATGAACGCAAGGGATTACCACTAAGAAAGAGCACAAGAATTTTCTGTTGTTTTGAACTGATATTTATCATAATCATATCATTTTATTGAACTAATCGTATCAAGTTGATACGATTAGTTCAAGTCGGGTGAAGTTCTAGCAAGGACTTCTGGCAAGGGCCGCCCTCGATACAGACGCCCCCTACACCGAAAAAGGTTCTTGGTTGTTGAGTTGCACCTTCAATTCTAATTATACAAACAAACACCCGGCATTAAAATGCCGGGTGTTTATATTCTTGAGTTTAACTACAAAAGACCGCCATTAAATTTATTTTTCACACTCGCGTATAATAGTTGAAAGTGCATTTTTTGCTTCTTCTTCTGACTGCCTTGAATAATACGCTAGATATGCTGCTTTACATTTTTCTATATCTAGATTGGGATTTGCAACGTTAATTTTTTTCTGGGCCGCAAGAGTTAATCTAAGCACTCTGTCATAATGATAACCGCCCGGCTGTCTTAAGGTTGGATCATCTGCTAATACCGGCACTGATTTCTGGCTTTCTTGACCTATAGCTTTCTGCTGCAACAAAGCAAGCAGATTAAGAATCGTGATAAATACCAAAAGAGCAAGTACTATAACAAATTTTTTATTTTCATTTAACATAATTTTTGCAATCTATTACTCAATCTTGAGGATATAAAAGTCGATTTGGCCTTGAGTTAGAGTCGCTAAATCTTCATCGCCACAGACAGTTAACACTACATCTGTTGTAAGAGTTTCATCAAAAAATGCGTAGCTGCCAGCATTGCCGTATCTTGTTTCAAGAAAAGGGTCCGCATACAGATCTGGCGGCATGGCAATATCAAAACCACCTGAAACATCTACACCGTTCCTTTCTGGTCTAATTGATTGTGCATAAACGTTGGCATTAGTGTTAGGTGTTCTAAAAGACGTGGTTAGATTGCTAACAAAGGTGATGATTTGATCCGAGGCGCCCATTGTATAAAGTTTTACTTTTTTGCAATAAGCGGCGCTATCAGGGAAAGTGACATTAGTGCCATTTTTAATATCCGTAAAAGTGACACGATACCTACCAGCTTTGTTGGTTGATTTAACAACCGAAGATGTAATTGCGTCTGTATATTTTACTGCTACGAAAACAGAGAGCAAAACAATAATGACAAATAAATAAGATTGTTTGAGCATTTTTTAAATTTAATAAATTATTTTTTTATTATTTAATTTTTCGACCTTTACTAATGTTACCATAACCCCAATACGTCATGAATGGTATGGTTATCCACAGCTTAAACTGCCTCTTAAAATTACACCGGATCAAAAATTAATCGGAGCTATTTCAATTACTTTCTTTATGCTGGGATTATACAATACTGCTTTTTTGGATTGAGGATAAATCAAAACCTTATCTCCCTTTTTCGCTTTTGCAAAAAATGGCTGGCCTCTTAGAATTTCTGGATCAGAGACTGTTGCTAAATAAGATATCTCCCTCTCAGATATCCCCGTAACCGCAGAAATCTCTTTTTTTATTTCGTTAATAATATAGAAATGCTTCGAATCGTGATCATTCTTCATAACAAAAATCTGTAAGCTTAAATAAATCATTGCCACCACAAACAACACCACAACTATCTTAAAAAAAATGTCGGCATTAGAATCTACTAGATCGATTGATTCTTTGTTTTTCATATATTAGGGGACAAGTCTATCGGCGTATTTGATTATTTTCTTCCCTAAAATCTTGTAAAAGGTAAACCATCTCATCTTCGGGAATATCCGGGTCGAAATCCGGATAATATTTTTGGGCAGCTTCTAGATCTCCTAGCCGATAATAATTTAGTGCCATCACGTATTGAAATCTCGGATCATTAGGAGTAAATTCGTTCAACTTGCTTATATATTTAAGACTGCGCAAATATTGGCCTTGCTTGAAAAGCGACATGCCAAAATAAAAGTGGGCTTGATTCACTTTGGGAAAAATTTTAATTGATCTCCAGATATATTTTTCTGATAACTGATAATTTTTCTGCCAGTAAGCAATCATGCCCTTCAACAAAAGCAGAGGCGGGTGATATGGATATATTGCTTCTGCGATAGCTATTTCTTCTTCTATCATATTCAAGTCTCCCTTCTCCCATTCGAGACCCTCATCAATTGAGGAACTTGATTTTATGGGCCTATTCCTCCAATCTTTATAAATGGCGGTGGCTTTTAAGAAATGGGACTGAGCACTTCTGGGAGCTGAAACTAACATGCTTTCATATAGTGCCCATTTTGAACCCCACACATTATTTCTGGGTATTATTATATAAGTATAAGCGCTTAGGACAATTATGATTATTATTGCGCCAAGTTTCCGATTATAATCCCATATTCGACTGATAACATGGCCGTAAATTATCGCTGCTCCTATGGACGGAAAATACATCCAACGCTCTCCTATTATTTCTCCTCCGTTAAAAACCAGTTTTGAAAACATTAAATATGGAATAATAAAAATCAACGAACCTATGCCCCAGACAGAGTTCCTGTAATTTTTATTAAAAATAAAAAATATCAAAACAGCTATTAGGCCCACGCCCATCAGGGCTTCGGCTGATTTGAATATATTATTTACCAGAGTAAATTGATTGTAGTGATAGTTAGCGGAAAGATTATATGGAACAAAGATTTTTATTATATACAGATAAGCTATTTTGAAAGCTGTGTATACTCGAGTATAGATATCGCTGCCATTTAGCGGGTTTACCACGAAGAATGAATTATCCTGTCCGAATGCATATTGGCCGAGAATTTTATATCTTACACCCAAATAGACAAGGGGGGGCAGCATAAAACTAACACCAAACCTAAATATATTGTTAAATCCAAGGCCTTTTTTAATCGAGTAAAAGATTACAAACAGCAGGGGTACTATAAATATTGTTTCTTTGGACAAAACCGCCAAAAGGTATAGCAGGGAGCTGTAAAAAATATGCATATGCCTGATTCTCGGCTTATCCGTGCCTTTCATAAATACAAGCCAGGCTAATATTGCAAATAAAGAAGACAAAAGATCATCTCTGGATTTTATAAATGATACTGCTTCAGTATGTATGGGAAGAAACGCAAAAATTAGAGAGGAGAAAAAAGCTAAAGACAATTTACCGAATACTTTATAAACGAGCAGAAAAACAAGAAAGGTAATAATACCGTTCAAGAATATGTTTACCAGATGGAAACTTACGGTATTTTCGCCAAAGATAATAAAATTTAGAGCAAAAGTAAAAATCACTAACGGCCTGTATACCCCAGAAAATTTATTAGGATAAACGTAGGTCTGACCCCATATTTCAGACAAAGAGCTGGGCTTTGACAAATAGGCCGCTCTTGATGAAAAAAAGTAATCGTCGTAGACAAAATCGCCTTTTACAACATTAGAGTAGAGAAGAATGCTTATAGATATGGTGAATAAAAACACAGCTACTAGCATCTTCCTTTTAATCTTGCTTTGTAAAATAAGACTTTGGACCATTATTTCTTAGCAATGATAATTAAATTACTCCAAATACTTAGTGATAAGGCCCGCCGTTTAAAAATATTGGAGTTAATTGCGCTCATTACAATCTTATTAGAACTCGGCCCATATTTAGATATAAAAAAATTGAGTAAATAGCTTAAAGATAATCCTTTTTTTATTTTACCTGAAAATATAATTTCAAAGCCTGACTTTTTCAATAAACTCGCCAGATTAACCTTGTTAAAGTAAAAAAGGTGCTCGAGAGGCACAAAGATTGGCCACATTTTTCCTGATATCTTTGCAGCGAAACTTTCTGTGTCTGGTGTATTAATAAGAACTATGCCGCCGATTTTGAGAATTTTATAAACAATATTAATATCAACCAATGGTTCTCGCATATGTTCTATAACATCAATCATGGTAACGACATCAAAAGATTCCGGTTTAAAAATATTGTCTTTAAGTGATCCCCGGGTCACGTCTAATCCTTTCTTTTTTGCTTCTTTCGATGCCCAATCTGACACATCTAAACCTGCCGTATTCCAACCTTTTCCCCCGGCTAATTTCATAAAAATCCCAGTCGCTGCTCCTACATCAAGCAATCTGCCTCTCCGGGCAACATGCTTGTCAAGTCTATCGAGTATTGATTCAAAAGTACTAAGTGAAGCAATTTTATCAGAATCGTAATCAGTGAAGCCGAATCCATTACTAGCTCCGCAAAAATAATCTTCTGAATAAAGATAATCCGTAGAAAGTGGTTGAGGCCACACAAACAATAATTTACAACCTAAACATTTATAGATATCGCAATCATTCTTTTTTAAAAAGAATTCGACACTTTGTGTATCACAAGAAATACAATTCATATACAACTTTTAAACAAAAGCGGCTAAATTAGCAATGCTAGGGTGTGGATGTTGAATCAGGGGTAGATTCCGGAGTAGGACTTGGGGTGGGAGTTATCTCTGGTGTTGGTGTTGGTGTTGGTGTTGGTGTTGGTGTTGGTGTTGGTGTTGGTGTTGGTGTTGGTGTTGGTGTTGGTGATTCAAATGGTACGGGTGTTACTTCCGAGGTCGGCAACGGGGATTCAATCGGAGTTGGGCTCGGTGTTGTTTGCGGTGAGCTTGCTTGCCCTGAGCTTATCGAAAGGGTTGAATCCGCTTGCGGTGAGCTTGTCGAATCCGGTTCGGGAGTTAGCGAAGGCACAGGAGTACTTTCGAGCGTTGGTTCGGGTGAACTAGTTAGTTCAGGTCTCAGCATTGGCTCGGGTGACAGAGTTGGTATTAACAAAGGACGAGGCGAAAACACTGTCTTCGCATCTTTAATCGCCAGAGCCATCCAGCTAAATTGTATATTAAACGGCGCCGGTTTATTAAGTTTGATGGCAAATCCTTTTGTACTCTTTTGCGTTACAATATAGCGAATATCGTTATCAAATAACGACTGCTCGTCAGCCTCGCTCGCAGATGCAATATTTAAAGAAATGGTTACATTGACTACCGGCTGGTTTAAGTATTCTCTTTCAAATGAGACACTGGCATAGTTTGATCCTTCAGTCATCACAATAAACCCTCCCGTATCTGAATTAAAGTACGGCCGGCCAAAGAAATTAACATCGCTGTTGAATATCAGCGACTCGCCTTCCGACCCAATACTGTCCACGGTCAAGCCTCCGTTAAATACAGCTGATCCTTCAACCGCCAGACCGGCGTTTAAGACTAGGTCTTTATTAGGATTAAATGAAGAACTTGCCAATAAAGAACTTGTTGAATCTATCAAAGAAGTCAATTGATATGAAGTTGATGCTAGCTGGTCGTTTAGTAATGCTAATTGAGTCTCAAACTGGACATCCTTACTGGACAATACTGACAATTGATCGTTGATCACAGCCAACATCGGACTTTCTATGTTATCAGCAATTATACTAAACGCTTTTAAGTTTTCAAATGAAGCCGATCCAATAAATTTGCTGTCCCCCTGAACCAACAACCCATCTATGGTAGCATACGAAAGAGCAACTGAATCGCTTGCGGTCGAATCATTTATTATTTGATCATATAATAATGTAAGCTTCTCGGTAATCACCTCTAGCCCCGAAACTTCTTTGGCATTTATTTTATCCGCTGTAATCTCTCCGGCAAAGAAGGCGTTCCCCTTATTATCTATGGTAACTACCGGGGTCTTATTTTCTCCGTCGGTTACCGCTAACTTCGACTGGCTGTTAAGATTTATTTCCAAATCCTTGCCTTCTAACCCGGCGAGTTTACCGACAAATATTTCTTCGGCGGTAATCTTCGGAGCTACTATTTCTCTTTGAGCGATAATCCGGTCAGTATATATCTGGCTCTCAATCGGCGTTTCCAGCCCTTCCGGCAATCCGGCATTTCTGGCTAACAGTTCAGATAGAATTTCCCTACTACTTACCGCATCCGTTTCGCTGATAAATTCTCCCGTATAACTACTTGGGGACACAAACATCATGATCATATTGGAGGTATCCGTTCCGGGATACATTTCATTTATCATCTCGTCAATTTGCGGATTTATTTTCGGCCCGTTCCAAACTTCAAGCGCTTTTCCAATAACTGAACCCGCTTTTGCCGCTTTCATCGCTTCTCCCGGCACCGAAGACGTTGTCAGGTAGTCTCCCGGCATAATCGGACCACCCTCAAGATTTACTTTCACCGGCACACGGCCCGCCATGGCTACTTTAACAGTATCCTCTCTGTTATCGCCTAATATAATGTAAGGATTTGTAGTAACCACACCAATAACTTTCTTGTCGTAACTCTTATAACTTGGCTCGACTTTGATACTGGCAGATGCAGTTGCAAACTCCATACTGCCGGATGCATTAATACTGCTAAATGTGTATGACCGGCTCGAGCTGATCGATAAAACCGTGCCCGGAATTAAATCTTGAGCGTTATCGGCAAAATATGCTTCGGCTATATCGGCGGAAGTAATAGAATTAAATGCTTTTTGCTCTTGAGCGGACCCGCTTGGTGTTGAAGAACCGCCAATCGGATCATCTTGTGATATATCAATAAAGTCTACATCCAGATTAGAGGCCGAGCCACCTGTTTGAAAAAGATAGAAAACATCAGCAGCTAGATTTTGGGTTATAGCAGAAGGGGCAGTCGCAATACCACAATCAGTAAATGAAATGCCATCGGAGATATCTCCGTCAACCAAAAACCTTGCTTGAGTTGTAGAGAGTACTTGAACCATAAGTAAGGCATATTGGGTTGTAGATATAGTGACCCCGCAACTCACCGTTTCTAAACTTGTAGCAGAAGATTTGGCTACACCAGTCCATGTCGTATTGTTGTGATTAGTGAAGAAAAATCCTGCGCTTGCAGATGCAGTAGGACCATCTGCAACAGTATCATCGAATCCGACGGTTATATCTATAGCGGCACCGATAGCACTCGGTTTTACCTTAAATAATCCAGTGGGAAGGTTTGATGCATTATATATCAAGTCTCTTGTATCTATCACTCCACCGCTTGCAAAAGAACATGCATCTCCAGCTCCATCAGTAGCACATCTGACAATACCGCCTATCTGATCGTCAACGTAAATATCTGTACCAATAGTGGATGTTTCATCAAAAAGGAATGCCTGGTTATCTCCTATAACACCGTCGGCAGATAGTGCCGTTCGAGCTCCCGCAAACTCCTCTCTAAGGTTAAACTCTGTTCTTATTAACTGTTTTGTTATCAATGTTCCGCGACTTTCATCAAAGTAAAACGGCGCGCTTACAGATGCCGCTCCGCCAACAGTCAAATTTGCATTTGATATCGTTAGTCCTCCGTTTGCATCAAATTGAGTTAAAATTGACCCTCCGGCGCTCTTTAATTCGATAAGATTACCAGTCTGTGCTGCTCCGGCAGTAATTTCAATACCGGCGCTTATCGTAGCCGCCGTATCTACAACAAATATATCTTGGTATGACCCTCCGCCGTCAGTAACGGCAAATGCTCTTGAAGCAGTATGGCTAATCCTGACAAATGAATCAAATTGGGATGTGGCATTAACTTCTAAATCTCCTGAAATCAACACGTCGTTAGTTGTTGATATGAAATTTGTATAATTGGTAGTGTCGATTCCAAACCTTGAATACGCCGCTGAAGCAAAGCCTCCAACCTGCAGAGTATTGCCGGTAAGAAGGTAAGAAGCTGAAGCCGTGCCCTGGAACTCACCTCTGCCGTTGACGGTGAGGAGAGAGCTTATGGAAGTAGAGGCAACGCCTATGCCTAATTTTCCGGTGCCAGTCAGAGTGAGAAGATTTCCGGGAGTCCCGCCGCTCGAAGTGACTTGGACGGCATTACCAGTAGCCGAAGCTGCCAGATTAACATCAACACCAATAGCAGCAGCTGAACTGTGGAGTATTCTTAAGGATTTTTGAGCAGCGGTCGTGTGGTTCTGCGCCAACACCACAAGCGGGCCGGTCCTGCCTGCTTCATTTTTACTGTAAACCAACAGTCCAGCCGAGGTGGCGTCATTAGAAACGCCGATCTGGACCGTATCGGCTGCATTCATTCCGGTCTGTCCCGTATCTACCGTATCCGCGCCCTCGTTAAATTGAGCTGCTACCCGATTATTATTGTTAGTGCTTACAAACAAAGCCGGTTTGTTTGTACCACTAACCCCTGGTGCATAAATATCAAGCGCGCTGCCATTATTTCCGGACACATTATTTACGGTTAGAGACATCAAGGGATTTGTGCTGCCGCCGCCGCCAGTTACAGTGATTAAATTTGCCGTTGCGTTGTTTTGGCCAGTAATCTTAAGCCCACTGGCGGTTGAAGAACCTTGGCTAATGTCTAGTTTTGCGCCTGGAGTCGCTGAACCAATCCCGACGTTGCCGGAGGTGTAGGCTAACAAGGCAGTGTTGGCGATATCCAGAGTAGTACTGCCATGGATGCCTTTAGAGACATTTAAAGAGCCGGCAAAGGATGATGATCCTGTTCCCGAGAAGGTGTTGGTGCCGTAGGTAGTTAAGGCTCCAGAGATTGAAGCTGCTCCTCCCACTTCAAATTTGGTATCAATATTGCCTCCGGCCGAGATACCCACGTTTCCGGCTTCATGAGAAACAAAGCTGCCAATGGTGGTGGTGGCGTCAGTGATGGTGAAGGTGAAGCCGGCTGAAGCCACGGTCAGGTTAGCATCCAGGGTCATTGAATTCACAAATTCATCAAAGTCAAGAGAGTTGGAGGAGACGCTTCCTCCTGCATCAGCCGCGCAATCCCAGTCATCAGTTCCTGTTTTCTTTAGTATCTGACCATTGGAACAGACCACTCCGTCAGGAGCTATCTCTCCATAGAAGGAGAAGATCCCGTCAAACGCCGCTGAAGCATCAACCTCAAGATCACCAGAAATCAGAACATCATTAGTGGTAGTAATTGAACCTGCATGAGTGGTAGTGGCAGTGCCGAAGCGGTTGTACGCCACTGATGAGAATCCTCCCACCTGCAGTGTGTTGCCGGTCAGAAGGTATGAAGCCGAGGCCGTGCCTTGGACTTCAAAGACCGTGGAAGGAGCAGCGCCAAGGCCGATATAGAATCCGGCTCGGGAGATGTTCCAGTTAGCATCCAAAGTAGAATTATCTGTGAAATCAGTGAAGTCGAGGGAGTCAGCACCAACAGCAGCAGAATCATCGTCGCCACAAGAGAAAGTGCCAGTAGCGTCGTTCCAGTTAAGAGTTTGGCCATCTGCGTCACAATCGGTTAAACTAGCGCCATAGAAAGAATTGCCCGCAGTCAAACCCTTTGTCACTCTTAGCGATCCGGAAAAAGAATTTGATCCGGTGTTAACCGAAGTAAAGGTGCCCGAGACTGAGGCATTGCCTCCGAATGATACTGTTCCCCTGACTTCAAGGTCGCCGCTTATCAAAAGGTCATTTGTGGTTGAGATGTAATTGGAATGGCCGGTGGTTGAGGTGCCGAACCTTGAATACGCCGCTGAAGCAAAGCCTCCAACCTGCAGAGTGTTGCCAGTTAAGAGGTAAGACGCCGAGGCCGTGCCCTGGAACTCTCCTCTGCCGTTGACGGTGAGGAGAGAGCTTATGGAAGTAGAGGCAACGCCTATGCCTAATTTTCCAGTACCAGTCAGAGTGAGGAGATTTCCGGGAGTGCCGCCGCTCGAAGTAACTTGGATAGCGTTGCCCGTAGCCGAAGCTGCCAGGTTAATATCAACACCGATAGCAGCCGCTGAACTGTGGAGTATTCTTAAGGATTTTTGGGCTGCGGTAGTGTGATTCTGCGCCAATACTGCAAGCGGGCCGGTCCTGCCTGCTTCGTTTTTACTGTAAACCAACAGTCCAGCCGAGGTGGCGTCATTAGAAACGCCGATTTGGACCGTATCGGAGGCATTCATCCCGGTCTGCCCCGTATCTACTGTATCCGCGTTCTCGTTAAATTGAGCTGCCACCCGATTATTGTTGTAAGTGCTTACGAATAATGCCGGCTTGTTTGTACCACTAACCCCTGGTGCATAAATATCAAGCGCGCTGCCATTATTTCCGGCTACATTATTTACGGCTAGAGACATCAACGGATGGGTGCTGTCACCGCCGCCGGTTACAGTGATTAAGTTTGCCGTTGCTCCGTTCTGGCCAACAATCTTAAGTCCACTGGCGGCTGAAGAACCTTGGCTGATGTCTAGTTTTGCGCCTGGAGTCGCTGAACCAATCCCGACGTTGCCGGAGGTGTAGGCTAACAAGGCAGTGTTGGCGATATCCAGAGTAGTACTGCCA
>Ga0209541_10001393_pt1 | contig 48205 bp, 50 predicted proteins | sample RifCSPlowO2_01_FD_184027 | JGI IMG/M metagenome (GOLD analysis project Ga0209541, IMG submission 184027) | Groundwater microbial communities from Rifle, Colorado - Rifle CSP2_plank lowO2_0.1 (SPAdes) (version 2) | ecosystem: Environmental > Aquatic > Deep subsurface > Groundwater | place...
GTGTCCCGCTAACCATATTAGGCGATTGGGCTGACGATTATTATGAAGCGGGAAATGCTTTATTTTTTTGGATTCGTGTTTTGGTTGTTTCTTTTTTTGGGCTGTTCTTTCAAAGAAACTATCCGGAAATTTTGGTATTGGAATATGGAGCAGATAAGCCCGGTGATATAAAACGACTGGCTGATAATTTTAAGCCCCACATATCTGTGGTAACTGCAGTTGGAGAAGTGCCGGTTCATGTGGAATATTTTTCCGGACCTGAAGGTGTGGCCAAAGAAAAAGGCTATCTAGTTGAAGCACTTTCGGTTTTTGGTTTTGCGGTCTTGAATTTTGATGATTTGGCGGTTCTTGAAATGAAAGAAAGAACAAAATCAAAAGTGTTTACGTACGGATTTGGCGATGGTGCAATAGTTCGTGTTTCCAATCTTGAACCATGGCTAGAAAATGGAATTCCTGAAGGAGTAAGTTTTAAAATTAATTTCAGCGACAGTTTTGTGCCATTTAAGTTAAGTGGTTCTCTGGGTAAGTCTCAAGGTTATGCCGCGGCCGCCGCGGCCGCGGTTGGTGCTATTCTGGGCATTAATTTGGTAGATATAAGCGAGGCGCTTTCAGATTACCACGGATCCAAAGGGAGATTGAAAATACTAAAAGGAATAAAGAATTCTACGATTATAGACGACACATATAACGCATCTCCACTGTCAACTCATCTTGCATTAGAAACACTTCGAGACCTGCCTGCCACAAGGAGGGTAGCTATTTTGGGGGACATGCTTGAGTTGGGTAAGTACTCTATTCAAGCTCATCAAGAGATAGGTAACATGGCTGGAAGTATTGTTGACCTTCTTGTTTGTGTCGGTTCAAGGGCCAAATTTATTGCCGATTCAGCAACCCCGGGAGTCAACGAGCGGAGCAGTCGTCGTATGACGGCTTTTAATCAGATGCCAAAAGAAAATATTTACAGATTTGACACATCTGATGAGGCAAAATTAAAAGTTAAAGAGTTAGTAATGGAAGGGGACCTAATTTTAGTGAAAGGTTCGCAGGGAATGAGAATGGAGAAAGTTGTTGAAGAGATAATTGCCAATCCGGAAAATAAAAAAGAGTTACTTGTCAGACAAGGAAAAAAGTGGTTGATCAAATAGTTTTGAGATAAAAACAGCTCACACAACTTCTATACATGCTACGAGGTGCACTTTTTAAAAATTGACTGTGCCTCTTCGGTACATAGGCCGATGAGGCCTATAATTTTAGAAAAGGGCATTACCTTCGCGCTCTGTGCTCCATCGCTAAAGCTATGGCGCGGTGTGCGACCGGTTGCTTGTGTGATAGCTAAAGAGTATTTACAAGTCTGACTTGTAAAAAATAAAGCCTCGATGTTCTGGGGTTTTGGGTACAGTATTACACGGCTTACTTCTTGAGGGCGTCTCGGATTTGTTCGAGAATAAAAATAATGAAGAGTAGTTCTATAAACGTGAACATACCGAAAGTAAAAACTAGTCCAGTGATTACCCCCAGCATGGCTTCCAAACCCATCTCTTACCTCAGTTGTGGATTAAAGAACGTAAAAATACTATAGCACGCTGGTAAGCCATTTGTCAAACTAAGAAAATGGGTTAAAATATACTTGAATTAATATGGCGCCATCGTCTATCGGTTAGGACACATGCTTCTCAAGCATGGAAGCGGGGTTCGATTCCCCGTGGCGCTGCCATTATGGAAAATTGACATTTTCAGATTGTTTTTATAAAATTAAAACATGGTTAAGAGTAAGGAAAGTAACAACTCATCAGAAATTGGAACATTACTGGAACATATAGATGGTAAGGTTTCTTTGATTGCAGAGCAATATACTGGATTGAATGATAAATATTCTAGATTGGACAAAAACGTCGATAGTTTAGTCAAGAGAGTAGACAATGTTGTGGATATGGTAGGAGCCATGAAAGAAGATGTAGAAGTTATTAAGATGGATATTGAATTTATTAAGCATGACCTAAAAAGCAAAGTGGCAAGAGATGAGTTTTCATTTTTAGAAAGACGTGTTGCCTTATTAGAAAACAGACGATAAAAACTGCCAAAGAACCTGATAAAAATATCGGCTCGAACCATATAGATAAAAGAAAATTTCATCATAGAAAACAGCAGAAATGCTGGTTTTTGTTGGGCTTGACAATATAATCACGCATGCTATCATGCGGGAGCGTAACCTAAAGTAAAGTGGCCTAAGGTAAGGAGTAGACATGAGTGTAGACATGGACAAGGTAGTTTTGAAGCAATGTGTATTTCCTGGGTGCACTGGTGAGCTCCCGGGTCATTATTTCGACGACTTGTGTGGAAAAAAACACGTGTCCCCTTCAAAGCCTCTTGACAAGATGGGGGAGAAATAGAATGACTTTGTTTCGCGGAGACAATTCCTTTCGGCTAGTTAATTCTATTAACCCGCTGATGGCCGCTTTGGTGGGAGCTGTAGTAGGATATTTTTTAAGTAATACTATGGTGCTGATTTTTTCAGGCGTCTTGGTACTTTTGATTATCCTTGCTGCAATCGACAGTATAGGAAAAGGGATTTGTGCGATTTTCAACTATGATGCAATAGCAAGATTAGTCATATTTCTTGTGGTTATGTGGGCCGCCACACTCACGATGAATAATTGGTGGCATAGTCTTTTGCCCCAGAGTATTCTAAGACAATAACCAAAGTGTATTGCCGACTAAATGTCGGCTTTTTTCATGTAATAAAAAAAGACCGCTTTTGCGGTCTTTTAAGTTTTGATATTATTTACAGGCAACCTTCGTTTTCTTGGGTTTGACCGCAAAGAGGACAGCAAGTTCCCAGTGGCCGGTTGGTATGATATGCAGTCTTCATTTTGTTCAGGGAATTAGTATCTCCCAGCATCCTTAGTGCTTCTGCAAACAAACGCGCGTCAGTCATCTCGCTGTGATGTCGTTCAGATTTTTCTTTGAGCTTGGGATTATCATCCTGTACCCCGTTAAAATATATGCTGGTGGACTTGCCAGAGGCCTTATCTTGATATTTTTCGAGCTTAACATCGCCACGCAATGTTGAATATAGTAAAACTCTCGGATCGATAGACTTTTCTGTGCTGTGCAATTCAATTCCGGCAAATTTGGAAATGTTTTCCGCTTGCTTAATATGATTTCTTAGTTCTGCTCCAGCTGGGCCGAGGTCTTTCAGGGCCTTTTTAATTTCTTCGGTTGTGGAGGATGACCTTGAAAGCGCGCTATGGTAATCTTTTTCGTTGATAATTCCACCTCGTTTTAGGTATCCTTGATGACCGATTTCTGTATCACTTGACACATCGCCCCCCTTTTCTAAATGTTCTTTATGCATGATAAAACAATATCATATGTGGTTAGAACTAACAAATGTTTAGGCGGCGGAGCAACTAAAAAATTTAAGGGTGTGGATAATATAAATAGTAGGGTTTAGCGTGGGGTTGTACAATAACAGTAAATAAATTAAGTATTTTAGATAAGTATCTGACATAATATCTATGACAAACGAGAAGAAAGCGGAGTGGTTGTTGAGAATCGGAGTAGCCGGTGAATTTGCGGGTCACGGGGCTTTTGCTCTCCAAGGTAAAGCGGACTGGATAAAGTGGGCGCAACAGCTCTCGGGTATGGATGCTTCTACGGCAACAACCTTTATTTTTGTGGTGGGTGTTGTTGATGTTCTTTTAGCTATTTTGATTTTAGTAAAACCAATTCGTCCTCTTTTGCTTTGGATGGCGTTTTGGGGTTTCTGGACAGCACTTGTTCGTCCGCTTGTTGGTCTGCCAATCTGGGATTTCATTGAGAGGTGGGCAAATTGGGCGGCTCCGTTGGCTCTATTCTATTTTTACAAAGGCAGGGGAAAATAAAACTAAATTAATTTAAAACCCCGCTGTCAGGCGGGGTTTGTCTTTACAAAAAGATAATAATGAGATAATATGTTAGAGCTAAAGTTATGACATTTGCCATAATAAAAACTGGTGGAAAACAATACAAAGTCGCTGAGGGCGATGTTTTAAGGGTTGAAAAGCTGAATCCGTCAACTGGCGGAGATGGACAAGAAGTCGTTTTTGACAAGGTATTACTTGTTGTAAATGGTGAGGTAAAAGTCGGCAAACCAGTAGTTTCCGGAGCCAAGGTTTCTGCTAAAGTATTAGAAGAGGGGAAAGGCGACAAGAAGATGGTCTTCAGATATAAATCTAAAACTCGTCAGCACAAGAAAAAGGGCCATCGCCAACCATATACCAAAATCCAAATTACAAAAATTACCTTGAGCTAAATCGAAGAGCGGTTTTATTTTTGACCGAGAGGACTTGTCTAAATAAAAAATAGTGGTAATTTTATTCTAAACTAAGCTTTTTTAAAACAAGGTAATTAACGTGAAAATAGTGATGTGTCGGCCTGACTTTTTTGATGTAACCTATACACTATCTACTAATAGGTGGATGAATTTGGAGGTGCGTCCAAATCAAAATCTCGCTTTAATCCAATGGGAATATTTACTTGAAAGCTACAGGATTTATGGTGTGGATGTGGGTGTTATGAACGGACAGCCTGGTCTTAGTGATATGGTTTTTATAGCAAACGCCGGACTACCATTGGGAAAACATTTTATTATCAGCAATTTCTTTCACAAAGAAAGACGGCCAGAAGTTAAACATATTCGTTCATTTTTTAGCTTAGATAATAACTTGTGGAACATGTTTGTCGGGGATACGTTTGAAGGTCAAGGTGACGCATTGCTCGTGACAGATAGAAATATTTTGGTTGGTTGTGGTATCAGAACAAACAAAAAAGCCGTCAACACCTTATCTGCGACAATGAGATATATTGATTCGTCAATTAGGGTCATACCTTTATTTTTTAGGAAGGCGGAGGATTATGGTAAGGGTGAGCGGATATTTTATCATCTGGATACCTGTCTTTTGTATCTTAAAAAAATAGAAACCTTCCTTATCTACCCTAGAGCTTTTCAGAGAGGCACTATTTCTCTATTAAGGTGCCTCGGTGATGTGATGGAGGTAACCAAAGATGAAGCAGAGAGTTTTGTGTGTAACAGTGTCGTTGTGGATGAAGATATAATTTTTACACCTAAGATTGGACCGGGTCGGATTAGGAACTTTCTTATCGGTTGTGGCTATAAAGTGCTTGAACATGACATGTCAGAATTTATTAAATCCGGCGGGGCAGTAAAGTGTCTTTCGTTGGAGATGTATAATTAACCGCTTTCTGCGGTTTTTGATTTTTTACTTGACAAAATAGTTTCTTTAGATTATTGTGGGACTAATGAATTTAAGAATTATTAATACAAATTGGCATTATAACTCAATATTCTCTCGCGAAAGAGGGTTGAGTTAATGTCTTTATTTTCTAACTTTTGACATAAACCTAGCCCCCTCTCACGAGGGGGCTTTCCTTTGGAAGGCTCAGTTCTTTAAACAAAAGGAGAACGGAAGTGGAACGATTGGTTCGTTACTTCACTGAAGGAATAGTAGACAAGCCATTAGCCAGTAGTGTTGGCATAGAAGTAGAAACTTCGTTTGTAGATGTAAAAGGTCAGCCAGTTACCCTTGAACAATCACAAAAGTTACTCATATCGATGTGCAATAACCATGGGTGGTTCGCAGGCAAGGTTAAGGGCGACCTGCTGACAAGTATTTTTGACAGAAATGGAAACAGAATCCTTTATGAGCTGGGTCGGCAAAATATTGAACTGTCTACTGCTCCTGGAGAGATAAGAAACGTTGTAGAAAATACGGAGCAGGCTCTTGATGAATTGTATCTAGTCGCTGCTGAAACAGGAGCGTTTCCAAGTTTTCAACCGATACTCAAGACAGATGAGAACTTGCTAGTTATCCCCGACGAGAGAGATGCAATTTGGTTAAAATTAGATGGACGTGAGGCTCTTGAGCTGTTGGCCAGGACATCAGCCGTGCAATTTACCGTCTCCGTTCCATTGTCTAAGGCCGTAGAGTGTCTGAATAAACTGGGAGACAATATCGGCTCATTCCTTAAGAGATATCCCCAAGAAGAATATTGGCGAAGGTATATTAAAGATTCAAAGGCAGATTATCATCCAATGCGATATGGTGGGCCACTGTTTTTTGACAGCATTGAAGACTATTGTGAGAAGTTGGTTAAACATGATGTGGTTGTCGGTCCAAAGCTTGTACCCCTTAGTCAAGTAAAGGACTTGGATTTACCTCTTTATTTGCGATCTGTTTGGTGGTATTTCAGGTTAAGATGTTATGGTAGGGTTCTTTGTGTAGAGATTAGGCCGTTAGCTCGGCTTCAGGATGAGATATTAAAAAAACAACTGGATTTTGTCTTAAGCATTTTGATCTGACGATATTTTTTGGGGAGATTGTCTCCCCACTTTTCTAAAGTAATTTGCAGTGGGCAGATTATTTTAAAAAGGTTAAAATTTAAAATATGAAACAAAAAATTAAGATTCTTTTCCTAGACATCTTCACCGACAACGAGAAGTTTAGAAAAGAGATTGAAAATAAGGTTTATGGGGGGAGAACTTTATCTGAGCACGTCAGGGGGGTTTTTGAATTAAAGAAAAGTGAGTGGTTGAGATTAGATGCTTCAAAAGGAAAATTTCAGTCAAAATTTCTCAACGTTGACGCAATTGTAATAGGTGGCTCAGCAAAAGATCCTGTTAGGGGTCAGGAAAAGGAGTGGATGAGAAAAACTTATAAATTTATAAACAAAGCAGTCAAAAAAGATTTACCGATTTTAGGCATTTGTGGTGGATTACAATTCACGGTTAGGGCTTTGGGTGGAGAAATAATCTATAACCCCAAGGGAAAGGAATTCGGGGCAATAAGGGTTGGTATAAAAAAGTCAGACCCGTTATTTAAGGGTCTTAAGAAAAGTTTTATTGTCCCTTCCAATCACAAATGCATGGTCGGTAAGTTTAATTTTAAAGCTGAGTTGTTGGCCAGTTCTAAAATGTGCCAAGTTCAAGCCTTAGCGATTGGGGATAAAATAAGACTAGTCCAGTTCCACCCCGAAAGAACCAAAGAGCAAAATATGATTTTAGTTAAAATGTCCAAAGAAAATCTGGTGCAGGACGGAATTATAAAAAACGAGAAAGACTATCCTCAATTTGTTAAATCACTAAAGATTGGGTCATTGGCCGGAAGGATTATTATAAAAAACTTCCTTAGCCATTTTGTGTACAGGCAAAATTGACATTAAAATATGGAACCCTTATACTACAAATAACAATATGAATTTATACAAAAATACCAACTTCAGTTTTTATTGGTTTATCGATGACCTCTATCGAGGAAGGTGTTTTTGATGCTCCAAGTTTCCCATAAGTTATTCAATCAAAAACCTCTTCCCCGGAAGAGGTTTTTGATTTCTTCCGGAGTGCTCATTAAAAATCAGAAAGGAGACGAGTATGAGTGAAACAGGTAGTGGTTTGGCAGATTTTTTGTACAAGTTTAATTTCACGCCCGAATTAGCTGGCTTTATTGGTACCGAAAGAGAACAATTTCTCTTGGTCGGAGGTGGTTTAGATGGTGGTCAGTATTCTGCTAGGGCTCAAGATTTTTTAAGCATGGTAAATAGTAGTAGATGGACATGTGAGTTGTCGGCATGTCAGGTTGAATCAAGAATTAATCCACAAAAAGACTTATCGGCCATAAAGCTTGAAATCCTAGAGAACGAGAATGCTGGTAATCAAGTGGCACATAAACTTGGTTTGCGGTTGGCTAATTTAGAGGTAGTTAGTAGAAATATGCCCTTTAATGTTTATCCGGATCCACGATATCTGGAGATTGCAAAAACAATCTCCCAAGAACGACTAGAAGCGGCGTGTAGGGTTGCCGGCACCCATATTCATTTAGGCATCAGAGATATAAATCATGCTATCTTTGTAAACAATCTTCTTGTGACACATACAGATACCCTCTGTGGTTTAGGCGATCATTCAAGGGGCGAAAGACTTAGGCTGTATAAGGTAATGGCAAAAAATTGGCAGCCGATGATTTATGAAAGTCCTGAACATCTTTTTGAGGTTGCTCAAGCAGATGGCTTTGTGGACAATCCAAGAAATTGCTGGAAATTAATAAGAATAAGTATCCATGGAACCGTTGAATTAAGAATGTTTGGCTCAACAGACAATGTTGATGAAATACTCGAATGGGTTTCTTTTGCGAAATCTATAACAAAGGAAGTGTTCTAATGTCACAGCAAGAAAGAGATATGCTTGAATCTTTCAATGTCCAAGCAAAAGATTTGTTGGCATCGAAAGACCGATTTATAAAAAATGGACACAGAGTTAAGGTTGGACTTGAATCAGAATTGGCAATTCACGCGATGTTAAGTAATTCAGAGCTGGTTCAAAAAAGAGATGCTATTATTGCTGATAACTCTGATTTTACAGATGTTGAACTCGGGGCCAGTCAAATAGAGATAAGGACTCCGCCCATAGATTTGATATCTAATGGAGGGATTGCATCACTCAAAGAGATATATGAAAAAAGATTTGCTAGTGTGTTGGATTCCGCTCGTAGACATGAGGTTGGAATATTGCGTATTGGTGCAAATCCATTTCTACCGACCATCGGTGTTCCTAGAACAGATAAGATTAAGTATCATCTGGTGCCGGACTTCTATAATCAACACAGAAGTTCTCGACTGGACACCATGATTGGTCTTGGCAAGAACAGAATTGACATCGGAGATGCATCGGTAGTGTCTTTGTTCCAATCTTTTCAAGTAAATCTAGAGGCGGACTCTTTAGAGGATGCTTGTGACAAGATGAATAGGTCGTTGGCCATTGCCCCATATCTTTTGGCTTTTTCTGGAAATGCCAGATATTTAAACTGTCAGGATACTAAAATTCAAGACGTGCGAATGATGAGCTGGGAAATTAGTCATTATGTGAAAACTTTCTGTGATACTGGTAATTGGAACAACGAACTACGAATTGGTTTGCCGAGAAGATATTTCAGAAACATAGTCGACTATCTTCAAAGGGCAGGGACATTTCCATTTATTCTTTATGCTCCAGAATCAGCATTAGCAATCTCAATTGGCATGACTTGGTTAGACGCCAGGGTTAAGTTTATAGGTGACTCAGCCATAGTTGAGTTGAGGTTGCCATCTACTCAACCTACGACAGAAGAAGAAACGATGTTGATGCTCCTATACATAGGCAGACTTCGTTACTCTCAGGTTAACAAAGAGCAGATTTTGCCGATAAACATGGTTAGAGAAAACCGATTGTCAGCCATGCTTTATGGCCTAAAAAGACCGATGTGGTTTTTGGATAAAAACGAAATCCCTGTAAAGTTACCAACCAAAGTTGGTTTGGCAAGAGAGTTGGAAATGGCCATGATTGGCTTGAACGGACTAGGGTTATTGTCAGCTCTTAATACAGATCTACTTAACTTTATGTTTGAGGCGGGTTCTCCGTCAGATAGGCTGGCAAAACTACTTAATTCTGTCGGTGACATATCTGTTTGTGACATGGAACATGCTCTTTTAGAAACAAAGATGTTGGTCACATAGGATTATAAGCGGTGCGACAAATTCGCCCGCTTTTTTATTTGACAAATAACCAATACCATGCTATATTGTTTAAACAATGTTTATGCATAAGCCCCAAATGAATATCGGTCTTACGGAAGCCGTCTGTTACGGACCTATTTTTGCTGGGCCAATATGTGTATCTCTGTTTAGTTAAAATTATCTAACTGGGTTACAGAAACTGCCTCAGCAATTAAGCTGAGGCAGTTTTGTTATTTGAAAGGAGACAACAATGGCAGAAACAATTCAAAAACCGGTTTTTCTTATCGGTAGAAGGGTTAACCTCCGACCATTTTTAAGGACTGATATTCCCACACTCACCCGCTGGATAAATGATCCAGAGGTCAGAGAATTTGTTGCTTCCACTTTACCTCAGACGGAAAAACAAGAGGAGGAGTGGTTTAACAAGTTGGGAGCAAGCGACAAGGATATTGTTCTTGGGATTGAAACCAAAGAGGGCGTCCTCATTGGTTCAATGGGAATTCATAAAATTAACTGGAGAGACAGGATTTGTACTACGGGGGCGTTGATAGGAGAGAAAGAATATTGGGGCAAGGGTTACGGAACCGACGCCAAGATGGTTCTTTTGGACTATATTTTTAATGTCCTCAATTTGCACAAAGTTTGTTCGTCTGTAGTTGCATATAACAAACGAAGTCTTCATTACAGTTTGCATTGCGGATACAGAGTTGAGGGCAGAAGGAGAAAGCACATGTTCAAAAGAGGAAGATATTGGACACTAGTTGAACTTGGTCTTTTCAAGGAAGAGTGGTTGCCAATCTGGAAAAAGTATAAAAAAACAGGAAAAGTTAAATAATTTTTCCAAGCGGTGCAATTCAAATTGTTGACAAAACTTGTTATCGGGTGTATCATTTTTCTTGTTTTAGTGAATTGAGAGGTTAACTTATGAACCTTGACATCTACACTTTTCGTGATGCGTCAAAAGGGCTTGGGCCCATTGAGGAAATTGTAGAAGCTTTACCACAAGAATTAAGGAAAAATTTTCTGAGATCATTTAGGGGGTTGCAGTTGAGGGGGCCGGTTATGGAAATTGTCGTGAAAGGTGGAGGAGATGATGAAGATGGTCATCAGCTGAATATTCTTCTCTGTAATATTCCTGACGAATTAGAAATCCGAGGAATTAAACTCATTGATCCTGTTGACTTGGTTTACTGCCTTAACGACCTATTTCAAAACGGTTTAATTGAGGTAAGCGGTTTTTGTTGGACTGAAAGTAAAAACGTGATTTCTTCGTCTGTGTTTCCAAAAAGACAAATGAAGTAGAATAAGGAATTCAAGTAATTGAAGTGGGTAAGTAGCCCGCTTTTTTTTATTTTCTTTGCTCAAGTGCGTTTCGGAGGGTAAGTTCATCAACATATTCCAGGTTTGAGCCGGTGGATAGACCTCGGGCAAGGCGGGTCAGATAGACTCCCTTTTTATTGCCGAAAACTTCTCGGATATAGTGGGAAGTTGTCTCTCCGGCGGTGTTGGGATTCGTGGCTATTATGAGTTCAACATTCTTTCCTGCCATATTGGTGATACGGTCTCCCAGTTCTTTTAAACGGAGTGTTTCGGGAGTTAGGCCGTCTAGGGGATTTATGGCACCGCCAAGAACGTGGTAGAGGCCTTTATAGAGCCCCGTTCGTTCAATGGAATCCAGGTCTGTAACCTTTTCTACCACCAACAATTTCGTCTGGTCTCGTTTGTTGTCTAGACACACCGAACACAGTCCATTATCAGATATATTAAAACAAACAGCACAAAAAGAAATTTCTTTACGCAGATTTGCCACGGCCCTTCCAAATTCTTCAAGTTCAGCTTCGGGTTTGTCCATCAAAGCAATGACAAATCTCGCTGCCTGTCTCGGGCCTACGCCGGGCAACTTTTGAAAAAGTTTTACTACGTCTTTAAATTTTGTATTCATGTTTAATTAAAAGAAAAGACTATAGATAATTTTCACCCACAGGGTCTACCTGACCCAAATCGCCATGAATTCTATCAAGCTCCAGAAACTTCAAACTGTCCGGATTGATTTTGAAATCAATTTCTCCGGTCGGCCCGTTTCTGTGCTTGGCAATAATCAGTTGAGCAGTGTTTATTTGTTCCGGGTTTAATTTGTCCCTGTCTTTGATTTTATCTTCTCTGTGAATAAACATAACTAAATCAGCATCCTGTTCAATTGAGCCTGAATCTCTTAAATCGGATAGTTTCGGTCTGTGACCGTCTCTTTGTTCCACGGCACGGGAGAGCTGAGAGATGGCAACGATTGGAATGTTTAATTCTTTGGCTAAACCTTTCAGTCCGCGGGATATTTCAGTGACTTGTTGGACGGGACTTTCGTAATTTCTTCGGGAGGACATTAATTGAAGGTAGTCAACAACCAAAAGACCCAAACTACCGTGCTCTGATTGTAATCTTCTTGCCATTGCCCGCATTTGCAGAATATTTGGCGAAGGTGAGTCGTCTATGAATATGGGAAGGCCCTTCAATTCTTCACAGGCACGGGTTGTTTCCTGCAGGTCGTCCCCAAGTTTACCGGTTCTTAGTTTCCACAAACTCACTCCTGATTGAGCGGCAATAAGACGGTCAACAATCTGATCAAGTGACATTTCCATACTAAATATTCCAACCGGGACATTATCTTTAGCTACGTTCAGGGCAAGGTTTATGGCAAATGCAGTCTTACCTACTGACGGTCTTGCCGCGAGAACTATCAAATCTGACTTCTGAAGTCCGCCAAGTTTGTCGTCTAATCCCGCAAAATATGTTTTTTGACCTCTTAAGTTACCGTCGCCCTGACTAAGGATTCTATTCATTGCATCATCCAGAGTGGAGCCGAGCCGTAAAAAGTTTTTAGTAAGGGATTTTTGGGAAACTGAAAAGAGCTTCTTTTCAGCTTCGTCAAGAAGGTCTTCTACATCTGTGTCCTCGTTAGAGCTTATTCCTATGATGTGGTGAGCGGCGTCAATTAGTCCGCGTAACATTTTTTTGCGCTGAACTATTTTGGCATAGGAAAGAATGTGGGCGGAAGTTCCAACCGAACCTGCTAAGGAAGTGAGATATGCCATTCCACCGACGTCTTCAAGATAACCCATTTCTTCCAGTTTGTTGGCCAAACTCAAAAGATCAAGCGGTTCACGTTTTTCAAAAAGGGACATGATTGCCTGATATATAATCTGGTGGCTTCTCTGGTAAAAATCTTCAGGCTTTAGTAAGTCAGCCACCTTATTTATTGACTCCTTGTCAATCAAAAGAGAGCCAAGCAAAGTTTTCTCAACTTCAAGGGCTTGAGGTGGAAGCTTGTCCTGCGTTACGTCAAAAGATTTATTTCGAGAAACTTTATTCATCACCATATATTATCGGGGATTGAAAAAAGATAAGCAAGTTTGTAAAAGTTCATTAACTGTGCAGAAATATATTTACTATTGACAATAAGCAATTAAAGTTTTACAAATATAGAAACTTGTTATTTAAAAGGTGGGGTCATGGATCCAGGATTTGTTGTTGTTATCCTTTCAACCCTTATGTTTGTAGCTGTTCTTTTTGGGGTTGTGAGTCAGATTTTTATTAGACCTTTTGAGAGTCAAAAAGAAGAGGCCGAAAGGATTTTTAGGCAAAGGGTCATTTCTGACGATGAGGGAAAAATAAAGTTGGAATTGGCAATATTTTTTCATAAAATCAAAAGACTGATATTTTGTTCTTCTGTGGGATTTATGTCGGCTTTTGTTCTGTCTGTTATGATTGCGAAAAGATTATATCCGTCAGGTTCTCTTCGTGACACTCTTGTTTCGTTGGTCGTGCTACTTCTAATATTTGGACTAACCCCTATGACAGGGCTAATATTAGCAAATAATCAGGTTAATTATTTGAGAAAAAACATCATAGACAGATTTAATAAGTCTGACTAACTGTTCAATGGTGTTGCACTAAGCTTTATGGCCCAGATTTTATATCTGGGTTTTTGATTATAAAAATGATATTGTATTTAAATCATGAAAGAAAGTGAAATAAAAATTATAGGCAATGAAGAAGATCTAAAAATGATTGAGAAAGTTGAAGGTGAGGAGGGTGTGGAAAACAAGGAACATTTGAGACGTCTGATCCAAATGATGGATCAGGTCAAAGATTTCCCAGCCCTTGATGAGTATGGTTCTAAGCTTTTTGCCCATCCTCTAGTTGGAACATGGGAACTTTTTAGGCGCATCACCAGAATGGCAATCTCAGCCAATTTCTGGATATGGAGTCCAGAAAGAGAGCGAGCGAGTTATCCGAAAGAGATTGTGCCAACACTTGAAGATTTTGCCACAATCATGCTCCACGAGGTGACGCATGGTTGGTATTATTTCTGCAAAAAAGATTTGCGGAGTGATCGTGACTCAACTGATGAAGAAAGGATTTGTTGGGAAGTTAGTCAGTTAGTATGCGATATGCTTGGTATCACATACCAAAAAAAACTTGGCGACTTGGCATTCCAAGCCTATATACTATCCAAAGACCATAAGAGTGAAGAGTTTTTGAAAGTTTTTCAGCAGATGCCAACACACCTTAAAAAGTGACGGCTATTGTCAGTCGAAGCATTTTTTTCAAGCCCAGATCGTATGTCTGGGCTTTTAGTTATTTGGATTGGGATTTAGATGTGACCAGTGGTCCGTATATAGTATCTTCAACGTCATAGCCCAGATCTTGCATCTGGGTTCTTATTTTGTCTGATTCATCATAGTTTTTATTGATACGAAACTCTTCTCTCTTGTTTATCAGTTCCTGTATTTCTTTGGGAATTTTATTTTGTTTTGTCGGAATTATTCCAAATATTGAATTGGCCTTTTGAAGCAGATCACGAAGCGATTTGAGACTATTGTCATCAAGAGAATTAGAAGAGACTAGTGGATTAACGTTTCGGATGAGACTAAAAATAGAAGCTAGGGAGTCGGGGGTGTTAAAGTCGTTATCCATTGAATCCAAGAATTGTTTTTCGGCATTTATTATTTGTTCTTCTATGTTTTCTTTTCCGCTTCCGTCAGCCAAGACTAATTTTTGCATAAATTCGTATATTCTGTTTACTCCGGCTTCTGACTGTTTTAGTTTTTTTTCGCTGAATTCCAAAGGTGAACGGTAGTAACCGCTCAAAATATAAAACCTAAGGACTTCTTTTGAATATCGTCCAAGAAGTTCATGGGCGGTTTTAAAGTTTCCTTTTGACTTAGACATCTTTTCTTCTTTGTTGATTAAAAAAGCACAATGCATCCAATATTTAACAAATGGTTTTAAGCCCGAAGCGGATTCTTGTTGAGCAATCTCAGCTTCGTGGTGGGGGAATATTAAATCCTGTCCGCCTCCATGTATGTCATATTGTGGTCCGAAGTATTTTTCGGTTATGGAAGTATCTTCAATGTGCCAACCGGGCCTACCGGCAGAGTTCCCAAGGAGTGCTTGGGAGCCCACTCCGGGAACACCAAATGATGCAGGCCAACTTGGGTCGCCTTCTGCGGAAAACTTCCAAAGCGCAAAGTCGCCCCGGTTACGTTTTTTGTCGCTATCATCTATACGGGAAACTGCATCATCCGCCATGCCGGCATTTCTTCCTGACAATTTGCCGTAGTCAGGAAAAGTGGATAGGTCAAAATATATCCCGTCACTTTCAATCGTGTAGGCGCTATTTTTATCAAGCAGAGTTTGAACTTGTTTAATAACTTCAGGAATGTGATCAGTTGCGTTTTTATATTCAGGAGATGTGACACCTAGTGCCTTCATATCTTGTTTGAAAATTTCGTTGTATTTTTTGGCATATTCTAGGGGATCAACACCTTCTTTTTGTGACCGTTCTATTATTTTGTTGTCTATGTCGGTGATGTTTTGGATATAATTTACATCGTAATCGCAATGGCGAAGATATTTAGCAACTACGTCAAAAAAAACAAACGTTCTCGCGTTGCCTATGTGTATATAGTCATAAACCGTAGGACCACAGACGAACATTCGGATTTTCTTTCCCTCACGTGGTTCTAATGCCTCTTTTTTCCTTGTCAGCGTGTTGTAAATTTCCATAGTAAATTTTGTCTACCGTTAGAATAAGAAAAATATTAATATTGAGCAGGTTGCCATTATCCAGAACGTAGTATACCCGAACCAGTTTAGGCGCTTGCCATTTGAATAGTCACCCATGATTTTTTTGTTATTAGCCATGTGGATGACGATTGCTATTAAAATTGGGGAAATCATGGCATAGAGAAGTGACGTAAAGAAAAGAACTTTTATGGGATGTAGTCCTAAAAGGGGAATAGATAAGCCGACAACGGTGGAGGCAATTATGACGATATAAAATTCTTTTGCTTTCGTGAAGCTTTTATCAAACCCTCCGCTCCATCCAAAGACTTCGGCAATGGCATAGGCGGCTGAACCGGCAAGGACAGGAACTGCCAAAAACCCAGAACTTAAGATCCCAATAGCAAATAATGAGTATGCATAGTTTCCTGCAAGTGGTTTTAATGCTTCCGCCGCGTCACGAAGTGTTTCTATGTTCGTAACCCCTGACCTAAAAAGAGTGGCGGCAGTTAAGGTGATGATAAAGAAAGTTATTAGGTTTGAGAAGCTCATTCCTATTCTGGTATCCACATCCATCGCCCTTATTTCCTCTGGGGTGGCGGGTTTTAAGCGACAAATATACCCGGGCTTGCACTGTTCAATTATCTTTTCTTCAACCTCTTGACTTGCTTGCCAGAAAAACAAATAGGGGGAAAGGGTTGTGCCGAGAAAAGCCATTAAAATTAGAAAATACTCCTTACTAAGAACAATGGTAGGAACAAAAAGATGGTAAAAGATTTTTGGCCAATCTTGATGAACCGTAAAAGAGGCAAAGACATAAGCAAATAAAGTTAAGGCTAGCCATTTGAAAACCGTGAAAATTTTCTGATAAGGAAATATTAGGATTGATCCAAGAATCAAAAGGGTAATGGCAATAGCGGTGAGCTTTTCGGGTAAGGGAGCAATCATGGCCACAGCTTGAGCCATACCGGACATGTCTGCGCCAATGTTAATGGTGTTGGCCCCGACTATTAAAACAGCAATTGAAATCATCATCCATCGGGGATAGTGTTTTTTCATGTTTCCAGCCAGTCCTTTATTAGAAACTCTGCCTATGCGGGCACTCATTTCTTGAACAGAAATCATCAACGGTAAAGAAAACAAAGCAACCCAAAGCATTGAATAGCCAAACTTGGCCCCGGCGATTGAATAGGTAGCTATAGCCGAAGGTTCGTCATCTGAAGCACCTGTAACTAAACCGGGGCCGATGGATTTCCAGAACTTTTTTAGCTTGTTAGACATGGCGGTAGATTGCTAGTTTATTTTACCATTGAAATTAAAATTTTGATATGATAGGGTACTTTTCAAGCTACTTTACAATAAGGAATAAAATGTCAAAACTGGATTGTGTGATTGTTGGTAATGTCGTAATTCATCCGGCATTAGCTGAGTATTTGAAGAGGTCCCACTATTACATGAAGTACGATCAGGAAAAGGAAACAATAACATTATCTGTGAATGATGGCGGGGGCGGAGTGGATTTGATTGAGGTTCGCAATGCCTCTCATGAAAATGCGCTTAAACTTGCCAGGGAATTAGACTTAAGATCGTCAGACAAAGATATTGATCGCGCATGTTTCTGGTCCAAGTATCATCCGGTGCTACATTTTTACCATGATTGTAGTGATGACGCGGAGTGGTTAAGGGTAGAGATATTTAAACTGGGTATTCCGTGCAGGGTTAGAAAAAATGCAGTTTTAAAGTCGTGGGATTTAAACATGGGTCAGTATTCATATAAACCACCAATGTGGACTGTTCAGAAAACTTTGGAACAAGTTAAATTGTATAATAAAGAATACGAGCCGAGTTTAGACGTAGGATTTTAAGGCCCCAAAGGGGTTTTTAATTTATCCACAGATTTGGCACTCTTGACACGACATTGCCAGTTTTGATATTCTGTAAATATGATAAATGGCAGACAGGTCCTGCCTACCGGCAGGCAGGAAAAATTACTAGATTTTATAATAAGAGAGTACGTAAAGACAGCGAAACCTGTGGGCTCTGTTTTAATAGCAAAAAAGGCTGGTTTTGACTTGAGCTCGGCTACCATCAGGAACGAGATGGGTGAACTTGAAAAAGCTGGCTATTTGACCCAGCTACATACTTCCGGCGGACGGGTTCCAACAGATAAAGCATATCGTTATTATGTAAATTTATTATTAGAAAATGATGTTGGTTTAGATCCGAAAGCTAAGGACAAGGACAAGATTCAGAAAGCATTTGATAATATGCCACCGGATCCGAGAGAAATAAATAAAGTTGTGGCGAGAGTATTATCTAATCTTTCAGAAAACCTAGTAATAACGGGCATATCCCAAGACGAAGATTTTTTTAAAAAAGGGTTGGTGAGTTTATTTGAAAATCCTGAGTTTAAAGAATTTGGCGAAGCATTTCAGCTGACCAGATTTTTTGAAGAATTTGAGGGAATGTTCCAATTTATTGAGCGGGAATTTTTCAATACATTAGGGATGCCTCGCGGTGTGCCCGTACAAATCATGATTGGAAGAGAAAGCCCTTTCAGGCAAATACAGCACGAAACGGTCATGTGTGCCAAGTATGGTCTTCCTGGAAATTGTGTTGGGTCATTAACGCTTGTGGGGCCAACCAGAATGGATTATGAAAAGAATATAGCCCTAATCAAATTTATTACTGAAGAATTAAATAAATTAATTAATAAATAATATGAATGAACCACAAAAACAACCAATAGAAAAGGTATCAGTTGAAGAGGATGATAAAACCGAAGCAACTGACAAAGCAGAAGAGTATTTGAGTAATTGGAAGAGGGAGAGGGCTGATTTCTTAAACTACAAAAAAGAAGAAGCTAAGCGGGTGGAGGAATTCGTAAAATATGCCAATGAGGACTTGGTACTGGAAATGATGGAACTGGTGGACGATTTGGAGATTGTGACCAAAGAAGTTCCCGGTGTCGGTCTGGAGAATGTAAGTAAAAGATTTAGTGAATTATTTAAAAAATATGGAGTGGAACGAATAAAAGTTGAAGGTCAGTTCAATCCTGCTTTGCATGAAGCAGTGCTCGGAGAAGGTTCCATCGGCTGGACAAAGTCCGTCGCCGATAATGGAATCTCTGTGGAAACGGAAAAAGAGGGGACAAAAATGGTAGAAGTTCGGGCGGGATATATGATGCACGACAAAGTTATCCGTCCCGCAAGAGTAAAAATAATTAAATAACTTAAAAATTCCTCAGCTATATTATATCATCGGGCACGGCGTAAATTTTTACTAAAATTTCGCCTCGGACTCTGCGCCGTCGCGCTCCATAGTCCCTTTGATACAATATAGCCTCGGAATTTAAACATCATGGCAAAAATATTGGGAATAGATTTAGGAACAACTAATTCAGCAATGGCAATAGTAGAAGTCGGTCAGCCGAGAGTTTTAGAAAACAAAGAAGGAATGAGGACTACCCCTTCTGTTGTTGCGGTTGGAAAGAATGGTGAAAGATATGTCGGAGTAACTGCAAAAAGACAAGCAGTTACAAATCCGGCCAATACTATTTATTCAATGAAACGGCTTATCGGGCGTCGTTTTTCTGATGCCGAAGTTCAGAGGGACAAAAAACTTCTTCCATATGAATTAAGAGCCGGAGCTCATGACGACGTGGAAATAAAGATGGGCGACAAATGGCTTAAGCCTGCCGAAGTGTCGGCGATGGTTCTTCAGAAACTTAAAGCAGATGCCGAAGACAGATTGGGAGAAAAGATAACCGATGCAATTATTACCGTCCCAGCATATTTTGACGATTCTCAAAGAAAAGCAACCAAAGATGCCGGAGAGATAGCGGGATTGAATGTAAAAAGAGTTATTAACGAACCGACAGCTGCTGCGCTTGCTTATGGGTTAAATAAGAAAAAAGACGAGAAGATTGTGGTCTATGACTTTGGTGGAGGAACATTTGACGTTTCTGTTTTAGAAATTGGGGACGATACAATAGAGGTCAGGGGCACGGGAGGAGATACTCATTTGGGCGGAGACGATATAGACCAGAAGATTATCGGTTACTTCATAGAAGAATATAAAAAAGAGCATGGAGTAGATATTTCAAAAGATCAACTGGCCGTTCAAAGGTTAAAGGATGCCGCTGAAAAAGCAAAACATGAACTTTCTAGTACCTTGCAGACGGAGGTCAGTATCCCGTTTATTTCCGCAGATGCTTCCGGCGCAAAACACTTCTCTGTTGTTTTCACTAGAGCCAAACTTGAAGAGTTGGTCAAAGATTTGGTGGACAAGTCTATTCAGATTACCAAAAAGACTTTGGATGAAAGCGGATTTAAAATTTCAGACATCAATGAGATTATTATGGTCGGCGGACAGACAAGAATGCCCTTGATTGTTGAGGAAGTTAAAAAGTTATTCGGAAAAGAACCCCACAAAGATATAAATCCCGATGAGGTCGTAGCGCTTGGTGCGGCTGTGCAGGGTGGAATCATGCAGGGAGACATTCGGGACGTCTTGCTTTTGGATGTCACTCCGTTATCGCTTGGGATTGAGACGCTCGGTCAGGTGTTCACAAAAATGATAGAAAAGAATACCACGGTCCCAGTTTCTAAGTCTCAGATATTTTCAACCGCAGCCGATAACCAACCATCGGTTGAGATTCATGTCTTGCAAGGAGAAAGAGCAATGGCTCACGACAACAAAACTCTGGGCAGATTTATTTTAGACGGTATTCCACCGGCACCAAGAGGTGTTCCTCAGGTTGAAGTCAGTTTTGATATAGACGCCAACGGTATCTTGAATGTAAAAGCAAAAGATAAAGCTACCGGAAAAGAACAATCGGTAAAAATAGAAGGTTCTTCCGGTCTAACTGACGACGAAAAGAAAAGAATGATGGCTGATGCTGAAAAACATGCCGGAGAAGATGCTAAAAAGAAAGAATTGGTTGAGGCTCGTAACCTTGCCGAAACACTTGTCTACACTTCCGAGAAGATGGTCAAGGAAAATGATGCCCCCGACGCTCCGGCCGGGGCAGGTAAAATAAAAGAGGAGGATAAAAAAGAATTAAACGAGAAGGCCGAAGCGGTCAAGACCAGCTTGAAATCGGAGAGCATTGAGGAAATCAAAAAAGCCACAGAAGAACTATCCAAAGTGGCACAAAGAATTGGTGGAGAATTGTACAAATCTCAAACATCGCCAGCAGGGGAACAAGCAAAGCCGGAAGAACAGAAAGCTGAAGAATCGAAAGAAGAACCTAAAAATTAACGCTTCGCCCCATCGCTCCTCTCCAACCGTTCGCATTCCCCAGCGAGGAATGCTCTCTTCATTCTCTGTCCGGATTTTGTCAAGAACCCTTCGTTACTCTCAGGGTCGTTGACAAACCATGCAATCCAGATTCGAAAGATTGTCTAGGGGCGATGGGGCTGCGCTTAAAATTTAAGTATGGATGTAGAAAATCTTCAAAATAAAAAAGAATCTTTAATTGCCGATTCGCTAGAAGAATTATTTAAGCGTCTTGAAGGCTTAAAGCGTGAAAGGGGTGTTTTGTGGTTCGGTATTTCCGGAAGTTGGCGTAAGACCAGCCCGGAGATAGAACAATCAGTTCGAGAAACAGTCAGAAAAATTATCAAGCGTGGAGATGGAATTGTTTCGGGTGGAGCGTTAAACGTTGATTGGTTTGCTACGGATGAGGCTTTAAAAATAGACCCAGAAGCAAAGCATATTAAAATATTTTTACCTGTAACTTTTGATTTATACGCTGCCCACTATCGCAAGAGGGCAACTGAGGGGATTATTACTTCAGAACAAGCAGAAGTCCTAATTACTCAACTAGAAAATTTACGAGTTGCTAGCTCAGAGGCTTTAATAGAAAATAAGGATAACACTATAGTTGACCCAAAAACTTACTTTGAAAGAAATACAGAGGTTGTAAATACTTCGGACGCCCTAATCGGATTTCAGGTAAACGAAAGTGAGGGGGTCGGAGATACTGTTGAAAAAGCGCTTTTGCAAAACAAGCCTGTTTATCTTGAAAAACATAAAATTAAATAGAGCGCAGTCTATTGGTGATTTTGTCATTTGACGAGCCGAGAAAATTTATGAAGGTGGTGCAGGTTTTATCCAAAATAATAGGTCAAACGCCGAGCGAAGCGAGGAGGCAAGTGCGGGTTACCTGTTATTTTGGTAATAAAATCTAAACTATCCTGAATAAATTTTTGAGGTGAGGAACCGTGATCAAAATTAGTAATAGGCGGAGCGATGATTTATGAAAACTCTGAAATTTAAAGATTTTAAGGCGAAGTGGATTTTGGAAGGGGTTAAGACTAAAGAAATACTATGGCGATAAGGTAAATTTAGATACAATGGTTAAGGTGGTTAAGTTTAAACTGATATGATGGTTCTTATCAGACAAAATTTGAACTTTTATTGCCAAATGTAATATGAAATCTAAACAACTGGCGGAGGGTGTGTGCCTTTTATAAAATTAGCCCCGACGCTTCTCCGACGCTATTGGTCGGAGTTCCGGTCGGGGTCCCGACACGTTGTCGTCGGGATAAATTTTAGAAAAGGTGCACCCCGCAGTCACGCGTAGAAGTTGTGTCAACAATCTTATGAATAAATTAACTATTAAACTAATTGTCTGGCATGTGACAGTTTTAATTTTGGCGTTGTTGATGTGGGGGTCGGGGAGTGGTGCCAGTTTTAATCAAACAACCGGAATTGATATTGAAATATTGTCGCTTGGCGCGTTTTTGTTACTCACCAGTGTGATTGTGATCGGTTATGCACTTTTTAGGTATCGGTGGTGGGCATGGCCATCGGTTGTGTCACTAATTGTCGGAGGATTATTTGTGGCCCAGTTTGGTTTTAGTTGGCTGAATCTTGTTGGGGTTATTATGTTCATGGCTTTAAATTATTGGACATATGGTCGTGTTGGTCAGGAGCTTAGTCAGCGTTTCAGGGTGAATATTTCTGCAATATTAAGACAGGGATTGATGCCTGTTGTTTTGGGCATATTTATAATGATATCGTTCGCTGCCTATCAATCTCCTTTAGCTGAAAACTTAGAAAAATCGGAAAGATTACCGTCGGTAAGTCAAAATTTTATCCGCTCTATTGTTGAACAAACGGTTGGAAGACAAGTTCAGACTAGTAATGAAACAGAAAAGCAAAATATAATTACTCAAATTACAAATGAAACATTTGGGGAAATTAACACTTTTTTAAAGCCATATTTTCAGTACGCTCCGCCCTTGTTGGCATTTGGTTTGTTTTTGATACTATGGGGGCTTAGTTGGATATTTGTTTGGTTGAGTGTGTTGTTGGGGATGCTGATTTTTTGGATATTAAAAAAGACCAAGTTCATAAAAATAGAAAAATATACGATAGAAGCAGAGAAATTAACAGTTTAAATTAAAACCCGATGGATTTTATCCACGAAATTAAAAATTGGTTGGAACTTAAAATAAAACTTTGGACAAAGAAAGATAAGATTATTTTTAAGCAGGGAGAAATCTGGTGGTGCAGTTTGGGCTTCAATTTAGGAGAGGAGATATTCGGTAAGGGCAAAAAATTTACTAGGCCGGTTTTAATCTTTAAAAAATTTACTGCCAATTCTTTTATGGGTTTACCCCTTACCACACATGGTAAAAATGGTAGTTGGTATGTTGAAATAGAGACAAAAGGATTTAAGAGATGGGCTCTTCTTAACCAAGCCAGAATTTTAGACAAGAAACGCTTAACAAACAAAATCGACTTTATAAGTAAAGCCGATTTTGGTAAGGTAAAAAAGAAGTTTATTGAGTTTTATAGTTCTTGAAAATCGTCATCCCGCCTTTGGGCGGGAATCATCGGGTTTCCCCAAATTTAGTTAAGTATAGCAGATATGATATTAATGTCAAATGTGGATAAAATCCAGATAGATGGGTGATTAGGTAATGGGTAGTTTAAACCTCGCCGTTGGAAAGAAATAGTTTGCAACAATGCCGAAGACAGTTTCTTTCTAACGGCGGGGAAAAAGCAAAACGTCTTCCCGAAGGAAGACGGTGCCGGAATCACACCCTTGGTATGCTATCCGGCGACTTTTATTCGCAGAGATTAGCTGGTCGGCGGAGTCACCGCCGGCTGCTAATTCTGGCCAGGTATCGGAACGGCTTGTGGGAAGACGCCTAGGGCCAGGCTTGGGCCTGGGTCGTGGCGTCAACACTTGGCTTGGCATTGCCACAGCCGGCGGCGGCCGTCCCGAATTTCTAAGTTTTTGAAAAAAACGATACGATGGTGGTCTCTGCGCGAGGCGTGGCTCTCATCGCGCACTCCGGGTACAGTACCCAGAGTTTTGGGGTCATTCCCAGGGGCTCTAGATCACCACCGTAATTACAGTATAGCACACCTTGTACCGTTTTGTCAAATAGGGTAAAATACATAGCGAAGTTATACATTTCGCGAGGAGAGATATTGAAAGGGGTGGCCCCAGAGCGGGGACCCCGGTCGCGTGGAGGTCTAGCAAGACCGAACCCGTTCGGGGTGCGGCGGGGACAGGACCCCGTCAAGTTTACAAACAAATTATTATGTCAAAGGATTATTACACAATTTTGGGGATACCGAGGACGGCAAGCGAAGATGAGATAAAAAAGGCGTTTCGTAAGCTTGCTCACGAACATCATCCAGACAAGAAAACCGGGAATGAGGCCAAGTTTAAAGAGATAAACGAGGCTTATCAAATTTTGTCTGATCCAAAAAAGAGGTCTAACTATGACAACTTCGGTTTTGGTTACAATGATGGTGGGTATCAGTCAGGATATGACTTTGGCGGACAGGGAGGAAATTTCTGGGATTTCTTTGGTGGTTCTCAGGGAAGAACAGGCGGAGCGGAGGATTTGTTTGAAATGTTTTCTGACGTTTTTGGAGGTTTCCGTCAACCCCAACAGGACGAAGAATCAAAGGGTGAGGATTTATATTTAGAACTAACTATAAGCAAAAAGGATCTTGGAACCACTAAAACAGTTGAGTACGAGGCTTTTGGTGTGTGTGGGGAATGTGTGGGGCAAGGAGTTGCAAAAGGATACAAAATCATAACCTGTAATACTTGCCATGGCACTGGGCAGATAAGATATACATCAAGGACCGCACTTGGCACGATTACTCGCATAGGGGTTTGTAACGCTTGCAAAGGAAAGGGCAGGATGCCTGAAAAAGAATGTTCAAGGTGCAAAGGGGCGGGCAGGGTTAAAGCGAAACAAAAATTAGAAATCCGTATTCCGGAAAACATAGAAAATAATTACAACGTAGTTATTCCAAAAGGTGGCAATGCCGGCAAGGCTGGAAAATCGTCAGGGGATTTGGTGTTGAATATTAGGATTAAGTAAGTTGCACACAGTAGTTCATTGTGCTACATTCTGACGGGCTATTTAACAAATAGGAGTAAGTAAGTGGACGGAAAGAAGGTTCTTGAGGTTGCTGGTGTCTATAGAAAGTATTTTGAAACTATAGGTGTTTCAAAGGAAAACTTGCCTCATGATAAACTCATGGGGAATGGGCATAGTGTATTGGGTCATTGTTATGCAAATCTAGGTGAGATGGAACAATTCATAGCCGAGGGAAGAATGGAGGAGATCTTTTGGTGGCTAGGTTTTGTTCAGGGGTGTTTATGGTCAGCCGGTTGTTATGATTTACAAAGTTTGAAAAATCACAACCGTTCAGACCCTCCAAATTTTCGAGGTCATGAGTAATAAGCCGACCGGGTGTCGGTTTTTTTGTTGATTATGATATAATTTATCTAGTGAATAAATATATTCCAAATTTTGATTTTGCCAGTATTTCAAGTTTTAATTTTGATTTAGGACCATCGGGACTGTTTGCTTTGTTGGGTCTTGTGTTTTTATTGCTTTACGGACTTAGTTTGGGTAGAACGCGGGCACTGATATCTCTTTTAGGAATTTATATTGCTTATGCAGTTATGTCGGTCTTTCCTTACATTGACCGCTTACACGACATTATTAAGGTGTCACCAGAATTATACATAACCCGTGTGGTGCTGTTCCTGTTTACATATATCGTTATTTTTGCAATTCTGAACAGGTCTTTAGTCAAAAGCAGATTAACTCTGAAAGACGCATCGTTTTTATCGGTTTCAATAATTAGTTTTTTGCAACTCGGTCTTCTTATAACCATAATAACAAATACTGTTCCGGTCAGTGCCCTAAAAGCATCCGGTAATCTCTCGAGCATGGCAGAATATTTTTCTACAAACGAAGCTCTATTTTATTGGTTTATCGCTCCGATTGCAATTCTTCTCTTTATGAAAAGAGATAAAAAGTCTAGAATATAAATATATGAGCCTTGAAACACCTGAAAAATTTACGCCTAAACCCGAGTATTTTAAGGGAAGTCAATGGGAACTGCCCACCGATATTGATTTGGTAAATAGGGTGTCGGAAGAGTTGGAAAGAAGACTTATTGAGGCCGGTTGGGGAGATGACGCCTATCCCTTGGTTACCTCTTTCAGCGAAGCACTCATAAATGCGATTGTTCATGGGAATCTTGAAATAAAAGAAAAATCTGAAACCGAAAGCTGGCGGGAGGCTGCTCTAAGAGTTCAAAAGGAAAAGCCAAGTACAAAAAAAGTATTTGTAAATTTAAATGTAACGCCGGAAGAGGTTGCTATTAATATAAGAGACGAAGGAAACGGTTTTGCTGTCAAAGAAGTCACAGATCCTACTAGCGGTGAGGGTATTTCAAGAACGAGCGGGAGGGGATTCCTCTTTATGCATCAGGATTTTGACTCGGTTGAGCATAATGAAAGGGGGAATGAGGTTACAATGAAAAAAACCAAACAAAAAACCGCATAACGTACGGTTTTTTTATTTACCCTTTTCCACTCTTTCTACATATTCGCCAGTTTCTGTGTTAACCCTGACGATGTCATCCTGATTGATAAACAAGGGGACATTTATATTGGCACCAGTTTCCAGTTTGACCTGTTTTACTCCGCCCTGGGCCGTGTCGCCGCGTATTGCGGGTGGGGCTTCTACAACCTTAAACTCCATTTTGACCGGGAGTTCAATGTTTGTGATGTTGCCATTGTATTCAATAGCGTCGAGAACCGTGTTTGATTTTAGGAATTTTGTGGCCTCACCGATTAACCCTTCCGTCAGAAGAAATCTTTTGGTGGGCTCATTTTCATAAGAAAACCAGTACTGGTCTTTGTGATTATAGAGAAACTTAACTTTAGCACGCTCTATATCGGCTTTTTCAAAAACGTCGGATTGGGCGAAGTTTCTTTCCAGAACCTTACCGTTTGTTACATTGCGCATTTTGACCTGAACCGTGGGCCTTCTTTGTTGCATTTTTAGGTGGTGGGTTTCCAAAACAACGTAGGGCTGGCCCTCATATATTAAAAATGTTTTTTGTTTTAATTCGTTTACACTCAAGCTCATAACTATGCTATTTTATCAAAGAATAAACAAAAAACAAGGATATCTGCTAATCGATTTGTCCTTGTTTTAACTTATTTAGGCTTTCCATTCTTGTTTTATAGTCATATCCGCTCCTGTCTATTCGGATCTTGTTCAGAACGGAAATTACTTTTTCAGGAGAAGTTTTTTCTGCAGCAAAAGTGTCTGCTTTGGTTTGGTATTTAGTTGTAATTTGATTGTGTCTGGTTTTCAGATCAATATAACCTCTTAATTTATGTATAATATCGAGTTGGATGTTTTCTATTAGGCTTGGTCTATAAATTTTATGACCCAATTCGTGTGCTATCAACGCCTCTTTTTCTCCTTCTTCTAGTGAGAAATAAAAACCCCAATCTATAAGAATATAATAATCAAGGGAATCGTTTAATATGAATCCATCAAGTCCAAGAATGGATTGGTAGGGGCCTAGAAAAATTCTTACCCTGTCTTTTGATTCAAAGTTTGTGTTTTTGATTATTCTGTTTATAAAATTAGTATGAGTTATATTTTCTACTCCAACACTTATTACAGCTGAAATCAAGGGTTGTTTATCTTGACGGTTGTGTAAAGAATAAAGACCGACTATGGTCACGATTAAACACAGTATTGTAAAAACTACAACAAAAAGTTGATATTTTTTCGGAGTCATTCTGTCACTCTGTTTTTAAGGTTCTATCTACAAATACTAAAACTTATTTCTTAAAAAGCAAAGTCAACAAGAATATTGCTCCGCTTGTAAGGACAACAATTGGTCCGGGGTGAAGATTTAAATAATTTGCCAACAAAATTCCTCCTAGGGCGGAAATACCTCCAAAAAACGCTGACAATTTGATAAAGTCACCCAGGCTTATGGAAATATTCTTCGCCGCCGCCGCCGGAACTATAACAAGAGCACCCATCAAAAATACTCCGACCACCTTAAGTCCCAAGGCAACTACTAAGGCTATCAGTAAAAGAAACAGAAAGCTTGATTTAGAAACATTAACCCCCATAGACTGGGCAAGTTCCTTTGAAATTACACTTAGTGTCAGTCCACGATGTATTTTGAACATAACCAGAAACATGATTACGGTGAGAACAAGAGTTATAAGAGCATCAAAAGGCCCTATTTTTGTAATATCTCCGAATAGTGCCTCTAATAGTTCCGGTTGGGGAGTTATTAAAATTCCTACGGCTAGACTAAGGGCAAAAAATATACCCACCAATGTTTCAGATGGTAAGTTGGTCTTTTTTTCCAGAAACCATATGGCGACAACGGCCAGAAGCAAAGCGGCAAAAGCGCCCAGAAAAGGATTAATTTTAAAAATGAGAGCCACGGCTATTCCTGGAAGGGCAACGTGGGAAATTGCATCTCCAACAAGAGACATTCTTTTTAGTATCATAAACGAACCAAGGTAACCCGCTCCCAAGCCGATAGTAATTCCAACTAGAAACTGTAAAAACAAAGGGTTAGTGATTATGTTCATGTTTGTAGAAGCTTGTTTCTCCGCCGTAAAGTTTAGCAAGAGAAGCTGGATCCAGAACGGTATTTGGTTCGCCATGGCAAACCATTTCTTTGTTTACGCAGATGACACTGTTGGCGTATTTATAGACAATGTTCAGGTCGTGAGAAATTAACAAAACGGTAAAACCTCTTTCGTCCTTTAACTTTTTAAGTAAGTTGTAAATTGTTTCTTCTCCGCCCACATCAATTCCGGCGGTCGGCTCGTCAAACAAAAGAACATCGGGATTATCTATAATAGACCAAGCGATTAGAATTCTTTGAATTTGACCTCCTGATAACCAGCCGAGTCGTTGTTTTAAAATGTGATGTTCAATGTGGTGCTCGTCGGTTATACCGACCGACTTTAGGGCACTTATTATTTTTTCCAGTTTTTTTTCTTTAAATTTAAAAAACTCTTCAACACTAAGAGGAAGATCTTTATCAATGTTGAATTTCTGGGGAACATAACCAATTTTTATACCCGGAGCCCAGTTTATCTTTCCAGAATAGGGGACTAGTCCCAGAAGAGCTCTAAGCAACACCGACTTGCCTGCCCCATTGGGTCCTACTATTGCCAGAACATCTTCTTTTTGGATAAAAAAATTAAGCCCTCTTAAGACTTCGTTATTATCAAATTTTACCCCAAGATTCTCTACTGTTAAGATTGGTTCACCAGACATGCTTAAATTATAGCAAATAGACGGTTATTTGCTATAGGACGGACGGATGGACATTTATTAAAAAGTGTGATATACTATATCTAATGAAAAAACTGTTTAATATCACTAAGTATTCCGTGCCACTTTTGACCTCAGTGGGCCTTATTTTGGTTCCTTTTGTTGTGAATGCTAATACTCATAATTTTGATTTTTCAGACCCTAATACGGTTGTTTGTGAGGCTTTGGCTAGAATAGGCATGGGTTGTAGAACTTCTCAAGCAACTCCTTTACCGACTTCATCCAGCAACACAAATGAAGATTCAAATTTGACAGCTACTATTTATAATTCCGGAAGCAAGGGAAAGAGGGGTGACATTGTGCTTGTTAGAGTAAGAGGTCAATCTGAAATCTATGAAATAATCGGAGGCAAAAAACACCTTATTCCTACCAAGGACATATTTTATGATTATGGGTTTAGAGACGAATTGATTCAGAATGTCACAGCCGAAGAATTAAACAGGTATTCCCGCGTGAAACTTGTAAAAAAAGAGAGTGATACCAAGAAAACATATTATCTGACTGAGGGACAAATGCTTAGACAAATTCCTAATAAAAAAGTTTCCGATTCATATGGAGATAGGGAAGAAGATGTTGTGGTTATAAGTAAAAAAGAATTTAATTTCTATCCCCAGAACCAATTCGTTTTCCTTGAAAGGCCTTTAAGAAGAGATGTGTTTCAGATTGTAAGCGGAAAGAAAAGATACTTAACTCCTATGGCCGTAGAAAGAATGAAAATAAGAAGTGTGGATGTTGCCCCTGTAAACGAAACAGAGATGACTTATTACAAAACCGGTTCCCCGATAGTGTTTTAAAAAATAACCCCGTGCCAGAGCACGGGGTTATTTTAACTGTGAAATATCAAAATCAGAATGACCTCGGAGGAATTCTTCAAAAGGCATTTCTTTTTTACCTTCCATCTGTATGGTTTTAATATTAATTTTTCCGTCAACGATTTCAGCTTTTTTAATGTTTATTATTTTGTCCCGCCAGATGGTCCACGTTCCTGGTTCCGGATTTAGAGCCCTGATTTGATTATAGATTTTTTCGCTGGATTCCGACCAATTTATTCTGCCGTCTTCTCGTTTGAACATTTTGGTAAAAGTCGCTTTTTTATGTTCTTGATGTTTAACCTCAATTTCTCCATTTATATATTTCGGAATGGTTTCTATTAAAAGTTTTGCTCCCAATTCAAATAATTCTTTTGATGCTTGTAGGTTGTAAATTGTAGGTTGTAAATTGTAGGTTTTTTGCGCGAGTATTGGTCCGTGATCAACTTCCGCGTCTACTACCATGATTGAAACTCCGGTTTCTTTGTCCCCGTTTAATATTGCAGTTTGAACAGGAGAGGGGCCTCTATATTTTGGTAAAATAGAGGGATGAATATTTAAAAACCCATATTGGGGCACATTAAGATAACGAGAGGGAAGGATTTTGCCGTAGGCAGCGACAATGCAGATATCCGGTTTCAAGTTTTTAAATTCTTCAAAAACTTGCTCATCCTTCAAAAATTTCGATTGAAAATGAAAAACATTGTAGCCGTTTTTTATGAGAGCTTCTAAAACTGGCATGGCAAAATCAGGAGTTCCAAAGAATACTACTTTTTGGATTTTGGTCATTGGGATTTGTTTAGAAATTAGAAATTAGGATTTAGAAATTTCGGCAGAACGATTTTTAATCGTGATGCCGTTCAGATGATCTGTTTCGTGTTGAAGAACTCTTGCCAAGAATCCTCGAGCTTTTAATTTGATTTTATTACCATTTTCGTCAATAGCTTTTATTTTTATTTTTTTTGAGCGTTTTATCGGTACCCAATAGCCGGGTATTGAAAGACAGCCCTCTTCTATCTCATCGCTCTCTTTGGAGTACTCGGTTATCTCGGGATTTATAAAAGCATCCGGCACATTATTTTCTTCAGCCAGTTTTTTATCTATAACAAAAATACTCAAGTCCTTGCTGGCTTGATTCGCTGCCAAACCAACCCCGTTATTTTCCACCATCGCCACTCTCATGTCCGAAATCAGCCAGCTCAGCTGGCCTTTTTTGATGTCGTCAATAGCGATTTTCTCCATTTTTTTGGCCAGTAATTTATTGGGTATTTTAGTTATTTCCATGCCATCTATTATACCAGAAGTTGGTATTTTTAAAAACTATTAGCCAAACTGATTTAATTATATTCTTTCCATATATTTCATACTAAACCATCATAAACCTTAGTAACTTTATCATCATAAATGTTGATAGTTTCTAAATTAACTAGATGGATTAGTTTGTTTGAACATGTTGAGTTTTTTTAAAATTGATCTCGGTTTTATTGGAAATCAGTAATTAGATATTAGAAATTCCAGCAAGATTGGATGTCTTTTATCCACTATCCACATCTCACCCCCCCTTTTTTTATTGTATAATTAATGTATGAAATATGCGGATTATCGCGGACTCAACAACCTTGTTTTTTTTCTTGCGATTATCCCCATCGCATTTTCAAGCAATCCGGTTTCTGAATTGAAATCATGGTGGAGTGGATTTGACATAAATTCTAAGCCCCAAATATCAAATTCCAATCGTCAGCCTCTCTCTCTGATTAAGCCCAAGTCCGTCGAATCTTTTCTTCTTGTCATCCCCAAATCAATCAAATCAATTTCTGATAGGATTGTCTACGAAACTGATGTCTTCGCCGAATCCCTCTTTTACATCTCAGAACAGGTCCAAAGTCTATCAGATAAGAATGCTGACCACATCGCCAAAAGCATTAACACTGCCGCCGACCAAACCGCTCTCTCCTTGATTCCCGTTAAAAAGATAGTCGATCAGTTGATATCCGATGCCCAGATTAAAGTATCGGCTCCAACCTCGACTCCCGTTCCCGCTGTCATTTCAGCCCCTCTTGATTCAACATTAAAATCCACTCTAATTCCAGCGCCAAGTATTCCTGTCGCGTCTGTTCCTAAACTAGTTTCCGTTCCTGTCCAACCTGTCCAAACTTTTGTTCCGTCCATACCTTCTAACCGAAGCCTCGACTCGGGTACTCTCGCCTTAATCCAATCCGAAATCAACAACCTCAAATCCCAAATATCAAACTTCGGCAATCAATTTAAATATGTCCCCACGGTATGGCAGCTTCCCCCCACTAACACCATAGGCATAGGCGACCTTACCATTAATCCTAAAACTTTATCTACCGATACCGCCACTGTTTCCGGCACTACTACTACCGCAGGTCTGGTCGTTACCAGAAATGCTCAAATAGACGGCACTACCAAATTAAACGGTATTACCTACACTTGGCCTTCGGCTGATGGTTCAGCCAGCCAATTCTTCCAAACCAATGGTTCCGGAACTCTCTCTTGGGTTACCGTCAGACAAGCCACATCTAACTCAATTGATTTCGACGAATTGGTTAACTCGTTAACCTTAGATGCTAATCTAACAATTGCTTCTGCCGGCTATACTTTTACTATCACTGACGCTCAGGTGAATATCGGCAACTCAAGATTTACCTCCGACACCAATAGGTTAGGCGTCAACACAACTTCACCCGCAACCGTCTTTGAGGTTCAAGGCACGGCTTCTGCCTCTTACTTCTTAACCGGCAATACTCTCCAAGTCGGTGGCTTCTCTTCTGCCGCTTACTCACGTTTCGGCACTGCTACCACCGGCTACGCATCAGATCTTGATACCATCAACGACCTTCTCATCTCCGGCGCCCTCGAAGTGGACGGCAACTCTTTCTTTGACGGTAAAGCCAGTATCTCCAGCAACTTCCAGACCGCGGGTAGGTTCATCTTCGGAGACAACGGAGATACCGGAGAAATCAACACTTCTGATTGGGACATCTCTACAACCGGAGCCTTAACCGGTATCTCCGGTATCACCACTGACGGGGCGTATACCCAATCAGGGACATCAGCCAACGCATTCACAGGATTAACCGATTTTTCAGCCGGAGTATCGGTATCGTCCAACTTTGAAATTGATTCAGATTCCAGATTAGGCATCAACGCCGGTAATACAACAAACACCTCATTAGAGGTCGGAGGCACTGCTTCCATCTCCGGAGCCACTACTTTAAGAGGCATCTCATACACCTGGCCTTCGGCTGATGGAACAGCCGACCAACGACTCACCACTAATGGTTCGGGAACTTTATCTTGGGCTACGGCTGGCGGTGTCTCATCTAATTCCTTAGATTTTGATGAGTTTGTTAACTCGATGACTCTGGATGCGAACCTGACTGTGGCTTCGGCCGGCTATCAGGTTAATTTCAGAAGAACCACCTTTGGGGCCGGTAATATCATTGCTTCAGCCAGCGGCAATGTTGATCTGACCCTCCATACCTCATCCGCTACCGGTGGCGCCAATGAAGGCCGTTTCATTATTAGAACGGCTGGCTCATCGGAACGGCTCGATATCATTAACAACTCCACCACTCTTATTCAGATTGCCTCCAGAGGCAATGTGACTCTGACTGCTAATCTCTTACCTAATGCCCAGGCCTCCCAGAGTACGACGAGTCAGACACAGACAGGGGATATTTCAGGAGATAGTAGCCCTCCTATAGTTAATAGTAATGCAAGTGTTAGTGTGGTTATTGGGACTGATGGACTTCCTTTTATTGCTTATGAAAAAGATGGTTCTGGTCCAGAATATTTAAAAGTAATTCATTGTGGCAATTCTGCATGTTCATCTGGAAATACAGTTACTCAAATAGCCGAGTGGAGTAATCCAATTAGCCCTTCGGTAGTTATTGGTACTGACGGGTTTCCGATTATTGCATTTTATGATGCGGCTGGCGGGGATTTGGAAGTTACTAAATGTTCTAATGTTACTTGTACATCGAGTTCAACAAATACCGTCGAATCAACGAATGACGTTGGTCGCGATCCCTCAATTATTATTGCTCCCGATGGAATGCCAATAATCTCCTACCAGGATGTAACCAATAACGATCTCAGAGTAGCTAAGTGTGTTGATGTTGCTTGTGCCAGCGCGGCTACGATTACTGCAGTTGATACGGCTAATACGGTTGGGAGGTATAGTCAAATAATAATTGGTGCTGACAGTCTTCCGTTTATTATATTCTATGACGGCACAAATGGTGATCTGAGAGCTACTCATTGCGGGAAAATTGATTGTTCGGCCGGGAATACGACGACAGCTGTATCTACCGTAAATGACGTCGGTTCATACTCTGCTGTAGTTTTGCAGAATAAGGGTCAATATAGTGGCGCACCACTCATTGTATTTTATGATGCAACCGGCTTAGACCTGGAAGCCAGCTACTGTGTGAATATTGCTTGTACTGGGGATAATGAAACGACGGTAATAGATACAAATGACGTTGGTCAGTTTGTATCAATGGCTGTGGGACCGGACGGGATGCCTATTGTAGCTTATTATGATGTTACTAATGCGGATCTTGTTGTGAGGAAATGTACAAATACCGACAGAGGCAATGACGTTTGCGGTACTACAGTTGCAACATCTGTTGACACAACTGGCGATGTAGGTAAAGCCGTGTCAGTTATTGTCGCTCCTGATGGGTTGCCATTTCTGGTTTATACAGATGTTACCAATGGCGACATCGACGCTCTCAAATGCGCCCTGCCCGATTGCTCTCAAACCACAGGCGGTGGCTTCAATAACACTGGTAGTGATGTAGGAAGTATCGGCCTCTTCTTCCGTAACATCTATGCCGCTCAATACTGGGGCAAGAAGTTCCAGATTGCTAACTTCGACATAGCCGAAGAATATGTAGATGAGGAAGGAAATTTAGAACCAGGAGATGTAATATCTTTGACCGGCAACAGCTCATTAAACATAGGAAAAGCTGCGGCTTCATCCTCCTATCCTATTTTAGGTGTCATCTCCACCAACCCAGCTATCGTCTTGGGTGATTGGCTCAATGGCACTCCCTCTAATACCAAACCCGTCGCCTTATCTGGCCGAGTCCCAGTTAAGATTACTGATGAGAATGGAGCCATTAAACCAGGCGATCATCTCACCCTCTCTAAAATCCTCCCCGGCTACGCCATGAAACAAACCGAACCAGGACAGAGTATTGGAGTTGCTTTAGAAAGTTCTGACAACAAAGATAAAATCCTGACCTTTGTGAATTTGAGTTACTGGGTACCCTCCTTCGCTAAAGCTTCGGAGGGCACAGCCCTGACTGCCGAAGATACTGCTTCTTCTTCGCCTGACTTTAATAGCTCTAATAGCTCAACCTTGGACGGCCTCATGAGATATATTGTTCAGAAATTCAACGAAGCGATGGATATCGTGTTTGAGAAGGGATTGTTGAAGGTAGCGCAGATTGTGGCGGATAAAATTACGGCGAAACAGATTAAGACCGAAGAACTTTGCGTTGATGATATCTGTGTGACAAGAGAACAATTCAAAAAAGTTTTCGGGGAGAGCGAGCCGGCAAACACGCCCGCGCCTTCAGAAAGCCCAACGCCTTCTCTAGAACCTGAACTAACGCCAAGCCCTTTTGAGTTGTCAACTCCTGAGCCAGAACCTAACTCCAGTCAAGGCGACGCCTTGACAACGACTCCGGAGCCGACTCCTAACTCAACACCTGAACTATCGCCAGAAATAACTCCCGAACAAACTCCAATACCGGAATTAACTCCAGAAACTACCGAGCCAACAACGGAATAGTGTGGTGTGGATAATACTTATGTTGACACCGCCAATAGGTTTGATATACTGATAATACCATCGCCGTAAGGCGTCAACGGCTCCCGCGAGGGAGCCGTAAACGTTATTGAATAATGTATTTCAAGAATTTCGACAAGTGGAGTGAAGTCAAAAAGAGAGTAGAGAAAGAAGAGCGCAAGGTGAACATCCGAGCCGGAGAAATTCGCTGGATTGTTTTCGGTGTTAATGTGGGCAGTGAAATTGACGGCAAGGGAGAATCGTTTACTCGTCCTGCTCTTATACTCCATGTTATAGGTTTCCATCTTGCCCTTGTTGTGCCTATGTCAACAAAAATCAAGAATGTTGCAGGTTATGTTCCGTTTGTTTGGAAGGGAGTAGCCACAGCCGTTTGTGTTCATCAGATACGAATCATTTCGCAAAAAAGAATACTTTCAAGAAAAGGCAGGATCTCCAACAATAAACTTAGAACTGTAAAGAAAGAAGTTGTAAAGTTTTTTACACTCGATAAATAAGTTGATGATATCTGCGTCACCAGAGAAAAGTTTAGACAGGTCTTCGGCTGAAGCTCCAGAAATTTAATTTTTGATTTTTGATTTCTAAAAATGACTAAGAAATTAGGAAATTTATATCACGGATAGCGGGCGCAAAGCCCAAAAAGCCAGAAAGTCGTGAGAGACCCGTTAGAGGTAAAGTCGTGATATAGTAATATGTAAGAATTGTAAGCGTTGTTAACACTTTGATTGCATTAACTTTGCTTTATATGTTATAATGAATAAATGGATAAACAAGAAATTTCACAAAAAAATATTCAAAAACTTCTAAAAGAGTCTTTTAGGGCTGCGTCTATTGTTGTAAAAAATAAAGAGATAATAGAGACACTCTTTTCTATTCATCAAATAAAGTCTGGTAACTATAATACATATTCTTCAGCAAAAGAAATGTTTCAAAAACTCAGCATATGAGAAGATTAGTTTCTTCACCATATTTCGACAGAAAGCTGAAGAAATTTTTGATGCTTCATTCGGATTTACGCGCAACTGTTTTTAATCTGATTCACTCTCTTTCAATGGACTCGTTTTCAAAAAAATATAAAACTCATAAACTGTCAGGTGATTTAAGAAATTGTTATGGTGTTTCAATAAACAAAAGTTATCGCATTATATATGCTTTTGATAAGAATAATGTGTATTTTTGAACATCGGTTCTCATGACGAGGTGTATTGAAAATGTCAACTAAAAAATCTAGAAAAATAAGAGTAGCCAAAAAAGAAATACCGGAATTTGTCGTAGAGCCGGTTTTAGAATCGCCCCAGGAATTACTGTCTGAAGATTTGGTTTCTGAAAATACGCCTGATGTAATAACCGAGCTAGAAACAGAAAAACCCTGGCCATCGCGAATATTTAGACTCGAGTTATTAAAGATGGTAACCGCTAAGCTGTCAAAGTTTAAATTACTCAAAACAACTGCTACGGAAAGGCCTGTTTTGGTCTGGCTAGTGGCGATGGTCTTGGGTCTATCTATTTTTTACTGGTATGGAGTTCAGAGTGTGGACAAAGATCGCGAAAGAGCGGCTCAAGAAGAAATTATCAAATTGCTAACTGAAATATCAAAAATCATTGTTTTACCTAGTAATGAAATTCCGGTTATAGCTACCGTTAACGATCCGGTAAAGTTATCCAATCAGCCTTTTTTCACTAAAGCAAAAGCAGGGGATAAGGTATTTATTTATCCCAACAATAAAAAAGCAATTCTCTATAGTCCGGAAAATAAGAAGATCATAGAAGTAGCTCCGCTTATTACGGAGACTCAAAATTAAAGCATGTTCTTCAATATTTTCTTTGATTTCTTTTGAGCCTACCTTCTCAGTTTTTTAGTCAGTATTTTGTTTGGAATCTTTATAATTTCCATAAAATAAATAATATCATTTTTTACAGCTCACACAACCTCTTCGCATACTGCGGGGTGGGCTTTTTAAAAATATTGCTAATTTTAAAAAAGCACACCCTCTCTCTCGGAGTGTGCGGTGCTTTAGCCCGCAAAACTCTCTGTTGTCGCTTGATTTGGCTATATGTGATATTTGGCAATAAAAGTTCAAACCCCACGAAAAAACTTCAGGCCATGTTCATTAAAATAAAAAGCCTTTCTCCGCCTCGCACTGTATAGTGAGAGACTCGGGAAAGGCGCAAAAGATTAATCCACACAAGTACACGGCTGATATGAAGAGTGTCCTCGAGGACCGTGGCATCCGCACGTACAATCTCTCTTTTTACAAAACATGTTGCAGTGTTTTGGATGCTCAACACTTTCAGGCGTCGTTTTAGCATAGTGACGTTGCATTGCATAATCTTCATGGATTTTAGCATCTTCAACTGCCACAAAAATCCTAAGTCGGTCTAGCTGATGATTTTTTTCAAAGTCCCTTGCCGTGAAACCCAAGATTATGACAACCAACAAAACCAGAAAAACCGATAAACTCTTCATGGCGTGACCTCGTTTTTTAGCGAACTAATTTTTAATATATTATACTAATGTTATTATCTTGTCAAGGGTGGTCAGAGCGACCTACCCCGTCTCTGATTTTGCCTTTTCTGAGGATGAGAAAATATATGAAAGCGAATTAAGGGGATTTATCCAAAATAATAGGTCGAGCGCCGAGCCGCCTAAGGGCGGGACGAGGAGGCAAGCGAGGGTTACCTATTATTTTGGTTTAAATCCCAAATGAGCTAAGTATATTTTTGAAGACGAGGACCGAGGTCAAAATTAGAGGTGGGGTGGGGAGCAATCTTATATTATTGACCTTGGGTCAACGTCAATTGACCAGTTTGAGGGAATGAATTTTAGGAAATCTCTTAAGTTTTCCATTTCGGGCATTATTTTTAATACAATATTATATACAAAAAGGCCCCTTTCTTTTTCTGCAAAAGAAGGATAAGAATCTGTAAGCTTAATCTTTTGACCAAGTTTTAGTTGTCCCAGTGCCATTTTCAGTTTTTCACTTAAAACCCTTGCTTCATAAGACGCCTTGTCGCGAGACTTATGCTTGAAAGAAAGTTTCACCAGTTGTGAATAAGGGGGATAGGAAAAGATTTTTCTTGTTTCCAGTTCTTTGTCATAGAAATTTTTGTAGTCTCCATTGCCGGCAGTTAATATTGATTTATTTTCCGGGTTGTAGGTTTGCAATATCATATTTTTTGACTGATTGTTTTTGCCAGTAGGCAGGAAGTCCAGTAGTTTTTCTATTTGGTAGAATAGTCTTTCTTCAGCTCTAAAATCTGGAGCACTTACAAGACTGTCAGTGTTTAAGACTCCAATTAGATCAAAACTTAAAGAGTATCGGTGGCTGAATATCATCTGGGTAGAAATAATAATTGATGTTTTGGAGCCCTTAATTTCTCCTACAACCTCTTCTTCTTCAATTTCATTTTTGATTACGTCGGAGTCAAGGATTAAAACCGGAACTTTTACGTTATTAACCATTAGGATTTTTTGTATCTCGTCATATATTTTTTGAGTACCTGCCGGGCCAACCGGTTTGAGTTTGAAACCGTTGCAACTCGGACAGTTGTCGGGCATTTTTATGCTTCGTGAACAACGATGACACGTTAAAATAAAATTTGTAGTCCTATGAATCTTAAAAGCCGTTCCGCAATCTTTGCACTTAACGGCATATCCGCAACTTTGACAAACAAGAACTCCTGAGTGGCCACGTCTTGGAGAAAAAATCAGGATTTTTTTGCCCTGCCCAGAGTGGTTTATTAAACTCAAGATTTCATTTTTTATTGTCCGACTTAATACCGAAAAATTTCCTTCTTTTATCTCATCTACCATATTTACGACTTTCAAAGGTTCTCGTAGTTTTGTTTTATCCAGTAACTCAGATTCTTTATTCTCGAGGTGATAGTAGTTTTCAATTCTGGTAATGTTTGATGTAAATATTATTTTTGTCCCGTGAATATCGGCTACCACTTTAGCAAGATCCGGGGTGTAATATTTGGGGGTCATGTCGGACTTATAAAATTCATGAAGGACGTCATCTACTACAACAAGTCCAAGTTTTTTAAAAGGCGAAAATAGGGCCTGTCTTGTTCCCAATATTATATCCGCTTGACCAGATTCAATTTTCTTCCAAGATTCGTAAGTTTTTTTATTATTAAGTCCGGAGTGGATTTTTGCTACGTCATATTTCAAAGAGAGATTTTCGTAAAAATATTGGAGAGAGGATGTGTCAGGAATAATAAACGCAATTTGACCAATTTCCTCAACGGACTTTTTAATAAAAGGCATAAGGTTTGCTAATGTTTCTTTGGCGTGAGATAAAATAAAAATTGGTTTTCGGATACTGATTTCCTGTTTTTGTTCTTTGTCCTGGTTTGTATCGTAACCCTTTTTCAAAAAGAAGGGGGGAAGGACGGTTTTCAGACAATACCCCAAAGGAGCAAAATAGTGTCTTGATATCCAGAGGGCTATTTTGAACTGATTGTTGCTAATTTGAGGAATCTCGTTAACTACGGTGGATACTTTTTTAAGTTGGAAACCAGATTTTTTAAGTGATATTTTACTATCTTCAAGTGGGGTTGAAGCGATTACGGCAGCATGCACTTTTCTGCTACCGAAAGGTATCTCCACAACCACTCCTTTTTCTAAGTTTTTGTTGAAAAAATAACTCAATAGTTGAGGCACATTTGAAGGGAGAATGATCAAAGGGATAACTTCAATAATGTACATACGACGTAAACATATCTTATCGGGACCGTTTTGACTATTTGACCTATTATATTTTTTGTAGTATAATAATGGCATCAGGAGGTGGACAATGAAAAACATTGTCTCAGTTCTTTCGCTAGTGCTTTTAGTTTTTGGAATGAGGATGTCTGCATCGGAAGAGGTGCTGATAACATTCCCTCATTCTCTTGTCGGGACGTCCCGACACGGTAATCTTCTGGTAGTGGTGAACTATCAGAGAAATGATGCCAATAAATTCTTAGAGTTGGTTTGGGATTCTGAGGAGGGCGAATGTGGAAGTTCGGCGGTGGAAATTACAGCCGAAAACAATGGAATTCCACTAGCCGTAGACTTAGTTTTGTCTGCTGGGGAGTACATCTTTGAAGCGACGCTCCATAAGAGCAACGGCACAAAGATGATTGCCACTCCTCAAGTTAGATTCGTGACACGGTGAAACAAGAAAGGGGACAGGATGGAAAGCCAAAATTAATCCCTCACTTTTGGAAAAGGTGAGGGATTTAAAATTTTTACATTCAATAAATTTAAGTTATACTCCATGTGTCTGGTTCACTCGGATAAACTATAAACAAACTTACGTTTATCCTTGCTACCAGCTATAATTTAAGCATGAAAGTTAAGGTCCGAATAGCACCATCACCGACCGGTTTTTTGCACATAGGCACAGCACAGTCGGCGCTTTATAATTGGCTTTTTGCCCGCAAAAATGGCGGAGAATTTTATTTACGCATAGAAGATACAGACAAAGAACGTTCTACAAAAGAGTATGAGCAGAGTATTTTGGATGCCTTGAAATGGCTTGATTTGACATGGGATGGCGAGGTTGTCCGTCAGAGTGAAAGGACAAGCCAATACAGAGTCTTTTTAGAAAAACTATTGACTGACGGCAATGCTTTTTATTGTCATCATACAAAAGAAGAACTTGAATCAGAACGAAAGCAACAGGAAGAAAAAAAAGAAGCCCCAGTACATATTTGTTCACACAAAAACACCGAACAAGGCAAGGAATCCGGAGGAATAATTAGGTTGGCAAACAGATACTCCAGCCAAAAAGAGGAAAAAATATCTTTTGAAGACGAAATTCGAGGCGAAATAAACACCCCCGGCTCCCTACTTGGCGACTTTAGTATTGCAAAAAATCTTGATGAGCCATTGTATAACCTTGCCGTAGTCGTTGATGATTCTGACATGGAGATTACCCATGTGATTCGTGGAGAAGATCACATTTCAAATACTCCCAAACAGATATTGATTTATGAAGCTCTTGGCTTGTCGGTTCCTGTGTTTGTTCATTTGCCGTTAATTCTTGCTCCAGACAGGTCAAAAATGTCTAAACGACACGGAGAAACAGCAACAACCGCATTTAAAAAAGATTACTTACCGAAAACAATTGTTAATTTTATTGGTGGACTTTCATACACATTCAGCAAAGAAATATTAACAAAAGAAGATATGGTTGGGGAGTTTGAGTTATCTAAGGTTCACAAGTCGGGAGCGATATTTGATATTAAAAAATTAAATTGGCTTAATTCACAATATATAAAAAAGCTATCGCCAGAAGAATTTAAAAAGGTGAGTGGAATGCCGGAAATTCCGGATTCTGCCGTGGCATTGATTACAGAACGACTGGAAAAACTAAGTGACGCTCAAAACTTTAATTATTTTTGGAAAGAACCAGAATATGGCAAGGAGTTGTTAAGGTGGAAAGATTTTAGTTTGGAAGAAAGTAAAAAATCGTTAGAAGACGTGAGAGCTATTGTTAAAAGTTTGGTTTTTAACAATGGGGACGATTTGCGTTCAGCGCTGGATGAGTTGGGCCAAAAACTTGGAAATAGGGGGTTGGTGTACTGGCCATTGCGGGTTGCCTTGACTGGAAAAGACAAATCTCCTGATCCAGTAGATATTATAAGTGTTTTAGATAAAGCGAAGACACTAAAAAGAATTGACAGGGCAATCAGCAAATTAAAAATGTAAAGTGCAAAGTGCAAAACAACAACCCAAAATTAAAAATATTTTTGATTATTATAATTTTTAGCTTTTCGCTTTTAGCTTTTCGCTTTGTTTCTGCTCAGACCGATGAAGATAAAATGGCCGACTTGAGGTTTCAGATTGAAGCACTTGAAAAACAGGCAGAACAATATCGTGATACTATTGCTCAGACACAAGAACAGGAAAAAACTTTAAAAAGTCAGATAACAAATCTTAAAAACCAGATATCAGCTTTGCAGACACAGATTTCATTGACCGGTAAAAAAATAGATAAAACCAAAATAGAAATAAACGATGTTCAGAATAATATTTTTACTACTCAAGAAAAAATTAATAAACAAAAAAACACCATCGGACAGCTCTTACTGCTTATGGACCGCAGGGACAAGGAAAGTCTTTTAAGTATCATATTGAAAAATAATGATTTATCGGATTATTTTAACCAGACACAATCGGCCACGAATGTTAATATGAGCCTGATGGATTTGGTGGACGATTTACAAAAGACAGAAAATAACTTAAATCAAAATAGGGTAAACTTGGAAGATAAAAAAGAGGACCTTGAATCGTTTAAACAACAACAGAGTTCCCAGAAGACTTCTTTGGATCAGGTAACAAAAAATAAAGACCAGTTACTAAAAGACACAAAAGGACAAGAAGCTCAATATCAAAAAATGCTTGTAGAGGTTGAGAGAAAGCAATCTGTTTTCTTTGGCCAATTAAGAGAGTTAGAAACTCATGTTATACAGGGTGGTTTATATATTGTTCAGGTAACTGCATCGTCCTTACCCAAGAAGGGCACAAAGTTGTTTAAGTGGCCCGAGGAAGGCTACAGATTGACACAGGGCTATGGATGTACTAAATATGCACGCTGTGGTTCTAGACGAGGACCATATGGTGGCTCGCCTCATAATGGTATTGATATAGCAGCTGGATATGGGAGTTCAATTCATGCCATAGCCGAAGGTCAGATAATCGCCAACGGAAAGAACGACGGTTGGGGAAACTGGGTGGCCATTCAGCATCCCAATCAATACAATCTGGTCAGTATTTATTCTCACATGAGCGCCCTTTCTTTTCTTCAGGTAGGGACAAATATTTATTCGGGACAGATTATTGGTTATGAGGGTGCTACGGGCAACGTTACCGGTTCTCACCTTCACTTGAGTTTATATAAGAACTTTTTCACTTATGTTAATGAGAAAAAGGATCAGCTTTATTTTAACTATTTTGAAGGATCAGTAAATCCGCTTGATTACTTATAGGGTCAAAGCTTTTTAATATGACTAAAATAATAATTCTTGGCGGGGGATTTGGGGGGGTAAGGTGTGTTTTGGATTTAAATAAAAAATTTAAGGAGCAAGCCCAGATTACTTTGATAGATAAAAATAGCTATCATCTTTTTCTTCCCTCACTTTATGAGATTGCCTCTGCTTATGGGACAAATCCGCCATCCGCCCTAATTGGCGGAGGCGGAGACCCTTTCGCTGTAAAGTTACGTAAAACTATTTGCATACCTTATAGAGAGATTTTTGAAGGAAAAAATATAAATTTTGTTCAGGCCGAAATATCTGCTGTTGATTTAAAAACAAAGAATATTAAAACCAAAGGTGGCGAAGTTTTGTTTTATGATTGTTTGGTCATAGCTCTTGGGAGCCAAACGGCTGATTTTGGTATTCCTGGGGTCAGAGAATATGCATATCAGTTTAAAAGTATTGACGATGCCGTTGCGGTTAATGTAAAAATAGGAAGATTAGTTAAAAAAATAGCTTCCGGGGAAAAAATGGACTCACTTAAAATTTTAGTCGGTGGTGCTGGTTTTTCCGGTATTGAGTTTGCTGCTGAAATTTCTACTTGTGTGAAGAAAATATATCAGGCAGAAAATATTAAGACCAAGAGCGCCACAATAACACTCATTGAGGCTGGACCCAAAATTTTACCCATGGTTTCGGATAAGGAAAGAAAAATTATTTCCAAACGCTTGACCAGTCTCGGCGTAGTTTTAATGGAAAATTCTTCCATTGAAGAAGTTGGAGACAGCTTTGTGAAACTAAAAAATGGACAAATTCTGGAAGGGGACATGGTTGTGTGGACGGCCGGAATTAAGGCGAATGAATTTTTGAAATCCATTCCATATCTTTCTACAACGGACAAGGGTAAAATTATTGTTGACGAGAACTTGTTAGTTCAAGGGTGGAAAAATGTTTTTGCTGTGGGGGATAATCAGGATTTTATTGATTTAAAAACTCAAAAATCAGTTCCCGCGCTTGCCTATATGGCAAGCGACCAAGGCAAGGTGGTGGCGGAGAATATATTCCGCCTAACTTACAACAAATCATTAAAACGCTACTCTCCCTATTATGGTGTTTGGATAGCTCCAGTGGGAGGAAAATTTGCTCTGGCTCATTTATGGGGTGGATTGATGGCGAAAGGTTTTATGGGGTGGGTCGTAAGAGAGTTGGTTGATCTCAGATATTTAGTCTCAATTCTTTCTTTTAAAAAAGCTGTCTCTCTTTTTTGGCAGGAGATAATTATGTTTACAAAAAATGATTAAAACACAGCTTGCAAAAATATCTGTGATATAATTAATGCGTGATAAGAAGCAGGGGATTGGAGATTGACACATATATAAAATGTGGTGTCGTAATAATTTAGATAAAGTAGGGAAGTGGGCTGAAAAGACGGGCTCTTTAGCAGGAGTTATTATTGCAGTTTTTATATTTATAGAAATTTTTTCTTTGAATGCGTATGCTTTAGACACATTAACACTACCGATAAACGATTTAGTAAACGAGGCCGTAAAAGGCCTTAGGTTGAATCAGAACATGAACATGGGTACTGAGATACTCGCAAATCCCATTAAGGATCCTTTTCGAGACATAGACATTAGCGTGTTTTTCGGTTCAAGTTCTGTTTCCTCAAATGACATTACAAGTTTTTTTAAGGAGGCAGTGGTAACAGGAGTTAGGCTGTCCATATTAATAGTTTCTATAATAACGGACATATTAAAAGGAATACTAAACGCATTCAAAGAGTAATGTCAGGAAAGGTTCCTTTTTGGAGTCGCATAACCGCGATTGTGCGTCGTTCATGATATGGGCGAGTTTCTATACTCCCTATTCGTTTTTTGTTTGAAATGTTTAAAAGCTTTCATTTGAGTTCGTATTTCTTTTAATAAGTCATGATCTTTTGCTGTATATGGTTCCCTGTTTTTCTTTTTTCTATAGATAAGCCCTAAGGCCTTGCTCCACAGCTCAAAGTCATGCTTCTTCTTTGCCCTTAACGGAAACTTTATAAAGAATGGTAAAACTTTGTTATGTGCGTCGTCTATGCTTTGAACTCCAAAATAAGCTTGCTTCCCCGCCCTATCGTCTTTAGTGTTTAAAAAATAAACATTGCCACACTCCAATGTGTCTCTAATTTGTTTTAAAATTTCCACATCGTCCTCTCTTAGTGTCATAGCAAAACTAGCCGACCACCTATAGTATTTTGGATTACCGGGACGGTTTCGTTTTGTTTCTTTTCTATATGTTAAGAAAAAACATCCTTCGCCGTCTATAAACCCAGCAACATAATCGCCTGGTAATTTATTCATAAACTCATTATAATTTGTCGCACAACGTTATACAAGAGACAAGTGTTGATAAAATTGATTAAAGCAAATACAATAGAGGTATTATGCCTCGACTTATTTTTGACATAGAAACCGTGGGAGTTGAATTTGATTCTTTGGATGATAAGGCCAAGGAACTTTTGCTTTTTTACGCCGAAGATGAAGATGAGAAGACAAAGATTAAAGAAGAACTCGGCTTCTCCCCTCTCACTGGCGAGGTGGTGGCTATTGGAATATTAAATCCGGACACAGATAAGGGTGCTGTATATTTTCAGGCCGGCAAAAAAGATTTGGAAAAAACGGAAGATAAAAACGCCCAATACATCCCATGCTCTTCAGAAAAAGAAGTTTTGGAGCATTTTTGGGAATCAGCTACTCATTATAATCAATTCATTACTTTCAACGGTCATTCATTTGATTGTCCTTTTATAATGATTCGTTCGGCGGTTTTAAAAATTAAACCGACTCAAAATTTAATGCACAACAGATACTGGGCGGACGGGCTACATTTTGACTTATACGATAGGCTAACAAATTTTGGAGCGGTGAGATTCAAAAGAAGTCTTCATTTGTGGTGTCAGGCGTTCGGCATAGAAAGTCCTAAGGCCAAAGGCGTCAGCGGTGACGATGTATCACGTTTATTTAGAGACAAAGAATATCTTAAGATAGCGAAGTATTGCTTTGATGATATTAAGGCGACAAAAGAGTTATACGGATACTGGGAAAAATATATGAAATAGAATGTCTAATATCTAATTTCTAATCAAATCTTCAATTTCTAATGACCAATTTAGAAATTAGGAATTGGTAATTAGAAATTTGCAAAGCTTGTATTATGAACTGGTATAAAGATGCTAAAAGTTTCATGGAGACCAATGGTTACACGATTGATGGTGTCTGGTATCCACGTGTTACTTCGATAGTTTCCATAAAAGCCAAACCGGCGCTTTATATGTTTTATGCCGGACTGCCTGACTACAAAACCGGTGAAGCCATAAAATCCAAATCTGCTGAAGAAGGGACACTGCTTCATGAAACAGTAGAGGCGATATTAAGGAGAGGACCAACTCCGATGCGCGGAGCGGTCGGAGCCCCGACTCATTCCGATGACGTCGGGGTCGTAATCCCCGATCAGGTGAAACCGGCCGTAACTGCCTTTTTGGATTTTTATAAAAACAACGAATTAATTGCCCACAGAATAGAAGACAGGGTTGTATCAAAAAAACACCACTTTGCGGGGACCATGGATGTCTTGGCTGAGTTGAATGGTGTTATGGGTGTTTTAGATATCAAAACATCAATGGCGATATATAGAGACTATAGCGTGCAGACCTCGGCTTATATAGAAGCATTAAGCGAAGATAAAACTCTTCCTCCCCTCACCCGCTGGATTTTGCGCCTTGATCAGTCAAAACGTTGCTTGAAATGTCCGGCAACTTTGCGTGACAAAGGAGGTAGGGAAAAAATTCGCGGAGAAAAAGGAAAATGCGAACATGAATGGGGCCCCATGACCGGTGCGGTTGAAATAAAAGAATTAAATACTTTTGACTCCGACATCAAGGCATTCCTTGCCTGCAAATCTCTTTGGGAGTGGGAAAATGAGTATTGGTTGAAAAAGATAAGATAATTTTTAACAGCTCACACAGCCTCTATGCATGACTGCGGGGTGCACCTTTTTTAAAATTTACTAATTTTATAAAAGGGCACGCCCTTCGCCGGTTGTTTTGATAGACAGATTACGGTTAGCAATAGAGGTTCAAACTCTGTAATACTCCCCCCAAAAGGGAGTTTTTTGCGTGTTTGACAAAATGGTATAAAATGTGGTATAATTTAGTTACCAGTAAGAAGGGCACCCAAACCCATCAATTCGAACGACCACTTTTTCTCTTCAAACACGCTTCTCGGCGTTGTTTTTGTTTCTTCTCTTTCTCATAAGCCTCGTCTGGA